>ENA-UOXV01001240-UOXV01001240.1-marine-metagenome-genome-assembly--contig:-NODE-1240-length-36283-cov-6.674313_pt1 | contig 36283 bp, 32 predicted proteins | sample MGYA00238165_ERZ766961 | MGnify/ENA primary metagenome ERZ766961 (study PRJEB28924, sample SAMN03173240) | marine metagenome | biome: Marine; feature: Water; material: Subsurface seawater | place: North... | reverse complement strand
CCTGAAGGCAACACGCCCAGTTCACCTTCATTTACGCATCTAATGATCCCACTGCTGACCGTTGTGTGCTGGAACTACACCACCGTGTGTTCAGTGTCACATCAGAATCGGCCTAGAAGAATCTGCGCAGATTTGAACGACGACACGTACACATCTTGTGACGCATCATTGCTGATGCAAACACCGGACCTCGATGCGACCGCGTATTTCTCACAGGCAAGTCAAAATAGAGAGAGGGAGGGTGTATTGAATAACCTCGTACAGACCGGGTATCATACGACCAAACCAAACCGATAGGCACGCAAAACCCCCCAAAACGGGGAAAGACCACAACCCAGACCGCAAAAACCCACGGCCGGGAGCCTCCTCACCCTGCACCGCCCAGCACGCCCGCATACGACACACCGCCCGCCGAAACCGCCACCGCCTGCACCACCGGGGCCGCACGCAACCAGACGGAGGAGCCAGCGCAGGTCAAAATAAAAAACCCCTCTATTTTAAAAAAATAATGAATAAAAATGTATTTCCCATTTGTCCCCGGGGTCGCGAGTTCTGCGGGCGGAGAGCTCGTCCGGTGGACACAGGTACTATAAGGCGGCGAGATGGAGCCAACCAACATTGATGCGTGGGCATCCGAACACAAGGTACATAGAGTTCACCGTTGAAAACAGTTCCTGCAGCGCCTGTTTCGGGCCTAGCACCCTGTTTGCTGATCGAATTCCGAGGGTCCGAAGAAGGTTTCGAGCGACGGCATCGCCCGGCGATGGGTATGAGCCCTGACATGCACTATGCTGCGAATTGAGTGTGTAAGTTTCCTTTGGCCAGGCAAGCTTTTCTCCGCCGGTCTGCAACAAGCTGATGCACAAGGGGCAGCTGAGGTAGGTGCCTCTGCCTCGAGCGGGCCGCTGGCTCTCCAAGAGACCAACGGATCTGTTGCGGTTGAGCAGCATTATGTTCGTTGGCGGCCCCAACTCACGCACGGATTTCCACATCGAGCAAGGCTCTGAGCTCTTTTTTCAGCTCCGCGGCGGCATGGAGCTCCCTACCATTCAGGTTGGAAGATCCTCCGGCTGCTGCAGCGTGTCTCAGCGGTCACAAGCAGACCTCGCTGCCTGCGCCTGTGACTACTTATTCTTTGCGCTACCGCAGGCAGGCAAGCTCAAGCTCGTCAAGATCCCAGAGGGCCACTTTTTTGTGCTTCCGCCACGCATTCCACACTCTCCCCAGCGCCCGGAGGAGAATTCGCTGGGGCTTGTGATCGAGCGCGCACGCGTGACGGGGGAGATGGACGCAATGCGCTGGTACACAGACTTTGCCACGTGCAATGAGTTGCTGTACGAGCGCTGGTTCCGATGCGAAGACCTCGCACGCGACCTCCCGCCCATCGTCAAAGCCTTCAAGGCCTCGCATGAGTGCGCGACGGGCCAGCGGCGCGCCCCCTGTCCCATTCTGAATTGAACTCCTCCTTTGCTAGCACCGCCAATGCCATACCCTCACTTCATCGGACCTGAAGCTGGGCCTATTCCTTACCGCGACCCGTGGCAGCCTTTGCAGCCGCATCGTTGGCTAGTGTTGCCCGATTCTTGCCCGTAATGCATCCTTGGCCCTCCAGGACGGAGAGCAGCGTTCCCACTGAACGACCCTTCGCCGACGAGATCACGTTCTCCCAAGCCCTACTGCGTTGCTTTCCAATTTGGTTTCCCCCGTGCGTGGTTCAGTCATTTGGTCTGCCCGCGGCTGATGAGCTTGTGGTCACAATTTTTGGCAGAACTGAAGTGCCGGAGCCAATTCTTTTTTCGGCATTTGTAGCGGAGCACCTTGCGGCGCTCTCACGAGGAGAAACAATTGATGTGCTGGCTGCCCTTCGGCATCCTGATCGAGAGTTTTCGGTCTCCTGACCTCACCCCCCTCGATGTCACAGCGCCTAGTCGACACGCTCTTGCTGACCTACTTTGCTGGCGCGGCCCGGTAGGTGCGGCTCGTCGGGGGCCCCTCAACCCAAGTGGTCTCGCCCGCCAGCTCCGGTCCTCGAGACGCGCTGCTTGAGACGTTCTACTACCAACTTGAGGGAGACGCGGCGCGAGTCATCATCCGAGGGGCGGCGCCCGCACAGGTGTGCATTGCCCCAGTTCCTCACTCTCGTGAGACACGACCCCACGGAAGAGAAGAGCTCTCTCCAGGAGGCGCCCTATGCACACCCGTGGCCCTAAATATGCTATGATGCCACGTATTTGCAGGTAGGAAAGGGCTCTTGTTTAGTAGTTTCAGGCGAGAAGGCGCACGAAGTCTCGCGTCCTGCTGGTTCGGTGGGTCTCGTTATCCAGCAGCATCCCGCAGGGCGCCCTATTAGCTGACAAGGCGCGATGACACTTGGCTCGCGCGATGATTCCGTGAACGCTGGTGCATGAATCTCACCTACCTTGAGCGGGGGCAAACGTAACGGAATGAAGACCACCTCTTCCATTTTTCACTTCACGCAAAACTGGGCAACTCCTTCTATTACCCGGCATCTATCACCATGATCTGCTGAACACGAGCGCAAAGAACCACAATTATTCCCTCCTTTGTCCAAGTCCACCCCCGCCACTTTGAAAACATTTTTGACACTGTCCAAGCGCAGCAAACGTGCCTGTCGCGATCTCAGGATCGCTAGAGCTTTGAAAGCCACATCTTGGAATTCGCACCCCACCCCCGACCTTCGGAACCATGTGACTTCTGCCACATGCGTTCTAAAAAAGCTGAGATATGCAGAACACTCTCTACAGTCTTAACAACAACACGCACCATCTACAATCTACAACCTCGGTGGAGGTGTATCCTGCACAATCCTCATCCATCCCTTTTCCTCCCTTCTCCTCCCGGCATCCACAACCCTTTCCTCACCTCAGTTCCCCCTCTGCCTCATCTTTCCACCATCAACTTCCACATGTGAACCCCAATCCCCTACCTCCTCTTCATCAGAACTCGGACACAAGAACGAGCCCCTCGGTTGGCAACAATGTGTTGCTCTACCGTGTGGCAGAGAGGCGAAGTCATCACAGCCCGTTCATACCCATGCCGTTTGAGGCCATTGGGTTGTATCCTCCCATTCCTCTGGGCGGACCTGCGGAAAAGAATAATGAGCTCGTACAAGTTGCAGTAAAGAGCAATTTGGGTCACTGCTGTTGCACTTGCGATGCAGTCAAAGCAGAGACTCACCAGGCATCTGCATCATCCCGCGGCCTGCTGGCAGGTACCCCCCACCACCCATACCCATGCCACCCATTCCGCCCATTCCGCCACCCATTCCTCCGCCCATTCCTCCGCCCATTCCTCCTCCCCCAAATCCATTTCCGCCCATGCCACCCATGCCACCACCCATACCACCTCCCATGCCACCCATGCCTGGGAACCCGCCTCCGTGCATGCCGCCTCCTCGCCCGCCCATGTATCCGCCCGATCCCGCTGTTCCAGCCTCCAGCTTCTCGATGTGAGCGATGATGTGCTTCCCGTAAGTGAACTTGCGCACAGCAGGCATATGCACTTTGATGGCAGCGATCAGTCTCGCGCGGTCAGCACCGTGGCACACATCCAGTGCCTTCTGAATCACGTAGTTCCCATAGGCATCGCGCATCATGACCAGTACCGCTGGCTGGCTTTCGCCAGGGCGCGTCATGAACTCGCCAGTCATTTCGTCGAGCATGACCTTGCGTGTCTCAGGCGAGGAAAACTGGAGAAGTTTCTCGACAACGTTCGAGGCGAACTTATGCTGGGACATCGCAACGACCTGGCCCGTCACTTGCTTGAGGATCAATGCACGATCGTTCGGTTCGCCGTGCTCGAGCACATGCTGGACGACATAGTTGCCGTACTGGTCCTGAACCAAGGAAGAAGCATGCGACACAATCTCTTGGAGTATCGGCTCGACCTGCACACGCGCACCACTCAGAAATGTGCTAGCGACTTGACACCGTTGAAGGCATCCGGCCCAACCCGCAAGCACAGGACAGCGCCGAAACGGAAGGGCGCAATTCATGGGGAGGACTGAACCTGGCTGTGGCGACAGTGTTCAAGAATGCGCTGGATCACGCGACAGCCATAAGGGTGTGTGGCAAGCTGCATGACTTGACCAGCGAAGTCTTGCACGATGAACTGCACAGCCTCTGGCGCAGTGCGCTCGATGCATTTCTGGATCACGTGATTGCCGTTCTGGTCACGCACGCACTTCATCACGTGCCCTTTCAGCTCACGAACGAGTTCTTCCTGCTCGCTACCCTCCATCACCTCAATGGCCTTCTGCACAACGCGGCAACCATACATGTCGAGAGAGAGCTCAAGTACTTTTCCGTGCATGCACTGCGCAAGTGCGCGCTTCTGCTCAGGTGTTCCACGTTCGAGAAATTTCTGCACAACGTAGTTTCCGAAGAGGTCGGTCATGAGCTCTAGGGCCTTGGGCTGTAGCGCATCGAAGACCATTTGCTTCTCTTGGGACGAAGCGCCATCCAGCTTCGTCTGGATGAAGCGTGAGCCGTGCTGGTCGCGGCAAAATTCCTCGCAGCAGTCGATCACATCCCGCAACTCGAATTTGCGAGACTTGTTGTTACGGAACTCCTCGAGCACTGAGGATCGCTGTCCATCTGACGGACCGCTGCTGCTACCGAGACCGTGTCCGAAGCCACGCTGCTGATGCATTTGGTTCCGTGGCTGGCGGCCCCGTCCACTTATTTCCCCCATCATGCCACCCGAGGGCCCTGAGCCAGTACCCTGTGTCGCCATGTTCTGCAGAAGTTCCATGTTTCGCGCCATCAAGTTGTTGTCAAGACCCATTCCTTGCTGCTGCATGTGCGGGAACATTCCTGACAGCTGAGACATCATCGCCGGGTTGATGGCTGGAGCCATGCCGGAACCCGCTCCCAAAGCCTCGGCACCAGGCAGGCCTCCCGTGCTGCTCTGCAGGGCACCCATTCCCTGGCCCTGCATGCCGCCCATTGCCATCATGGCCATCATGCCCTGCACTTGTTCCAGTGACATACCGGCGATCGCACCCCCTCCGAAATTCCCCCTGCCTACCCCCTGAGACATGAAGCCGTACTGGTCCATCAGATCGTGCCCCTGGCCAGCCCCCATGGCTCCGCGGCCCATCCCGCTCATGTTCTGCAGCCCCCCACCCATATAGCCCATTGCACCAGCGGCACCCATTCCCATTCCACCCATATTCTGCATCGGCATCATGTAGCCTCGCTTCCCAGGAGATCCTTGCCCACGCATGCCCTGCTGCTGCTGCTGCTGCTGCTGCTGCTGCATTAAGAGCTGTTGCTGCTGCATCAGGAAGGTCATTTGGTCGGTCATGTCCCTTTGATCCAGCCCAACCTCGTCCTCCCCAACGCTATCTTCATTTACCATCTCCAAATGAGACGCACCGGTCGCGGTGGCTGAACCAGGGCCCATGCCGGGCGGTAGCGTGATTGACGAGAGCGAGAGCTGCTGCAGGGCTGGGTGTGCCGCCGAAAGGTTCTCTAGCGCCGACTGAGTTTGCGCGCGGACCTCGGACTCGATCAGATTTTTCTTGCCCTTGTTACTCGGCGAGGGCAGCGCCTTTGAGTGCGCAGGTTTCCCAGTCGAGGTGAAGTTCTGTGGAATGACCGGGGAGGGGGTGCGCGGAAAGTCCTCCTGAATGCGGTCGAAGACGCTCTTGCGTACCCCCATCATTGCCGCAGTGCTGGCCTGGGGCGCCTCCCAATCTTGACCTTCTTGCGACTGCTCAAGGGACGGGTCCAGAAACGGGCTTCCATCAGCCCAGAAGTCTGAGTCGCTCGCGTCCACGTGCGGCTTCAGTCCTGACTCCTCACCGTCTTTTACCTGCGGCCCCTCAGCTGCATCATTAGCTGCAACGGCACTGCGCTGCAAGACGAAGGCATCTTCACCGCAAGGCTGTACACTGTTATTGCATAAGCTTGACATGCCGTGCATAATGTGCCGCATCAGGCATGCAGGCACGCCCAGAGTAACGGCGCGCCCGACAGAGGCCAGCAACGCGAAGGATTTCGGCCGGTTTGTCCAAACCGTAGGGGCACGATTAAAACCATCCCCCACGGCTCTACTAACGGCCACATTGTTCACGCGCAAATGTACCATCCAGCATATAGCAATGGCGGCGGGGCAGACCGCCAGCTTTTGAAGTCCCTCGGAGAGATCGTCACCCACGAGGTCAAGGTGAGCGGACCAGTTATACACAGGTGCGGGGAGGCGCGGGTCTAGCGGCTTCTGTGAGTGGTAGTACTTGTAGTACTCAAGGGACGCCCGTAGCTGGTAGTCTGTGGGGTCTGTGGATGGGCCTGCGGGCGCGCGTTAAGTGTATAAGTGCGCGGTCACGCTGGCAGCTTTCCAGTGCTGCAAAATGTGATCGCCCGGAACGATACGCGCAGGGCCACAGTCCCCGCTCCCTCGTACCCTTGCGCAGCTTGCAATGCATAAAGGAAAAATGCTTGGGTGAGAGCGCTCGCAAGGCACCAGATTACGGTGCGCTGCATCTTTGTCACAAACAGCAACCCACGGCCCTCTGTGGCTGGACAGGACAACCCTCCTCGCAGGGAGAGGGCGGAAAAAGATCGCGAAGGGGCGCTCACTCCCGAAAGTAGAATACCCGAAGGCGGGCAAGTTGGTCGCGACAGCGGGCGGGGCACTGCGCGGGCGATGCTGGCCATTGTTCATGCCTGTCCTTGCGCCTGCTCGAGGGAAACAGCACGACCTGTCAGCGCCCGGCAGCGCCGACACTGATAAGTGCCATCTATCGATGAGTCTGACCTGATAGAAAAACTTCATCTTTGTTCTCGTCACCCATTGCGTTTGGTGCTGGCAGTCGTGCGGTAGTCCAGAGCTGGTTTAGGGGCGAGCTCTCCTTGCGATGCTGGGCGCGTGCTGCGTGGGTCCTGCGAATTCCGTGCTATGCTGGCGGCCCCAGCATCACACGACACTCCAGCTGTGTTCCAGCTGCGGCCCCGACGCCGCTCCACGCCAGCCCCCCGCTCAGGGAGTCAGCCGCCGTGCCCCAGCTCCGCGTGTGCCCGTCAATCCAGGCACACGCCTCCTCACTTGTACTGCGGCACAAGTGGACCCAATGACACCAAGCGCTGGACCTCACGTGCCGATGAGGTTTTTGCTTCTGTCAAGGCACAATTGCAGGAGCGCTGAACCCCCCCCCAGCTGTCCAGGAACGTCGCCCGTGCTCGGCCCGCCCAAACTTGGTGTCGAAAAACCAACTTGTGGACTCGATTCGTGCATCACCCGTCCGTGTGTGAACTGTCGACTAAAAAAACACATTTGGCTCCAAGAGCGCACGCGCGCGGGAGCACCACTGGAGCCGTTTTTTAGACTCTCCGACAATCCAGATTGCAGGAAGTTCCTGCCAGGATCCCTACTGATGGGAGCCGTCTTGCGAGACGGCCTTCTTGCAGCTTCAGCCGCGGGTGCTTCGGCGTCACTGGCAGCTTACGATGGGGCTCGCCGCTCGACAGTAGTTCTTAGCGCTGGTGCTCCTATCATGACATGGGCGCTCACTACTGTGCACCCTTCCGGGCAATTACCGCAGATCCCAATGCTGGTACTTGGCAACGTGTTTGCCGCAATATTCATTCTGGCTGTGTTTCGCGTCGAGACTGTTGGCCCTAAACATGTTGATCTCGCGCAACTGGCGCGGTGTTGTTGTAGCTTTTTGATGGGAACCGCCGCTGCTACTTTCGCATTCGCGGCGTGGGCGTCTTGTGGCCCGCGCCTATTCATCATCGGCGCAGCCACGGCGAATCTTTTTGGGCTCTCCCTTCTAGCACTCGAGTGGACCTTAGGTGTTCCTGGGTGTTCGACTGGCAGCGGGGCGGTTATGCTACTGGCAATAGCCGTTGTACTCGGACGGTTCCAGGATGCGTGGGATGGGGGCGACCTGTGGGTAGTTTTGACGGCAGTTGCATTAGCATTGCCAATTGTCCAGCGCGCCGACAGATTATCACGGTTTACGACCCCTCTGACCCCAGAACTCAGTTGCGGCCCGGACTGTCGTGCGAGTTGCAGCTTCGATGCCTGTCCTTCGTCAGACAAGTTACTGTTTGCAGCTGCTGTTGCAGGGAGGCGCGGCAGTCGGAGCTGGCGCGAGCAGCCGCTCTGATGGCTCGGATAACCATCAACGCTCTGGCGTTCATGTGCGCCATTGTGCGCGCAGTTTCTACGGAGTGAATAGCAGCACCTTGGAAATGTTGCCCAGTCAAGTCTAGGAAACTTTTGTAAGTCGTCATACAGGCTGTCGCCGAATTGCACCACGTAGTGACACTTGGTGTTTAATACAGTTCTCTAAGCATTCAGTACAATGTCTCCTCGTCATTCATATTGGTAAAGGTGACATATGGAGCCGCATCCGCCGCTGCCTTGTCTCGTAGGTGCTGGTTTGCGCACCTGTCATGTCCGCAGCTGTGAGCTATGGCAATCCAGAGAGTGGATGATGCTACGCAGATGTAATTGAGAGAGGTCGCACCCGACGAGAATGCCCGCTACAGCGCCGATCAGGGTGTTTATGGCCTGATCTTGGTCGAATCGATTATGCAAGTTTGGCGCATCTTCGACATCCGCCAGTCCGAAAGAAAGACCAAAGAGTCCTCCCATCACAAGCTACCATGGGCAGGGCATCCTCAGGCACAACATGGGCGCAGCGAACAGAGAGACCGAGCTACATACACCGAAAAGTGGGGCCGGCTGTGGCGAATGCACAGAACGCTCAGGGCGGACGTACCGATGCTATCAGAACAACATATGCCTGCTTCGAAGTCTGAACCTGAGCGACAAGCCGATTGTTGTCAAAATCTGGTCTTGGTGTTTGATGGTGTTCACAACATGAAGAGAAAGGAAAACAAAATGGGCTGACGGGTACCGGGGGAATCCCGTAAAGTTCCGCGCCATTACAGCAGTGACAGACGTGCGCGTTCACGAGGTCAACAACGGAAAAAGTGAACGCGAAACAAAGCGACGTCCCCAGCATCGCATACATTGGTGTCTTAAAAGCCGGCGTCAGGCCGGTAAGCCATCGCTTCTCCAGCATAAAACAACAAAATCCTGACGTAATGACCAGACAAGAGAGGAGAAAGACAAGTAAACGCCACCTGCGCACAGACCTTCGCTGTCAGAGTTAGCCGGGTCAAGGGAATCGCGCTATTTACTTAGTTGCATCAATGGGGAAAGAGGTAAGAGGTTCAAATTTCTGCACGGGAAGCCTATTACCGCGACATGCGCTCACCATGCGATGGTGCAACTCTCCAAAGGATCAAGCAGCCGATCACTAGAAGACATACGCCGAAGACGGCCGCAAATATTGGCGACTCTCCGATCTGCAACAGGCGGGGTGCGTCACAACGCAAAACGCTCGCTGGTTCGAGCTTGATGTTCTCGCTGTACTCGGCAACAGCAATGAGCGCTAGATTGATACGTCTGCCTCGACTCCAAAATTCCGACTCGAAATGTTGTTGCTCCTACCCTCACGCACCTCGAATAGAGCAGAGTCGACAATCAATGATATGGCCGAGCCGAAAAACATCCCAACTGCTCCCGATACTGCTCGCGGGCACAGTGAGCACTTGAAACGCAAACACATGCAGTCTATGCTACATCGCTGCCTGAAACAGGAGCCATTGCGCTGTCACACATCAAGAGTCGGATTGTAAGGAGCATCTTGGCTTGCTCGTTCTGTCGCTCTGCGACTTGGTCGCGATGTGGCAGTCGCAACATCGCACCGTCAACTACGGATGGCTTTACCAGTTTGGCAGTCCAAGGGATAGGAAAACACTCTGGACTGGAGTACAGTTTCTGCTACGCATTTGGTATCGCTGCGGTCCCAGGAATCACGCAGCGAATCCGCACATCTCGGGCTGGGCAAACTCACATGCATACTGAAATCTGTCAGAGGGCATTTTATAGCGATGTACCGCTAATATGCCAGACGTAGGTACAGAGTACGATCTGCCCAGGCGTTTATGGCGCCGTTTGACCGGGTGACATCCCGCCCGAAATGCCCATCGGCATCTCCTGTCGAGTCGACAGCGGGTTGACTTGATATCAAAAGTTGTGCATGCTGTCCCATGCCATAACCTGTTGCAACCGTTGAAGACTGTGAAGACCGTAACGCCTTTTGATTCGCGAAAGTCGCTTGTCTGTTTCGAAGTAGACGAAAATGGTTGACAAAACGTTTGGTCAACTCCATCTCCGCCCTCCTTTCAAGAAAGAGGGATCCTTTGGTGCGCGCTCCCGCCGTCCAGGCGCCCGTCCGCTCCCTCATACCTCCCCCCCCTCCATGAACGTAGCTGGATTCACGGGAAGCTATATCTCCCAGCTTGAAGAAGCTGGGCTGATGTCCCTAGCCTGCACAATTCTCGGACACAGTGCAAAGGATCTCCCCCGTGATCCGCATTTCGGGGCTCAGGGGGTCCCCCCGACCCGGATACGTCCGTCCGGTAGCCGGGCCTATTTTCAAGCGTCTGTTTACCCCCTCTTTCTAAGTATGTGCGATCCCTCGAGTTTGGGCCCGGCTGACTTCCCCCATTGTTGCTCGCGCGCGGAATCCCCTCGCGCGTCAAACTCGACTATGCTTGGTGCGGCGAGCCGTGTTGCGTGGCTTGCTGCGGTGGGTCAGGATTTGGCGTCCGATTCTGGGAGATATCTGTCGGAGGTTTTTTGCGACAATGTTTCCTGGTCCCATTCGCCCCTCTGACGCCGTGCTCTGAACGACGGGCTCCATTGGTGACAGATCGAGCGAACTGGACCGTCGCAGCCGCCACTATGGAGGATCCGGGGCAGGCGGCCGCAGCCAGCGAGGGAACGACCTTAGATGTTACGTCTGAGCCTGTTGAAGATGTTGCCGCCCCGTCGGAACCAGCTGTGGGTGCGAAGCGGGCAGCATCACCAACGCCCACGGAGGAGGAGAGGTCGGACGCCAAGGTGCAACTGCGTTTCCACGCCCAAAAAGCTTCTTTCCTTGGCATGTTTTCCAGATTCTTCGCATTAGCAATACCTTCGGCTGTTACTTGGGGTTCGTTAGCGTGCGTGTGGCTTGTTGCATGTTCACTGCGTGCCTTGATTGTCCTTATTTCCGTTTCCCTCACTTTTGTGACGCTAACCCCTTGTAGACGGGATCCTAATCTCTTTTCTTTGCCAATAGCTTGCCCGCATGGAGACTTCAGTGTCAACTGCCCCGGTCGACGAGACACCAGTCGCATCGACGACGCTGCCTCCTATGACCGCGACCATGGCACCCATCGTTGGTGGCGCTGCCCAGGCCCCTCCCTCGGACGGCCTACACGACACCGTAGCGCCGCAAAATCCTTCCATTGCCGGTAATTTGCCCTTACGATCAAGTTGATGTTTGCTCATTATGGGAGATCTTTGCTGCGCCAGCCTCTTGCTCGGAGTTTTCCGTCTTTGCCACTGCGCTTCTGAAGGGTCATCTGCGTTGCTTGCCGCAGCTGCTTCTGCCCCTTCTCTGGCGCTTCCGCCCGTGAACACGAATCCTGCTTGGCCGGCGCCGACCGGGACTCTTCCTACTCTTCCAGCAATGCAGGTGACATGTACCGCGTGGGACAGTCCCAGACGGATCAAAGTCAGGGGATAGTTGACGGGATCGGTTCTGCCTTGCTCTTCTGTCCTCAATCGTTGTTGACGTTGCAGGCGAGTCGGCTTACGCCCCCGCTTCCGACGACGAACATTGCAGCCAATCCTTCTGACGGAGGTGAGACCTTGCACCGCTCAAATACCGACGACCTGCATCACCACTGAAATGTTGATAACCTCTTTTTGAGTAAAGGGAATCCAATCGTTTTATTTGTTTAGCTATGAAGCGATTCCAGAGCCCATTTGAACTGATCCGCGGAATGATTATGTGGCACCCCTACCCAGGTGTACCGTCGTCGGATGGGGCTGCTGTTGTGTCCAGTGCGCCTCTTAACGCGGCAGTGCCAGCGGCCGCTGGACCCGGTCCGGGAGCGTCGCCGATGCAGCAGGTTCCAATGTTTCCCCCTGCAACCAACTGTGACTGTCTGTCCTCATTGCAGCACCGTTGCACGATTTCTGTTCTTCTTATGGAGAAAATGTTCAGAGATTGTGTGATCGCGAATCACCCGTCCATTTTTGCCTTTCCTTATCCGCATCTGCGTATTGTGCGGCAGGCGTCGACGTCCACCCCGATGCTTACGAGCGGCACTCCTCTTCAGCTACATGCTCAACTGCAAGGACAGACCCAGCCGGCGCTTGCTTCTGTGCACCCGCAGGCTTCATCGCTGCAACCGCAGCCCCAACAGACGACTCCGGGCATGCTTCCGCCGTCCGCGCTTTTGGCACAAGTATCAGCCCCAGATCCAAAGTGGGCAGCATAGGCGGAGATATATCTCTGCAGCTTGCAAAATTTTGCGCACCTCGCTGTTTCGACCGCTCTGACGCACGTTGAAACAGGGCCAACCGCCTGGTACCACACTGTTGGCTGTCAAGCCAGCTGTGACAGCTGCCCCGCTGCCGGGTGCTCCCCCTGCAGGGGCACTTGCACCTGGACAGACGGCGGGTGGCTCCGTCACGATGGTGCATCCACAGCAATTCGTTCAGCAAGCTGCGGCTCAACCACAGCAGCCGGGTGTACAGCCACCTGGAGCTCATCCTACCCCGCAACAAAGCGTCACAGCACAGCAGCAGATTCAGCAGAACATTTCGCAGTCAGCGGGCGCAGGCTATTATGTGCGTACTCCTGGTGCGCCGGGGTCGCGGTCAGGGGGAACCGAGCAAAAGAAGCAGCTCAAGGAAACAGATGCACTTGAGTACTTGAACCAAGTGAAGCAGCAATTTGGAGAAAGCCCTGATATCTACAATCGATTCCTCGACATCATGAAGGACTTCAAGTCGCACGCCATTGACACACAGAAAGTAATTGAGCGTGTCTCACGACTCTTCCAGGGGCACCAGTCGCTCATCCTAGGGTTTAATACCTTCCTCCCAGCCGGCTATAAGATCGAAGTTCGCCCTCCAGCGGCGTCGGCGAAAAAGCCTGCACCAGAATTCGATCATGCGTATTCGTACGTGTCCAAAATCAAACAGCGATTTGCGTCTCAGCAGGAGGTTTATCAGACTTTTCTTCAAATCCTGCAGCGCTACAAAGAGGAGAATTTTGCCATATCCCAGGTCAAGGCACAGGTGGCAGAGCTATTCGCAGGCCACGACGACCTCCTCGAAGAATTCGGCAATTTTCTCCCAGATCCTGCTGGGCACAAGGCACCAGTTTCGCACAAGGGGAAGAAGAAAAAACCCGACATGCAACACTCGGTTTCTGCAGCACAACTAGCTGCCAAGGCGCACAAGGACGAAAAAGACAAGGCCAAGAAGGCTAAAGAAATCGCCGAAATGTCAAAGGAGGCAGCACTGCTCGAACGTTTGAAGAAGCGCCTCCAAGCTGAGGGCCCTTCATGCTACTCTGACTTTCTCAAGTGCCTTTCGTTATACGTGCAGGACGTCCTGACGGCCAATGAGCTTGTGACAGTGCTCGAAGACATGATGAGCGGCCCCTCGGTGAAGGAAACGTTCGAAGAATTCAAGCAGTTTCTCGGAATCCGCGAAGGCACCGCGAGCAAGTACCGAACAAACATACCGATGAGCGAAATAGATTTTACCAACTGCCAGGCTGCAGGCACGTCATACCGATCGCTTCCCAAGGACTACCCTCTGCCGACCTGCTCGGGACGTACGGAATTGTGTGATCAGGTACTCAATGATGAGTGGGTGTCGGTCCCGTCTGGTTCAGAGGACTACTCCTTCTCGCACTACCGCAAGAATCAGTATGAGGAGTCACTGTTCAAATGCGAGGACGACCGCTTCGAGCTTGACATGCTCATCGAGACGAACGCATCCGCCTGCCGCATCATGGACACACTAATCGATGAGCCTGATAAGGACCGTGCTCGCGCTGGCAAGCAACTTAATTCCTCGTCTATCAAGGCAGTACAGTACAGGGCAATTGAGCGCGTCTACGGAGATCACGGGCAGGAGATCGTTGGGCACATCAAGCGCGCCCCACGCGTCGCGCTGGCTGTGGTCATGCCGCGGCTCAAGCAGAAGGATGAGGAATGGCGCAAGGCGCGTCGGGACATGAACAAGATCTGGCGCGAAGTATACAAGGACAACTATTACAAGTCACTTGATCATCGTTCATTCTACTTCAAGCAAGTTGACAAGAAACGACTCTCTGCAAAGAACTTTGTGCTCGAAGCACGTACGGCGCAAGAACACGCCCTCGCGGGCACAACGCCCTCTCCATTCATCACCTTCGCCATGGGCCGTAAGGACATCCACCAGGACATTTTTGACGTGGCGTCCAAGGGCGCGGCAGCAGAGCTCTACGAGTCTGCTGAGGCACGGGTGCGCAAGTTCTTCTTGTCCTTCCTCCACGTTTTTCTCGGTCTCAAAGACAGGTCAGAGGAGGAGCTCAAGGCGCGCCCCAAGATCGCACGCAAGGAAGGTCGCAAAACCGAGGAAGGAAAGGAGCGTGGTCTGAGCCTGCGCACGCGCAAGGTGGATCGCGCGACAGAAGACAAGGATGACGAGGATGAGGACAAAAACAAAGACAAAGACGACGAAGATGGCGAGGGAAAAGACAAGGTTGACGAGGATACCGAGGATGCTGACAAGGAGGGCGACAAGGAAGAGGAGGAGGAGGAGGAGGAGGAGGAGGAGGAGGAGGAAATGGACGAGGGAGACGATGAGATAGACATTTGGCAGGCAGTTCATTCGCACCCTGATTATCAGCCGCTCAAGGTCTTCCTTGAGGCGGACGGCGCGGCTGCGCGCCAGCAGAGCGATGCGACTGTTGTGACGGGCACCAAGGATATGCGTGTCTTCTACGGCAATCTGTCTTGCTATACCTTTTTCCGCCTTTACCAGAAGCTGTACGAGCGTCTTGAAATCGCCAAGAAATTGTCAGAAGATATGCAGCAGCGTGAGGATGACGCTGCTGAGGTCGGCGACGCACCTGAGCTCCCAGGAGGAGGGAAACGATCCGAGATTTCAGGGCTAAACAGTGCTGACGGGGATGATGAGGAGGCCAAAAACATGACGGTGTATGATAAGTTCATGACGATGCTTGTGCAGTTGGTCGTGGGTAATATCGACACGTCAAAGTTCGAAGACGACTGCCGAATGCTGCTCGGCACCAATTCGTATGAGCTGTACACCCTTGAAAAGGTCGTTGAGAAGCTACTGAGCCAGGCGCAATCACTGACCTCAGAGGCCTCAGCGCAGAGCGGCTCGCGTCTTCTTGCTTTGCATGAGTACGAGCTGCTACGTGCTGCAAAACAGGAACAGCCGAGCAACGACGTAGACTCAGAAGGACTTTCAGCGTGTGACTATCTTGGCAACGCGTCTTGCCTCACCGGCGACGACGGTTGCTTTGGGTTTTACTACGACATGTCTCAGGGGGTCCTCTCGATTGGTGTCCTTGACAATAAGGACACAAGTTCTCTTGCGAAGACAGATGCACGTGTCGAGCGCCGTCGCGAGGAGTGGTTTGAGGACTTGCTCGCGCCCGGCACGATCATAGAAGCGCGCGAGAAGCTTTCTTACACGCACCGTTCACTTCCACGCGCGATGGGTGGCAAATCCGAACTTGAGCTTCTTACCGGCCTTGCTGAGCGCAAGGACCTCGAGATAGCGTACGGCGAAGATCGCGTAAGCTTCCAGCCGCTGACCTCGGACTTCCATCATCGACCTGCCAACGTACGAGCAACAGGGGCAGTGTCGTCGTGGGCCAAGAATCGGCGCGCGGCCAAGGTGCGTTCCTGGCAGAAGGAGCGATTGCTCGCTATTCCTGCCGAAGCCGCTGCGCAGGCTGCACTCAAGGCGGAGAAGGAGGCAGAAGAACGTGCTGCGGCGGAGGCAGATGAGGATGAAGAGGACGAGGACGAAGAGGGCGAGGCCGAGGGCGACGGCGAGGACGAAGACGGTGAGGAGGGGGACGGCGATGAGGATGATGGAGAGGATGGTGGTGAGGGTGACGAAGATGAAAATGCTGAGGGGGAGGACGAGGACGGCGATGAAGGGGAAGGCGACGAAGGGGAGGGGGGGGGACTTGACCAGCTAATGCAGGCTGGTCGTCGCGGGACATCGGATGGAGAGGCCGCAGAAGAAGAGGCCTTGGGGGAGGACGGTGACGCAGCGGCTATGGAGATGGATCCGCCGGCGGGGGAGGCGTTGGTCAAGGACGAAGAGAAAGAAGAAGGCTCCAAGAGCCGAGCGAAAAGCCGAGGGGGCTCTCGCGGGCGCGGGGGCGAGGCAAGCAAGGAGCCACCGGCACCTGCGCGGGAAAGCCGTCGGGGAAAAGGTGGCAAGGCGTCGCAGGACTCTCAGGCGGCCAAGGAGGAGACGAAAGAGGACTTGGATGCGACTGGCAAGGATGCCGCTGCAGAAGAGGATGCCAAGGCAGAGGAAGCTGAATCGAGGGCCGAGGCTGATGTGTCCGAGAGCCAGTCGAAGAGCAGCAAGAGCAAGAAGAGGGCGAGCAGTGAGGGCGCTGCGAAAAAAGAGGTCAGCAGCGAGGGCGACGCAAGCGCGGCGCCCGCAAAAGAGGCCGCGGACGTTCCCGAGGAGGTTGAAGGGACCGATGCCAAGGCTGAGGAAGCTCGCGAAAACGCCGGCGGTCGCACGGGCCGGAGGAGTGGGCGCGCGGCGCCGCCCAAGCGCCGTTGAGACCAGGGCGAGAATGACATGGCGTCATCAAGGGGAGCGTGTCTCTGCAACACGCTCCTCAGTGAGGAGAATGAGGACAGTGACTGCTGTTGGGCGGTAACGAGCCCCAACTGTGAACGAAATTCACAGCAGGGAATGGTTTGGTTTATAAGTGCGTGCATTGTAGCTAAAGACTCAAATGAAAATCGTGCTTGGATGAGAGCGAGAGCGACTGCTACTCTGCCCCGCCGGATCCCTGAAGCGGTTCACTCGGTCCTGCGCCGGCTGCACTGGATTTCCGGGTGAGGGACAATTCATACGCAATCGTGTCGAGCTTCTTGAGTGTGCCCTGTGCGCGCCAATGCGTTGGCGATCAGCAGGCCGGCGGATTGCGCGAGGCTTGGGACGGGCTGGGCACTGGCTGCACCTCGACGGCGCTCAGCTTTTTGTAGACATTGCCTGGGAGAGCAAGGTGCACCAGACCGCCAGTGTCACACGGGCGCATCATCGGCGCGGGGCTGCAGCTTCCGGGGAGGGAGCGGACCTGGGAGCCCAGAGATGGTGGCGGTCGCGCCGAGCACCGCCTCGACCACCTCCTGCGCCTGCTCGACTCGCGCCACCTCGCGTCGCGTGGCCTGCGCGACAGCCCAGCGGCAGACCTCGCCTGTGAGGTCGAGCACTCCGCCGAGGTACTCGTTGGCGTTGCAGGGCGCGAGGGCCTCGGGAGGAAGCACGCCCCCACTTTCCAGGAAATTGTGGAACAGCAAGCCTTCCGCGTACTCCTCCAGCACTGCAGAAAAAGACCCTGCTCGCAGCCCGCGATGCGAGCTGATCGTCGGGAAGAGATCCATCACTTGTGCGTGAACCGTGTCCAGCTGCTCTTTAGCCTGTGCGAGGTTCCCCCGATGCAGGTGGTAGATCGAGGTCTTGGCTGCCTTCTGCTCCCCCCCCCGCCTTCACATTAAGCGTCACGCCGCAGCACACACAGATCCGCAGAGACGCTATCCTGCATGCGTGCAAATGGCTCTTTTGGGGGCTCGGCCTGAGTGCTACAGTGAGCAGTGGGTCTCCACCTGCATGTCGCGGCACTTCTTGATCACGTCTTCACGCAGGGCGTCGTAGGCCTCCATTTCCCCTCGCATTTGTTCAAACTCATTCGCGTCTACCACGCGAGCGTCCGCGCCCGCCTCGGTGCTGGCAGGTACACCCGCAGTGCTTTCCGTCGCTGCAGCCCCCGCAGCAGGCGTAGCGCCAGCAGGAAGCTCGACGCCGTCCTGCAACGATAGCTCAAACACGGTGTCTTCGATTCGGCGAACTACGTACTTTACAGAATCGTACTTGACGCGCAACGGCCCGTTGCGGAAGTCGAAGAGCATGAGCTCCGCGTTGAGTGCCTCAACCAGCTGCACGCACGGTGCGGACGGGCACCACTGGTTCAGCGCGCTGTGCGCATGTGAAGGGCGGGTCAGAGGGCCAACCTGCTTACAGAGCAGCAGCGAGGTCACATCCCGCTGCGCCCCCTGCCTCAGAGCATATCGCTGTAGCTCCTGCGCAAAACCAATGACCCCTGGAAGGTATTCCTGCCAGTGCTTTGCAACTGTCATGTGCCCGGGGCGCAGGATGAGGGCCTTACCACCGGACTCTGGAGAGCTCCGGCAAGGACGCAGAATCCTTGCCTGATAGGTGACGCCCGGGAGTTGCGCGAGGCGAATGAGACGCCCTGTCTTGAAAAAGGTGGACATGGCTTTCGCTTTGATCCAAGATTGCGTTGCCCCACTGAGCGCACCGGACTTGCCCTCTTCCTCATCTCCATCGCCCTGCGCCTGTTCGGAAAGTATGGGACAGCAGGTTAGCGAGGCCTTCGGCACTGCTTCTGCAGGGGGCCGTAATAGTATGCCTTGGGGAACTACCACCTTGGCACGACTAAGCTCCAAGCCAGCAGCTTCTAGTAGCCCCTCGGCCTCCTGCAGCCCTCCACGGTGCAGATTGAAAACTGCATTGTGGCATGTTCTCGACACAGCCTGGAGCGGACGAGACAATTCGTCGCGCCTCTTTTGCCGGTCTTCATAGTCGCTCGCCAGCTTCAAAAAATCGTCAGTCGGGAACTTGGCGGTCGTGTTGGCCAGTGGTTTTGGCAGAGCAGGTATCGCCAGCGCAATGGGGTGCAATATGCGGACCCTCTTGACGTCGCTTCCGCCTGCATCCGCCGTGCCGGAGTGTGCTCGCTTGGTAGGCATACCTCGAGAGAATTGTTGCCCTGAGGCTCTTGCTGAAGATGGGATCGCTGTGCTGAAAGCGAGTTGCGGTTGAGCTAAGGAGCAGGCCAGCGAAGCAGGCACGAGCGCTTGAGCTTCTCCTCTCACCCTGAGGACAAAAGTACCCACGGAGAGGAGGAAGCGGAGAGATACGCACGGAATCGAGAGATTTGTATACGCTCGGGGGACCTTACGTCCCGGCCAAGCGTTGGTGATACTTGGAACTTGGATCGGGTGAGCCTCTGGTAGCACGACACAGGCGTTTCCGAAGCCCCTTTTCTGGGATAAATAATCAATCAATTAATTAAGAATATAGAACTTGCTTTGCCAAACCAAGTTCTTGAGTTCTTTTGATGAAGGTTCCGATCCCAGTGTGGATGGCCTCGCTTTCAGCGGCGTTTGGGCGAGGGGGGGCGGGTGAGCGATTATGGCGCGTAGCTCATGGACGATGTAGTTGGATGTACCTTCTCCTGGCAATCCTTCTAGCCTCGGCAGGACTGTGCACAGAGACCCGCTCCACAGCTTCTCCTTCCGGGGGGTTCGTAACTGGGAGGGCAGCGCACCCACATCCTTTTGCACTTGCTGTGGGCAGGCGCGTCCATCTTACTTGTGATCATGTAGCATTACAGTCTCGCCGGCGGGAATCTGCATGCGGGACAGAAGACCTCAACCTCAGGCTGTCTGGGGGCGGGAAAGAGGGAGACACGGATTCTCCCAAAGAGGCCGAAGCCAACTTGACACGTCGTGTGCAGCCTCACCCCCAAAACAGCACTGCCATCCTATGCTCGGGAGCGGGTGTGCCACGGGATGCCGCTACGGAGCTATTCGACGAACAGGACGAGGCGGGGTTCAGGGTCTTCTGCGGGACTTGGAATGTGAACGGGAAGGCTCCCGCGGTGCCGCTTCAGGAATGGTTCGCGTCTCTTTCTGAAAAGGACGACATTGACATCTTCGTCATTGCCCTCCAGGTTGCCAGTCCCCCTCCCCCCCCCCCCTTTGATGTAGTGTATGCGTTGAGCAAGCCTGGCAAGTGCTGCGCTGCCTTACACAGCATGCGACCGTCGTCTGGGCAGGAGGTTCAGGATCTGAGTGGTGCTGGCGCGCTCATCACCGACGATGACAAAGGATACGCTTGGTCTCATGAGATTCAGCGTGCGCTAGGTGCTCCCGAGCTGTATAAGGCGCTCGCAGTGCGCCAGATGGTTGCCCCACGCCCTTTGTCAAAACTGTCGCACGCGCCACCTCTCCGAGTAGTATGCCTCGGCTGTGCGGTGTATCGGAGTAATGCGTTGGTGGTGACAAAGGTCGGAGTTTATCTGATCGTACTGGCGCGCTCCACGTTGGCGCCGCACATCTCGGAGGTGAAGGTTGCGGAATTGGGCACAGGATTCCTGCAGCAGGGTGGCAACAAAGGAGGCGTCGCCGTGTCACTATCACTGCCCGGGGGCAAACGGATTTGTGTCGTTTCATCTCATCTTGCAGCGCAGACAGGTAATGTACATCGCCGCAATCAGGACTTCCGGGAGATAATTCAGCGAATGGACTTCAATGGCCGGGGCGAGGCTGAGAGGCCGATGCCTCTGGACCACCTCTGTGAGGAGCCCGCAATTGCCGGGAAGGCGCATTCGGTTCAACGTGATGCGGACTCGAGGCAAGCAGATGTAGGTCGCTTCAAATTTGGGGCTGTGCGGCAGGCGGGCAGCGCAGCGTGGGGCAAAGGTAGAGTTGCGCTTGCGGCCCTCCAGCACCATCTGCCGCAAGACCCGCACGAGCCGAACGCACCAAACGTCGTGCGACACACATCCCGAGTGTGGGACACTCTCTCCGGGCTTTGGGCCGGGGACAAGGATGCGTCTCCACCTAGCGCAGAGACGGGTCCTTGGCAGCCTCCTCTGAGGATCCTTGATCACGATGTTGTTTTCTGGCTCGGCGACCTCAACTACCGCATCACGCTACCAGATGCGGCGGTCCTTGCGCTGATTGAAGACCGAGCTTGGGAGCTTTTGATGGAATTCGACCAACTGCACCAACAGCGCCTGGAAGGCAACGTCTTTAATGGCTTTCACGAGCCGCAACTTGCTTTCGTCCCGACGTATAAGTACGACTCGTGGGGGCGCGAATATGCCGCAGAAGGCGAAGACGGGCCGCTGAAACGCACACCCGCGTGGTGCGATCGGGTGCTTTTTCGGGTTGTCCCCGGTGCACCTCTTTCCGTAGAGTGTCTCACGTATCGTCGCCACGAAATTATGGGGTCAGACCACCGGCCAGTGTCAGCAATACTTCACGTCACCCCAAGCCGCACGCCCTGGTTGACTGACCAAGATCCTGTGCCACGCGATGTTGACACATCGTCTTCATGTGCCTGCACCAAGACGGATGCTCGACTTCTGTCGCCTGGGCTTCGCGGGGACGAGGAAGACAGCAAGGAGTCATCTGCACAGGATGCTCCAGTGGGCTCTCCGCCGCCCCCACCTCAGGTGCGTATGCTCGATACGGACCTCGCCTTTGTCTTCATTCCGCCCCCGGAGGCGGAAGAAACGGCGTGTGATGAAGCCGCCGCTTCGGAGAAGGGATATGCGCTAGTGGTCGACAAGGCCAGCCGTGCAGCGCGCTGGGTTCCGCAGAACGATCCGCTGGTTCTGGAAGTGATGCAGGGGCGACGCCCGCCGCGAGAACGTCAGATCCACGGCGTGCTGGGCGTCGTGGCGCTGTCACACGTGCACTACCTTGTGGTTGCCGAGGCTCTTGAAGCCGCCGGGGAGCTTCCAGCCGGCCGACTCTTTCGCATTGAGGAGTCGCTTCTTTTTCCGCTCTCAGTTGGACCGCCAATCGACGAGGTAGCCCCCTTGTCTGGCTCTCTTGCAATCAGAAACCCCACCCATTCCTTGATGCATCTAGCAGAACGATGAAAGAGCGACTCACGGGATACGTTTTGTGTTGCAGGGAGACGACGACAAGCGAGCAACTGATGATAGGGAGTATTCAACGCTCAAGGATATGCTGGTCGACTGGCACCTGTACTTTTCGCCAGACTTTGATGCAACACAGACTCAGCAGCGTCTGCACGCAGCCACCGCTGCGGCACCTGATGCATCGGAACAGGCGACGCTCGCGCGCTTGCGTTTCACGTGGAATGCTCACATGCTTGAAGCATTACAGCCGCGAGCGCCGGACGAGGAGGGAACAGCATGCGGGAGTGGTGAGGTGGGCAAAGGCATCCTCCTGCGTGTTGTGTGCGGGTATGCAAAAGTTGTCGCAGCAAAGGTGCGCGGGAAAGGGGTGACGCTTGGTCTCCTTGCACGTCGCAGCCGTTTCCGTGCAGGGCTTCGCTTTTTCAGCCGCGGGATCGATGACGACTCCAACGTCTCAAACTTCGTCGAGACAGAGCAGGTGTGTGTCGCCTTCTTCGCCAGTGGATTTCCCTCCAGTGCCATAGCCCGTCTGAACTGCCTGAGTCGTCGCAGGTTGTCGTGTCGCAGGGGCGACTTGCATCTCATGTGCTTCTGCGCGGCTCGATGCCGCTATACTGGCAAGAGGGCGATGCGCTTGTGACCTTGAAGCCTCAGCCGACCGTGATTCAAGGAAAACCACACGAAGAGGCATGTGCTGCACACCTTCAGGCTCTCGAGCAATTATACGGTGCGGTGGCGGTGGTATCGCTGCTAGACTGCGAGGGCCCAGAGGCAGGAGCGTTCGCTGCATTTCGCGACATCATGGCGCGTGCAGCGCCTGGAATTCATTTCGAGGCTTTCGACTTCCACAGGGAGTGTGGTAAACACGCATCAAAACGAGCAAGTGCAGGAATGCAGAAGCTGCTTGAATCGGTACGACCGCATCTTGGGGACGACAACATCTTCGTGTGCGACATCGACGGACGCACGCTGCAGCGCCAGCATACATTCCTGCGCGTCAACTGTATCGATTGTCTCGATCGCACCAACGTCGTGCAGGCATCCTTCGCACTGCGTCACCTCGTCAACCAACTCGTACGCTTGGAGCTTCTGGACTCGCGCCTCCTGGAAGCTTGCGTCTTCGCCGCAATGCGCGGGTATTCTCTGCCGCTTCCACCGCTGGAGAAAATTGTGAAGCACGCTTGGGCAGACATGGGCGACGCTGTCTCATTGCAGTATGCTGGTACGCGTGCGCTCAAGGGTGACTTCACACGCACAGGAAAGCGTACGCTGCAAGGGGTTTTCAAAGACGGCCTCGCAAATGTCCGCCGTGCAGTGCAAAACAACTTTGCGGACGGTTTCCGGCAAACTGTGATCGACCGTGTGCAGGGCAAGACACCGTCAGCATCGCGCAAGCAGCTGATGGAACGTTTGTTGTTGCCACGCCGCGAGGATCTAGCGCCGGACAGACAGCTGCCGTCAGAAATGATGGAGTTGGAAAGCGCCGACGAAATCAGTTTAGAGGGAGAGCATGGTGAGGAGATTTTCCAAGGGGACTTGAATGAGCAGCAAGGATCGCAGGGCGAAAGCGACCTTGGGCTGATGTGATGAATGAATTTTCTGGAACTACTAACTGGTCAAACGACTATTCCCAGCAAAAACAACAACACCGAGCGATGGCGCCCGGTGTGTCTCGGGACGTTTCCCTCGCAAGGGGGACGCAAAAGATCCCAGCGCCCCGTTTCTCTAGTCGTTGCGTGCGGCTCGGCGGTGCACCTCGGGTCTGCTTCACCGCATGGATGATAGCGTGCTTTGCCGTGTGCAGCTGCACATTCGGGCCTGAAGAAACAACAGGCTGTCAGCGGACTGACGGCACTCCTTGCACGTCTTCCTCGCTGTTTGTCGACTCATGGGGCATCTATGAGCAGGCTGTCTCCGATGGACTCATGTGCCATGCCGAATTCGGCAAAGTTCTCGGGGCAGCACTTGACGCGCACGCGCGACTCTCAGTGCGCGTGCTAGACCTTGGTCAGGGCGATGGACGTGCGTTTATTTCTGGGCTTAATGCGTCTCTCGCGTTCAGCAACACGCGAAATCGCATTCACTACCAAGGGGTGGATCTTTCCCCTGTGGCTTGTGCTGCAGCGCAGAAGAACCTTGCGGACGCGGGAGTGAAGGAGGCAAGCCCAATCGCCTGGCTGAACGCATCACATGTCCATTCGGAACTCGGCTGGCACCTGACCTCCAAGCATGTTTCTGCTAGGTTGCAACAGCGGAGCAGGATATGTTGCAGTGGTTTGAAGGCAGGGACGGGAGAACTTTTGACCTCATCACCAGGTGAATTCCTGCAATTCCTTCAGGTGCACACGGCCAGTGGCAACTTCAAGTTGAAAACGGCGGTGTACGTCGCTGAACTAAAAGTGCGATTTTGCTCCCCAGCGTGCTGGCAATCCACCATCTTTCCGCCGAGCACAAGCAAAGGCTCCTCCAGCATGCTTACGAATCGCTAGCCCCGGGAGGAATACTCATCTGGAAAGACCCGTTCCTTCGCTCGAATGACGATACTCCGTCAGTTTTCAATGCGGATCAGATCAAGTGGATTGAATCCTCGTGGGAAAGCATACGTTCGGTATGTGCCCATTTAGCCTCACACAGCTGCACGTTGGCCCTGCATTCTGTCTCGCCTGCAACGTGAAGACGATTCTCACCCCCGTGTCCGTTTCTTCGGCATGGCATGAACACGCTGCATGGCGCAGATCCCGGGTGGACTTGCGCTCATTGGGGAGCACATCACCACATTTGACCATCCTGAACATCCGGCCGACGTGTTGCGGTGGGCGCGCGAAGCTGGATTTGAGCACGCGGAAATGGTCGGCGAGCACTACTGCGGCGGATTCTACCACATTGTGCGTGCATTCAAACATGCAGGAGACACGTTCAAGACATCTCCTCGAGAAGAGATCTAGTTGACCTATCCCGGCGTGAATTGGCAGCCTGGAGTCACTGCTGTTTTCCGGGCGAAGCGCGATTGGCAAGTGAGAGTGAAATCTAGAGTCCAATATGTGATCTCATTGGCGCGCAAGACTTCACTTATGTCCACTCTGCATCATTCGAGAAACCCTGGGTCTCTTTCAGGCGCAAGCTTTCTTCGCGGCGCCTCGATGCCCGTCCCGGTATCCGACAGTGCGGAAACGCGTTTTGCCATGGAACGCAGGTCCTTACGGAAGTCGACAAGTGCAGCAAGAACAAGCTCCATGTCCTCCCCGATCTTGGTAATCTTTGCGGCGTCCACACCCGAAGCAGCCTGCCACTCGCAAATTGCTCAGACAGCACGAACGAACCGAAAGGCGAAATATTTAGTCCAGCGCGAAAAGGAAGTGATGAGGATCCAGCAAAAGTACCGCAGCGGCAGAAGAAATTCTCCCAAACTCGCCCTCTTTTGAGTCTCCTCCGCCTTCATCGTCTTCGTTTGAATCCCCCCCCCTCCCTCCTTCCACCGCGACGGAGTCGAGGACACCGACAGCGGCCTGCAAACGTCGCATCAGTTTTGGCGCTGAGTAGTTTCTAGCTTTCGTGTGGATTTGCCAGGGGTGCGCTCGCGCGCCACATGGAGGGGGTTGGCGTCACCATTTTACTCGCAACGAATTGCAAGATCGAAACCTTCTCCTCCTCCTGTGTCACGGCATCGTACCTTCGAGGAGGGGACGAAATCATTCAAGAGGCTGTACCAGGATGCCCGTGACGAAATAAATCAAAACAAGTTAGTGCTCTCACTGGCTAGCGAAGTACCCTTCCATGATAATTGCCACGAACATGTTTGCTAGGATGAAGATCGCTAGGCCCGTGAACATGATAAAGTAGATCGGGCCCAGAAGACTGTTGTACTTGTACAACGGGCCAAAGTCCCAATCCCCCAGCATGATTCTGCAAGGAAAGATTCAATTACGATTGTGCATATTGATCACACCCTGCCACTGTTTCCATCGATTTCCTGCCAAAGATTCGAGTGGGAAGGGTCAACCTGTAGGAGGAGTAAAAGGACATCGTCAGAGTGCTGAAGTCCTCCACGTAGCTCCCATAGGTCAGATAGAAAGTCAGAACAAATCCGAAGTCAACGACCAGGAGGCAGATGAGAAAGGCGATAGAGTCCTCAGAAGCGGCCCCAAGAACCTTGATCAGGCGGGCCATGAATGGAATGTGCGAAAAGTATTTGAAGATTTTGAACCACCTGCAGTAGAGCCGGTGATCAGAAATGAAACCAGGCTGGAGAAAGGATGGCAGAGCAGGAAATCTCACGTCATGAAGCTATTTGCTCCCATGACCATTTTCCACATCTCCACCGAGTTTCCAACGCCAGATATGTAAACGAATGTGTTGTCGGAAGGTGGAAAGTCCAATGCCCCGCCATTGATGATTGCCCCGTAGCGGAATCCAAAAGCTGCGTAGAACAAGAAGAAGTTCACCCAATCAAAGTAATGCCAGCTATTTTTCCAGTACGCTTTTCCTTTCTTGCGCCAATCATAGAGTGCCTGCAACCTGGTGACACAAGCAAGGTGAAAAGCAATGGTTAAACTGAAACAGCTTCTTCAGAATACACCAGGTTATTCATAAACATTTCCGACTACTTGAATAGAACTGCAAGGGGTTGTGGGCCACTGACGTATAGCCAAGGACCATTACAAGCACTAGTGCCTCGGCAGCGAGCTCCGTCTGAGAGGGAACAAACATCAGCTTCGAGTTTGGGCAGTCATCGCGCATGGCAATTTCAAATCTCAGCTGTGTGGATGGGAAGGGTCAGACGTTTGATCCCTCCGAGGCAAAAATGTGCCCGATCTTGATCGGCGTGATTTTGATGAACGGCTTGACAGCCCCTGCGGCACTAAATTCAAGTGAAAGAGTCACGGCCGCGACAAGGTCCTTCGGAATGTTGTAGACTGTGAACTCTGTGAATAGCACTCGTGTCTGTTCATCGATCCATAGTCCGTCTTTGAGCGAATTAAACTTGTCAAGAACCCTGGACAACGTTTGATTGCTTCGTTCTGACGGCAGAGTTTCAACAAAGCCACCGCCCTGAGGTAACAGATGGTTCATTGAGACATGAACATCATCAGCAGATCTGGGCATTCATGGAAGGTCCCAATGTGCAACTGATCAGGAAGTGCACATTTGAGTTGGTGGGCGTATACTTGATAAACGCCAAAGTAGCCAAGGTACATGCAGCCGACCTTGCATCCGAGTTCCTTCGCTGTCTTATACTGATACGCAAGATTTGTTGTGCCTGCGTGCACAAATGTAAATAAGCTCAGGCTGCATGAAATACAAAATATGTTCATAGCATTGCCTGGAAGTGTTGGCCCATAAGGCGATCGATCCTCCGTTGACTTCTTGATGTCGGCATGGCAGATCGAGGTAATCGTGCTTAGTCGCTTTCTGACCTCACAGGAGTCCGACTTCACACGCTGTTGCCTGTGGCGAACAAAAAGGCCGAGTCAGTTGCGAGCACAGCTATGGCATCTTTTGCTTTGCTTCTGGTCTCAAGTCGGACTCTGGTGTGGGTGGGCGAATGACCTAACTGCAACAGCTCCGATAAGCGCGTACTTGCCATTCACATTGCGTAGGAGGCTATCTTCAATAGTTTGGCCATTGTACCAAGCATTTGGGAACACAACACCTGTTTACGGAGATGCGACGTCTGAGAACATCAGCATGGAGTAGGCTTGTGTGTCCAGGGTGATCCTGGCGAGCCAGGAGGCGACAATGACCAAACAGTGGTTCAGCTGGTGACTGCAAGCAAAGTGTGAACAATTTGAACTACTACGCAGGACTTACCGCTCAAAGTGTTTTCGTGGAAGTCCCACCAGCCGCTGATGTCAGAAAGCTCTTCGAAGCCAGAAAATGTGGAGTATATGTCGCTGCACAAGGGGGGGTTGATCTGAGGCACAGGAATGCAGATTCTACGTGACTGACGTGATTGGTCTCGACGACGCCCTTTTGATCCCCAAGAGAGCACCAAAAACTTAGTGCGATGGATTAAGGAGCAAGCAAACCTTGTCATCATGTACGACGAGGTTCCCTGCGAATTGAAAACAACCCATGTGAAGACGCAAACAAACATGACGTAACTCATGCTCTCCCAGAATCGCGGATTGCTCGTGAAGATGCCGTGCCTGATTCATGCCCAGTCAGTGCACTGCACAGGAATGACTTGATTCTATGCCACGGTTGCCTGTTTGAAGCAGAAGATGGCCTACCACGTCTCGGAAAATGCTAAGGATCCACTCGGCTCAGCAGGCCAAACCTGAGCTGTTGCTTAATGGTCCCATGTCCGTGTTGCCCGCCTCCCCCTTCCTGTGGTGGTCCATGATCGGCACCCTCTCTCGGACCAACTCCATCATATGAGTCTACTGACGGCTCACGGATCCTGTTCTTTGAAACATGTCTTCGTGCCACGGCCGCCCGCATGTGGTCTGCTGATGCCTGAGATGGATTTGCTTCACAGATGCTTCCGGTGCTGCGTTGGTACCGCTGCCGACGGGCGACGGGCAGATCGGAAGATATCCAGAGCCTCACGTGGGACTACTGCTAGTCTAGACTGCCGCTGCCAAGCGTCTGGTCCTAGCCAAGTGCATGTACGGCCTGGCTCGGGCAGGTAGAGAGAGGACGCCTGGCTCGGGCAGGTAGAAACGGTTCGGAGGCGGGCTCGAAAATTGTGCAAAACAAAACCCCTCTTCTTCATCCCTGTTTGGCGGTGGGGTTGATCCGATGCCACCCGGGCGAGGTAAGGCAGTCGTTGACCTAACAGCCGACGACGATGCAGAGGTTCAAGAGGTTGGACTCGGAAGTGATGTCTTTGTGGCAGAATGGGCAGGCGGGCGAACGACGCGCAGACAGAATATGATTAGAAACAGGCGTGACACCCACGTTCTAAGTTATCCACCAAATGCAGCAGACGCGGTGACAATCACACTTGGGGACGTGGAAAGACTCAATGAGGGGGAGTTCCTAAATGATTCCCTCGTCGACTTCATGTGCAGGTTAGCAAACTCTTATCGCGTGTAGCGTGCCAGCACGATCAGTGCGGAGCGTGCCACGCACGGTCAGTGCGGCGCATGGCCGTCCCCGCTTCTTCTCCTCTATCGCCGACCAGTACAGCAGACCCTGCGGTGCAAGCCGAATTTGCGACTGCCCACACTACCATCGCACTCGGACTGGTCATCTTGCCTGCCTGGTGCAGGTTCATCACGACGAAAATGGCCCCCAGCACTTCTGAGCGAATGCACATTTTCTCTTCGTTTCTTCACGCTAAGCTAGCGCAGCAGTCACTCTCTCAAAGCGAGCGTGTTACGGGGGCTGTGCGTTTCTCGAAAGATGTCAGGCACCGCGTCGCCACGCCGTTTGAGACACTGTTTTCTTTTCGGTTTCTTCCTACGCCATTCCGGTTGTGCTGATGAATCAAAGCGAACGCTGCGAGCAGGTCGATATCTTGTCCAAGGACTACATCTTCTTCCCTGTCTGCGACAAGCTTCACTGGTCACTTTATGTGGTGCGTCAGTGCTCTGCGTGCTAGTGAAATAGTAATTCGCAGCAATGCCAAATCAGTCGAGGGTTGTTTGCCCCTCTCTGTGGCCTGTTGGAAATCGCTTAACGCAGAGTCTGTCCATTTTCAAGGTCGTGTTTCCTTCCTTACAAATTCCTCTGAAGTGCAAAGGCTGGTTTTCGGATGCTGAGATCACGATTCCATGCATGTTTCAGTACAGCTCAATTAGAGGTTATCAACCCAAATTTCATGTACTCCAGAGAGGCTACGGCGACTTTTCAGTAAGTTTTCAAAGCATGTTTTACCTGACATTGGCTAATGTGGGTGTGATTCACGCGAAAAGCGCCCTCAGCAAGATACCGTTGTCCAGGAACTCAGCCAGATGTGGCGAAACGCATCCGCAACTACCTCGGGTAGGACTCATACAGTGCGCTCAGAGATTTCGCATTTGATGGGAATTGACGCTTGATCGACCCTGTGATTTTTTCTTACGCAAGCTTTGTATTGGCATCCACAGGAAGCTATGGGAGAACAGAAATGCGGGCCACGCGAGCGATCGCTTTGCTTCCAAAAGTGACTTTCCTTGCTACAGTGCGCCATGCCCGAGTCAGGTCTGGATTGGTGGCTAAACTCAAACTCAGCTTTTAGAACTTTGGCGATACAGACTATTCACGCGGTGTCCGTATTCGCTTCAGGCAAACGATTACGACTGCGGGATATTCATGCTCCAGAATCTGCAGCATCTAGTCATCACGGCACCTTTACCGATGCTTGAGAATCTTAGAACTATGAATAATGCCAGTGATCCATTCGATCTTCGAAAGGTACTTGTCGGAGCCTGCATGACCTCGCAAATTGGTGCTTGAAACACACGAGATGTCATCGCGTACTCCGAGCAGGTGTACAGTTCGGTCGACATCGTTGACAAGCGGAACAAATTTCGAGAGCAGTTGAACGAATTGCAGGAGCAGCTACTCAGTGGAGGCTCAGTAGGGCATGGCGCATTTCACTCTTCGTCTCTGCCAGGTGCGTTCCTCATGCATTGATTCTTTGACTGGCCATCGATCCATGCTTCGATGCACATTGGGATTCGTATTTTTCACATCATTTCCACCTAATCGAGTTTTCGCATATTCGCAGAAAAACGTAGACAGCCAACACAGGACGTTGATAGCGTTGAAACTGGAGTCTCTTCCGGTGGTGGAAAACGCTTCAAGGCTTTTTCCGGGCAAGGTCAGATCCTCGGGGGCGTAAAAGACGAAGGAAGCAGCAAGGAAGTCATATCCGACGACGTTCCATCATCCGAAGGTTGGGCAGAATCTCGCGGTGTCAAATCAGGCTCGGATCCGGGTATTGTACTCCAAGCGAATCAAAGCAGCTCAGTAAGGCTGGAGCCGAATGACTGTGAGCACAGTGATGACGCAGAGATGTTTGAGGCCTACGCTTTAGCTTTTGAGGACGGCAACTTTGAGGCTTCGATTGACTCGAGATCCGAGTCAGGAAATCGTGGTCCAGGACGCCTCAGATCCGGCGTCATTGAAGTTGACGGACCATTGTCACCAGCGGGCGTGTGGGAAAATGGACACATGCGTTTGGGCACGGTGCCTGTGAAATCTGATCATTTCGAGTCGGTGAGAACCTCTCCGACTAGCTTACCGACTTCTGTATTGGGCCAGATCGGTCAGATCTGAAAGGCCAGATCTGACCAGAATAGATGGGATCGGTTCTGATCCAATCTAACCATCAGCAACACTCGTTTCCTTTCGTTCATGCGAATTTCCCGTATCGGCGCGGCCTGGGACTCTTGTGGCGCAACAGTGCGTCTGTCTCACTTCTCCAGTGACCAGGAGTGCGGTCGGCGCGACGCCATCTTCGGCGCACCTACCTCGAAACATTCTTCTGACGATGAAGAATTGGAGCTTGTCAAGCAGGCGAGCCTCCACGATCTCATGGGAACAGACGCGCTGGAAAACCCCTTCCCCAGCTCCGCTCGTGCAGTATCTCATTCAAGGCAAGAGCGGGGAGATCATTTGAGGAAAGCGAGCACACTCTCTGGCGGCGGTGGGGATGGGGAAACCGCGGTGGGGATGGGGAAAATGGCGGCGGTGGGGGTGGGGAAAATGGCGGCGGTGGGGAAACTCTGTCTGGATACGTGTCAAGACGCCTGGGTACGTGGTAAGGAGGCTGGCAGGGCTTTCTTCAGCGGTCAAGATCTCTCGCAAGGGGGCTTGCGGCATGGGAGCTTAGAAGTAAAAGAGCGGGCACTTCCGGAATCAGGTCATGCGGCAGTTGTGGTTGACGAGGGGCAATTTGGGGGTGACGCGAAAGCAAGAGGTTCGGAGCATGAAGGCGCCATGGGTCGATTTGTTAGCGACAATAGTGGTGCAGATTCTCAGGGCAAAATCAACGGGGGGACGGACCCAAATAAGGAGACGCGAAGTGTTGTGGCAGATTGTGCCGACACTGTCATCGTTGAGGACTGAAGTGGTTGTAGGGTGTGGCTTGACGATGCTGGGCAGATGCTCAGCATGGCGTATGCAGTGATAGGGAGGTTGGGGTTGCGCGTGTGTTTGTGGTACGGCTGATCAATAGAAGGCATGAATGACTGCAATGACAGATGTATGAGACCCCAGTGCTATTCTTTGAAAGCCTTTTCCTTCTCCGCGATCCGTTGCTGATTCTCTGCGCCAGCAGTCGCCTCGAACACTGCCGTGACTGTGAAGAAATTGAGGATGCCTGTGAGAACAAGCGACGCCGCGAATCCAAGAGGCTTCAGATAGTGCTGAAGAGCAACATCGCCTGTGCTCGACCAAGCGTCACGTGTCTTCAGTGCGAATAACACACAGCCGTGTCAGATAAAGAGACGAGGCGATCCCGCGGCAAGGTATTCAACGACGCGGAGTTGGAACAGGTGTACCAGTTCGAAGTATGTGCGCCTCGCCAGCCTTGATGACTCCTTCAGTTATGATGGGATTGAGAATAAAAGCAACCGAGTACGCCATGTAGATTCCAGCTAGTTCTCTGAAAAGCACGTTCAATTTAGCTTATTCAACTTAGCAAATTCGGCCAAGTATATAGCCCACACTTTCTGCACGGATTTTACGGTTCCCGCCGAGCCTAAACCTGAAGTATGCACTCGAGATGTTGAGGCCTTTGCCGTAAACAAGTATCCTGTGCAGCGCATGCTGCCAAGTAACTGATGCCAGGTACCTATCAAACGTTGGGCACACAAGTTCAACGGCAGACAGAGAGAGAGGACCGAAATTGAACTCTTCAGAATTCGCACGCAAAAGCCGGCATTGCTGTCCATATGGTCGGTGGTTACGCTATTGTGACGGCCACCCCAGCGCTAGGGATAACCCCTGCCAGGCATTTATTAAGGGATCAGCGTCGGTGCTGGGACGTTCAAACTACACGGGAATCCATCTCACGACGAACAGATCAGTATTACCGTAGCGGGCTTGAGGGGGGCGGTACTCAACAACAGGAGGTAAACGACGAAATACAGAACGTTTGAGATGGAACACGATATGGAATAGCGCACAAAAGGAGTTGTCCTGCCAATCGCACATTTCCTGAGCAGCAAAATGGAGCCAAACGATAGAATCTTGCTGCGAAATGGACCACGTGGTCCACGCAGGGGAGTCCACAGGACTAACCATTTCGAGTAGACCCGCCACAATTTGTCGGTGCGTGATTCCCCACCAGTCATCAGCATGGTGTCCGGCACTCCGGGTGTGATTACTCCCGTGCCAGTACCCAAATCACCGCTCTCAGACGCCTCGCAGATGACAGTCCGCGCGCTCCCAACGCCACCTCTCCTACGCGAACGCAGCATTGTCACGGAGTGCAGGTCCAGTGGTAAGGCATGCTATGTCTTCTCCCCGAAATCACCAACACAATCAATACATCAAGAATTTGAATCACGCGATGCACGGATGGCTTCTCTCTGCGCTTCCAGCGAACACCACGGGACTAAGCTCGCACTAGAGGAGGTACCTCGAGATTTGTTGCCAGATGCTGACCCCGCGCTTCTCTGGCCCCAGGACGCTCTCTAATCCACGAGAACTACCGAAAACTCGCTCACACCACCTGCTACAGACACCCTTCAGAGCCATGAATCGTCATGAAAAAGCAGGGACGGGTCTTTGCGCTGTTGCGACGTGCTCAATTGCGAACCTCAGCCCGAACGACCCCGCAGCCAGAAAACTCCCGAATTTCCCAGAACGTCTCGCCGTGCCCTGGCCTCCTATCGACATCGATGTGCGTGCTGACGACTCCTCGCCCGTGTGCGAATCCGGGCATTTCAAGCTGTGAAGCCTCGCCGAGCTGTTCGATGCGTGAACAAATGCAAGGGCCAGACCGGGAGGCCACTGCTTCCCCCGCGAAAGAGGTGAAATGCCCCAAGAGCCACTGAGCTGTCGGGATCGAAACCCTCCTCTGTCCGTCTGAAGTGCTGCTGGTGGAAGAGCTGCAGTTCGCGACATGATGAACACAGCAAAAAAACCACTGTGCAGGATCCACGTGCAGGGTCCACTCCGTGAACCCCTCCCCCATGTCATTTCGTGCCCCTACTTTTCGATTGTCTGCGACAAACTCTACAATCGCGACACACACCTGCGCTCAGCGCCCTGTTCAGTGTTACCACACGCCTTCCGTGCACATTCCCCGCTAGGATCCCAGAACTTGAAAATTCTGGGACATGGCAACCCTCCTCGAGACTTCGCCGCTCGTGAAACGGGATATACGAAGCAAACGAGAGTCAGCCCGACAGGACATACCTCTGCTCTCTCGGCGGCACCGCCGCCTTCCCGGGGAATTTGTGGGGCAAGAGGGGCGTGCACGGGGCCGGGCCGGGGTTTCCGCCCTGTGCTCGCTCCCAGCGTAAAATTCGGAATTGTAGATTACGAAATTTCGGTGCCGCAAAAGCTCACCGCGCGCTTCTGACCAACTGTGCAGTAGTGCGTCGCACTGACATATGTAAGTAATCCTGTGCGAGCAAGCCCCGAACTCTCTCGTTTGTTCAGAAGCATTGAAATAGCCCAGGAGTTCTATGAGCCGCACGGCCGGATCCTGCTATGAGAACTGGCCGTGTCACTGACTGGATCGAGAAGCAGAACATGGGGGACACCGCGCGGCAGTTTAAGATCAAACTCGGTGTCGCGAAACGGCGAGTGCCCGATCGCGTGCTTCAATCTTGCGCCCCATGGCGGTCGTGGATGTAGAAGCTACCCGCGCTGAATATTGCTGCGTGGTCTGGTTCACCAGCATGGTCAAGGAGCATGCATCGTACGAGAAGGAAATCGAGACGCAGTCAGCAAAGGTGCAACCGCGTCCCTACACAGCAAACGGCTGAACTTTCCGAGTTCGTTTGGACCATTCGCATTTCCTATTGGTCGATGCAGCGTGTGTCGCGACGTCAAGGGGCCAACCAGGCTGTCGTGGATTTTTAGGTTGAGAAGATGACCTCGGAGGGACGGGAACCGACAGACATTCGGCAGCAGGTACATTGAGTCCGAAACCTGTAAAGTGAACTGTGCGCCTCTCGCGCCTTACTCAAACGTGGTGCGCGGTTAGGCGGAGGTTCTGAATGAGGCGAAGACCTGCCTGGTCGACGCGCGCCGCAGACTCGATCTCGCGCTTCAGGCACCACCCCGCCACCATTCTGCCCCGCACCATCAATGTTGATTAGTTTTGCGCTGCCAGGACCTGGATGAGCAGGCAGACGTGGCGCAGAAGGAACTCGAGGGGTCGGCAGAGCTGGCAGAGGCGCGCGAGCTGCTCCAGCAGAACCCGCCGCCCGAAAACTGAGCCTGGACGCCAAGATGAGCCGTGCGAGCGTATGGGGAGCGCAGGTAGATTCCTAAATGCATCGCGCGAACACTTATTACATGTTTCAAACCAGCAACTGTTGTCCAGTGCAGTGCTGCTACATTGACTGGCCCCGCAGTGCCATCATGTGCTCTCCCCAATTCCAACAATTTATGTTTTGCCGGCGGAACCGAAGGTTTCCGCAGCCTCTGCGGCCACGCGAAGGGCTATGAGCTGCTTCTCGCGCATTTCCTTCATCGTTTCCCGCAGCATTTGGATGTACAGCTCGGTCCCAACACCGTTGGCGGCCCCACTCTGATCCGCCCCGAGGAGCGAGCCGGCGCCGCGGATCTCGAGATCGCGCTGCGCCACCTTGAAGCCAGCTCCGAGCCCGGAGAAGTCCTTGATTGCGTCCAGCCGATCCTGCGACTCCGCACTGAGCTGCTTGCCTGCGAAAAAAATCACGCCGCCTCAGCAGCAGCCGCCACCCACTTCCTGCTAGCGACGGAGGGTGCCCAACGGCGCACGGAGGAGCACACACCTTTGGGATACGTCATCACAGCGTATGCCTGCTCGCCTGCTCGCCCCACCCGGCCACGCAACTGGTGGAGCGAGGCGAGCCCGAACATGTGTGCCTGCCAGATGATCATGGGGTTATTCGAGCCGACCTACGCGTGGAGCACAGACAAATAGGTGGGAGGGGTTGGGCGCGCGTGCCGAAAAGACGATGATTGTGTTGACGGTCGAAATGTCCAGCCCCGACTCTATGATGGTCGTGCAAATCTGCGTCCCGCGCGCGGCCGCAGCGTCACACTGGGCACTGCGCCCCTTGCTCCAAGGCGCCCGAGGTCACGCACAGGCTCCTGGCAGGCAGGCGGGGCCCGCGCGCGAAAGGTGCCGGACAGACCAAGATGTCCGCGCCGCGGTTCGCGAAGGAGAGAAGCCGCTGCTCAAGGCGGGGGCGCGCAGGGTCCCGCCCGGCGCGGCGCGGCGGCCGCCTGGGAGGGGCGGCGCGGCGCGGCGCGGCCGCGGGGGGCGGCACCTCTTAGTGACTTGTCCGGTTAGTACGGGAGGAGGGACGAGAC
>ENA-UOXV01001239-UOXV01001239.1-marine-metagenome-genome-assembly--contig:-NODE-1239-length-36297-cov-6.305529_pt1 | contig 36297 bp, 35 predicted proteins | sample MGYA00238165_ERZ766961 | MGnify/ENA primary metagenome ERZ766961 (study PRJEB28924, sample SAMN03173240) | marine metagenome | biome: Marine; feature: Water; material: Subsurface seawater | place: North... | reverse complement strand
AGTTCAGACGTGTGCTCTTCCGATCTTTTTTTCTTTAAGGAATTGAAAAAATACCCTAATTTCATTTGTTTTAGTATTTGGAAGACTGTAGTGAATATTTTGAGCTTTTTTAACATAACTAAATTTATTTTGTTTAATTAAACTATAGTTGAGTATCATTCCTCCGTACAATTTAGCAAGATCATAATATTTATCTCCATATTCAATTTTACCACCGAAATTATCCCTAAAGTCAATTAATTTAAAATTATTTTTATTTGTGATTAAAATATTATCAAATTGAAGATCCCCATGAATTTTAGAAGGAATTCCGTTATATAAATCTTTCCATTTAATTTGATTTAATAATTTCTCAATTTTTTCTGTTCTTGTTCCATTAATATAACTAATTTTATCTACTCGAAAATGATATTTTTTTTTATACAATTTAATTCTTTGTAAAGTTTTACTTTTATAGAATTTTTTACAAATATTTTTTATTTGTTTCTTTTTTATTTTCCAAAAATTTTTTTCTAGATAATTTAATAATAATTTGGTTATTTTGGGACTATTTTTTTCATATAAAGTATGTCCATCTATAAATTTATATGAAATAAAATTTTTACTATATTTATCAATTTTTGGATAAAATTTTTTATTTAATTTAGACAGTTTTATTATTCTGCTACATTTTTTAGTATCTCTAAAAAATTTTACAACCCTATTATTATAAATATAGATAAATTCATTACTTTTGCTAAAATTATACTTTTCAAAGAAATTTACAGTTTTTTTATAATTTTCAATAGTGCCAACGTCATGCCAATCAAATTTATTAATAAAAACATCTTTTTTTCTAATAAGATTACTAAAACCATTACTGACCTGAATTTCATTTTTTATTATTTTTTTTTTTTTAATACCATCCCAAAAAACTTTAAAGTCTTTTATATATGCTAAACCAATAAATTGATTACATAATGATGATACTTGTTTTTTGTCTACTAATTTAAGAATTTTTTTATTCTTTGAAATTAAGTTACAAAAAGAACTATTTTTTTTTATAGAAGTAAAATTAGTACCCATCCAGTTTTTTTCTGAGTGATTAATTTTTTTTGTCCAGATTGTATCGCATGAAACAAAATAGAAAGGTTTTTGGAGTAATTTTTTACAATAATATAGTGATAACCCTGGTCCAGTATTTTTGCCCTTGTATTCTTTGACTTTAACAAATTTAAAATTTCCTTCTGGATATGTAATTTTAATAAAATCTTTTACCTGTTTACCAAGATGTCCAATTGCAATCACAAATTCTGTATTTTTTGGGAATTGATCAACTATATGAGAAATTGCAGCTTTCTTCTTAATTGGAAGTAGGCTTTTATTAAGATATGTGGAATATGAAGCTATTCTAGATCCAACTCCAGCTGTTAAAATACAGACAGTTTTTTTTAAATTCATTATTTTTTATGCTCAGAATTAATTCTTCCACTTTTTCTATTTGTATCGTCACTTATTCTAATCACATCATCTAAAAAATTTGTTGAAACTTCATATAATTTTATGTCTGAGGCTGCTTTTAACCTATGTAAAACTTTTTTATTTACATGTACGGTAGTAAAGTTTTTTATTCTTAACTTACTTATATCTTTTTTTTTTACATTTGAGTTTTTAATTTTGTTATTTTTTTTATAAAATAAATCTGCAGAACCTTTGAAAAGAAAATTAGTTTCAGTTTTGAAATTATGATATTGTAAACTTGTTTTGTTATCTCTTTTGATAAAAATTTCTTTTAAAACGTGATTTGATTTATCTTCATTAATCCAAAGTTCATAACCCCAAGGTTTTGTAACTTTATAATGATTTTTATACAAAGTTTTTTTAATCTTATTATTTTTATTTCCTTTTGATCCCGCAATTAACAAATGTGTGCCGGCATGAGGAAAGAAAACTTTTTTATTTTTCAAGTTATTAAGTGAACAACCATTTGATATTTTAATAAATTTATCTTGAATTTTAATCTTCTTATTTTTGCTTGTTTTAATAACGTATAGTGTGTAATGAAAATTATTTTTTAGGTTAATAATAGAATTTTTGTCAGATATAAAATAATAATATAAATAATTTTTATTTTTGCTTAATTTATTAAATCCTTTTTCAAAATATTTATATTTATTTATTTTGCAACCACCTAAATTTATCATAATTAGTACTTTATTTATTATAATTTATATTTTCTATATTCTGGATAATATTCAAAAAATTTATCATAAAAAGTTTTTGCATACATTTGCATCGACCATTTACTTTTAAAACCATATTTTTTTTTCATCCATTCTTGTCCTTCTTTTATATAAAGTTTCAGGTTTTTATCATAATTTTCTGTTTCAATTAAATCTGATTTATTAATTAAATGACTTTGATTTTCATTTATTTCTATTTCTGAAGTTATTGCAGCACTCCAAAAATTACTGTATGCCTTAACAATTAATTCACTTTCAGTACCATATCCCCTAAAATTATTACCATCATATAAAAAATTCATGTAACCAGGGTTTTTTGTATTCATAATATCTAAAACAAAATCTTTTCTCAGTGCAATTGCATGATTTTCCATATGCCAAAAATACATAGTTTTATTTTTTTTTAATAAAAGTTTTTCACCCCAATTTGATGAACATCCTGATAAAAGACCCATACGCGGATGTTTCTTAAATATTTTTTCAAACTTCTTTAAACAATCTTTTGATTTTATTTCGGCATCATTTGCTAAAAGTAAAAAAAATTCATATTTTTCAAATTTATTCTCTTTCCAAAGGTTGCTTAATCCGAAATTCATTCCTCTAGGAAATCTTAATCCATTTTTTTTTGCACTTTGCCAATCAGCTACCCATGTTGCATATTTTGAATAATTTTTTTTTTTAGAACCAGACTCAACTACAAATATATCAGTATCGTTATCCTTTTTAATTCTCCTATATAATTTGTCTGTAATATTTGGAAGATTTCTATTTAATATAATTGTAGCAAATTTAGTCATTATATCAGTTCAAAACAATTTAAATATCTTAATATTGATTTTTTAATTGATTTTTTTAATTCGTTATCAAGGTTAATTTTTTTTTTATTAAAAATGTAATTTAGTTCATTTTTAATATTTAAAAAATCTGGGCTTGAAAAAACATAATGCCCTGAAATTATTGATTTTTCATAATCAGAAATTAATTTTTTATTAATTACCCACTTATCCCACTTTTTGGAATTATAAGATATTTCAAGAAATTTATTTAGGTGTCTTTTTAGATTATACTTTTTTAATATATCTATAAGTGACAAGGTCTCTGATACACCGAATTCAGGAGCTACATTTGCAGCATGTATTCCAATTTTAGGATGCCATTTTAGAGCATCATCAGACAAATAGTCAGTGTTATGTTCTTTCATACATACATTAAATTCTTTGCAGATTTCAAGTATTTTTATTAGATGTATCTCTACAGGAATTTCATTCCTTATTCTTATTGGACTTTCAAATGATCCTATGTTTCTTCGTTCCATTACTTTAGTTCCAGATTGAATTACAACAAATGTAACTTTAGGTAATTTATTCCTTTTACAAAACTTTAATAAGCAATTTAAAGTTTCTCTAAGTTCATCAAAACTATTTGTAGAACCGTTTTGTTCCTCAGTTCCAATTTCAAAAAGTATTTCTTTCCCTTTTTTTTGTGAATATGAATAGCAATGCTCATAAAGCTCATACAATCTTTCCATAGAGGATTTAAAATTTATTTTTTTATGTATATCAATGGATGTATCTATATGAATAAAATTAAAATCGTTATCTATATCATTTTCAAAGGATTTTTTTGCAGATAACATAGCATCTTTTTCTGAAATTTTGTTTTTTATATCTAAATTATTTTGCCATGGGCCACCGTGATCTCTTGCTAAATAAATATTTCCAGATTTTGTTTTTTTTCTTACATATTTTGAATATTGACTGGTACTCCAATTATTTACATATCCTCCACCATAAATACTTGAATCAATTTGTCTCCTGCTGGCAATTAACATAATTGGTGCTTTATAAAAATCTGATAATTCAATTGATGAGTCAATCACATTCAAACTCATTGGACCCACTCCCAACAAAGTTTTTTTCTTATTTATTAAACTATTAAATTTTGAATATAAATTTTGCATATCGAATTTAAATGGTTAGCTTATAATATGAAGGTTTTAAAGCTAAAATTGTTATCTCTTTCACGAAAAAAATTTCCAGTAATAGTAAATTTAATTAAAGAAAAAAACAGTATGAAGACATAACTCAATGCATTTAAATGAGATTTCACATTACCTTCTTTCCATATTATTGGTATTTCCAAACACTTTAGTTTTAAGTTATAAAATTTTATATTTAAAAAGTGTGTAAAATGTGAGCCGTTGGTAATATCTATAAAAGTCGATTGTCTTATTTTTTTAAAAGATCTCTGACTTACAACCATTGTACTTGAGCCAGGATCTGTCAAATTAGTTTTTGTCAAAAATTTAGTTAATTTTATAAAAAAAATATTCATAACTTTCCTTAAAAAATTGTAATTTTCTGTATTTCTCTTTTTTATAAATCTAGAGAATAAATAATAATCATATTTCCCTTTAGTATTTTTAATAACATCCTTTAAAACTTCAGAAACATAATATCTATTAGTGGTTCCTAGATTTAAGAAAAAATCAAACTTTTCTTTTTTTAATAGTCTGAAAAGTATTTTATGACTACCACCTAATCCATAGTTTTTTTTATTTACTATTAGAGAAATATTAAAATTATATTTATTGTTTATAGACTTTATTATTTTTATTTTTTCTGAGATAGAATTGGAAGAATTGTTATCAATAATTATTATTTTATTTATATTAATTTTAGACAAGTATAAGTGTTTAAAAATTGTTTTTAAGTTTTTATATGAATTATAAACAAATAAGTTTATAATAAATTTCTCTTTATCCATAATTATGATTTATAAAAATAAAATAAAATATTTTTTAATATGTTTTTTGCTTTTGTTATTTAGTACAACATTTATTTTAAATAACATTAATAAAAATAGGGAAATATTTCTAGAGCCTGATGATTTTTACCATTATTTAATAAAATCAAGTAATTTAAAGCATTGTAAAAACGTAAATTGTTATGAGGAAAATTTATATAAAAAAAGGGATAAATTATCTGAGAAGGAGTTATGGAGTCACAATCGACAAATTCATAGATTGATACTTTCATACCATCCATTATACACATTTGTTCTAGATAAAATTTCAAACAAAGATAATATTTTTGAAATGCAAAAACATTTGCATTTTTTTTTATCTCTCATTTCAGCATTATTAATTTTGTTTTATTTAAATTATTTTTTAGAAAAAAAACATTTAATAGTTGTTACTTTGATAATTGCTTCACATTATTTTTTGAATAATTGGGGATTAAAATATCCTATAGCTTGGTCAGTAAGTGCAATAATTTCATCCTTAGCAATATTTATTCAATTTAAAAATAAATATATTAGTTCAATATTATATCTTATCTCCGTACTTATGCATCCTATTGGATTAGTATTAACATTCTTAGGATATACGACTTATTTTTTTAAAAAAATTTATTATAAATTTAAATTAAAAATTAACATAAAACTTTATTTAGATTTATTTTTTTATGGAATTATTCTTTTTGTTATTTTTTTAATTGGTTTTTTTACCAAACTTTCGGTTTTTGATTTGTCAAATATGCATTCATTGAATGTATATAGCAATCAAGAGGGTCCAAATTTTATTTACAAAGGTATATATGATAATTTTAAAATGTTCTTCACAAGGGGAGTAAAAACTATAATTTTACTAAATCCAATATTATTTGTTTTTTTTATATTATCTTTCTTTTTAAAGAAAACAGAGGAATACAATATTTTAAAAATTTTTACTTTAATTCTTATTTTTTCATACATTTTTTTTATTATTCCAGGTCAAGGAGGAAGTGTGTTTACTATTGGTAAAAGAACTTGGGTAATTTTAATAATTAACTATGTTATTTTAAGTTATGTAGCATTGATATCTTTGTCAAAAATAAACATTTTCGCTAAATATGTAAAAAATTTATTCTTTATAAGTTTACCTTTTTTTATACTAATAAATATAAGTTATAATATACACCCACTTCAAAGCATTACTGATTATCACAACAATTACTATGATACAAAAAATATTGCTAAATTTAAAAATTTAATTGATAAAAATATAAATGATAAAATTTATTTTCATTCAAGTGAGAAACTTTTTTATTTTTATTTAATTTCAGGATATATTCAAAATAACTTTTATTTCAAATACTCTTATCCTAATGATGAAACCGTCAAAAATTCAAGATATGTGATTATAGACAATCCAATTACCTCATTATTTAGAGAGTCATCTGACATAATCATAAAAGACAATTCAAGATTCATTTATAAAAATGAAACCAATAATTACGAGATGATAATTTATTCAAAATTAAATACAAAAATTAAAATTAATAATCAGACAGTTTCCTTAAATAAAGGAAGAAATAGAATAAAGTTTTTCAAGAAAGTTTTAGACTTCCAAAATATTAAAACTCCAATGAGAATTATAGGACTAGTTATTAATGATAATCAAAATTCTTATTGGCCATGGTACACAAACATTAAATTTGATATTGAATATCAGAAAAAAATAAGGAGCCAAAAATTATTTTTTAAAAATTTTCAAAAGAAAATTACCAGAAGTTATAATTTTAATGATATGTCAAATAAGATTTTACAAGTTTTTCCAGACTGTAAAAAAGAAATTTTATCTGATGTAGACTCATCCATAATATTGTTGAATAATTGTAATTAATGAATTTTGATATTTTAATAATTGGTGGTGGACCGGCTGGAATTACATTGGCTAAGCATTTGTCAGATAAGATAAAAATAGGAATTATTGAAAAGGGAGATTTAAAATATACAAATAAAAGAAATTTAAATGATTATGGATATTGCACAAAATATGGAAATTATCCATTTGAGAACTACGCTACAAACTTCTCTAGCGTAAATTATTTTGGGGGCAACAGTATAGTCTGGTCAGGCTGGTCGATGCCATTTGATGAAAATGAAGTTTCGTCATGGCCAATTTCTTATGGTGAATTAAACAAATATTATCGTGATACGGAAAAATTTTTAAAACTCAAAAGTTTTGAAGAACTTAACACTGAAAATAATGAAGAATATAAAAATTTTGAAACAAATGATTGGAAAATAAATTCATGGCAATTTGTAAAAGAAAAAGATTTTAATAGGTTTTCCAAAACGTTTGGTAATAATGTTAAAATTCTTTTAAAATCTGAATTTAAAAAATTTTATTTTGAAAAAAATCAAGTTGAAGGTGTAGTTATTGACACCCCAAAGGAAAAAAATTTAATAATCAAATCAAAATATATCGTATTAGCTCAAGGAGGGCTTCAGTCTACAAAATCATTATTATTATGTGAAAGAGACCAAAAGGTAGATATGGGTAATGAAAATGGACATTTAGGTAAATTTTATATGGAACATCCTCATATAAATTTAGGTTTTTTTTATGATAATAATAAAGTTATTAGAAATAAATTTTCAAAAAAAAATTTTAAATTAGAAGGTTTATTTTTAAAAAACCCATATTCTGAAAAAATAATGAACGGTTGTATTACATTTAATAATGAAAGTTTGTTACTTAATAAAGATGCCTTAAGACTCCTTTATATGTTGAGAGTAAAAAGATTTCCTAAAAATATATTACTTAATTATGACAGTTATAATTTTATAAAAAATCTTATTAAAGGAACATGCAATTTGATTATCGAAAAAATTAAAAAAAAAAAGTTTATTTATGCAAGATTTGAGCAAAAACCTAACTTTAGATCATACATGGAAATTGATAAAAACAATAAAATAAATCTTAATTGGGATATTTCTGAAACTGATATAGACTCATTTATAAAGATCACCAACAAGGTGAAAAATTATATAAAAAATAAAATTTCTGAGGATGTTTATATTGATGACGCAATTTATGATAAACAGAACTGGCACGATAAATTTAAGCCAATAGTTTTGGGAATAGGACATCATATGGGAACAACTATGATGTCAAGTAACAATAAAATAGGTGTAGTAAATGAAAATTTACAACTTCATTACAGACACAATGTTTTTATATGTAGTAGCTCAGTATTTCCAACAGGAGGAGTCGCTCATCCAACTTTTACAATTTGTGCACTAGCAATTAGATTGGCAGATTTTCTTTCAAGAAAATTTTCTTAATATTTCAATTATACATTAATATATTTATTAATAAAATTAAAAAGTTAATAAAAACTCATAATTTTAAAATGTTGATAAGCATCAATTAATTAATCTTGATTTAAGATGAATTGTTAATATTAATATATTTTGTAAATATTTATGAATTACTCAATAATTGTACCTTTCTTTAATGAACAAGATAATATTTTTCAAATTAATGAAGAAATAAAACATATTACGGCTGAATATTCATTAGACTCCAATAGAAATTTTGAAATTATTTATGTTGATGATGGATCTGAAGACAATACTTTCGAAGAATTAAAAAAAACAAAAAGTAATAAATGTAAAACAAAAATAATTAGACATAATAAAAATTATTCTCAATCTTCAGCAATTTTGACTGGTATCAAATTTTCAATTTATGACAATTTAATATTTTTAGATGGTGATTGTCAGAATGACCCCAAAGATATAGGTAAAATGATTGAGATTTATGAAGAGGGATGTGATGTAGTCAATGGATGGAGGAAAGACAGGAAAGATAGTTTTTTTTCTAAAACATTGCCAAGCAAGTTAGCAAATTTTATGGTTAGACTTTTCACAAAGTCAAAATTACATGATCATGGCTGTAGTTTAAAAATACTTAAAAAAGATATAGTAGATTATAAAATTACATGGGGAGACTTTCACAGATTACTTTCAGCAAGAGTAAGTTATGATAATTGGAAAATTAAAGAAGTTGTTGTTAATCATAGACCTAGAGTTCATGGAAAATCTAATTATAGTATAAATAGAATTTTTAGAGTTCTTATAGACTTAATATATATAAATTTTTTCAGAAATTCTGTGAGACCAACAATTTACTTTTTTGGAAAATTTGGATTATGGAGTTTTTTTGGAGCTATTTTGACATTTTTATATATGATTTATAATAAATTCTATAATGGAGTCGATCTAGATGGGACTCCTTTACCAATTTTGATAGTGTTTTTAGTATTTATAGGTTTTCTATTTTTATTTATAGGATTACTTGCGCAATTGATAATTAATATTTCTTCTAATGATAAAAATTTAGATAATGTTATTAGAGAAACAGAAGAAAATTAGATTCATTAAAATTAAATTAAAACTATACAGCAGTGAATAAATTTTTAATTTCAAACTACCAAAAAAAATTAACTTTTTTATTTTTTTTCATTTTTTTTATAAGTGGAATATTTAGTGTAAAAGATTATGGGGTGTCTTCTGACGAATACTCTTCAAGAATTAAAGGTTTTGTTACACTTAATTATTTGGGTGAAATAATATCAGAGGATTACACTAAAAAAATTAAAAAAAATAAAAATATTCCCAACATTAAAAACTATGAACAAAAAATATACGGAGTAGTTTTTGAAGCTCCTGCATCATTTTTAGAGATTATTCTTAAAATAAAAGATAAAAAAAATCAGTTTCTTTTAAGACATTATTTAAATTTTATTGTTTTTTTTCTAGGAATAATCTTTTTTTACAAAATATTGAAATTGAGATTTAGAAATTGGTTTGTACCTTTAATTGGATCTGTAATTTTAGTTTTAAGTCCAAGAATTTTTGCAAACAGTTTCTATAATAATAAAGATCTTGTTTTTCTATCATTCTTTATAATCGCATCATATTACGCTATAAAATTTATAAATAATCAAAATTTTAAAAATTCAATTTATTTTGCAATATTTGCTGCTTTAGCAATTGATGTAAGAATTTTGGGTATTTTAATTCCTTTATTAGTTTTTTTTATTAATAATATAAAAAATTTTTTTGATAAGTGTTTTAAAGAAAAATTACTTTTAAATTTATCAAATTTATTTTTAGTTTTTTTGTTTATTACAATTTTTTGGCCATATTTATGGGAAAACCCTATAAATAATTTTATTTTTGCATTTAAAGGTATGGCTAATTTCGAGATTGAAACATTTAATTTATTTTTCAACAATATAATAAATGCTAGAAATGTTCCTTGGTATTTTATACCGGTTTGGATAATAATAACTACCCCAATACTTTATATAATTTTATTTACAATAGGAATATGTTTATTATTTTACAGTTTATATCAAAACAAAATCTTAAATTTAGACAAAAATAATTATATAGATATTTTTTTTATTTCAACTTTGTTTGCACCTTTAATAGCTGTAGTTTTATTTAATTCAACTTTATACAATGGATGGAGGCAAATGTATTTTATATATCCTTCGATAATATTCATAAGCTCATTAGCTCTGAACTATATTTACAATTTAAAATCAATTTTAACTAAAAAAATTCTAATAATTGTTTTAATTATTTACTCATTTAATGTTCTAGCTTGGATTATTAAAAATCATCCTCATCAGTATGTGTATTTTAATGAAATTATAGATAAAAAAAATTTAAATAATAAATTTGATTTAGATTATTGGGGGTTAAGTTATAAAGAAAATTTTGAATATATTTTAAAAAATGATCAAAAAGATAAAATAAAAATATTTAATTTGAGTCACAATAAATTATTTTATACATTATTCTCAATAGATGAGGATTCTAGACAAAAATTTACTGTCGTAGACAACATTAAAGATGCAGATTATGTTTTTAATAATTTTTATATGAAAAAATTAAATTATAATTCTGAAATATTGAAAAATTTTAAAATAGTAAATGAAATTATAGTTGATAATTTTTCAATAAACACTCTTTATAAAAAAGTTAATTTTTAAAATACTTCCCTTTAAAATAAAAACCAACTAATAATAATAAAAAAAACATTACAATAGATATAAATAAATTAAGATCATTATTTGAGACGTTTTCTAAATGTTTAATATTTAATTTTTGGTAAACATTACTAAAAATGTTGATTATTATAAAATTAGATATTAAAGAGCCTAGAAATTTTGCACTTATGAATGTAAAAATTTTTATATTGAATATAACAGGCAATAAATCAGGTATTTGATATGGAATTCCTGGTATTAGTCGTATCGAAAAAAAAAATTTAAATTGATTTCTACTAATAAAAGTCATTAGTTTTTTATTAACTAGTTTTTTTTTATTTAAGTAGTTTTTTATCTCTTTCGAAAAAAAATTTTTAAAAATAATATACATTATAGATGAGCCAATTGTTCTAGATGATACAAGTATTAGAGTCCCAAGAAAAATATCATAAAAAAAAGAAGCAAATAAAAGAAGTGGAAGACCAATACCTAGAAAAAAAGTCCAAATAATTGAAAATAATATAAAAAAAATTGTTATTTTAAAAAATAAGAGGTTATTTAAATTTATTATCTCATTTTTATTATTTTCGATCAGTGTCGAAAATTTTTCCAGATCTATATTAAAGTAGCTAGCAATTATTAAAAAAGATACTACGATTGTAATATAAACCAGTAAAAAAATTTTTTTTTTATGTAAGTTTATTAATTTCAAAATATTCTTTAATATTTTCTAAAATAAAATCTTGATATTTTCTACTAATATGTGGACCACATGGTAGCACTATCATATTATCTTGAACAAGATTACAATTATTTGGTAAGTTAAGCTTTTTAAAATCATAAAAAATTTCATTATTAAGATACCAGTGCAATCTTAAAAAAATTGATTTTTTCGATAAAAAAATTAACAGATTTCTTTTATTTTTTTCTTTCAAGATAAAAGGATATTCAATATATGCGTTGTATCTACCCTCAGTTTCAATTACCATTGGAGTATAAATTGAATTTATATCTTTTAAATTATCATAATAGTATTTTGCCTTTTTATATCTAATATTAATTTCTGCTTCTATATGCTCTAATTTTTTTAAAGCAAAATTAGAAACAAAGTAAGGAAATTTAAAAAAATAATTTTTTGGAATACTTTTGTTGATAACAGGATTTAGAGACTTGTATTGAATATTTGAAAAAAAATTTTTATTTGATTTATAAGTCGGAAGATTTAAAAATTTTGAAAAGAAGAAGTTAAAAATTTTTAGACTAGTAGTATATATAATTAGAGATAATAGGAGCTCTTTGAAAAAAAAAATTTTTGGAAAATCTACCAGATCATTTTTTTCAATTTGTTCAAAGTAATTTTCAAAATTTTTATCTTTATAGTAAATAGCTCCACCAAAAATAAGAGATAAATTTTTTAATTTTCCAAAACTAAAGACACCAAAATCAAAAAGAGTACCTAAGTATTTTTTTTCATATTTACTTCCAAATGTAATTGCTGCATCTTCAATTATTTTAAAATTTTCATCACGATTTTTTAACTTATCAAAAACTTCTTTGAAATTTTTATGATCACTATATAAATGAGTTAGAATTAAGCATCTCTTTTCATTTTTTTTTAATATTAAATTATCAATATTTTTTGGATATCCAGACTCATAATCTAAGTCTATAAATTCAATTTTACCCCCAGAAAATTTAATAGCCTCTATAACCTCAATATTTGTATAAGGTGATATATAAAACTTCCTATAATCTTTTGAAATCAAAAATTTAGAAATATAAAAAATACCAACTCTAGCTTGAGCTGTTAATAAAATATTGTTATTGATTTGGTTTTTTATTTTATTAAGAAAATTCTTATTATTATTATTGTATAAACATGCAAATATTAACTGAATGTGTTCTAGAAAGTTATTATAAATAAATAATTTTGATCTCGATATCATCAGTTATCGTGATTTAATAATTCAAATTTTCTTTACTGTAATTCTCTTGCCAAAAATTAATCATTTCATCAATTAAATCCTCAAAAGAATATTTTGGTGACCATTTAAGTTCATTTCTAATTTTAGATGAATCTCCTTTTAAATAAGGTAATTCTTCAGGCCTCATAAATTTTTCAGATGTTTTTAAATATTTTTTTAAGTCCAAATCTAATTTTAAAAATACATAATTGCATAAATCTCTGACTGTTCTTGTTTCTCCAGTTGAAACAACATAATCATCAGGTAAATCTTGTGAAATAATTAAATGCATTGCATTTACATAGTCACTTGAATGTCCCCAATCTCTTGATGAGTCTAGATTACCTAAAACTAACTCATTTTCTAATTTATTCTTAATTCTGACAGCAGTTTTAACAACTTTTGTTGTTACAAAATTTGATCCCCTTCGCTTAGACTCATGATTAAATAAAATGCCATTTACAGCAAACATCTTATAGGCTTTTCTATAATGTTTTGTTAGGTTATATCCAAATACCTTTGCACAACCATATGGACTTGTTGGTTCGAACCTTGTAGTTTCTCTTTGACACCCATCCTCATCTACAGATCTCCCAAACATCTCAGAAGAACTAGCTTGATAAAACTTTGCTTTAGGAGAAAACTCTCTCGTAGACTCTAAAATATTAAAAACTCCCAATGCATTTGTTTGGAAAGTAAAACTAGGTATCTCAAAACTTACTCTAACATGTGATTGAGCTCCAAGATTATATATTTCATCTGGTTTTATTTTTTTAAGTACATTATCTAAAGAAGATTTATCGATTAAGTCACCATAGGATAGTTCAATTTTATTGTCTAAATGTGTTAATCTGTTTCTTTGATGTTCAGTTATTGAATTTCTCCTTACTATTCCATAAACTTCATAATCTTTTTCTAATAATAATTCTGAGAGATAACTACCGTCTTGCCCTGCTATTCCTGTAATAAAAGCTTTTTTTTTCATATTAATTTAATTATTTTTTTTGCTTCTGTCACAGGACTTATACCTGAATTTGAATTAAGAAAAGATAAATTTTTAATCATTTTTGTTTTCATTCTTTTTGGGTGATAAATCAATAATGATATGTTTTTTTCTTTCAGAATTTTTTTTGAACCTTTATATAAACTATGTAAAGCAGCTTTTGAAGAAGAATATAAAAGATAATTTTTACTGCTTTTATTATAAGATGTTGACCCAATTAATATTATTTTAGTTTTTTTTATTATTTTTTTTCTCAAATAAAATTTAATTATCTCCCAATTAGAACCAAAATTAGTATTAAATACTTCTTGGTATTTAAAATTATTTGTACCCAGTGTTCCACTTGAATTAATGATTATATCAGGATTATATTTTGTCAATATCTGAATAATTTTTGAGTGCATATTCTTTTCATTAAAATTTAAAATTTTTTTATTGATTTTTATTATTTCAAATTTTTTTTTTACAAGATTTATTATATTTACACTCAACCCACCATTAGAGCCAAAAATGAGCAATTTTTTTTTAGTCATTCATTATTGATGGGACTCTAAATGTATCTGATTCATAGTCTCTACCACCACGTAAACCTTCACTAAAAACTATAAATTGATTGCCCTTTTTCCCAATTTTTAACGCATGAATTTCTTTTGGAGGTGTTGAAACTAAATCTCCAACTTTAAGAAGTTTCATTCTTGTCTTTGCTTTGCTACCCAATGGTTTATACCAATATTCTAAAGATCCCTTTGTTATCAACATATGTTGTGTAGTTTTCTTATGGTAATGATTTCCTCTTTTAGCATTAGGCTTTGAGTCAATAATTGCAATATGGTTAATATTTTTTTTGTAAAATATATCAATTATCGTACCTCGTTCATCTTTAAATGATTGTAACGGTTTTCTTATATGTTTATTTATGTTTCTAACTTTCATTATACTTTTAAAAATTTAATTTTACTGTTTATTTTTTTTAATTTATTTTTTAAGTCACTGCTTATATTCCAACTAAGGATTATTGCATACAATTTTTTATTTTTATATTTACTTAAATAACTATCAGTGTGAATAGGAATTCTTGATTTTGGAGTAAATTTTCCAATTTTATGTTTAGATGCTTCAGTTATAAAATCAATTATCTTATTATTTAATTCGAAAGTGTTTAAAAGTGTATTCGCTTTCGCAGCAGCACCAATTCCTACTATAATGGTATTTTTTTGAGATTTAATTTTTTTTAATTTTAGTAGTAATTTATTTTTTTTTGATTCAATAAAATTTTGTAACTTATGATAAGTATTAAGTTTATAAAGATTACTTCTTTTTTCGAGTAAAATTAATTTTTGTAAAAATTTTTCATTATTATTATCCAAATTTTTTTTAAGGCATACTCTTATTGAGCCACCATGGTAATTAATTTTATTTGCTTTATAGAAATTTAATTTTGTCTTTGAAATCATTTCTTTAATCATTCTAAAATTAAAATATGTTACATGTTCATGGTAAATTTGATCAAATTTTTTAGATTTTATTGTGTCCAGCCAATATGGCAATTCAAAAATAAATGAACCATTTTCTTCAAGAAGATTTTCAACTCCTTTAATAAAATCTAGAGGATTATCTGAGTGATTAAAGACATTATTTGCTACAATTAAGTCAAATTTACCAAATTTTTGCAAAATTTTTTTAGCATTTTTCGAATTAAAAATTAAATTTAAAGTGAAAATTTTATTTTTTCTCGAAATTTTAGACATATAATCAGACGCATCAGCACCTATAACTTTACATTTATTCAATTTTTTAAATTGCTTTAGTAAAAAACCATCATTTGATCCTATTTCGAGTATTTTAGTTTTATTTTTAATTTTTAAATCTTTTGAAACTTGAAGTGCATATTTTTTCCAATGATTTCTTGAAAAATTTGAATTTGATGATGTGTAAGAATAGTTATAAAGATTATATCTTCTGAAAGTGCTTGTTGAGTGTGAAGTTTGAACACATCCACAATTTTTACAAATATCAACTTCCAATTTAGTAATTGGCTCCTTATTAGATAATTTATTTTTTGAAATAAATGTATCTGCATATGGATGTTTGCCTAAATTTAATATTTTATTTAGTTTATTTGATAAACAAATTAGGCAATTTTTTCTCATCTTATTATTTATTAACTTCAAATTTTAGTGTTAATCTTTTTTTAAAACCACCAAATGACTCTGGCAGGAATTGTCTAATATACCAGTTTATTTGAGAGTATAAAATTTTGTTTGGATTAAAACCATTTTTTATTTCTAAAACTTTTAATTTATTTGGCAACATCAAGGATGCAACCTCACTCATATTAGATCTAGAGCAAATCAAATAATCTAACTTAGACATTAACAAAGTATCTTCAAGTGCGTCAACACCCATTTTGTATCTATGGAGCTTTCTATCAGTTAAATGAAAAATCTTTGATTTATTTGATCTAAAACTATTTCTATAACAAACTTTATTTCCATACTTTCTTATAAACAAGTTTAAATAATCTAGTTGATCAGTTACTAAAAAAATTTTAGTAAATTTAAATTTTGATAATGCTCGATCGACTAAATTAAACATTTGCTGAGTAGAAGGAGGTAGGGGGTGATTAGGAATTGTTTTCATACTGGTTCCTCTAAAATGAATACCCAAGACTTTATTTTTTTTAAAATATTTATTTTCAAAATTTTTTACATTTTTAATATAAATTTTTTTAATATTTATATATTTTTTGAAAACTTTTTTTAAATTAGAGTTATTTTTATAATTTTTAGACATATCATTATTTATAAATCCATTTGTAAATATTACGTTTTTACTTCGATATACATCTTTTAAATCTACATTTGATATTGGTTTAAAATAGTATTCCCATGAATTAAGAGTAGACAAAATTTTTTTTGGCTCGTTATAACGTGTGGGAAAGTTTTTCATATCAACTACGGGAGTGAAGTTATGTTGATCAGCTATTATTAAATGATTTAATATAAATAAAACATTTGAAAATAATCCACCACCCCCTTTTTTATCTACTCTAATCACATAAAAAAATTTATTTGGGTTTTTTTTTCCAAAAGTATTTATTTGAAAATTAGTTTGAAAATTAAGTGTTAGATCTTTTTTTTTTACAATAATTGGTTTATCTACTTGGTTTTTTATTATTAAGTCTATTACTTTTTTTTTTATATAGTTAAGCATTTAAAATTTAAAAAATTTATAATATTAAGAGCTCTAAAGTTCAATTGAACTTTAAATGTAAATATTTTCAATATTTATGATAAATATTCTAATATTATAAATTATGCAAATTTATGAATTAAAATAAATTATGGAATCCAACTACTATTATAAGTATAAAAACATAATTCCACACGAATTTTCAAATAAAGAAAATATTAATATTTTAGAGTTTGGTGTTGAAAAGGGTAATACTACTAAATTATTTATAGATTTAGCTGATAAAAATAATGGAAGTGCAATATCAGTCGATGTAATTGATTGTTCTCATTTGTTTAAAAACAAAAATTGGAAATTTGTAAAAAGTAGAGATGATAACTTTGAATTTATAAATACTTTTTTAACAAAAAAAAATTTTGATATAATTTGTTTAGATACAATTCATACAAAAAAACACGTAAAAATAATATTAGAGTATTATTTTAAATTTTTGAAAATTGGTGGGATTTTTTTAATTGATGGTATAAGCAGTTTGCCTTACCTTAAATCTAATTATAGGGATAATTTTTTTTCTGAAATAAATAACAATGAAATATTTGAATATTTAATTGGTCTAAAGAATAATGTTAAAAATGAAATAGATTTAGATTTTTCTTTTGAGGGTTCTGGTGTAGCAAGAATAAGAAAAAATAAAGATTGTATGCTTAAAGAACAAAAGCTTAAATCAAGAAGCAAAAGTATAAAAAATTTCTTAAGAAAAATATTCTTATATTTTAAATAAAGTAGTTTGATATTTTTTGTTTGAAAATTTCTCAGTAAATTTTTTTAAATGTGAAATTTTGTCGTTCTTGTTTAATATATGTTTTTTCAAATTTAAATTCATAATTTTATTTGCTAAATCATTTTCGTTATTTACTTGAAATATTTGTCCATATTTTCCATTTCCTACAACCTCAATATTACCACCTGGAGATTTGGAACAGATTATAGAAACATTAAAATTTAAAGCTTGTACCAATGCATTAGGTAGGCCTTCAAATAATGATGCATTAATAAATAAATCAGCATTTTTAAAGATCTTATTTAGGTTTTTTTGGTGGCCACATAAATTTACTTCTCTATCAATTTTATATTCTTTGATTTTAGTTTTGATTATATTTTTTTCATAACCGTCACCGTAAATTTTAAAATTAAATTTTATTTTACCTTTTATTATTTTTAAGGCTTTTAAAATAGTTAAAACACCTTTTTCTTTTGACAATCTTCCAACGTAAATAATTTTTAATATCTTGCTAAATTTATTATTTTTTTTCAAAATATAAATTTTATTTAAAGATGGTGGATGAATCGTTATAATCTTATTAGTTTTGATATTTTTTTTTATATAAATTTTTTCGTAATTTGAATTTGCTATTACCAGATCAGAATATCGGTAAAAAATTTTTGCTAAATAAAATATTATTTTATTTTTAATATTTTTATATAAATTATTATTTAAGTGTAGTTCTGAAAGAGATGATCTTTCTGTTAAAATTATTTTGATGTTTTTTAAAAAAAGAGTTGACAATATTGAAATTATATTAGCGTAGTGAATATTTGAGAGTAGGATAGTTTTTTTATACTTTTTTTTAATTTCACTTTTAAAAATTTTTCTTAAATTAATTAGAGAGAAAAAAGCTCTTTTATAATTCATCTCAATTATATCACAGCCCATATCGAAAAGTTTTTTTTTATAAGTATTTTTTCCTAAAGAAATTATTAGTACAGAAAATTTTTTTTTAGATAAAAATCTGATAAGTTTTACTAGTGATTCAGCCGCTCCACCTAATGTAAAATTTGGTAGAAAAACTATTATTCTTATCTTATTAGTATTCTTAAACATATAATATAAAATTGAAAAACCATAGAATAACAAAAATTGGACTAATAATACCTGATATCACTCTAATCAAGGATTATCAGATTAGTATAATTAATTCATTAAAAAAAAATAAGACTTATAAAATTAAGTTAATAAAAACAAACTTAAATACTAAAAGAAAAGAAAATAGATTACTATTTTTTTTTGAGAGAAAATTTCAAAAAAGAAAAAAAATTATTCTTCCAAATAACGTCAAATATATTAATCAAGCTAGATTTTTTTCTATCGATAAAATAATTGATTACAAGGATAAAGACATTGATATTTTCATCAATCTATTGGGCTTTAAACTCCCTTATAATTTAAAGAATAATACCAAGCCTTTTTGGGAGATAAATTATGGACTAAATAATAATCTAAATTATCCAATTTCTTTTGATGATTTGATATTTCAGAGACCTTACAGCTGTATAAGCATAAGTGAAGCGTGCAAAGGTAAATACAGAGAAGTAATAAAGGGAAAATTTAATCTAAGAAATTATGCTTTGTTACATGAGGAGTTTGTATTGGAAAAAACAGCTGTACTACTCATCAAAGCGTTATATTTATTTAGTAAAAAAAAATTGAATTATAAAAAAATTTTACCAAGAAAAAATAAAAAATCCAACATAAGTATTTTTAATATTTTTAATTATTATAAAAAAAATTATTTAAGAAAAATTTCCTCAATATATAAGACCTGGAAAATTTTTTATTTAAAAAACAAGAAAGATATTAAGTTGAATGGAAATAAATTCATAAAACATAAAGCAAATGAATATTTTGCAGACCCTTTTATCTATAAATTTAAGAGTAAAATATTTATATTTTTTGAGAGTTTTAATAAGAACCAAGGTAAAGGTAATATTTCATATGTTGATCTAAGCAACGATGAAAAAAAAAATCAATTAATAAAAAAAAATTATCATCTCTCATACCCATTTATATTTAATTTTAAGAAACAGATATATTTATCGCCAGAAACAGCTCAGGCAAAAGAGTTACAAATTTGGAAATGTATTAAATTTCCAGATAAATGGAAAGTTTATAAGAAAGTTTTTAAAAATCAAAGTACCGCAGACCCAACTTTTTTTTTAGATAGAGAAAAAAAATTATGGCTTTTTATAAACAAAAGTATTGATAAATTTAATGATCATAATTCAGAGCTATATATTTATGAGGTTAAAAATAATTTTAAAGATTTTATTCCCCATAAATTAAATCCTGTAATTATCGATTGTACTATGGCTAGAAATGCAGGGAACCTTTTTTATTATAAATCTAAGCTAATCAAACCATGTCAAGTCAATATATATGGCGAGTACGGTTTTGGACTTCAATTAATAGAAATCAAAAAACTTAGTTTAGATGAGTTTGTTTATAAAAAGATAAAATTATATAAAAAAATACACCATATGTCCTACACAGAGGATTACATCGCTTGGGATAAATCATTTTAATTTTTAAAAAAAGCTAAACGGATCTATTATAGTTTTTTTTCTTCTTTTAAAATAAATACAATTTTTTTTAAATGAAGTATGATTTACAAGAAAAATAATTATATCTTTACTTTTTACATTTTTAAATTCAGTTTTTATCTTTAGTTTTTTTGCACTCAATTTATCGACTATAGGATCATAAGCAGTTACATTTTTTAATTTTCTTTTAATATTTAAAAAAATTTTAATTGCTAAAGAATTTCTTAAATCAGATACATTTGGTTTATAAGTAAGCCCTGCTACCAGAATTTTTTTTGTTGGAAATTTATTTATCTTACTAATTTTTTTTAATATTAAATTTGTGATAAAATTTTCCATTGAATTATTTATTTCTCTTCCAGCTAAAGTAACCTTTGTTTTATATTTCGATTTAGCTGCATAGTCAGACAAATAATAAGGATCTACAGGCAGACAATGACCTCCAACTAAACCTGGTTCAAATTTTAAAAAGTTCCATTTTGTTTTTGCAAGCTTAATAACCTCATTAAAATCTAAATTAGTTTTATTGCACAAAATCATAATTTCATTCATTAATGATATGTTCAAATCCCTTTGAGTATTTTCAATTAGCTTTGATAACTCAGCTTCTTTTATTTTTTTTGAAATTACAATTTTTCTAGAAACATTATTATAAATTTTTTTAACTCTGCTGATTATTTTTTTATTTGCATTAATTGATACAACTTTTGAAATATTTTTTAAATTGTATTTTCTATCACCTGGATTAATTCTTTCCGAGCTATATCCTAAAAAAAAGTCTTCTTTTGTTATTTTGTTTTTATTACTGAGGAGTATTTTTTTACATATTGTCTCAGTTGTTCCGGGAAAAACAGTCGACTCCAAAAACACAATATCATTTTTTTTAATTACTTTTGATATGGTCTTAAAAGCACTAAAAATATATTTTAAATCAGGTTTGTTTTTACTTTTTAGTGGAGTTGGAACTGCTACAATAAAAAAATTACATTTTTCAATATCTTTAAATTTATTTGTAATGATTGAATTATTTTTGATTTTTAAATCATTTTTTTTAAACTCATTATTAGTATCTTTTAATAATTTTAAATTTTTAATTCGACTATAATTTACATCATACCCAACAACATTAAATTTTTTTTTAAGCGAAATAAAAACTGGCAATCCGACGTATCCTAATCCAATTACACAAGGTAAAATTTTTTTCATTTGAAAAGTATCAATGTGTTTTATAACAAAATATACTATAATCAATATTAATTCTTAAATATAAATATAATGAAAAATATTTTTTATTGGTCACCTTTCACATCAAAAGTTGCTACCGTGTATTCTGTAATTAATTCAGCACAGATAGTTAATACCAATTCAAAGAAAAATGGTTTTAAAGCAACAATTGTTGATGCTGTGAGAGAATGGGATGAATTTAAGGAGACAATTGAGTCAAAAAATATTGGATTAATTAATTTAAACAATAATTCTAAATTTAGTTCTATGAAGAGAGAAGGTTTCTTTAGAAGCAGGTTAGCGTACTGGTATATTTTTTTTAAATGTTTTAATCCTCTTAGAAAATTACTTAAACTTCAAAAGCCTAGCTATTTGATTATTCATTTAATTACTCCATTACCCTTATTGTTGTTTAGAATTTTTAATTTTGAAACTAAATTAATTTTAAGAATATCTGGTCTTCCAAAGATGACATTATTAAGAAAATTGATTTGGAAAGTAGCAGTAAATAGAATTTATAAAATAAGTTGTCCCACAAGAGCAACTTATGAAAATTTATCTAGATATAAATTTTTAAGAGAGAAATTAATTATTTTAAGAGACCCAGTTTTAAATGTTTCAGAAATTAATTTCAAAAAATCAAAAGATTATGATATTCCAGAAATAACTAAAGAATTCATTAACAATGGAAAATTTTATCTTTCTATTGGAAGATTCACAAAACAAAAAAATTTTTTATTTTTTCTAGATTGTATAATCGAGTTAATAAAATCTGATAGTAAATTGAAATTTTTATTAATTGGAGATGGTGAAGAAAAAAGTTTTTTTTTAGAACAGGTAAATAAAAATAATCTCTCAAAAAATATTCATGTTTTAAATTATACCACCAATGTTCATAAGTTAATGACGAATTCCGAAGCTTTTATTTTAACATCTTTATGGGAAGATCCAGGTTGGGTAATAATTGAAGCTGCTTTCAATAATTGTTTAGTTATTTCAAGTAATTGTCCTAATGGTCCAAAAGAAATTATTGGAAATGATGGAGGTTATTTGTTTAATTCAAACTCCAAAGAGAGTTTCATTAAAGTTTTTAACAATTTTAAAAAAGATGATGCTGAATTGAAATTTAAAAAAAAAATAATTGTAAAAAAGAGAATAAAAGAATTTACTTGTTTTAACCACTTTTTAAATTTAAAAACAATTCTTTAAAATGAAAATATTAATTACAGGTGCAGCAGGTTTTATTGGCTTTAATTTTTCAAATTTTTTACTTAAAAAAAATAAAAAAATTAAAATCGTTGGTCTGGATAATTTAAATAATTATTACAATGTAAATTTAAAAAAAAAGAGACTCAAACAATTAAAACTTTTTAAAAACTTTAAATTTTACAAAGTTGATATTTCTAATTATGATAATTTAGAAAAAATAATAAAAAAAGAAAAAGTTGATATCGTATTTAATTTTGCCGCACAAGCAGGAGTAAGATATTCTCTTTTACATCCAAAAAAATATAATGATTTTAATATTTCAGGCTTTTTCAATATAATTGAATTAAGTAGAAAATATAAGATTAAAAAAATTTTCTATGCATCTTCAAGCTCAGTCTATGGAGATAGCAATGAGTTTCCATTGAGTGAAAATTTAAAACTTAAGCCAAAAAATATTTATGCTTTGAGTAAAAAAATTAATGAAGAAATGGCAGAGTTATATTCATACTTATATAATATAAACATGATAGGTTTAAGGTTTTTTACAGTTTATGGTGAGTGGGGACGTCCAGATATGTTTATAATGAAATATATAATTGCATCAATAAAAAAAAAAATATTTTATTTAAATAATTATGGAAATCATTCAAGAGACTTTACATATATTAGTGATGTAAATAACATATTATATTTGTTGTTAAAAAAAACTAAAATAAAAAAAAAACATTAAATTTTAAATGTTTGTTCGTCATCACCTCAAAAAATAACTACTATTTTAAAATTGCTTGATAAAAATTTTGAAAAACCTTTAATTAAAAAGTTACCCCTTCAGACAGCAGATGTTTTAAAAACCCATGGTTCAAATATTAAAATAAAAAAAATTTTAAAATTTAATAAGTTTACCAAAATTAACGACGGAATTGAAAAAATGTCAAACTGGATAAAAAATAATAAATTTATATTTTAGAAAAATGCCTAAAAAATTTTAATATAAAAATTATTAGTACTACTAATTTATTTTGTCCATTATTTATCCTTATATTTGTTTCCTCTAACATATGCTCGAAAAGACTAAGTCTACTTGAGTAACCACCCAAGTCAAAAGTAGAAATAAGCTCTTCTCTTTTTGTTATAGTTCCTTTTTTTTTATTTTTAACAATTAGCTTATAAAAAAAATCATAATCAGCTGAACATTTGTAACGCGTATCATACAAACCTAATTCATTATGTATTTTTTTTTTTACAAAAAAACCACCAGAATGAGCTGGATAAAAATTAAAGCTCCACCAAATTTTGTTAGGCTCATATTTGTATAAAATTTTTTTTTTTAAAACAGTTCCAAACATGAAATCTAAGTTATTATTTTTAAAATAATTATTGATAATTTTTAATGCATCACTAGAGTAAATATCTCCACTATTTATTATTCCAATAATTTCTCCAGTCGAAATTTTTATTCCTTTATTCATTCCTTCATAAATTGATTTATCTGGCTCCGAAATAACTTTAGTAATATATTTTTTATATTTATCTATTTCCTTAAGTGTATTGTCCTCTGATTTTGCATCAACAATAATGTATTCATAATTATTATAAGTTTGGGAAATAACACTTTCTATTGTCTTGCCGATTGTTTCTTCTCCATTAAAAACCGTTGTTATTATCGAAAATTTATTCATTTAATTTTCAAAATTTTTTTAGATCTTTGTCTTTAATATATGGACCATTTTTAATTTCATAAATAATTGTATTTTTTTCCAAAGTTTCAAATTTGTGACCTCCCCTAAATAAAATTGATATATCTCCTTTTTTTAAAATTTTAGAGCAAATTTTAGTTTTATCAGTTTCATAAAAGGTTGCTTTTAATTTACCCCCCATAACAATCCATATTTCTTGTGTTCCTATAGTTTTTCTAAGTACTTTAGTATGTATATGTCTGTTTAAATTAAATTTTTTATCAAATTTTATAATACTTGCTTGAAGCAATTCATTTTCAGGACTTAGATTTATTCTGCTATTTATTTTTTTTCTAAACTTATAAATGCATGCAACTAATTTTTTTTTTTTTGAGTAAATATACATAAATTTTTTAAACTTTATTAATATTTAAATAATATTGATTTAAACAATAATCATAATCAAATCTATATAATTGTTTATAACCATATTGTATTTTTTTATTTAATTTATTTTTATGTTTATAAAAGTGAATTATTTTTTTGTATAATTCTTTATGGTTATTGTTTTTAAATAAAATACCTGCTTTACCATCGATTAATATTTCTTTAGGTCCAGTTGGGCAGTCACTAGAGATAATCCCTTTTTTTAAAAATTGAGCTTCTACTAACACATTCGGTAATCCTTCATATTTAGCGGTATGAATTAATACATCACACGATTTTAAAATATTATAAGGGTTTTTTTGATATTTTATAATTTTTACTTTTTTGCCCAAATTTTTATTTACTATAAATTTTTTTAATCTATTTTTCATTACTCCATTACCCATGATTATAGCTCTAAAATTAATTTTATTTTTAATCAAATCTAAAGCTTTCAGTAGAATAATTTGATTTTTTTGATCAACAAGTCTCCCGATATTTAAAACTTTTAAATTTTTTTTTTGGTTAAAAAAATTAGTTTTTTTATTTGATAATTTAATAATTTTTTTTTTATTAAGTGGATTATAAATACACACAGCATTAGTGCTAAAAAAGTTTTTAAATTGTCTTTGAAATTCCACACTATTTACTATTACTAAATCTGCTAGTTTGTAGATTCTTTTAAAAAATTCCTTTTTAATTCCATTATTAATCCATCCAGAAGGTGCAGAATTAGCACGAACTATAACTTTATATCCAAATAACTTTCCAATAATAATTGCGAATATATTTCCTTGAAAAGAAAAAATAATCGCTTTATTTTTTTTTTTAATCAATAGTTCAATACACAAATAAAAAGAACAAATTATATACTTAATAAATCTACCAAAATTTAAAAATTTTTTTCTTTTTGGTCCAACGAAGCTAATATTTTTTGAAAATTTTTTTTTGTATTGTCTAGATGCTGTAATAATTCTAACTTTTTGAAACTTTTTTGAAAGAAAGTTGCATATTTCAAATAAATTTCTTTCTACACCACCACCCTCAATGGAGGGCATGAATATAATAATTTTTTTATCTAACATTTGTATTTATTATAGTATAAATATTTTATATTTAATGGATTTAGTTAGCATTATATTACCTTATTACAAAAAAAAAAATTTTATTTTAAAAACAATTAATTCTGTAGTTAGTCAGAAATTTAAAAATTTTGAATTAATCATTATTTATGATGATACAGATAAATCTGATTTAAAATATTTATTAGAAATCTGCAAAAAAGATAAAAGAATTAAAATTTTGATTAACAAAACCAATCAAGGTGCAGGCAATTCTAGGAATAAGGGATTAAAAGTAGCTAAGGGTAAATATATTGCTTTTATTGATGCGGATGATATTTGGCATCCCAATAAGATTAAATTTCAATTGAACTTTATGAAAAAAAATAAATTTAATATCACACACACATCATATTATGTAACAAATTCTAAAAGTGAAATTATTGGCAAAAGAATTGCTAATAATTTGACTTATAATGATTTAGTTAAATCTTGTGACATTGGTCTCTCTACAGTAATTCTTAAAAAGAAAATTTTAAAAAAAAACTTTTTTGTTAATTTAAAAACAAAGGAGGATTATGTTTTATGGTTAAGATTAGCTAAAAAAGGTCACAAATTTTATGGAATAAAAAAATATTTTACTCGTTGGATGTCTTTAAAAAACTCTTTATCATCATCAACACTCCAAAAATTAATTGATGGCTATAAGGTTTATCGAGTTTATTTAAATAAAACGATTGTTTTATCGCTTTATCATTTATTTATATTATCTTTTAACTTTTTAAAAAAATAATGAGTTATTTAATATTCATAATTTTAATTTTTTTAATAAATTTCTTTTTTAAAGAAAAAAAATATTTAGCAAATAATACAGGTCAATTTCATCAAAAACTTTCTGAAGAAAATAGAGTCCCTTTAACAGGTGGAATTTTTATACTAATTTTTTTTATTTTTCATTTTAACCACGAAATAATTTTTTTAATATACTTAACAGTATTTTTTTTAATAGGTATAGTTACAGATTTAGATATAATTAAGTCTCCATCTAAAAGATTTGTAATACAAATATTATTCTTATTTTTATTTGTATTTTATTATGATCTTTCAATTAATGATGTAAGAGTAGATTTTATTAACTTATTATTATTAAATAAGTATTTTAATATATTTTTTGTTTTATTTTGCTTTTTGGTATTAATTAATGGATCAAATTTTATAGATGGAAACAATGGTTTATCTATTGGATATTATTCATTAATATTCATCGTTTTAGTATTATTATTAAAGAATGATACAATTATATATAATGATAAGTTAATCACTAATTTTACAATTTATTTATTTATTTTATTATTTTTTAATTTATTAAATTATTTTTATCTTGGTGACAATGGCATATACCTAATATCGATATTTACTGGATATATACTAATTGATCTATTTAACCAAAATACAAATTTAAGCCCTTACTTTATAGTAGTTTTATTATGGTATCCATCATTTGAATTATTATTTTCAATGATAAGAAAATTTAAAAAACAATATTCACCTATGGAGCCTGATACAAATCATTTACATCAATTATTATTCAAAAGTTTAAAAAAAAAATTAAAATATCCTAAAAATTTTGTAAATTCTTTAACTGGTTTAATTTTAAATTTTTATAATTTGCTAATATTTTTTTTATGTTATTTAAAACCAAACTCTACAAATTTTCAAATGACTTTAGTAATTTTAAATATTTCTGTTTATTTGACAGCTTATTATTTATTACATAAATCTTTGAAAATTAACTAAATTTCAATTTTATCATTGATATTAATATTTTAAAACCATCTTTAAATGCGTTAACTTTTTTGGTTCCAGCTATTCTTTTTCTTTCATTAGCAGGGCTTGAAATTAAATTTAAATTGTTTTTGTATGCTTTGATTGGTAATTCCACACAAAAACAAAAATCTTTACTTGTAAGATTTAAATCATTTACTTTTTTAGTTTTTCCTAACACAAAGGTATAAAGAATATCTGATATAGGTAATGAAAAAAAAATTTTCCCAATGAGTGAAAAAATCTTATTTCCAATAAATGTTATTAACGTATCATCCTCACTACTAGAGTATTGTTCATATCTGCTCCCAAAGATTAAATCGTAATTATGGTTTGTTGATAAATCTAACATGCCATTTAATTCTTCAGGTTTAAATGAGCCATCTGCATTAAATATACAAAAATATTCAGTTTCAACAGAATTGATACCCTGTATTAAAGCATCACCATAACCTTTACCTTTTTGAAATAAAACATCGCAATTAAATTCCTTTATAGATGATATTGTTTCTTTATCGCTCTCCTCTAAGACTATTGTTATTTTTGTATTGTATTTTTCTAATTCTCTTAAAACTGAGGGCAAAGATTCTTTTTCATACTTCGCGGGTATAACTAGGGTTAAGTTGTCCATAAATATTTTAAATTACTAATAATTAAAAAAGTTAAAAAATAAGAATATACTAAATAAAAATTTTTTATCTTTTTTTCTTTCAATGATAAATCAAAATTAAATAAAGAAAAAAACATAATTAATAGAAAAGGGTCAAAATATTTGTGATAAATAGTATATTGAGGATTGTTTATTAAAACTAAAATAAAAATTAATAAATTATCTTTATTATTTTTTAAAAAGGGCAAAAAAATTAAAATTGATATAAATCCAATAATATAAAATAAATAATTATTATTAAAGAAAAAATTTGATGTTTTAAAAAAAATTCCACCTCCACTGTAACTGTAATTGTAGTCAAAAAAATTTATACATAACAAAAAAATAAATATTGAAGAGAAAAGATTTGTAAGTTTAAATATTTTTAAATATTTAACAATATTTTCTATCAAAAAAGGTAGTAGATAAAAAAAAATTAGCGAGAATGTAATTAATACATCGTTAAAAATATTATTAAAAAATATTCTATCATTATTATCAAAATTAGTTGCAGCAGTTTTATTGAGAAAATTTATATCTAAAATAAAAATGTAATATATTGCTGGTACGGAAATCACAAAATTTATAAAACAAGTAATAAATATTTTTTTTGAAATAAATTTATATATTTTTATATAGTTGTATAAAAAAAATAAAGAGAAGACCGCAAAATTTGGACTGATATAAGCACTTATAGCACATGTAACAATATTAATTATTACATAATTAAACTTATTCTCTTTTTTAAATTTTAAAAAGTATAGAATGCTTAATGTAAAAAAAGTTAAGCCCAATATTCTACTATCTGGCCAAATTGCAAGAGTTCTAAAGGTTGGAGATAAAAAAATTAAACCAGTAATTAGAAATAAAATTGTCTTATCAACACCAGAAAATTTTACTTTTAATATCTGATAAAAAAAATATGGAAGTAATAGACAGAAATGTAGGTGAATTATTCTAATCAACAGATCGCTCAAGAAAAGTTTTTCCAAAAAAGATAAAATAATTAACAATATTGGAGAATGTCTTGTTGAAAAATTATCATAATTTAAAAGCGTTTCTTTGAAAGAAGATACAAATTTTGCAGTTATTACTTTTTGATTATTGTAATCTAATATTGCTCCACCAGTTGAATTTTCTCCATAAAAAAAGCTAATTAATAAAGTTATGTAAAGTGAAAATAAAAATAGTATTTCTTTATTTAAATTAAAATAATTGTTATTTAACATTTTAGATGACATAAGAAATTTATAAACTATTTATTATAAAGTGATAGATCATTTAACCTTTTTATTTTACTCATTTATTTTTTTATTTTCGTCTATAGGATATGGACTAAAATTTTCAAAGATAATTAATAACAATTTAATAAATTTAAATTTAGGGTGGTATGGAATTATTGGATTTTTTTTTATTTCAATTATCTCAATAACATCCTCCTTTTTTTATGCTCATAATTATTTACATAATTTTATAATCCACATAATTGGAGTATTTTTTTTTGTTACATTTTTTCTTAAAGATAAAAAGAAATTTGAATATAAATTTTTAATATGTTTATATTTATCTCTAATAATTGGGACATATGTATTTAAAAATCATGATGATTTTTCTTATTACCATCTAACTTATGCGTTAAATCTATCTGAAAATAGTTTTATTGTTGGTACTGGAAATTTTAGCCATGGATTTAGAACATTCTCAAGTTTATTTTATTATCATTCAACGTTGTATTTGCCATTCATTGATTATTATTTATTTCATATTGGTCCATTTTACATATTAGTTTTTTTTAATTATGTAATAATTTATAAATTAATCTATGACAGAGAATTTAATTCTAACAATATAACCTATTATTTTTCATTAATAAGTTTAATTTTTATAAATGTAGTATTTTATAGAATTGGGGAACATGGAACAGATAGATCTTCGCAAATTTTATTAGTTTTAATATTTATATTATTTATTGAAATCTTAAATAATAAAAAAACAAGCAATATTTTGTTAACAAATGTATCTATATTAGTAATTTTGATTTCATTTGCTGCAAGTATGAAAGCAATTTACTATTTATATTTTATGCTGGTTCCAATTATTTTTTTTAAGAAAAAACTATTTAATGAACTGATAAAAAAAAAAAATTCAATTATTATACTATTCATTTTTTTTAGTACTTTTTTAAACTTAACAACTTATTATTTTAACACTGGTTGTTTTTTGTATCCTGCTGAGAAAACATGTTTTATAGAAAATGAGTGGTCAATTCCAAGTAAAGAGGTAAAACAAATGTCAACTCATTATGAGTGGTGGGCAAAAGCGGGTGGTGGTCCAAATTATTCTCATGAACTGGAAAAAATAGAATATATAAAAAATTTTGTCTGGTTAGATAATTGGATTAAAAGACATTTTTTTAATAAAGTTTCTGATACTTTATTTGGATTAATTTTTATATGTTTTTTGGTCGTTTTATCATTTTTTTATTTTAATAAAAAAAAACTAATACCAAGTAAAAATAATTTTAGTTTGATATATTTTGTAATGTTAATTTTTTTTATTGAATGGTTTTTAAATCATCCATCAATGAGATATGGGGGTTATGTATTAATTGGTTTACCAATTATATTTTTTTCTTCATCAATAATAAGTAGGCTAAGTATTTCAAAAAAACACATCGTCAAGATTACTTTATTTTTTATAGTTCTATCGATTATTGTTTTTAATTTTAGAAATTTATTAAGAATTGATAAAGAAATTAACGTTTATGGTTATGAGCCACTTGAAAGTCCATATTTTTTTACAGATACAGTGGAGTCTAAAATTATTTTAGATACAGACAAAATAACAATATATGGTCCTATCAACAACACTTGCTGGGCAAGTAAAACTCCCTGTTCATATAATCCTAATTTAAAATCTTCCAATTATCTTTGGATGGATATGGTTTCGAGAAAATAAATTTACATGATTAATATTGTTATTAGTTTTATTGATTATTTTGATAAAATAAAAATTTTAAAATTTTTTAAAAAAAATTTACATGATAAACAGATTAATGTAATTGATATAGGGGCACACAAAGGTGAAACATTAAAATTTTTTTTAGATAATTTTAATGTAAATAAAATTTTTGCTTTTGAACCAAACAAAAAATTATTTACTAAAATTAAAAAAAAATTTATTGATACAAGAATACATTTATTTAACTTTGGTGTTGGTTTGAAAAATGAAAGAAAAAAATTAAATCTCACCATAGATAGCGCTTCATCAACAATAAATAAAATAAACACTAATACTGAATATTTTAAAAGAAAAAAAAAATTTCTAGTTTTTGGTAAGAAAAAATCTTTCTTTTTAGGTGTTCAAGACATTGAAGTTGTAAATTTATCAGAATTTATTTTAAATAAAGAAAAAAAAATTGATATTTTAAAAATTGATACGGAAGGATATGAATTCAATATATTGCAAGGAATTCATCAATTAGATTTTAAAAAAATTAGATTTATATATTTTGAACATCATTATGATCTAATGATAGATAAAAAATATAAATTTGAGGATATAAACAAACTTTTAAAAGATAATAATTTTTCACTTAAGTTTAAATTAAAAATGAAATTTAGAAAATCTTTTGAATATATTTATGAGTCAAAATAAAGATCAAAATATTAGTATTATTATTGTTAATTATAATAATGCAAAGTATTTAAAAAAAAGTTTAAACTCTGCACTTAATCAGTCATATAATTTTAAAGAAATTATTGTGGTAGATGATATTTCAAATGATAACTCTATAGAAATATTAAAAAAGTATAAAAAAAAAATTAAGTATTACGTAAATAAAAAAAAAACTAAATTTGGCTCTTATAATCAAATTAATAGTTATTATGAAGGTTTTAAAAAATCTAAAGGAAAATATATTTTTTTTTTAGATAGTGATGATTATTTTACAAAAAATAAAGTTAAATTGGTAATTAAAAAATTTAATCAACTTTCATCAAAAAACATAGTATTTGATTTACCAATTATTAAAACTAAAAAAAAATCTATAAAAAATAATTTTATTCAAAAAAATTTTTATTTTAGTAATTGGCCAAGATTTACTCCTCAAAGCTGTATTACAGTGGAGAGAAATTATGCTAAAAAAATTTTTGAAACACTTAGATTTAAAAAATTTCCAACTATCTGGTTTGATTTTAGAATAGCATCTTTATGTTTTCTTAATTTTGGTAATATTATTATATTAAGAAAATATTTAACTTATTACAGACAATTGGACAATTCAGCTTCAAAAAACTTTAAAACATTATCTTTAAATTGGTGGAGGAGAAGAAATGAAGCTCATGCTTTTTATTCATATATTTCAAAAAAATTAAAAAAAAAAAATAGATTAACACCAGATAAAATAATAACTAGTATTGTAAATCTATTTATTTAAATCAATAAAATCTTAAATATTAGAAAAAAATTTTAGTGAAAGTAATTTAAAAAAAATCTGTCAAAAAATTTTTCAGTAAAATATTTATCATTTTAATTCTCAATTAAAAAAATAGAAAAAACCTCTTAAAAACGAACTAGTAAAATTTTGTAAAAAAACTTTCAACTGAATTTTATATTACTTTACTGAGAATAATTAATAGTCTATTAATTCAATTCATGAAAAAAAAAGTGGCTTTAATCTTTGGAATTACTGGTCAAGACGGTTCATATCTTGCAGAATTTTTAATAAGAAAAAAATATATTGTACATGGAGTAAAAAGAAGATCATCAAGTATAAATACAAATCGTATTGACCATATTTATCAAGATCCTCATGAAAAAAACTATAATTTTAGACTTCATTATGGTGATATTACAGATTCATCATCTGTTTCAAATTTAATTAGAAAGACTAAACCTGATGAAATCTATAATTTAGCTGCTCAGTCACATGTAGCAGTTTCATTTGAAGTTCCAGAGTATACCGCTAATGCTGACGCACTAGGTGCATTGAGAATATTAGAGTCTATAAAATTTCACAAGTTTTATAAAACAAAATTTTATCAAGCCGGAACATCAGAATTGTATGGCAAAGTTCAATCAATACCTCAAAACGAGAAAACACCATTCTATCCATTAAGTCCGTATGGAGTTGCAAAATTATACGCACATTGGATAACTAAAAATTATAGAGAGGCATATAATATTTTTGCTTGTAATGGTATTCTTTTTAATCATGAAAGTCCACGAAGAGGGGAAACTTTTGTTACTAAAAAAATTGTTTCAGCTCTTTGCAGAATAAAATTTAAAAAACAAGATAAACTTTTCTTAGGTAATCTTGATGCTAAAAGAGATTGGGGTCATGCAAGAGATTACTGCGTAGCTATGTGGAAAATTTTACAACAAAAAAAACCAAATGATTATGTTATTGCTACAGGAAAACAATATTCAATTAAACAATTTATTAATATGACAGCTAAAAAATTAAAGATGAAAATAAAATGGATTGGTAAAGGAATAAATGAAAAAGGTATTGATGAAAATGATAATATTATAATTGAATGTGATAAAACTTATTTTAGACCATTAGATGTAAACACATTATTGGGTGATGCCAGGAGAGCAAGAAAAGAGCTAAGATGGAGTCCAAAAGAAAATATTAGTAGTTTAATTGATGAAATGGTAAGATTTGAGATAAATTCCATCAATGCAAATCAATAAAAATAACAAAATATTTGTAGCTGGTCATAAAGGAATGGTTGGCACAGCTGTAGTAAAATATTTAAAAAAAAAAAATTATACAAACATAATAACTATAGACAAAAAAAAGTTAAATTTATTAAATCAAAAACAGACAGAAAAATATTTAAAAAATGTTAAGCCAGATTGCGTTATTATAGCTGCAGCAAGAGTAGGTGGTATCATTGCCAATAATAAATATAAAGCAAATTTTATTTATGAGAATTTAATGATACAAACAAATTTAATTCACTCTTCATATTTAGCAGGGGTAAAAAAATTAATTTTTCTTGGTTCAAGTTGCATTTATCCAAAATTCTCCAAACAACCTATCAACGAGGATCAGTTATTAAGTGGAAAACTTGAAGAAACTAATGATGCTTATGCAATTGCAAAAATTGCAGGAATTAAGATGTGTGAAGCTTATAATAAACAATATAATTTAAACTATTTATGCTTAATGCCAACCAATCTTTACGGTCCTAATGATAATTATAATCTTTTAACTTCTCATTTTTATCCAGCATTAATTAAAAAAATACATGATGCAAAAATAAATAATAAAAAATATTTATCAATTTGGGGCAATGGAAAATCAAAAAGAGAATTAATGTATGTTGATGACTTAGCAGATGCTTGTGAATTTTTTTTAAGAAAAAAAACAAAACATACATTAATCAATATTGGATCAGGTATTGAAAAAACAATCGAGGGTTTCGCAAAATTTTTGATGAAAAAATTTCAGATTAAATTAAAAATTAAGAAAGATTTTTCAAAACCAAATGGAACACCAAGAAAAATATTAAATTCTAAGATAGCAAAAAATTATGGCTGGAAATCAAAAATAGATTTAGGTACAGGACTAAATTTAACCTATAAGGATTTTTTAGAAAAAAATAAAACATGAAAAACATAATTATTGTAACAGGAGGTTGTGGTTTTGTTGGTAAAAATTTAATAGAATTTTTAATACAAAAAACTAATTTTAAAATTATTAGTCTTGATGATTATTCATCAGGTTTCAAATCAAACCATTTAAAGAATGTGAGAGTAAGATATATAAAAAGTCATACTAAAGATATTTCAAGAGTTTTAAAAAAATACAAATCAAAAATTGAAAGCATTTTCCATTTTGGAGAATTTTCAAGAATATATCAAAGTTTTTTACAAATGAATAAATGTATTCAATCAAATACAATCGGTTCAAATGCAGTATTTGATTTTTGTTTAAAAAATAAAATAAAATTGATTTACTCTGCAACTTCAGCATCTTTAGGAAATGGTGGTAAAGATAAAGATTTATCTCCATATGCCTTTACTAAGTCAAAAAATTTGGAATTATTAAGAAATTTAAAAAAATGGTTTAATTTTAAATACGAGGTAATTTTTTTTTATAATGTTTATGGACCTAATCAAATTAAAAAGGGAAGTATGGCAACAGTAATCGGAATTTTTGAGGATCATTATATAAAAAATAAACCCTTGCCAGTTGTTCGTCCAGGCACACAATCAAGAAGATTTACCCACATAAATGATACAATAAAGGTTTGTTACAAAGCATGGAAAAATAATAAGTCTAGGTTTTATAGCATTTCAAATAAAGAGAGCTATACGATTAGAGAAGTAGCAAAATTATTTAAATCTAAAATAAAGTTTATACCCTCTAGAAAAGGAGAGAGATATGCATCGGCCTTAACTAACTTATCATTGTCTAATAAAATATATAGAAATTATGGGAAAATAAAGTTGAAAGATTATATAAAGAACTTTTTAAAATATAATGAAAAGTAGTTATTTTAGTTAATTTTTAAACTAAAAGTTAGTTTACAATGCATATTATTTATGTATAAACCTTCTGCCGGCAATTATTGCGAAAGGGTTATACCCGATCCCATTCCGAACTCGGAAGTCAAGCCT
>ENA-UOXV01001234-UOXV01001234.1-marine-metagenome-genome-assembly--contig:-NODE-1234-length-36376-cov-5.171691_pt1 | contig 36376 bp, 29 predicted proteins | sample MGYA00238165_ERZ766961 | MGnify/ENA primary metagenome ERZ766961 (study PRJEB28924, sample SAMN03173240) | marine metagenome | biome: Marine; feature: Water; material: Subsurface seawater | place: North... | reverse complement strand
CACTCAAAAGAAATATTAAAAAACTTCACCAAAGGAAGGTTAATTGCCTTTGACCAAGATTCTGAGGCAATTGAAAATAAAATAGAAGACGAGAGATTTACATTGGTTCAGCAAAATTTTAAATACCTAAAAAACTTTTTAAAACTTCACAGGGCAATCCCTGTTGACGGTATTTTAGCCGACCTAGGAATATCCTCTCATCAAATCAATACCGCTGAAAGAGGATTTTCAACGCGTTTCGATGGGCCACTCGACATGCGAATGAACAAAGAGGCAAAACTATCCGCCACCTCCATTGTAAATAAATACTCAGAGGAAAAACTGACTCAACTCTTTAGTCAATATGGGGAAGTAAGAAACGCCAAAACCCTAGCCCTTAAAATTGTTGAGAAAAGAGCAGAAAAGCCAATAAAAACGACCCAAGACCTAAATTCAATTTGCGAAAAATTAGTTCAAGAACGCAAACGGTCAAAGTATCTAGCACAAGTTTATCAAGCAATAAGAATTGAAGTAAACCAAGAGTTAGAAGTACTTAAAGATTTTCTAATTCAATGTTTGGATGTGCTAGACAAAAACGGAAGAATTGCGGTTATTTCTTACCACTCTTTAGAGGACCGACTTGTCAAAAGTTTTTTTAAAACTGGAAATTTTGAAGGAAAGTTAGAAAAGGACTTTTATGGCAACATTATTCGGCCGCTAAAACCGATAAATAATAAAGTAATTGTACCAACAGATGAAGAAATAAAACGAAATCCACGTGCTAGAAGCGCACGATTAAGAATTGCCACATTAAACTGAAATGACGAAAAAAAAAGAAGAACATTCGGCGTTGAAGGGCATTAAAAAGCATACGAGCCTCATAGCCGACTTACTTAATGGAAACATACTCACTCGAGATTCCTTTTTAGACCACCTCCCCTATTTATTATTCCTTGCTTTTCTCTCACTCGTTTACATTTCTAATGGCTTCTTGGCCGAGCAAAACATCAGAAATCTAAATAAAGTAAATACAGAAATAAAAGAACTACGATCAGAGTACATCACTATAAAATCAGAGTTGATGTATAAGAGTAAACAATCAGAATTAGCCAAAATTATTACCGAAAGAGAAATGGGTCTCCTTGAATCTTTTGAACCACCAAAAAAGATAATTAAGGATGCAAAGTAAGAGCAATACCATAAAACGCATTTATGTGGTTTACTTCGGTATTCTATTATTTGCCATTGCAATAGTATCGCGCGCTTCTGTTATTATTTTTATGGAAGGTGACAAATGGGAAGCAAAAGCAGCCGAGCACACCTTAAAACATCGTCAAATTGAGGCTGTAAGAGGAAATATTTATGCTAGTGACGAGAGTTTACTCGCAACTTCAATTCCGAGGTACGAAATACGATTTGACTGTAAAGCAGATGCCATCACCGACAAAATATTCAAAAACAATATCGATTCATTAAGTTTTCAATTAGCCAACCTATTTGATGGTAAATCTAAAAACGAATGGAAAAACGAACTTACCGAAGCTAGAAATAGAGGCGCACGTTATCACTTAATAGCTCGGAAAGTAAATTTCATTCAACTTAAAAAAGCAAAGGCATTTCCAATATTCAAAAAAGGCAGGTATAAGGGCGGCTTCATTTATATTCAAAAAAACCGAAGAGAAAAGCCATTTCAAGTTCTAGCCTCCAGAACAATTGGCTATAGCCGAGACAACGTAAAACCTGTTGGACTAGAAGGAGCTTACGACAAAGAATTAAGCGGTGTATCAGGAATTAGACTCATGCAGAAAATTGCTGGGGGAGTTTGGATGCCTGTTAATGATGATAACGAAATTGAACCAGAAGATGGTGCAGACATAGTCACTACTATAGATATAAACATTCAAGATGTGGCTGAAAATGCTTTACAAGAGCAACTACAGAAACAAGATGCCCACCATGGTTGTGTCGTTTTAATGGAAGTTAAGACCGGTCAAGTTAAGGCGATCGCCAATCTAACACGCTCTGGAGAAGGCAAATATTGGGAGCAATACAATTATGCCGTTGGAGAAAGCACAGAACCCGGATCAACTTTTAAACTCGCTTCTCTAATTGCTGCAATGGAAGATGGTTATATAGATTTGGAAGACAGCGTAGAAACGGGAAAAGGAGTTTACAAATTTTACGATCAAAAAATGTACGACTCTCACAAAGGTGGATTCGGAACTATAACTGTTCAGCAAGTCTTTGAGAAATCTTCAAATATTGGGGTAGCAAAAATTATTAACGATAATTACGCTAAAAATCCGCAAAAATTTATTGATCGACTCTATAAAATGAACTTAAACCAAAAATTAGATCTTGAAATTTTTGGCGAAGGAAAACCTCATATCAAATCAGCAAATGACCCTTCTTGGAGTGGAATATCACTCCCTTGGATATCACACGGCTACGAGGTATCTCTCACTCCATTACAAATCCTAACATTTTATAACGCTGTTGCAAATGATGGGGTTATGGTTAAGCCTCAATTCGTTCAAGAAGTAAGAAAAATGGGGAAAACGGTTCAAAAAATGGAGCCCGAAATTATAAACCCAGCCATTTGCTCAAAAAAAACCATTGGAAAAGCAAAGAAAATGCTTGAAGGTGTAGTTGAGAATGGAACAGCAGTTAACCTCAAAAATGCAGATTATAAAATTGCAGGAAAAACCGGTACCGCACAGATTTACAATACAATAACAGGGTACAAATCGAAAAAGGCCAAAGTGAGCTACCAAGCTTCTTTTGTAGGTTATTTCCCTGCAGACGAGCCAAAGTATACTTGTATTGTAGTAGTGATTGCACCATCTAAGGATGTGTATTATGGAAATTTAGTAGCTGGGCCAATTTTCAAAAAAATAGCCGACAAAGTTTACGCCACCAGTATCAACATTCATAAAGAACTAGAGAACATTGAAGCACTTGCAACAAGAACCCCTATTCCAATTTCTAAAAATGGCAACTATGATGATTTAGGAAAGGTTTTTAAAACTCTTGACATTAAAGAAAATTGGAAAAGTGACCCTGGAACATGGGTAGTTACAAGTACTGGAGATAAAAATGTGGCTCTATATCGACGGGCTTACAAAAGCCACCTTATTCCAAATGTGGTAGGAATGGATTTAAAAGACGCCATATTCATTATGGAAAACATGGGCATTCAAGTTGAATTTGAAGGAAGAGGTGTTATTAAAGAACAAGTACCAAAAGCCGGATCAGCAATTACAGGCGCAGAAGTGGTAAAACTAAAATTGACTTAATGAAACTACTCAAAGACATATTGTATAGAGTAAACATCGAGAACGTTGTTGGCAACACAAATGTGGCTCTAGAAAATATTTGTTTCGATTCAAGAGAAGTCGGGAATTTCACAGCGTATATAGCAATACCTGGAACTCAAGTTGACGGGCATGATTTTATACCTCAAGCATTAGAAGCTGGAGCCATTGCATTAATATGCGAAGAACTTCCTTCTGAAATTCAAGATGAAATATGTTACGTAAAAGTAAAGAGCAGTCATGCTGCTTTAGCATTAATGGCTTGTAACTTTTATGATAATCCTTCAGAAAAACTTCATTTGGTAGGCATAACTGGCACCAATGGAAAAACTACCACAGCTACACTTTTACACCAGTTATTTATAAACCTCGGACACAAAACAGGGTTACTCTCTACTGTTGTAAATAAAATTCAACACGAAGAAATCCCTTCAACCCACACTACACCAAATCCATTGGAATTAAATGCACTTCTAGCTAGGATGTTAGAAGAAGGCTGTACCCATTGTTTCATGGAAGTGAGCAGTCATGCTTTAGTTCAAAGAAGAACGGAGGGCTTACATTTTAAGATTGCAGTGTTTACCAACATTACCCATGACCATCTAGACTATCACGAAACATTTGACAACTACATTGCTGCTAAGAAAATCTTATTTGATGATTTAAGTGCAAGTAGTTACGCCCTTGTTAATCGAGATGACTTTCATGGAGAAATAATGCTTCAAAACACAAAAGCAAAACAACTTTCATTTGGTTTAAAAACTATGGCTGATTTTAAAGCCAAGTTAATTGAAAACGATTTCGACGGGCTACAATTAAACATAAACGGAAGTGATGTTTGGACCCACTTAATTGGGAAATTCAACGCCTATAATTTACTGTGTGCCTATGCAGTTGCAGAAATTCTAGAAGAGGAGAAAATAGAAATCTTAACTCAAATTTCTCAACTCACTCCAGTTCGTGGTCGCTTTCAATACATGAGATCTGAAAATAACATAACAGGAATAGTTGATTACGCTCATACGCCCGATGCTTTAAAAAATGTTTTAGAGACCATTAATGAAATTAGGACAGGAAACGAAAAGGTAATTACAGTTATAGGTTGTGGTGGTGATAGAGACAAAAGTAAGCGCCCAAAAATGGCCAACATTGCCTGTAAAGGAAGCGACAAAATCATTTTAACATCTGACAATCCAAGAACTGAAAACCCTGAGCAAATAATAAAAGACATGCAAGAGGGTGTTGAAGGAACGGACTTCAAAAAGACTTTTTCAATTACCGACCGCAAAGAAGCAATTAAGACCGCAGTTGCTTTTGCAGATCCCAATGACATAATTCTAATAGCAGGTAAAGGGCACGAAACCTATCAAGTTATCGGTGACGAAGTGCTCGATTTTAATGACATGGAAATAATTTCTGAATTTCTAACTCAATTCACTTCTTCATAATGCTCTACTATCTATTTCAATATCTAAATGAATTAAATATCCCAGGAGCGGGAGTATTTAACTACATCACATTCAGAGCTGCAATGGCTGTTATGCTATCCCTTTTGATTTCCATGGTTTTTGGAAAAAAAATAATCGGATGGTTACAACAGAATCAATTTGGTGAGATTGTAAGGGACTTAGGTCTTGAGGGACAAATGGCAAAGCAAGGAACTCCTACTATGGGTGGGCTTATCATACTTGCCGCCATTATCATTCCCACACTTTTAGTTGCAAAACTTGAAAATGTTTACATCATAGTAATGTTAATTGCAACCATTGGGCTAGGTGGAATTGGGTTTCTCGATGATTATTTAAAAATCAAACACAAGAATAAAGATGGTCTAGCTGGCAAATTCAAAATAGTAGGCCAAATTGGAATCGGTTTGTTCATTGCCATGGTTCTATATTTTAGTGATAATACAACGGTACGCCATAAAGTATATTTTAATGAAAACACGGGTCAACAAGTTCAGGTCCAAGATCAAGATGATTCTCAAAGAGCACCCAAAAACTACGTTTGGAAAGACACAAAAGAGTTAAAAACAACCATTCCATTTGTAAAAAACAACGAATTTGATTACGCTTGGTTAATCACTTGGTTAAGTGAAGATTTAGGGAAATATGCATGGCTAGTATTTTTTCCAATCGTTATTTTAATTGTAACCTCGGTCTCGAACGGAGCAAATATGACCGATGGTCTAGACGGCCTTGCTACAGGAACATCAGCCATTATCGGAGTCACTTTAGGCATCCTCGCTTACCTCTCGGGTAATTACATTTTCGCCGACTATCTCAACATAATGTACATACCCAATTCAGGGGAATTAGTGGTATTTATTGCATCATTTGTTGGAGCCTGCATTGGCTTTTTATGGTACAATTCTTATCCAGCGCAAGTATTCATGGGCGACACAGGAAGTCTTGCAATTGGAGGCATCATAGCTGTATTCGCGATTGCAATTCGAAAGGAATTACTGATTCCCATCTTATGCGGAGTATTCCTGATTGAAAATTTAAGTGTGCTCATTCAGGTTGGATATTTCAAATACACGAAGAAAAAATACGGAGAAGGAAAACGGGTCTTTAAAATGGCTCCCCTCCATCATCATTATCAGAAAGTAGGAATTCCAGAACCTAAAATCGTTGCGAGGTTTTGGATTATCGGAATTTTTCTGGCAATAATTACCATAGTAACGCTCAAGCTTCGATAGTGAAGTTTTTAGTTGCATTGGGTGCAGGAGAAAGTGGTGTTGGTACGGCATTACTTGCACAAAAGAATGGTTTCAAGGTGTTGGTTTCCGACGCTGGAAAAATCAAAAAAAAGTACAAGGACGTTCTTTCACATCAGGGAATTGAATTTGAAGAAGGTAAACATTCGAATGATAGAATATTAGGCTGTGACGTACTCGTTAAAAGTCCTGGAATTCCAAATACGGCAAAGCTTGTTTTAGCTTGCAAAAAGCAAGGAATAGAAATAATCGGTGAAATTGAATTTGCATCGAGATATTATAAAGGAACCATTATAGGAATTACAGGATCAAACGGAAAAACCACAACAACTAAACTAACCCACCATATTTTAAATCGAGGAGGATTAAACCCCATGCTTGGCGGAAATATCGGGGAAAGTTTTGCTAAACAAGTTAATAGTCAAAAAGATGGATTAGCTGTTTTAGAACTGAGCAGTTTTCAGCTCGATGACATCACAAGCTTTAGTCCTCACATTGCCATTTTATTAAACATCACGCCAGATCATTTAGACCGGTATGAAAATAAAATGGAAAACTACATCGCTTCAAAATTTAGGATTGCGATGAACCAAACAGAGAGCGATTACTTAATCTACAATATCGACGACAAAAACATTACTGATTACCTCAAAATATTCCCTCAAAAAGCACAATTAATCCCAATTTCAATTTATCAAAAACTGGAAAAAGGAGCATGGTTAGACAATAAAAATTTAATAATTAAAATAAACACAGAAACGAAAATGACATTTCAAAAATTAGCATTACAAGGCAAACACAATATTTACAACTCTATGGCAGCAGGAGTAGCAAGTCGTGTGTTAGAATTGCGAAAAGAAGTAATAAGAGAAAGTTTAGCAGACTTTGATAGTCTAGAACATAGACTTGAAAAAGTTGTTGATGTATCTGGTGTAGCTTACATAAATGACTCTAAGGCCACTAACCTTAACAGCACTTGGTATGCGCTTGAAAGTATTGATACTCCAGTGGTATTAATTCTAGGCGGCGTAGACAAAGGAAATGACTACGACGAAATTGCTGAGTTAGTTAAAGACAAAGTGAAAGGAATTATCTGCTTAGGAGTAGACAACACAAAAATTCACGAAGCTTTTGAAGGCCAAGTGGATGTAATAGTTGACACTCAATCCATGCATGAGGCAGTAAGATATGCATATAAAATTTCTGAAAAAGGAGATACTGTTCTTCTATCTCCAGCTTGCGCAAGTTTCGATTTATTCGAAAACTACGAAGAAAGAGGTAGAGAATTTAAAACTGCTGTAAGAGGACTATAAAAACTACTGTGTTTAAAATATAATTGGGTGCAAGTTTGGTAATTCGACTTGCATCCGAAATCTATTTTAATGCATTAAATGATAATAGAATTTGAAAAATTTCGCAACATACTTTAAGGGAGATAGAGCCATTTGGCTTATCGCATTGCTTTTGGGTGTGAGCAGTCTACTTTTAGTCTATAGTTCTATTGTTACACTGGCATACCGGCACCATGAAGGAAATACCTTTTACTATTTGTTTCGTCATGGACTTTTCATTGGATTGGGATTTGTTATCATGTTCGTTACCCATAAGATGAAATACACTTATTTCTCCAGAATTTCCCAACTCTTACTATACCTATCCATACCGCTTTTATTACTAACATTACTAATTGGATCCAACCTTAACAACGCCAGTAGATGGCTTGTCATCCCCGTCATTAATCAATCTTTTCAAACCTCAGATTTAGCCAAAGTAGGCCTCATAATGTACTTGGCGAGAATGCTCTATCTCAAAAGAGATGTACTTAATAACTTCAGAGAATCCTTCGTTCCAATGATTATTCCTGTTGCACTCGTTTGCGGCTTAATTCTTCCGGCCAACTTCAGTACTGCGGCAGTTCTGTTTTTCACAAGCATGGTTATTATGTTTGTGGGAGGAGTTCCTTTTAGGCACTTCGCTTCTTTAATACCTGCTGGAATAGTTGCTATAGCACTAGTTTCTTTGGTCCATCAAATAAAACCTGAAATGGTTCCTAGATATGATACATGGGAAAAAAGAATTGTACGCTTTTGGGATGGCGAAACCAAGCAAGATGCCAATGGAAACTACCAAATAGAACAAGCAAAAATTGCCATAGCTAAAGGCGGAGTGGTTGGGCGAGGTCCAGGAAACAGTAATCAACGAAATTTTTTACCTCACCCCTATTCAGATTTCATTTATGCCATTGTAATTGAAGAATATGGACTATTCGGAGGTTTTTTCATTCTTTTACTCTACATGGCTCTGTTTTTTAGAACGGTGAAAATATCCCAAAAAACAGATAATGCGTTTGCCCAACTACTAGCTGTTGGGCTGTGTTTCCTGCTGGTCTTTCAAGGATTCATAAATATGGCAGTTGCCGTTAACCTGGTACCTGTAACAGGCCAACCACTACCACTAGTAAGTATGGGAGGAACCTCAACTTGGTTTACCTGTTTAAGTATTGGAATAATATTGAGCGTGAGTCGAGGTGTTGAATTGGAAAACAAAAAGAAAATTAAAATAGACGATTATGCCATCGCTTAAAGTCATACTATCAGGTGGAGGAACTGGAGGTCATATTTTTCCAGCAATTGCAATAGCAGATGCTTTAAAAGAAATGAATCCTGACATTGAAATTTTGTTTGTAGGAGCACAAGGAAGGATGGAAATGGAAAAAGTTCCAGCTTCGGGTTATAATATTCAGGGACTATGGATTAGTGGCTTCCAAAGAACATTAAGCTTAAAAAATCTGTTATTCCCTTTCAAGGTAATTCAAAGCTTATTGGATGCTAAGAAAATTGTCAAAAAATTTAAGCCAGACGCCGTTATTGGAACTGGTGGATATGCCAGTGGCCCAGTTCTTTGGGTAAGTTCAAGAATGGGAATACCTTGTCTTATTCAAGAACAAAATTCGTATGCAGGTGTAACGAATAAAATACTAGGAAAAAAAGTCAAAAAGGTTTGCGTTGCTTTTGAAGGCATGGAAACCTTTTTTCCTAAAGAGAAAATAGTTATAACTGGAAACCCAGTAAGAGAAGAAGTTGTTCAAATTGGAGGCAAAAGAGATAAAGCAATTGAATTTTTCGGATTAGATACCTCTAAGAAAACCATACTTGTAGTTGGCGGCAGCTTAGGAGCCAAAGCGATTAACGACAGCCTATTACCACACATAAAAGACATTTCAGATTCAGGATTACAGATCGTTTGGCAAACTGGAAAGGTCTCCTATGATGAAATTTATTCTGCTGCCAAGAAATATGAAAACAAAGGAATAAAAGTCCACCAGTTTATCACCAAAATGGATTTGGCCTATGCCGCGGCTGATGTGGTAATTTCAAGAGCCGGCGCAATAGCTGTTTCTGAAATTTGTTTAACGGAAAAGCCATGCATTCTTGTTCCTCTGCCTACCGCTGCAGAAGATCACCAAACCAAAAATGCAGAAGCATTGGCCCGACATGATGCCGCAATAATTGTAAAAAACTCAGAAGCTCCTGAAAAGCTTTACGATGCGGTCACTTCTCTTCTAAGTAACGAGGCCGAACTTAATAAATTCAGAACAAATATTAAAGCAATCGGAAAACCCGATTCAGCAAAAACCATAGCAAATGAAGTGCTTAAAATGATCAACATTTAATTGGATTACAAAAACCTAAATAGAATCTTTTTTTTGGGCGTTGGTGGCATAGGTATGTCTGCACTCGCCAGATATTTCAAACACAACAAAGTTGACATTGATGGTTATGATAAAACTTATTCGCGAGTAACAAACGACCTTGAAGAAGAAGGCATCCATATTCTTTACGAAGAGGACCCTAGCTTAATTAAAAATAATTACGACCTTGTCGTATGGACTCCTGCAATAAAATCAGACAGCCCCATTTATCAGTATTTCGAAAAGCTTGGAACACCAATAAAAAAACGCTCTGAAGTATTAGGAAATATAACAAAACATACAACTTGTGTTGCCGTGGCCGGTACTCACGGAAAAACAACAGTATCAACAATGATTGCCCATATCCTAACACATTCTGGTATGGGCTGCAGTGCTTTTCTAGGTGGAATTTCAAATAACTACCACACCAATTTTCTATTTCATGAAAGTTCAAATCTTAGTGTTGTAGAAGCTGATGAATTTGATCGTTCTTTTTTAAAACTTTCACCATTTATTTCAGTCATTACCTCAACAGATCCTGATCATCTAGATATTTACTCTGACAAAGATGATATTCAAAATACGTTTTCACAATTTGCAACTCGAACTAATCCTAACGGTGCTCTTTTTTACAAAAAAGGAATTGATTTAGAGTTACCCCAAGGAGTCCATTGTTTTTCATACAGTATAGATGAATCTGCTGACTATTTTTCAACTAACATATATGCTGAGAACGGTGCTTCAATCTTTAACTTCAACTTTGAAAAAACTAGAATAGAAAACCTGAAACTTGTATTTCCAGGAAAACATAACATTGAAAATGCGACAGTTGCCATTGCTGTTACAATGTTTTTGGGGTTAACAGAATCTACAATAAGAAATGCTATTGAAAGCTTCTTGGGAATTGAACGAAGGTTTCAATTCAAAATTAAACAAGACAATTTAATATTCATTGACGATTATGCACACCACCCGGAAGAAGTAAAATCAGTATTACTTTCAGTCAGACAATTATTTCCTGGTAAAAAAATAACGGTCATATTTCAACCCCATTTATTTAGTAGAACAAAAGATTTTGCCAGTGAATTCGCAACTAGTTTATCACTAGCAAACGATGTTTATTTATTACCAATATACCCTGCCAGAGAAAAACCAATTGAAGGAGTAAACTCACAACTAATTTTGGATCAGATAGATATTAATAATAGACAGTTAGTAAAAAAGGAAGAATTGCTTCAGCAAGACTTCTTTAAAAACCAACATTTACAAATAATAATGACTTTAGGGGCGGGTGACATTGGTGAAATGGTATCTCCCCTCAAGCAAAACATAAGCGCGCTTTACCCGCATGAGTAAGATTATCAACATATTATCTTGGCTTTTCCTTCTTATAGGAATGGCTGTAATGATGAGTTTTTCCTCCGTTAAGAGGGGCCAACAAGGCTATTCAAATCTTGAAATTTCTATTAATCAGCCTTCACAATCACGTTTTGTTACTGAAGAAAACATACAAAACATGTTCTCTAACTTGGGGTATGGACTAGAAAATCAAAATATAAATGACGTTGACACACGGCAACTAGAAATTTTATTGTCAAACAAACCTTCTATTGCAAAGGCGAACGTCCATAAAACCATATCAGGAAAAGTGGTAATTGAGGTTACGGAAAGAGAACCAATAATCCGTATTTATAATCGATTTGGAGAAAGTTTTTATTTAGATAGAGAAGGGAGTTTAATGCCTTTAAGCAATCAATACTCAGCTCGTGTTCTAATAGCAAATGGAGACATAAACATTCCTTATTCTACAGTTTATAATTTAGAAAAATTAGAAAAAGAGATTAACCCGATATTTAGAAAAACAAATACAACTGCAGTTCAAAATACGGTATTGATAGAAAAATTGAATGTAGATGAAAACGAATATCCTGGCGCAAATCAGCTAAAAGGATTATTTCAAATGGCCAAATTTATTGAGCAAAACCCATTTTGGAAAGCTCAAATATCTCAAATATATATCGGCGAAAATGGAGATTTTGAATTAGCACCAAGAGTTGGTGGGCACAATATCATCTTTGGTTCAAGTGCTGCTTTAGAAGAAAAGTTTGAAAAACTAATGACATTTTACAAAAAGGGATTGAGTAGAACCGGTTGGAACGAATACTCAGTAATAAATTTAAAATTTAAAAATCAGGTTGTCTGTACAAAACGATGAATATGTCAAATAATACAACGGATTACGTAGTAGGACTCGATATTGGAACTACCAAAATTGCAGTTTTAATTGGACGAAAAAATGAGCATGGCAAACTCGAAATTCTTGGAATGGGAAAAGCTCCTTCTCCAGGTGTTAGTAGAGGTGTAGTTACTCATATTACTCCCACTGTAGAAGCCATAAAAGAGGCTGTAAGACAAGCTGAAGAAAAATCTGAATTTACTGTACGTGAAGTAAACGTAGGCATTGCCGGACAACATATTAGAAGCATTCAACACCGTGGTGTAAAAATTAGAGATAGCTACGAAGATGAAATCACTGAAAAAGATGTAGAAGCTCTGAGAAGAGAAATGTACAAACTAGTGATGCAACCTGGAGAGGAAATTATTGATGTTATTCCTCAAGAATATATTGTGGATAACGAACAGGGAATAGTTGATCCGGTAGGGATGTCTGGTGGTCGGCTAGAAGCTAATTTTCATTTAATTATTGCTCAAGTGGCAGCCGTTAAAAACATCGTGAAATGTGTTGAAAAAGCGGGTTTAAAAGCACTTGAAATTACTCTTGAACCATTGGCAAGTGCAGAAGCTGTTTTACATGAAGATGAAAAAGAAGCTGGTGTTGCCTTGGTGGATATTGGAGGTGGGACTACTGATTTAGCAATATTCCAAGAAAATATTATTCGTCACTCAGCTGTAATACCATTTGGTGGAAATGTTATAAGTGAGGACATTAAAGAAGGATGCTCTATTATTCGAAAACAAGCCGAACTTCTCAAACTTAAATTCGGCAGCACTTTAGCTAGCGAAAATCAAGATAATGAAATAATTTCAATTCCCGGTTTACGAGGTAGAACTCCAAAAGAAATATCAGTTAAAAACCTTGCTCATATTATTGAGGCAAGAATGACTGAAATTATTGAACAAGTTTATTACGAAATTAGAAATTCAGGATTTGAGCATAAATTAATTGCAGGAATTGTAGTTACTGGTGGTGGTTCTCAATTGAAACATGTGACTCAACTTTTCGAATTCACAACTGGGATGGATGCTAGAATTGGTTATCCAGCAGAACATTTAGCTGCAGGAACTGAAGAAATTACAAGCCCTACATTTTCGACTGGTGTTGGTTTAGTTTTAAAAGGATATGACTTTTTAGAATATCAAGAAAAGCTAAATAATGCAATAAATGGAAACACTCCACGAGTTGAGCCAGTAACAGAAACAACTCAAACTGATTCTGAAAATACTACCGAAACTGTTTCTGAAGTAGAAGAAGAGTTAGCAGAGAATTTGAATTTTGAAGAACAACAATTGGAAAGACGCGGAAGTTTGCTTAGCCGCTTTTTAGAACGAGCAAAACATTATTTAGAAGGAGACGAATAAGAAATACAGAAGATATGGCTATTAAATTTGATTTACCTAAAGACCAATTATCCATTATTAAAGTTATTGGAGTTGGCGGTGGCGGTATCAATGCTGTGAACCACATGTATTTACAGGGCATTAAAGATGTTGATTTTATGGTGTGTAACACCGATCAGCAATCATTAGATCAAAGTCCTGTTCCATCCAAAATTCAATTAGGAGAAACTCTCACTTCTGGTTTAGGAGCTGGTTCTATTGCTAATGTTGGAGAAAATGCAGCCATCGAAAGCATTGAAGATGTCAAGAAAGTATTAGGTAATAATACCAAAATGATCTTTATAACCGCTGGAATGGGTGGTGGTACTGGAACTGGAGCAGCTCCTGTTATTGCAAGAGCAGCTAAAGAACTTAATATTCTCACTGTAGGAATCGTGACTATGCCTTTTTCTTTCGAAGGTAAAAAACGTAGAAAAAGAGCTGAAGACGGAATAAAAAACATGCGAGAATCAGTCGACACATTGTTAGTCATTAACAATGATAAACTGAGAGAAATGTATGGCAACCTTACTCTTGACAATGCTTTTGAGCAGGCAGATAACGTACTTACCACAGCTGCAAAAGGTATTGCTGAGGCAATAACTTATACAGGTAAAATAAACGTCGATTTTAATGATGTTAGAACTGTAATGACCAACAGTGGCGTCGCCATTTTAGGGTCTGCAAAAGCATCAGGTTCTGGTAGAGCAATGGTTGCAATTGAAGAAGCGGTTAATTCACCATTATTGAATGATAATGAAATTGATGGAGCAGCTCATATTCTATTGAATATCACTTATGGAGTTAACAACATCCTTATGGATGAAATTTCTGAAATAACTGATTTCATAGAAGACCGAGCCCATGATGAAGCTGAAGTAATTTGGGGACATGGAGTTGACGAAAGACTTGAAGAAAATGAAATAAGCATTACCATTATTGCTACTGGATTTCAAACAAGCCCAGATACTGGAGTTGAAATAATGCAAGAAAAACCAAGTCGTGTTGTGCGCAGGTTAGACGATGAAGTAAAAACTGATTTAACAAGACCTATTACCCAACGCCCCGAAATAAAACAAGCAAATATTTTTGAGCAAACAAAACCAACTGAAAAGCCAAATCCAGTTGCACCTAGCGAAAATAAAGTAGAAGATATTCCAACGGGTCCAGTTACTCGTAGAAATCTTTACGACGAAACTGAATCTGAAGAAACTCCAACTTCTAATATTGAAGAGCCAACGATAGCGGAATCAAAAAGTGAAGTTGAAGAACAGCCGGTTAATGAAATCGATAACGATCAACCAGTTATTAGACATACATTAGAAGATGACACTTTTGGATCTTTTGAAGAAGTAGCAGAAGCAGACCAACCTAAGAATGAAGAAGTAGAACAGGATGTTTCATTTAATATGGAGCCTACATTAAAAGAGGCTGAATCCGTTCAAAACAACAATCAAGAAGATGAAGTTGAAACTCCTAAACCAGTTGAAATTCAAATTAAAGCCCCTATCGCTAAGGAAGAAGTAATTGAAGAAGAGCAGCAACAGGAAACCGATATTCATGCTGAAAATTCTGAAGAGGATATCAATCTTTCAACAGAAGAGAGACATACTAGTATAAAGGATAGAATGGCACGTTTAAGAAACTTGAGTTCTATGCTTAAGTCACCTTCTGGAATTGCAAATCTGGAAACAGAGCCTGCATTCAAAAGAAGATCTATTGACTTGGATGATGTAACACCTTCTTCAGAAAGCAGAGTTTCACGATTTACCTTGTCCGAATCTGAGGATCAAGATGGAGATAAGAAAACAGAAATTAAATCAAATAATTCGTTTCTACACGATAACGTAGATTAAATATGGCATTAGTAGAACAAATTAATAACGATATAAAAGCAGCTATGAAAGCGCGGGAAAAGGAAAAACTTGCCGCACTTAGAGCTGTTAAATCTGCACTTCTTTTAGTTGCTTCCGAAAAAGGAAATGACGGCGAGGTAAGTGATGACGCTGGAATAAAACTCCTTCAAAAATTAGTAAAACAAAGAAAAGAAGCAGCTGAAGCCTTTCAAAGTCAAAGCAGACAAGACATGGCCGATGAAGAACTGGCACAAGCTAGTGTCATTGAAGCCTATTTACCTACTCAAATGAGTGAAGAGGAAGTGATTTCTATTATTGATTCTGTTATTGCTGCAACTGGTGCCAGTAACATGAAAGATATGGGAAAAGTAATGGGAATGGCTTCTAGTAAACTTGCTGGTAAAGCAGACAACAAAATGATTGCACAAATTATCAAGTCTAGACTTTCTTAAATAATATTACCTTGAACTATTTACAAAAAGACCTGTCTAAATTTTTATTCAGGTCTTTTTTATTGCTGTTTTTTCCGCTTAGTTTATTCTCCCAAAAAAACTGGGAAATTGCTAAAAAGAAAAACGGAATTGAAGTCTATACCAAAGATGCTGCTGGCTGGCCAATTAAAGCCTATTTAGCGCGCGGAATGATCAATAAGCCCTATTCCGAAGTCTTGACTTACATGTATCAAGTAGAGCTTCGAAAAGACTGGGTGGCCGATTGCTCTACTTCAGACGTATTACATAAAGTTGGGGATAACGAGTTTATAGTCTATTTCGTAATCAATACGCCTTGGCCTACTGAAGACAGAGACATGGTGGTTAAAATAATTGTTGACACCGAGACTGAAGAAGGTGCTGTATTTTTTAGATTTACCTGTCTCCCACATTATATACCCGAGAAAGAAGGAATAACCAGAATACAGAAAGCTGTAGGATATTGGAAGGTTAGAAAAGTGAATGAAACAACAACAGAAGTTTCTTCAGAGGGAAGATCAACTACCGGGGGAAATATTCCCGAATGGCTCGCCAACATGTTTGTTGAAGATAACCCTTATGAAAGTATAAAAAATATTAGGGAAATCATGGAATCTCCAGTTGAGGTAGACCCTTAAAAGACTAATTACAATAATGCTGCCATGCGGCAGTAAGTTCCATTAAATAAGCAACCCCCACATGAATTAGGAAACCTCCAAATATGTGTTTCTTTTCTAGTGCAATAACCCCTAAAATATATCCACCAAACACAGAACCTATTGTTTCTCCAAGAGGCTTACCAAAATGAAGAAATGCGTACATTACAACCATTGGCAATACGGCTTCTTTGCCGACTAACTTGACCATACCAATAATAAGGGCACCTCTAAAAATCATTTCAACTGATAAAAAACTCATTCCATAAAGGGGTTCAAAAAGCAAATAAAAAGTGGAGTCACTGAAACCAAAGGCTCCGTTTAATTCCCATGCCTTCATTATGGGGTAATTTTCTTGGAAATCTGGGAGAAATGAAGCCGCTGTTACTAAAGGAAACATGAATAACAGCATTATCAAATAAGGTTTCAAATTGGCCCTCTTCAAATTCAACCCATAAAAATCAAGTTGTTTTCTATCAAACAAAAACCAAAAAATAAAGAGAGGAATTATTACAGTTATTATGGAGTTCAATTGCCGTATTAGATCTAAAGTAAAATAAGCTTCAAAAGGATCCAAACTCCCAAAATCTATATTCCGATGGAAATAATAAAAAGCGGAAAAACCAACTATTGAAATGAAAAATATTGATCTAGCCCAATATTCTACAGACCATAAAACAGATGACTTACCTCTAATTATAAGTTGAGGAATGGAAACACCATAATAGGCAACCATATAAAAGAACGTGTAATAAAGAAAGCTGATGGGTTGTTGGTAGTATGAATCTAAAATACCGTCTTCAAAATCGAGATAATAATTAATGGAAATGGTACCAATTAAAAATAAAGTAACATAAGAATAAAGCAAGGGATGAAAATCTTCTTTAATGTGGTTTTTCAGAAGACTTACAATTGATTTCATAAAACCACTACTTCAAGGTCTCTAATTTTCCAAGAATCTCCCATTTTTTCGAGATTGATATTGATCTCTTTGTGTTCCCAATAAATTCTCATTTTTTCTGCCGTATTATATATTTTGCAGACCGCCTTCGCCCTTTTATCTCCATCAAACTCAACGCTAATAACCTCTACTCCATCATGAGCCTCCATATCTTTTGTCCAATGATAAGAGTTGAAAAAGTCACAATCAATTCTTTCATACTCAGCAATTCCGTCGAAGTTCTTTAAAGAATCCAAAGAGACCGATTTTAGATTTTCAGTACATTCTGAGAATTCATTTTTATACTCTACGATATAGGAATGGTGAAAACCTAGGTCACCCAAATTGGACTCAACCACTCGAAAATCGAGAGCTGTAACCCGTGATGAATCTTCATAAAAATCAGGTTGAAAGGCTAAATTGTTTCCAAATTCGATTTGATCGGCATACCACGCATAAAAATCCGTTATTAGCTCTTCAACTTTTCCTTCTTCTGATTTAAGGCTTTCGGAACAAGAAAAAAGGGTAACCCAAAGGAACAAAACAATGCTTATAGAGACAATCTTATTTGCTCTCACGTCTTGTTTATGAAATTACTCCCAATTCTTTACCCACTTTAGTAAATGCCTTAATTGCAACATCGAGATGTTCTTTTTCATGCGCAGCCGAAAGTTGAACTCTAATTCTAGCTTGTTCTTTTGGCACTACTGGATAGAAAAAGCCAATTACATAAATACCCTCTTCTAACAATCTATTTGCAAATTTTTGAGCCAAAGAAGCATCATAAAGCATAATAGGCACAATGGCACTGTCACCATCTTTATAATCCAATCCTGAAGCTTTAATTCCTTCCTTAAAGTAATTAATGTTAGATTCTAATTTATCTCGAAGTTCAGTGGTTTCACTCAACAAATCAAAAACAGCTATAGATGCTCCTACAATATTTGGAGCTAAAGAATTTGAAAACAAATAAGGTCTAGAACGTTGTCTTAGCAGTTCTATAATTTCTTTTCTTCCAGAAGTAAAGCCACCCATGGCTCCACCTAGAGCTTTGCCCAAAGTACCAGTAATAATATCAACCCTACCTATTACATTTTTCAATTCGATACTACCTCTTCCTGTCTTCCCAATAAACCCAGTGGCATGACACTCATCCACCATAACCATGGCATCGTATTTATCAGCTAAGTCACAAATTTTATCTAACTGAGCCACATAGCCATCCATAGAAAAAACACCATCGGTAACTATTAACTTATGACGTGAATTCGAAGCTGCTTTTAATTGCTCTTCTAAATCAGCCATATCATTGTTTTTATAACGATATCGAGAAGCTTTACACAAACGTACTCCATCGATAATGGAGGCGTGATTTAAGGAATCAGATATAATTGCATCTTCAGCAGTCAAAAGTGGCTCAAATACGCCACCATTTGCATCAAATGCAGCAGCATAAAGAATCGTGTCTTCAGTTCCTAAAAAGCTTGTTATTTTTTCTTCTAGCTCTACATGAATATCTTGTGTTCCACAAATAAAACGAACTGAAGACATTCCGAAACCATGAGAATCCAACGCCTTATGCGCAGCTTCTATAACTCTTGGATGAGAGGACAATCCCAAGTAATTATTTGCACAGAAATTGATTACTTCTTCACCAGTTGATACTTTGATAACTGCATCTTGTGGAGTAGTGATTATTCTTTCAGACTTAAACAATCCGTCAGCTTCAATTTGAGTTAATTCAGCCTTTAACTGATCTTTAATTTTTCCGTACATGTTTCAATAATTTGGTTGGCAAATATAAGAGATGATAATGGTTAGAAAATAAGAACAAGGGAATACTAAACCTTCTTTTTAACTACCCAAACATCATTAAGACCGGCTCCAAACGAATTGGGATTCTGTCCTAATTTCTTATTCTTTTAAAAACTTATAGCTGCTTATTGCTCCTTGGTTTTCTATCTGAAGGATGTACATGCCCGCTTTTAATTGCTGAACATCTATACTATTCTTTCCTTTTAACAAGCTGCTTTTTTGAAGTATTCTCCCATTTATATCTAGGATTTGGTAAGTTGAGTTATCCCTTAATTCAATATTTAAATTAGAATTTGTTGGGTTTGGATAAATTTGAAGTAAGGACTTTTCATAATACTCTGAAACTCTTGTAAAAGTGCATGAAGGAGCAATCCACGTTGTGTAAACCCCAAAAGAAGGATCTCTATAGCAACGCAAGCCACCGGCATTTTGTCCGTCAATACAGACATACCAATTGAACATCCAATTAATGTCCCCTATTTTCTCTACAATCTCGGAACTATAAGAATAACCACTAAATTGCGGGGTTTCATAATATGTCACATATAACAACCTCAACTTTTGGCTATTAATTACTTTTACACCTATAGAATCAACTTTTACATAAACAGAGTATTCTCTACTTCTAGTTTCTTGGTAATACTTTATTGTCCAGCTACTGTCTTTTTTAGTTGTAAAATCATATAAAACTTGAAATATATTCGAATCTTTTGTCATGAAATAAACTACACTATCTTCTGTGTAGACAAATACAGTGGGCGAATCAAAGTTGCATAGGCCACCTCCTGTTAAAGAAAGTTGGTGACAGTTCTTTCCCATAATCACTGTATCGTTAATAGATTCCACTTTAACGTAAGACTTACTAGATGAAAAAGAATAGTGTTTTGTGAAATGCCAAGTGGATCCTAATTCTCCAAAATCTTGAGAAAAAGAAATCAAACTAAAAAAAACAAGAACAACAATTAATATTTTTTTCATGATTCTATCACTCTTTTACCACCCGATAAACTTTGTGTATTGGGCCGTTTTCTAGTTTTAGCAAATAAACCCCAGTGGGTAAATAGCTAGTATTCAGTATTTTTTCTTTATTAAACCTACCCATTTGCAGTTCTTTTCCATTAGCCGATATAAGCCGATAAGTCCAGTTAGTTTTAGCACTGTTCTCGTCTATTTGCTCAATATTTAAAACGTTTTTCACAGGGTTGGGAAATACCTTAAACTCAGTATTGGCTTGCTCTCTGTAGTCTATTCCCAAACGGACATCATAAACTCGGCTTTTACAATCGGGAGTAGAGCAACCATTGCTATCTACTTTTAATAACCAAAGGTCTTGACCTCCAGAAGTACTTCGTGGCGAAACATCGCCCCCTAATAAAAAACCACCATCTTTAGTGGCTATAAAATCGCGTAGGTTATTTCTATCTGCCGTGCTAATGTAATAATAAAGATTTGACCAAATGGTATCTCCTTCTGGGGTTAACTTAGTTAATGTGCGAAAAGAGGAACCTCCAATATCGTGATGTCCATAAGCGACCAAACTTCTGTCTTTCAATTCTACTGCTTTGGTATAGTATGCGTTTTTCTTTGAACCTTCATGATTTCTCCCCCAAACTTCCTTTCCATTGCTATCCAACTTAGAAAGTCTTTTAATAGACCAATCTCCAGCTGGTAATGCGCTATCAGTCGTATGAATAATAGTGAAATCAGACAATACAAGTGCTCTAGAATAAAAAGAACTTTTATATGCCCCATAGTAATCCCATGTAACATCCAAACTATCGTTAGTTCTTACAACCCAAGATCTAAATTCAGCACCTCTAGAATCTCCTCCCCCAGCAAAAACAAAATCACCATTTGGATATATTGAGGCACTGTTAAGCACTTCACTTTTATTCGTTTTTATTTCTTTTCTAAATAACTCATTTCCGATTTTGTTTATTCTGATAAGTACAGGGTTTCTATTGGTATTATTTATTTTTTTATCAGCGACTAAAACAAAACCTGAATCGGAAGTTTCGATTAGCGATTGCGCGCCAAGCCAAGTTACACTTAAATCTTTAATTTGTTTTGACCATATAACATCACCTAATTCATTTACTTTTATTAGCAGTAACCATGTATGTACATTTTCACCTTGTGTATTTACTTCTTGTAAAGTTCTAAAGTCTAAAATATTTCCATCCCTTAATGCAATCATTTGACCATTCCTAACCAAATATGGCCCATAAGAATATGATTTTTTATACAGAACAACTCCATTCCTATCCACAATCAAATATCCAGCTCGTTCTCTACCGGCAGTATTTAATACCATTGCTGATTGGATATAACCATTAGATGTTTCTGCAACACTAAGGCCGGCCTGACCAGCTCCCTCAAAATCATATAATTCATTAAAATATTGTGCTTGACAACTAAAGCCAAATACTAGAAAAAATACAAATATTGTCTTACTCATTAATTATTAATTTTTCGGTATGAATAACCTGGTTACTCTTGCCATAAATCACCAATTGAAAAATTCCCGAAAGGTTTTTTGGAAGATTCACTTCTAGTTGAGTTTGCTTTCCAATATCCTTTTTGTACACTTCCTTTCCTTGAATACTATAAACGATAATATGTTTGGCTGCAATACCTTTAAATTCAATAACAAACTTACCCTTGTTTGGGTTGGGGAAAACTTGAATGTTAGTATTTTTCAATTCTTCTTGAATTGCAAGTGTAGTTATTTCGGGTTCTGCCATTATGGATGCCGGGTCTGAGGTATCGGGCAAAAATACGGAGTATAGTTTCCCTGTTAATCGGTACATTAAATTTTGTGCCCAAGCTTGGCCAGCTTTGGTACTGTCCAAGGCAATACTATCCAACACCAAGGTATCGCCCAACAAAACGGGTAGGCTATCTCCATTGTTTAACACATCTTGCAATTTTTGAAGCACATAGTCCAAATGTTCGTTTCCTTCTTCCCCTTCAATATCATCTATGGCATCTTGTGCCTTAGTAAAATCTTCTTTTTGCCAATACAAGGGTACTAATAGTTCTTTACTTTCCGGCGTATCCCAATCTTCGAGGTAATAAATCATAGAATCAGTAGGGTTATCTGCATTGCTATCTAAAGCAAATAAACGCAACAATTCGTTTAAAGCCAGTTCAGTTTGTTGTTTGTTCCAACGTACATCGTTTTGCACACTGTCTCTTTTGGAAATACCGCCTTGTACGGCAACTAAATTGGCAATTTGTGGGGCGGTTAAAACAGCCGTCATTCCTTCAAGTGCATCTGCCAACTCTATACTTAATGGTGAATTCGCCACTAATATTTGGAATAAATCATTATCTACCAAAGAAGGACTCCTGTTTATACATGCATTCAGAACTGCTTCACTTAAATAAGGGCTGTAACTAATCATTTCTGTTTTTATATCATCACTAGTATATCCACTAATGGGGTCAATATAATCGGTGCGGGCAGTGGTATTTCCTCCGTCAATTAAGAGTGCAAAATCATATTCTGCCACTTCAAATTCATGCTTTTGGTAGCGATAGTGGTCACTAACTCCAGTAGATTGACTGAGCCATTGAGACCCGCTAGTTGTTTGTTTAAAAGTAGAGTCTGGACATGAAAGCAGGATGTCGTATGTCGTCGCACATGGTCTATTTATAACTTTGTAACTTGTAATACATGACGGTTTATACGGCCCGGTTAAAAATTGGTAATGATGATTATATTCTATTTTGGAGGGGTGAAAGTATGCATAAAAGTCAGAATATCCATTATTACATTTATGACTAAACTCGTTTCCAGAAGGCAAAGAGAACCTGTTAGGACTACTATAGTCACATGAACCTTGCACACTATCAATACTCCCTGTTGTTACTGAAACATCGCGGTATCTCACTCCGCTTGGGGCAAAAAAATTACATTTCATTGAAAGCCCAGAGTTGCTCTTACTGGCATAACCTTGAGCAGAGATACCTGTATTTAGGTTAGAAAAAAGGTTGTTATACAATTCATTACTGTGGTAAAGTAAGTTCCAGTTTTCTATTCCATAGGTGCCATTCCAAATCTCATTTTCACTCACCTTAAAACCCTTGGTTTCGGCAAGCCGTATTCCCATTTGGTTGGAGTAGAATTTATTTTGTTGTATGGTAGTAAATTCTGATTTATAAACCAATATTCCAAAATAACAAGATGTAAACGTATTGTATTGAATATTTGTGGGTGCAGAACAAACGACCATACCAACGTGTACGCCCTTGTATAAATCATCGAACTCACAATTTTTAATAATGGCTGAAGCATCAATGGCAGTAATTCCAATTCCGTCGTTAATATTATATGGAAAAAATGCAGGGCTCTTATTAATGAAAATACAAGAATCTATATTTACTTCTTTCACTTCAACAAGCTCCATTGCGCTTCTTATGTATCTGTTTTTGTCTAAATAAGTAGTGTCCCATTCAAAAGTGCAATTATTAAAATCACTTCTGTTCTTTTTGTTTTTATGCGCACCAACGTCTTCAAATTTTCCCATACGAACAGAAAAAACATTATTTCTAGATGTTGAGTTAGAAGCTTCAATTACTCCACCACCAACTAAAAAACCGTAAATTGTATGAGTAGATATGGCAGAAATGGCATTTTCAATGAGTGCATTATTTTTTATAATAACGTGTCCGTGCCCGTATCCAAATGTGGAACTCGTATCGTATTGACTTATCCCGTCTGTTCCTCTAGCTATAATACCCTGCCACCAGTTGTTTGGACCATCCTCTGTAGAGGTTATTGTTCCTCCGTCAACAATCAACCTTCCATTAGGTTCAACTCGAATTTCTCCTTCTGGAGGCATCAATACCTTACAACGAATGGTAAGTGTTGCCCCACTTTTAACTACAATATCTCCATACATCCGTATGTTAAAGTCCCACGTTTCGTTTGTAGTTATTTCGTGGTCGGAGACGTGGTTTGCGGAGGGTTTGAAGTATTTCCTCATGCTGGATAGCATGGTTGCTCTATGTAACCTTCCTATTTGTAAAGGGGTGAGTTCGCGGTGTAGTGGATTTGTTACATTTCCTCCCATCCAATTTGATACGCAGGTGTCGGAAGGGGGATTTTCATTGCAGGTTTCAAACGCACCAAATTTTCTAAACAAACAGGAAGTAGTTCCTGTACCATAAAAATCTACCAAATAGTCGTCTCTACTTGTATCCGTTAGTTCATGTCCTTTATATAAATGATGTAATCCATAAGCATGTCCTATTTCATGAATCATATGCTTTACTATTAATTTGGAGTGAAATCCCAAATTATTGGAAGTATCTCCAACTATATACTGGTAATGATATCCTTGTCCAATGTTTGCTTGTTCTAGTCCAAATGAACTATATGATGGAAATTTATTCACACTTCCTCCCGTTTTCCAAATATCAGGACCAACGATGTAATAATTATATTCCGTAGAATTATTCATTGGATATTGACTCAAAAGTGTAGTGCCAGACGTGCTATTATAATAAATTGAATCCACATGAAAGTAGATTTTTTGTAATTCTAACCTTAGCCTTGTATCTTTAATATAACAATCATTGCTACAAACACAAGTTTGGGGGTGCGAGGGTACTTTCAACTCTGAATAACCAATATTTATATAATCTATCAATCCCTCCAAAAAAGCATTATGTGCAGAATCGTTCAAAAAATTTCTTTCGTCACCCACTTTATATTGCATCACATGTAAATTAATTCTTAGTGTTTTTACACAGTCAGTAGGTGCAGGTAAAAAGTTTTCTTGTAACTTGTATCTGTCAGGGTTTTGATCTGGATAGCTGCGATTATCAGAATAAGAATGTGTAACACAGGTTTGGGCGTTTAATTCTTGTATTCCACAAGTAATTAGCACTAAAAAATAAAGGATGAAATTTTTCATATTTTGAGGTTTTTAAACGTTTAACTCATTTATGGCTAAATAGACCTAAACAAATCTGACATTTATAAATTTAATTCACAATGGGGGTATTCCTTCAATTTTACTAATCACGTGTAATTTTTAAATTTTAAGGTCTCAACTTTTACATTTTAAAAATCTATCATACTATGAATTTAGAAACCCTTTGTACCCAAACACGTGTACTCGTTCATTCCGTAGGTCAACTCATCATAGAAGGGCGAAAATCATTTAATCGCAGGCCAGGAGAGGTTAAAGGCCTTCATAACTACGTTACCCATATTGCAAACTGACTGAAGAAAAATGAGTTAAATCTTCTTTTTAACTATCCAAACATCATCAAGGCCGGCTCCAGAGGAATTGGAATGACCTACCAAATAATAATATCCATCGAACTCAATAATGTCATCAATTCTATCATTTCCAGACCCTCCAATAACTTCTTTGCTTATTACATCTCCTTTTGTATTTGTGTTTACCACATAAGCATTTCGATCACCAGAACCAAAACTCATACTACGGGCAACAAAAACATAATTACCATTAGAAGAAATTAATTGACATTGACCTCCATCATGCATTACTCCACCAAAATTTCGCTCCCAAATTACTGAGCCATCCGTGGCTATTTTAAGTACATACATATCATGGAAAGGGTCTGAACTTGCAGAATGCCCTACAAGAAGAACATCTCCCTCAGGTGTAATATTTATATTTTGACTTTCTTCATAGTCATTTCCGCCATATCGTTTAGCCCACAATGAATCTCCATTTTTATCGGTTCTCAACAGATAAAAATCTCGACTTGTTGCCCCATAATTGCGTGTATAACAAAAATTTAAAAGACCGCCATTAGGAAGTTCTATCGTTTCGGCTGCCCCATCCATACCTACAGCACCATTAGTGGCTTCTCTAATTAAGTTTCCGTTGGCATCTATCCACAACATCCAAATGTCTAAATCTCCTTTTCCAAAGCTATTCGTATTGGCTAACACAAAGTAGTTTCCATTGTTAAGTTCCAAAACATCTACTCCATAATCATCATTAACACCACCAAAGGTTTTAGCCCACAATTTTTTTCCTTCGGGTGAAATTTTAACTAAATATACATCCTGTCCCCTATTGCCAGAAGCATTGCTTGAGCCTAAGAGAAGAAAATTACCATCACTTGTTTTGCAAATAGCACTACCCAACTGGTCTCCATGACCCCCAATTTTGTTAAAGAGTATTTGGTTTCCACTTTCATCAATTTTCATAAATAATAAATCTTGATCATTAGAATTCTCAGAAGTGCCTATAAGGTATAAATCGCTCTCAAATTCAACAATTTCATTTGCAATATCATTACCTGTATCGCCATAGTATTTTTCAAATGATGATTTAGCCGGTTCTTCTATGCTCTCCTTTTTACAAGCAGTAACAAGAATTACAAAAATGAATAAGAAATTGATCTTGAATTTCATGATGACCGAAACGAATAGTTATCTGGATTATTATTTCTAGCAACAAAAAAGGGGGCTAATAGCCCCCTTTTAAATTATATATGTTTTGAAGTATTATACCAAGCCCTGAGCCAACATCGCTTCAGCAACTTTAATAAATCCAGCTACATTTGATCCCGTTACATAATCAACATAACCATCTTCGTCCTTACCATGTTTCACACAGTCTTCGTGGATACTCTTCATAATGTTTTTCAGTTTTTCATCCACTTCTTCACGACTCCAATTGAAACGTAAAGAGTTTTGGCTCATTTCTAAACCAGAAACAGCAACACCACCAGCATTAGATGCTTTACCAGGCGAATAAAGAACTTTATTATCTAAAAATACATTCATTGCACCAGGAGTACAAGGCATATTTGCGCCTTCAGAAACAGCAATCACTTCATTCTTTACAATTAACTTAGCATCACTTTCACCCAACTCATTTTGAGTTGCACAAGGCAATACAATATCACTGTTTATTCTCCAAGGTTTTTCTTCAGCGAAAAATTCAATATCTTCGAATGCATCAGCGGCTTCCTTAATTCTACCTCTTCTTACATTTTTCAATTCCATTACGAAATCTAGTTGTTCACGAGAAAGACCGTTTGGAGCATGAATAAATCCTTTAGAATCTGAAAGAGTAAGTACTTTACCTCCCAATTCAATAACTTTTTCAGCAGCAAATTGTGCGACATTACCAGAACCAGAAATTACAGCCGTGTGCTTAAATACAGATAATCCTTTAGTATTAAGCATATTTTCAGCAAAATACACAACACCATAACCTGTTGCTTCTGGACGAATCAACGAACCACCATATTCTTTACCTTTTCCAGTAAGAATACCAACGAATTCATTTCTAATTCTTTTATATTGACCAAACATGAAACCAATTTCACGTCCACCAACTCCGATATCACCAGCTGGGACATCCGTGTTTGCGCCAATATGACGACTCAATTCTGTCATAAAACTTTGACAAAATTTCATCACTTCATCATCAGACTTTCCTTTTGGATCAAAATCAGAGCCCCCTTTTCCTCCGCCCATAGGCAAAGTTGTAAGGCTATTTTTAAATACTTGCTCGAACGCTAAGAATTTAAGAATACTCTCATTAACACTAGGGTGAAAACGCAATCCACCTTTGTAAGGTCCAATTGCAGAATTCATTTCAATACGATACCCTCGATTGATTTGAATTTCACCTTTATCATCCAACCATGGCACTCTAAAGGCAACAACCCTTTCTGGTTCCACCATACGTTCAAGAATTTTTGCTTTCTTGTACTTTGGATTTTCTTCAATGTATGGAATCACGGTTTCAGCTACTTCCTTCACTGCTTGTAAGAATTCTGGCTGATGCCCATTTCTTACTTTAATCGATTCCATAAACTCATTAATCTGAGCGTCGTATTTATTGTTCACTTTCTAAAGAGATTTTGTTAAAAAACGCGGCAAAAGTAATCAAATTCACCATCATGTTTATACAATTACTGACATATTCAATGATGATAAATGATAGATTTCCAAGCCTTTATTATTTAGCTGTAAAGCTAGATGTTGTAAAAGATTCTTTGGTGTAATAGACGGTCTGAAACAATTGGTTTTTCCGAATAAAACTATAGGCAATTACTTTAGTGACATATGTCCCTGGTGCTCCACCTATAAGTCTTCCTAAATCAGGTTTATCAAAAAATACTCCAGCGACTCCACCGGCAGTTCTTTTTTGAGCTATTAAATCTCCACCAGCGGTCTCAATAGTCCAAATTACTGAATCTGCAAATTGAATTTGTTTTGCCGTTCTTAAAATATAAGTAGTATCAATTTTAGTATTAAAGGTGTCCGGTATTATACCCTGCAAATCAGGGAAACTTTTTGGAATATTTTCAACCATAGGCGGGAACCCGTTCCCTCCATCAGCAACCCATCTTACTTCATCTTTAAAATGAAATGAAGAATCTGGGGAATGAAATGAATAACTGTTATCAGCATTATTAGTTAGTTGTACACCATTTACAGAAACTCGACCAACACTAACTAAAAAATTTGTTGAATCATAAAGCGCGGCAATTGCTTTACCTCTAATGTTATTATATACTGTTGGGGTAGTTGTTTCATACTCTAAAATATTTCTTGCATAATAATATCCATCCGCATCAATAAATTGAGGGTGATCATCTAAGTTTTCTCTATTTCCTTGTTTGATTTCGATTACCTCAGTATGAGTATCTGTTCCATCACTATTTTTTACTGTCAAGGTAACGCTGTATGTCCCAGCCTGAAGGTACCTATGTACAGGATTTGTTTCCGCCGAATTCGGGAGTGTATCTCCAAATTTCCATTCTTGTGAATCCATAACTCCTGCGGAGGTATTAGTAAATTGTACTATTCCTCCATTACTTTGAGCATGAACAAAGTTAGCTCGGGGCGGCTTTTTACAACCTACCATAAAAATTAAAGCAGTAAATAAAACTGCAAAAGTGTTAAACGAAAAAGATCTCATTCTCCTCATATTTCGGCTGTAAAAGTAGCTATTTTTCGTTCTTTATTTTCATACCCATTGAAGCACTTTTAAATACCCACAAAATGAGCACATTAGCATTTTCAATCAACACGATAATACAACTTCAAATTCTTTCTTTATAAACCATTTAATTTTTTACATTTGCAGCCCGAAAAACGGGTCTATGTCATCACACGTAAAAATATTTGCATGTTCTGCCTCGAAATCTCTTGGCGAACGAATTGCTGCTTCTTATGGAGTAGAGTTAGGAAAAGTCTCCGTGCAACATTTTTCAGATGGCGAATTCCAGGCCTCTTTTGAAGAAACTGTTCGTGGCGATACTGTGTTTATCGTACAATCTACAATTCCACCTACTGACAATTTATTTGAATTGTTACTTATGGTTGATGCCGCAAAACGCGCTTCGGCTAAGGAAGTAGTTGCTGTAATTCCTTATTTTGGCTTTGCTAGACAAGACCGAAAGGACAAACCACGAGTAGCTATTGGCTCAAAATTAATTGCTAATATGCTTTCTGCTGCTGGAATTACTCGTTTAATGACGATGGACTTGCATGCAGATCAAATACAAGGATTTTTTGAAGTCCCTGTTGACCACTTATTTGGGTCTTCAATATTTCTCCCACACTTAAGAAGTTTAGACTTGCCAAATTTATTAATGGCAGCTCCTGATACTGGGGGAACTAAAAGAGCTAACTCTTATGCCAAATTTTTAGACACAGGATTGGCAATTTGTTACAAACAGCGTAAAAAAGCCAATGAAGTTTCAAACATGACCGTAATTGGTGATGTTAAAGGTAAGGATGTTGTAATTGTTGATGACATAATTGACACTGCGGGAACGCTTACGAAAGCCGCAGACATGATGCTCGAAAAAGGAGCCGCTTCTGTTCGGGCAATTATTACACACGCGGTCTTATCGGGCCCAGCTTACGAAAGACTTACAAACTCAAATATTACAGAGTTAATTGTATCAGATACGATACCATTAAAACAAGATCACCCAAAAATTAAAGTAATTACAGTTGCTAATTTATTTAAAGAGGTAATTTACAACGTAGTTAACAAAGAGTCAATTAGCTCGCATTTTATTAATTAAGAAACAGAATAAACTAGGTTTACTATGAAATCTATATCGATGAGCGGTTCTATCCGCAAAAACGTTGGCGGAAAAGCAACTAAAGAATTAAGAGCAGAAGGAATGGTTCCTTGTGTTATGTATGGTGCTTCTGAGCCTATCCATTTTGCGGTTGATTCACGTCAATTCAAAAAATTGATTTTCACACCTAATGTTTATGTTGTAAACATGAATATTGATGGTACAGAGTATAACATTTTATTGAAAGATGCTCAATTTCACCCTGTATCTGATGCTATTTTACATGCAGATTTCTTTTTACCTGCCGAAGGTCAGAAGTTTGAAATGAAGATTCCAGTGAGATTAGTAGGAGCTTCTAAAGGTGTTTTGAACGGAGGGCGTTTAGTTCTTATGTACAGAAAACTGAAAGTAAAAGGAGATGTAAGTTCATTTCCTGATTTCATAGAAATTGACATTACTGAACTTCGAATTGGTATGGGAACCAGAATTGCTGAACTTTCTGTTCCTGGTTGTGAGCTTTTGGAAGCTGCAAACAACTATGTAGTTAGTGTGAAAACTTCTCGTGCTGTAATTGAAGAGGAAGAAGAGGAAGAAGAAGCTGCAACAGCTGAAGGAGAAGTTCCTGCTGCTGAGGCAGAAGCAACTGAATAAATTTATTAAGGATGAAGTATCTTATCGCAGGTCTGGGAAACCCAGGGAGCGAATATGAAAATACTCGTCATAATATTGGATTTAAAATATTGGATGCGCTCGCTGAGCCATCCAATATTTTTTTTAAGGCCAATAGGCACGCCGACCAAGCCGAGATAAAACATAAGGGTAGAACGCTTGTTTTAATAAAACCAAACACTTTTATGAACCTTAGCGGAAAAGCCATTCGCTACTGGTTGGATAAAGAAAAAATACCCATCGAAAGACTTCTTGTAATTTGCGATGACCTTGGTCTTCCATTTGGTAAAATCAGAATTAGAGCTAAGGGATCAGATGGAGGCCATAATGGACTTAAGAATACCAATGAATTACTTAATACCAGCAATTATCCTAGATTAAAATTTGGCGTCGGTGCAGAATTCTCAAAAGGCAGACAAGTTGATTATGTCTTGGGACAATGGAACAAAGAGGAAGAACAAACTTTAAAAGAAAGAGTTGAACTAAGTCGGGATGCCGTTCTTTCTTTGGTAACTGCGGGCATGAATAGAACAATGTCGGACTTCAATAAAAGGTAAAAATCTACCTTTTTCCAGTATCAAAATAATAAGATCTTTCGGGAAGCTACTTTAAATAAAAAAGCCTTTGTTTATTCAAACAAAGGCTTTTCAACTAGTTCTTTAGAGGTTTTTACAGCGTCTGTTTTACTTCAACTTGCTCAAACCCTTCTATGATATCATCAGCTTTAATATCGTTGTAATTTTCGATATTTAAACCACATTCGTAACCTTTCTTAACTTCTTTAACATCGTCTTTAAAACGTTTAAGAGATCCTAGGTTTCCTGTGTAAACAACAACTCCATCACGAAGCAATCTTATTTTCGTGTTTCTTGTAACCGTTCCTGTTGTAACAAAACAACCAGCAATGGTTCCTACTTTAGATATTTTAAAGGTTTCTCGCACTTCAACTGTGCAAACAATCTTCTCTTCAATAGTAGGCTTAAGCATACCCTGCATAGCAAGTTTGATTTCATCAATTGCAGCATATATAATAGAATACAATCTGATATCAATCTCTTCTTTCTCAGCTAATGCTCTAGCACCTGCAGACGGCCTTACTTGGAAACCAATAATGATGGCATCTGAAGCCGAAGCTAACAAGACATCTGATTCAGTAATCTGACCTACAGATTTATGTATAACATTTACTTGTATTTTTTCAGTTGAAAGATTCAACATAGAATCAGATAGTGCTTCAATTGAACCATCAACATCACCTTTAACAATGATATTCAACTCTTGGAAATCGCCAATTGCGATACGTCTTCCAATTTCATCAAGTGTAATGTGTTTCTTAGTTCTAACACCCTGTTCACGTTGTAACTGAGATCGTTTTTGAGCAATACCTTTGGCCTCACGTTCATCTTCCATAACGTAAAACTTATCGCCTGCACTCGGAGCGCCATTTAAGCCTAAAATACTTACAGGACCAGAAGGGTTTACTTCTTCAATTACTTGCCCACGTTCATTGAACATAGCTTTTACTTTCCCGTAATGAGAACCTGCAAGGAGCATGTCTCCAATTTTTAACTGACCTTCTTGTACCAACATAGTTGACACATATCCTTTTCCTTTATCTAAAGAAGCTTCCAATACGGTTCCGTTTGCTCTCTTCCCAGCATCAGCTTTAAGTTCTAATAATTCTGCTTCTAGAAGTACTTTTTCAAGAAGCTCTTCAACATTAGTTCCTTTTTTAGCAGAGATATCTTGACTTTGATATTTACCACCCCATTCTTCTACTTGAAACCCTAAAGTAGCAAGTTCAGTTTTTATTCTATCGGGATTAGCTCCCTCTTTATCAATTTTATTAATTGCAAAAATGATGGGCACATTTGCGGCTTGAGCGTGATTGATTGCTTCTTTCGTTTGTGGCATTATATTGTCATCAGCAGAAATCACAATAATTACAACGTCTGTTACTTGAGCACCTCTAGATCGCATAGCTGTAAATGCCTCGTGACCTGGTGTATCTAAAAAGCTAATTAACTTACCTTGATACTCTACTTGATAAGCACCAATGTGTTGAGTTATTCCTCCAGCTTCACCAGCAATAACATTTGCTTTTCTAATATAATCTAGCAATGACGTTTTACCATGATCAACATGACCCATTATTGTAACAATAGGAGGTCTTGAAATAATTCTTTCTTCTGAATCGGCATCTAAAAGGTTTACCTCATCATCTTCTTCTGTATCCGTAAAATCTACTGTAAATCCAAACTCTTCAGACACAATAGATATTGTTTCAGCATCTAAACGTTGGTTTATTGAAACAAATAAACCAAGAGACATACAAGCACCAATAATGTCATTTACACTAACATTCATTAATGTAGAAAGCTCATTAGCGGTTACAAATTCAGTTACTCTAAGAATAGATTTTTCCGCTTCTTGTTGTGCAAGAATTTCTTCTTGTTGTTGCATTCCAGCCTCACGCTTCGCCTTTCTGTGCTTTGCGCCTCTTCTATCCTTAGTTCCACCAGAGCTTAATCTAGCAAGTGTATCTTTAATTTCTTTCTGAATAGACTCTTGGGTTACTTCAGGTTTCGGTTCGGCTTTTTGTCCTCTCCTTCCTTTTCCACCTCTTTGTGGAGCACCACCTTTTGCACCGGCACCTCTATTTCCCGGACCTCTATTTCCAGCGCCTGCATTATTTCCGCCAGCTGGATGAATTCTCCTTCTTTTTCTCTTACCTGCTTCTGTCTCTTTATCTGTATTTGAAGAGGCAACTGGCTTCGATTTTTTAGGTTTTTGAAATTTCGTTAAATCTATTTTTTCACCGGTAATTTTTGGTCCTAATAATTTCTCAACAACGGTTTCAATTTTTTCTGGTTTTTCAACAACCTTTGGTTTTTTCTCTTGTAAAACTGGGGGTTTGGGCCCTGGCTTTGGAGTCTTTACTGGTTTTGGCTTATTTGTTTCAGGAACAGGCTTTTCAACCTTAGCTTCTTCTTTTGGCTTTGTAGCTGGCTTTTCTTTTTTCTTTTTGTCCGGTCTTGTTTTTAAATTAAGCGATGCTAAATCAATTTTACCAACAACATTGGGTGCGTCTGATTTACCTTCAGTTTTTTCAATGGGAACTTCTTTTATTTCAGGTGTCTTCTCTTCTTTTGGAGCTGAAGGTAGATCAACAACAGGTTTTACAGAAACGTTTTTAATGACGACCTCATCTTCAAAATCATCAACTCTTGAAGGCTTTTCTCGAACTTGATCTTCAAGCGAAATTGTAATTCTTTCTTCTCTTTGAGCATTAAGAGACTCAGATTTTTCTTTGGTCTTTTTGTCGGATGAAAAATTATCCAAGAGCATATCATGAGATGCGCCATCAATTTTAGATGTTGGGCGACCATCGCAATCAACACCTTTTTCGTTTAAAAAATCGGTTATCGTCTTAACGCCTACACCTAGCTCTTTTGCTACTTTATTTAACCTTATCGCTTCTGACATATATTTCTCTTATTCCCAACAACAGCAAGGGAAAGTGATATTGCCTTTTGGCAAATATAAAACTCTCTCTTTACGAATCTATATTTCCTAGTCCTCAAATTCCGCTTTAAGAACATTCAAAACTTGCTCAACAGTTTCATCTTCTAAATCCGCACGCTTCATAATATCTTCTTTTTTTAATTGTAGAACACTCTTCGCGGTGTCCAAACCAATTGTTTTAAGTTGATCTAGAATCCAGTGATCAATTTCATCAGAAAACTCTTCTAAATCCACATCTTCAACATCCTCAGATGACTCACGGTAAACGTCAATTTCATAACCAGTAAGCTTACTGGCAAGTCGAATATTAAATCCACCTTTCCCAATTGCTAATGAAACTTGGTCAGGTCTTAAGAAAACATCCGCTTTATTCGTTTCAGCATCCAATTTCATATTTGAAATTCTAGCTGGGCTTAATGCACGTTGAATGTACAATTCAATATTTGTTGTGAAATTAATAACGTCAATATTTTCGTTTTTCAATTCTCTTACAATACCATGAATCCTTGAACCCTTCATTCCAACACATGCACCTACAGGATCAATTCTATCGTCATACGATTCAACAGCTACTTTAGCTCTTTCACCTGGTTCTCTAACAATGTTTTTCACTGTAATTAAACCGTCGAATATTTCTGGAACTTCAGACTCAAATAATCTTTCTAAGAATGCAGGAGCAGTTCTAGAAAGGAAAATAATTGGTGAGTTATTGCGCATATCCACTTTCGTGATTACCGCACGTACCATATCTCCTTTTTTGAAATAATCAGAAGGAATTTGATCTGTTCTTGGCAGAACTAATTCATTGCCTTCATCATCAAGCAATAAAATCTCTTTTTTCCAAATCTGATAAACTTCACCATTTACAATATCGCCAACTCTATCTTTGTATTTGTTATAGATTCCATCTTTTTGAAGATCCATAATTTTAGAGGCAAGGTTTTGTTTCAATGCCGTAACAGCTCTTCGACCAAAATTCTCAATCTTCAACTCTTCAGAAACATCTTCCCCAATTTCAAAATCAGGTTCAATCTTTTGGGCATCAGTAATAGAAATTTCAGAATTTGTGTCTTCTACTTCACCATCACGAACAATAACTCTATTGTGCCAAACTTCTAAATCACCTTTGTCTGGATTAATAATAATGTCATAATTATCAGAACCTCCACTTTGACGAGCTATAACATTTCTGAACACCTCTTCGACGATGTTCATCATAGTTACCCTGTCAATATTCTTGAAGTCTTTAAACTCCGTAAACGATTCAATAAATTCCTGTGTATTCATAATTGAATTTTTAGAAAACCAATTTAAGTTTTGTATCTTTAATATTATCCATAGCCAAAGTGATTTTCTTAATCACTTCAACCTTTTTTTTCTTCTTTTCTAAACGCTCCATGCTTCGCATTTCAAGTTCAATTTCCTTTTGTCCTGCCCTTACTAACAGACCCTCGTGCTCATCACCTTCAATGGTTAATACCTTAACCATTCGTCCAATGTTCTTAGTGTATTGTCTGAAAACTCTAAATGATTTAGTTAGCCCTGGTGAAGATACTTTTAATGAAAAATCTTCTTCTTCTCGGTCAAGATTAAGCTCAACCTGTCGAGAGAATTTCACACATTCACTTATTGGAAATCCATTATCCCCATCAAGCTCTACGTCAATTTTATTACCCGTTCCAACATTGACCTTGACAATAAAATAGTCTGTTCCTTGAAGTTTCTCCTCCACCAATTCAACTATTTTACTTTCGGCAATCACTAGGTACTAACAATAAAAAAGAGGAGAAAAACCCCTCTTACAAGAACATAATTAAGGCTGCAAATGTACTCTTTTAGTTGACCTTAACACCATTTTGGTATTCTATTTTTTTAATAACCCTACCTTGCTCATCGTAAATCAACCAGACACCATGATTTTTCCCATTTCTGTATGATGTTTCTGACATGATTCCTTTTCCTGGGTAATAGATAACACTCTTACCGTCAAGCCTATCATACTTGTAACTCATTTCACGCTGCAACTGACCATACTCCAAATAATACTTCCATGTTCCATGCTTTCTGGAGTTTTT
>ENA-UOXV01001227-UOXV01001227.1-marine-metagenome-genome-assembly--contig:-NODE-1227-length-36501-cov-8.802804_pt1 | contig 36501 bp, 34 predicted proteins | sample MGYA00238165_ERZ766961 | MGnify/ENA primary metagenome ERZ766961 (study PRJEB28924, sample SAMN03173240) | marine metagenome | biome: Marine; feature: Water; material: Subsurface seawater | place: North... | reverse complement strand
CGGAATGCTTTAGCTCAACTGCCAGGCTAGCAATAGGCTTTTGATTGCTGTGGTCACGGCCAGGGGTTCGTCGAACATCAAGTGATGGCTGGTATTGGGTATGGTCAGCATGGGGATCACGCCATCGGTGAGTTCGCGTGTGTAGGCCAGGCTGCTCTGGCTGTAGTCGAGGCTCTGTTCAGCCATGATCAATGCAACTGGGCATGCCAATTCAAGTAGTTTGGTTTTTCGATCGGGATCGCCCGGTGCTTCCATTGTCAGATGCTTGAACATGCCTGGGTCAAATTTCCAGGTCCAACCGCCTTCTACGGCGCGAATACCGTTTTGTCCAACATGCGCGACGATGCCGGGATACTGACAGGTTTGCTCTGGCATCAGGCGAAATCTTGCCAGTGCGGCAGCTCGATCGGCGTAGACTCGCGTGGGCCTGACGGGTTCGGCACGGCGCTGGCGTCGAAATTCTGCAAACTCGTCTGCCTGCGCCGGTGATGCGATGGTAAAATCAAGGGTGATGATACCGCCCAACTGTGCGCCGAACAGATAGCCCGTTTCCAGCGTCACTGAACCACCAAAACTATGGCCTACCACGTAAGGTTTAGCACCTAACTCTGCCGCCCGCGCAACACCCATCACCTCCCGTGCAAACTGAGCACCGGAATAGGCATCACGCCAGCCGCTGTCACCAGCACCGGAGAAATCCATCGCTGCGACGCGAAAGTGATCTGCTAAAAAGGGTGCGACCATCCGCCACCACTCCAGATGGGCGTTACTACCATGGAGCAGCACGATGCCAGGCTTGCCGACCTCGCCCCAGGTCACGTAGTGAATGGCGCAGCCATCGACGATGACATCGCCTGCTTCACTGGGCACATCTAGAGCCCTTTGGTACCAAGTAGGTAGAGGGGCGACAGCGGGATGTTCAGATGCAGGCGGATTCATAAATATCACTCTGTGAACTCAAATTCGGGCGTCAAGGAGACTGTGGTGAATCGCACCGCCGCCGCAACAGGCTGAGAAGATACTACTGATAGCGTCAGTGTGCCAGTCAGAATTTCTTTCCCAGCGATGAGCCATGCTTGGTTTGCATCGAGCAATTAAGCCGGCAATCAAGACCGCTATTGAGATCGCCATCAAAGCTGCTTAAACCCAGCCATCTTATCCAGCGAGTCAATCTTCGCCTGCTCGAGACCCACCTCGACCAGATCGTCTCTGACGGCGCTATACTCAAATCGACGAAACAAATGCCGGCGGGTCTGAGCAAAATAAACGATCACACCCCAACCGTTTAGCCCCAAGCAAACCATGACGACCCATGGTCTGATAAGATCCACAAAAAACGCCATCATCAAAATCTGGATCCAAAACTCTGGCTTGGTCAACGTCACGATAAACATTCCGAGTCGACCGGGCAGCATGGTCATCCAGATCGTCATCATCAGCAGCGCCAAGCTAACAAAACAAAGCTCAAGTTCAAATCGAGTCACCGCGCCTTCAGTGATACCGTTCAAGGCGACGAACCCGAGCAAAAAACACACGGTTGCATGCATCTTATGCCCGACCTTATCCACTAACACGAGGTAGCCGTTAGGCCGATCAGAGATCGTCATCCACGACTTGGGTTTAACCAGAAAATCATCAAAAACCTCGAACAAGCCCAAGCCTAAATAAACAATTACTTCGACCCAGAGGATGCCTTTTAGCAATGGTGTTAATTGATATAGTTCAGTGGCTTCTAACATTCCTATTTACCTCTTTTTTGTTAATCGCTAACAATCACTCAATCAGGGTTTAAAACCCCGGCGTCAATTTGGCAAGGATCAGGCAACCCTGACATTCAGGCTTGGCCATACCAGCATAGCGGATAGAGTTGAGAGGTGTCAGCATGCCGCGGCACTGACGAATACTCCTGCGCCATGACACTCGGCCGCAACTAATTTTTACTCTGCAGGCAATAAGCCCTAGAATCGGCTTCTGCCCGCTAATCCCAGGATGGATAATTTGCCAGCGACATCATCCCTCGCCCCACTGCAGAACAAAACTTTTCGCGCTATCTGGATAGCCAGTATTGTCTCTAACTTTGGCGGCATGATCCAAGCTGTAGGCGCGGGCTGGATGATGACCTCTCTGTCTGATTCCGCCAACCTGGTGGCGTTGGTGCAGGCCTCGACCACGTTGCCGGTGATGGTCTTTTCCTTGATCTCTGGCGCCAGTGCTGATGGTTTTGACCGGCGCCGCATCATGTTGCTGGCACAGTTTTTTATGATCAGCGCCTCTGCGTGCCTCGCTGTATTCGCCTGGCTGGATCTCCTTACGCCCTGGGTGCTGTTGGGCTTTACCTTTCTGATCGGCTGCGGCATCGCCTTCAATAACCCGGCATCACAGGCGGCGGTAGGCGATATTGTGCCTCGCGAGGAGGTCCCGGCCGCGGTGCTATTGAATAGTGTCGGCTTCAATGTCACCCGCAGTATCGCACCAGCCATCGGTGGTGTTATCGTCGCGATCGCCGGTGCCGCCGCAGCGTTTGTGATTAATACCCTGACCTATATCGGCCTGATTGTGGTGCTCTGGCGCTGGCAGCCAAACCTGCCTGCAAGGACCCTGCCCCGTGAGCCCTTATTGTCTGCGATCACCACCGGCATGCGCTATATCGCCATGTCACCTAATATTGCCAAAGTGATGCTGCGGGGCTTTATCTTTGGCCTGACAGCCATCGTTGTTCTGGCCCTGTTACCCCTGGTGGCCAGAGACTTGATCCAAGGCGGCGCCCAGACCTTTGGGGTCTTACTCGGGGCTTTCGGGGTGGGCGCAGTGGGTGGCGCGATGATCTCTCGACCTGCGAGAGAGCGGTTTGAGAATGAAATTTTAGTGCGTCTGGCATTTATCGCCTTGGCCGGTTGTGCCGCCGTCACGGCGTTGAGTACGAGTATTTGGCTGACGGGCATTGGCCTGTTACTCGGCGGTGCCGCTTGGGTATTTGCCCTCTCCATGTTCAGCACCACCGTGCAAATGTCGACCCCACGCTGGGTGGTGGGCCGGGCTATCTCTTTGTATCAGATGTCGGTGTTCGGTGGCATGGCGCTCGGCAGTTGGTTATGGGGCGGCGTGACCGAGGCTAATTCCCTGGAGTTTGCCCTGAATATCGCCGCCTTGACCATGCTTGCCGGTGCAGCTATCGGGATACCCATTCCCCTGCCCAGTAAAGAGATGTTGAATCTGGACCCCTTGAATCGCTGGCAAGCGCCATTGATCGCCTTGCAGATCGAACCGACCAGTGGACCGGTGGCCATCAGTATTGAATACCATATTAAGACCGAATCGATCCCGGAATTCATGCTCCTGATTGCCCAAAGGCGCCGCATCCGGCGCCGCGACGGTGCGCACGAATGGACCCTGTTGCGCGACATGCAGAACCCTGAGATCTGGGTCGAACGCTTTGAGATGCCCACCTGGCTTGATTACCTGCGGTTTCATATGCGGACCACCCATGCTGACGGCAAGGTCAGCGATCAGATTCAAGCACTCCATCAGGGAACTTGGCCACCCACCGTACGGCGAATGCTGATTCGAGATCCGATTCGCAGCCGCACTGACCCGGTGGCACCACCGCTGACGGGCGATATTCACCTGTAACCGACCCGTTTGGCCCAGGCCAATCCACTAACAAAAAAGCCAGATGTGCTGGTGCACATCTGGCTTTTTTCTAAATGGATAAGCGGAAGCCTGCTTCTAACTCTGCCTGAAACTCTTTCCGTACCCTTCCCGTACCCCTTTCCGTAACCCTCGTGAGGTCAACTTCGAATCCTTGCCTTGTGGGCATTTCACGCTGTGATGGACTCGAGAAAGCGCTATCTGACGCAAGACACTATAACCAGGTTGGCGTAGAGAATGATTGCGAACTACGTGGTATTTTCGACCCGATTTCGCTTATATGACTATATTTTAGGAGTTAAGTAGTCAATAATGCCAACTTAACACTTTTGAATCGCATGATATGCTGGAATTAGACCGAATTGATCGAAATATCCTCGAGCAACTACAGCTCAATGCCCGCATCACTAACCTCGAACTGGCCGACAAGGTTGGATTATCTGCCACACCCTGTCTGCGACGGGTCAAGCGCCTGGAAGACAGTGGCGTGATTGATCGGCACGTCACCCTGCTCAATGCTGAGGCGCTGGGCCTGGGTTTAACCGCCTATGTGGGCATCTCCATGGACCGGCATACACCGGACCGGTTTGAAGCGTTCGAAAAGGCCATCACCATACTGCCAGAGATTCTCGAGTGCTCAATCGTCACGGGCCAGCAAGCGGACTTTTTACTCAAAGTGGTGGTCCGCGACATGCAGCACTACGAACAATTTCTGCTTGGCCGTCTGGCAAAGCTAGAGGGTGTTGCCGGGGTGCATTCCAGTTTTGTGTTACGCAAGATCGTGGCTAAAACACAGCTTCCCGTGGACAAGCCCTTGAACCCTCGAGGTTAGTCCACGCCAGCCAAGTGCTTCACCGCGGTACAGAATGTAGACACCGCCTCAGTCAGATCCTTGCGGCGCTGCTCTCCGGCGCTTTCACTAAAGCAGAATGAGATTCGCAGTTGATCCAGACCAGCATTCGGATTACGAGTCCTGGCGTCGGGTGGGTAAAAATCATACATGGGGATGACCACTAAGCCATACTCGGTCACCAATTTACGGATGAATTCATCATCAGTGCGGATTGTCCCTGACAGAAACGTAAATACCGAGAAGAACCCTGCCATGGGATTGGTCCAGTGAAAGAGGTCGGGATAGGCACCCAGGCTCGACTCAAAACCTTGCAGCATGATCTCGCGATTCTCACGGTAGACCTCTAGCTTTTCTTCAGCGACAGGCCACATAGACGTGCGCTCGCTGAAATCAGCCTCGTGTAACAAGGCTTCAAAGCCCAGGTAGGCCGCCGGATTCGGAAACAGAATGTCAGCGCTGGCTTGTAGCAGCGCCAACTCGGCGAGACTGGCCTGCTCACCATTGGCGATCTCAATGGAAGCCTCAGAATACAAGTATCCGACTCGAGGGCCTGGAAAGCCGATCTTCGAACCCGTGAACAGATGCACGGTCTGCTGCGGGTCAAGGCTGACAAAGGGCTGTTGCCGGTCTGCCGGAGCCGCGAAATTGATGTACAGGTAGGGCGCATCCTCAAGGATCAGAATACCTTCGCGGCGGGCGATCTCGAGAATCTCCAGGCGACGCTTCGCCGAGAACGAAAATCCAGCGGGGTTATGCCCATCAGGCACGGTGTAATAAAAAGGTACTAATCGACCAGCGGCGCGCGCGGCGACAATCTGCTGCTCAAATACCGCAGGAATGGGGCCTTCACCATCCATCTCGACGCTGTATATTTTTGCGTGCTGACACAAGCCAGCGCGCGCCATAAAACCGGCATAGGTCGGTGCATCGGTGAGATAGGCCAGGGGCAAACCGGCATTCTCGAAAACCGAACAGATCAAGCTGATACCGCCGGTGGCACCGACAGTCGGTATCAAACAGTCCGGTTTCATCTCGAGATTCCAATCGTTACCATAGACCCGGGCGAACACCTGACGGGTGCTCGGCGGCCCCAACGTATCGCCATAGGAGAAGGCCTCCCGCAGATTTTCAGGCAACACGCTCGGATCATTCAAGCCTTCAACTTGCGTGAGATGCTCAAGATAGCCCGCTTCGTGCTCAAGAAAATGTCGAGGATCAGTGACTTCAGGGTGCGGATAGCCCGCCCCCAGGTGATGGATTTTCAGCCCTTTGTCTTGCGCCAGACGACGCAGCCCGGGCAGAGAAGCCGACATTTTTCGGGTAACCGATACGGACATGCGCTTCAGTCCGGGTGCGATAAGATTCGTCAAAAGTATTCCTGCTGATAACAATGGTTTGGATTAATCGCGCCTCGATGTCATTGACTGCCAAGGCAAGGTTGGCCTGAATACGGATCGGGCGATTAATTCTAGCCGATCCCGCATGCGGGTCTGAAGCGAGTGTATCTGAAGAGCAAGGCATTTTTCCAGTAGCGCGGCGCGGTTACCGCAGATTCGCCCCACGGCTTCGGTCGCCGCGCCATTCAAGCCGGCATCGCGCCCCGTTGAAACCGGTGGCACATCACGCAGGACATCACCTAAATTCGCCGATCGGTGCACGTGAGCCGCGATGAACATAGCGCTGAAAACCCTTAGCTTTTGGTACCGCAAACACTTCAACCTGTGCATAGCCCGCCGCCAACATCTGCGCCGAGAGATCCATTCCAGCCACGAACACGCCCATGGGTGCTAAAGCCACAGCCTGCGCAAAGATCCCCAACACCACCTCATCGGCAACCCGGCTGTACTTGCCATAAGGTAGGTCGGTGACGATGGCATCTACCGGCTCTTGCCAAGCTCGAGCATCCTGTAACTGTACTCCACAGGCATAATTAAAATGGGCCAGATTCTCTGTGGTTTTCTGCACCATATTGGCGTTGATATCACCACAGAAAACCTGCAAGCCAATGGCATGAGCCTCGAGAACAAGCGCGCCGCTACCGCAACAGGGATCCAGAATGGTTTTTGCCGCCACCGGCACCAGATTGACCAGCGCCCGCGCCAAACGACTAGACAAAGATGCGGAGGTACGCTGCGGCTTCTGGTCATGTTGGCGGTAAGACCGGTCGGGCTGCGTGACGATTTCACCCAGCACATGGTGTCCGGCCGCCTGAATGAGCACCAGTCGATGGGATGGTTGGTCCAGGTTCGGCTTTGCCTGGATGGCATCTGCTACCGTCAGCGCCCAAGTTCGGCGTTGTACACCGCTTGACGCCTGGGCAATCACGCTGACCTGAAAACCCTCCATCGCTTGCAAGGCAGCCGCCTGCTCGCACAGGGATTGAAGATCTGGGGCACTGGCAAGCACCTGCAAACCAAACTGCTGATAGGCCGCCCGCCCGATATGCGCAGTACTGCCCCCCGCCGCAATACCCTGAACGGGATCCACACCGGTCAGCACTCGACACTCGGCCGCCACCAACTCGTTGCGATCATCAGAGATACTGACAACCACGCCGTCATTGGGGTCGAGCTGCACGAAGTCTGTCATCACTGTTTTGCCTGCCGCCCTGGAGGTATGTCGAGATATATCGAGATATATCCAGGTATGTCGATGGACGCCATGTTGGGTTGGCGCGAGCCACGATGATAGAGGTATTCCTGATGCGTGGCGAGCGTCCAGAAAGGTACGGCACACTTGCGCCCTTAATTCAGTAAACTGTCGACGGATTAGTCCAGCTTAAACTGGAAATTCAGTCAACTGTCTTCGATTTACAGGAATGCTCACAGATATGCACTACTATCGCGTCACGATAGCTTACAAGGGGACCCGCTATTTTGGCTGGCAAGCCCAGGCTATAGATACCTCTCTGGAAGCCAAGCCGACGGTAGAAGGCACCCTGCTCAAAGTCTTGAAAAAAATCGCGGACCACCAACCTTGCACGATTTCTGGCGCCAGTCGCACTGATGCTGGCGTTCACGCTCAGGGCCAAATTGCCAAATTGATTCTGCCAATACCGATCAAGCCTGCGCACCTGTTGCTGGGACTCAACACGGCGCTGCCACCCGACATTCGCATTCTGGACTGCGTGCCATCCACGAAAGCGTATCAGCCCACCAAAACCGGGATCAGCAAGGAGTACCACTATTACTTTTCCACGACTGCGGTTGAGAATGTTGCCATTAATGACATCGCTGTCAATTTGCCGTTTGATTGCGCTGATCCCGAGGTGCTCGCCCTACTCAAACGCGCCTGTCAGTTGTTCGTTGGCCACCACGACTTTTACAGCTTCAGCAGTCGCGATAAGGGGATTGCCACCAGCTTCAGGAATATTTTCTACTGCGACATTGAACAGGCCAACTTTTCACCGCTGGCAGACAAGCTGTTTTATTTGAAAGTCGTGGGTGACGGTTTTCTCAAATATATGGTTCGCTACATGATGGGCGCCCTGATCGATCTGGCAGGGGGGCGCATCACACTGGCTGATATCAACCGTTACCTGCACCAGCATCAAGCGCAAAAACTCAGCCCCAGGGCCTACGCCAAGGGCTTACACCTGATCAATATCGAAGAGGCACCCTGCTAAACCGCAGGCGCTAGGCTCAGCACTCCCTGGTCAGACGCCACACCATGATTATTCCAACCCGTCATGATACTCACCCAGCATAGCCAGCTGGTTAAGCCGCGCGCGCTTCAGCAACGCCTGCTGAGCCGCCATTTGGTTTCCGGTCTGCCCCATCCAGACATTGAGGGCTGGTTGTTGCAGGGCGCGGCCATAGGACAGGCTCAACCGCCAGGGTGAATTTGGGCCTTGCTGGTTAATCCCGTTCAAATTCTCTGTGGCTTCTTCAGGCGTCTGCCCGCCTGACAGAAAATGAATACTCGGTACCGCAGCAGGCACTGTTCGGCGTAACACCTTGAGCGTCGCCTGAGCCACTTCGGCCGCGGGGGCACGCCGGCAACCTTTGCCCGGCAGCACCATATTGGGCTTGAGGAGCATCAATTCGAACACCACATGGTGCCGGTACAAGGCATTGAACCCCGCCTGTTGCACGGCCTCGGTCACGGCGGCATGACGATCGATATCATGCTCACCATCCATGAGCACTTCTGGCTCGACGATGGGCACCAGCCCTTCTGCCTGGCAGACTGCGGCGTAACGGGCCAGCATTTCGGCATTCGCCTCGATACCATGGGGTGTCGGCGCCTTGGCCCCGATCTCATAGACTTCACGCCACTTGGCGAAACGCGCGCCCTGGGCTTTGTAAATCCTCAGGCGCTCGGCCAGGCCGTCCAACCCTTGAGTGATCAGGTCGCCTGATGACAACGCCAGCGGAATTTTGCCTTGGTCCACCTTGATACCTGGGACTATATTTTGCGCCCAGGCGCACTGCGCCAGGGTGCTGCCGTCGTCGGCTTTTTGGCCCAGGCTTTCGTCAAACAGGATGATGCCGCTGATATATTCGCCAAGCCCCGGGGTTGTCACCAACAGGTTTCGCCAGGCACGCCTTGATGCGGCACTTGAGGCTATACCCACAGCATCAAAGCGCTTTTTAATCGTTGGCATACTCTCATCCGCCGCGAGCACACCACGGCCTGTTTGTACCAGGTCTTTGATGGTTGTTTCGAGTTCCGTTGCGTATTGCATTATCAGCCTCCTGCCAGATCAATGGCAGTGTACTGAACTCCCAGGTCGAATCTATGTTGCAGATCACGGCAATGTTGAAGAATTCCACGCCGATGGACGGCGTATCTCACCCTATTCTGGGTCGAGCAATATTCCTATCAATCTGTCCCTTGCACCTGACAAACTAGGTATACTGCCCCGGCACCATCAGCCCGGCGTCGTTTCGATGAAGGGCTGGTTCAATCCTCGCCAAGACGTGCAAACAAGGAATACCTAAGCTTGCCCAGTTCTACTGCTGATAATGCCGATGCTGTCGATCCTGATGACACTGAGATTTTGCTCCTCGATGCCCAAACGCTGAAGGATCTTGAGATTTTCAGTGCTCAGAACCAAGGCGCGAGTCTGTTCGAGTTTTGCAACCTCACCCAAACCGAGGGTGGCGCGAAGGTCTTGCGCCAGCGCATGGAACGACCTTGGTCAAAGCCGCAGCGGATTCAGGCAACTCAGCAGGCCATCGCGTTTATCCTCGCGCACCGGCGCGCATTCAACGGATTGCCTTCGGCTTATATCACCAGTCGTGTTGAATACTATGCCCACGAGATCCTGCCGATTGTCACTCAGGAAAATCCATTTGAGTTCGGTCTCGGGGCGTTCGCTTTGCGGGCCAACCATGCCCGCTACTACAGCAACATCGTGCGTGGTGCGCAAAATACTTGCCGGTTGATTCTGGCGCTGCGGCGCTTACTCGCGCAAGCAGAGTTGGCCTCGCCCACCGGCGACCTGGCGCCCGCCTTCAGCGAAATGCAGGCCCTCTTAGCACGACCCAGGTTCGCCTTGATCCCAGAGCAATTGTTTGCCGGACGCACCTGGAAAATGCTGCGCATGGATCAAGTGTTCAGGATTCATGAGAAGGCAACTATAGCGCGCCTGCTGCAGCTTATTTACGAGATCGATGCGCTGATCGCGATGGCAGACGTCACGGCGGATCAGGGGTTCGTGCTACCAGATATCATACAGGGCTCACTCAGCGTACACGCCGAAGGCCTGACCCATCCTTTTGTCCAACAGGCGGTACCCAATGCCGTGGCACTCAACCAAGCATGCCGAGTGCTGTTTCTCACGGGGCCCAATATGGCCGGCAAGACCACTTATCTGCGCGCCTTTGCGACGGCGCTTTACCTGGCACACCTCGGCATGGGCGTGCCCGCCACACGTTTCGCTTTTGTGCCCACCCAACGACTCTTTAGCTCACTGTCATTGAGCGACGATCTGCGCAGTGGGGTCAGTTACTTTCGAGCTGAGGCCTTGCGAGTCAAGGCAGTCGCGCAGGCCATCGCCGATGGCTTTCACGTCGTCGCGCTGATGGACGAGCCGTTCAAGGGCACGAACGTCAAGGATGCCTTCGACGCCTCGTTGGCGATCCTGGCACGATTTGCTGCTCGCGAAAATTGTCTGTTCATGTTTTCATCGCACCTGATCGAGTTAAGCGATCGCTTGAGCACCACGGGGCAAATCGATTGCCACTACTTCGAGGCAGATGAGCGCGACGGACGTTTGCGCTTTGACTACCAGCTGCGACCGGGTGTTTCCAGACAGCGACTCGGCATGCGCGTTTTAGAGGAAGAAGGCGTATTTGATCTCTTAGATAATCAATGAACGATGCCCGTGATCCGTTGCTCGGTTGCACCCTGCTCGTCGCAATCTGCTGCGGGTAAATCCATCACTATGCATACTGCAGCGGACCGTCGGCGCGTAGAATATCAAAGGCGCAAATCGGTAAAATTTTATACTCCCATAACTCCACATTCGATACCGTAATAAGTTCAGCATGGATTTTCTCCGGGTTTATCTCCAGGCGAATAAAACCCCGATGTCGACTGTCCCACCAGACAATTTCCTCGTTCCCTGCGGTGTTCAATTCATCGAAGCGCTTCAATCCCGCCTCGCCAGGCACCAATAAAAGACCGTGGCGAAGTAATACCCGTCGTGCCCAATTCGAGGCCCATGGCCTGGTCATTTTCATCAAACAGCTGGTTCGCCCAAAAGCTATGGCTGCCCCCTGAAATAACTAACAAGTCTTTCGCACCCGCGCCTTTGGCGATGTTGTCAAACGGCTGCTCTCGCAGCAGGGTAACCCTCCCCGGCATCAAGGTCGTCGGGTAACTCCGGAACGCCATACCGCGACAGACTGTCTAGCCTCGCCGTGCCCGCTACATCCAGATGCTTTCTGAGCTTCTCAAAGAAGGGCTGATTGAGCTTCGGTGAAACGGAATTCGCCTTGACGCTTTGGTTTTCGATCAGACGCCAGCGACGCTCGGCCTGAACCGACTCTTTGAGCTCGGCAGCCAGGAAGTCTTCCGTCGGGGCAGACAGCATAGGACGCTGAACATCGCCTAACACCGATGGCTTAAATGCCTTCGCCTGGTCGACGGTCTGCAGCCTTGACCAGCGACCCTGATAGGAAATCTGCTGATCACGACCCGTGTGGCGCCTCCCTAAGGTGATGAGGCTGAGCAGATCGCCAAATTTAAAATGGCACCAGTATTCGGCTCGCGAACCGCCGCTGACGGGCTCTCGAATAGGTAACCATTCCTAGTAGGCTGGCAGCGACACTTGATCCTACTCGCACAACTCCCCTGCCGTCAGATCAACCGCTGAGTCACCGCGTACTGAGTAAGGGAACTCTTTGGCCTGAACAGCATCTTACTCCCGTCGATGAGTCCACAAGGCTCTGGGTATTGAGCCGAGCAAGCACCTGAACCAGCTCCTTGTACAGGAACCTGTAGGTATTTCGAGCACTAGCGCAGGATGCCGCTCACGCAGCGCCCTTTGCTGACCGGCGATAGGTGGAATCAGGTGTCAGCATCCAGCTGGGGTGATTCGAATAGCGATCGGCTACCAAACGGATGATTGATTTGTCCGCCGTAACCTCGAGTCCGTCTTGGCGCAAGTGCTGGCGTCGAGTGCAGACCCCGGCAACACTAAAAATAGATGTAAAATAATTGCGAGATAGTGGCGGAAAATGACCAAGATTCAAATCAGTACACGTCCAAGTTTTGCCAAGGGCCTGCAGATATCCACCGAGTTACTGCTTTTCGGTATTTGTACTTTTTTCACGGCGGTCTTCAGTCTGCCTTTCTGGCGCGGTTCCAGCAGCTTCCTCGGCACCCTGGCATTTGACATGGTACGCGATCTGTTCTTGATAGGCGTGGTCATTACCTGCCTGCACTTTCTGATTTTGCTGCCCTTTATCAATCGTTACACCTTAAAGCCCATGCTCAGCCTGTTGATCATCGCCGGCGCCTCAGCAAGCTATTTTTCTTGGTATTACGGCACCTACTTCGATGTTTCGATGGTCAATAATGTACTGCAAACCGACTTTCGAGAGAGCACCGAACTGCTCACCAGCCACTACCTTCTTTTCATGCTGGCGTTGACATTACTGCCCCTGATCGTTCTCAACACAGCGATTGTGACCCCATTCGCACTCTTGGTCACCATCAAGCGGCGACTGGTCAGTGCCCTGGTGGTTGCGGCCTTCATGGTTGTCGCTTTGGGGGTCAGCTTTCAAAGCTTCGCAGGCTTAATGCGGAATCACACGGAACTGCGTTATCTGATCAATCCTGGCAATCTGCTCCTGTCGGTACCTCGCGCAATCGCCAATAGCGTCAATGGTTCCATCATCGACAAGGTCGAGATCGGGATGGATGCCACGACGACCCAGTCAACCACGAGCGCCAAACCAAGACTCCTAATTCTGGTGGTCGGCGAGACCGTAAGAGCCGCAAACTGGGGATTAAGTGGCTATGATCGAAACACCACACCCAATCTAGCTAACCAGAAAAATCTGGTCAACTTCACCGATGTTACCAGCTGCGGCACTAGCACGGCGGTCTCCTTGCCTTGCATGTTCGCCGACGTGACTAAGACTGAGTATTCCTCGGCCTACGGTCTGGCCCACAAGTCACTGCTGAGTGTCGTCAAATTCGCCGGTTATACCGTAGAGTGGATCGATAACCAGTCGGGTTGCAAAGGCGTCTGCGAAGCCATCGATACCGACAACATTGACCCCTTACGTTTCGTAGACCTGTGTCCTGATGGACACTGCTTTGATGAAGTCCTTTCAAGTAACCTCACGGAGGAATTGGCAGAGACACCCCGCAATGAGCTGATCGTGTTTCATATGCTTGGCAGCCATGGGCCCTCGTATTTCCGCCGCTACCCAGAAGCGTTTGAGGTATTTACGCCAACCTGCCATAAGGACGAACTTAGCCAGTGCTCACAACAGGAAATCATTAACGGCTATGACAATTCCGTGCGCTATACCGACCACGTTCTGAACGCCATGCTGACTCAACTGCAAGCGGATCAGACCCGGGATATTGCCATGATCTACGTTTCCGATCATGGCGAATCTTTGGGCGAGATGGGCCTTTACCTGCATGGCCTACCCGACATGATCGCGCCTGACACGCAAAACCACGTGCCGATGGTCTGGTGGCTATCTGAAGGCTTTCAGAAGGCAACGGGTATTAGCACGTCATGTTTACGCCATCAAGCGGCGGCAGCTGTCAGCCACGACAACCTCTTCCACTCGATATTGGGCCTGCTGAGCATCCAGACTGAAATTTATGATCCCGAGCTGGATATCGGCCTGCGGTGCACGGCCTAGTCGCTCACGCAAACCTCAATCCGCAACATCAAATCACGAGTCTGAAAATTCTGATACCGAGACTGTACGGCCTCGTCAGGATGGCTGACCACACTGCCAGCACACATCAAAAGTTGCTGGATTCGATTCCTGGCAATGCTGGCAGATCCAGTCATCACCTTCTGGCTGCTCCAGGATTTCTTTAATCAATTGCGCTGCCTGTTCAGCACGCGCCTCTTTGACCACCCAGAGCTCCACCCACGTCTCACCAGGGGCAATCTCTCCAGCAGCACCACCGAGAATGTCGTTGCGAATCTCGGTTTCAATGCCTGCATAATTCAACAGGCTTGCCATGCTGCCGACAATCATAGAATTGGGGTGGGAAAATACACGTCTCATGATTCAATACCTAAAAAACCAAGGCTGATCGTTTGTGTCAGCGTGGCCACAGCCTCGATCCTGCCCTCATGTGCAGTCAGATCAAATATCAAAGTCACGGTTACCGTGAGCCTTCTATCTTCAGCTATCGAATAATGAGCGTTTAGCCTCGAAGTGCGTGCTCTCACGATAACCGTTTTTTCGATAAGAAAAATAGACCACATGGCGGGTTTTTTCGGACTCGTTCGCAAGGCCGCGATGCATCATTCGATCATCAAATATCAAACAATTGCCAGCCTCGAATGCTGAGCTATAACACTCAAGCTTGTCTTCCGCCGTATTAAGAATCTCTGGGGATATGCCACTACTTTGGTACAGTAAATTCTCAACCACAAGCGCGGGGTTACGCAAATGATTAGTATGCCGGTGAGAGCCCACCGCAAACTCTGTGGGGCCCATCGCCATGGACACGTCTTCAAGGGCGACAAAAACATTGAGCATATGGGCCGGCAGGTGTTCCACCGAATCATGGGGCGAGTCTATGTGCCACTCTTGCGCAGGGCTGCCAGGTTCTGAGGAAACCACCCCAGAAAAGGCGTGCTCAGCATCATCACCTAACAACCTGGCGACGAATGGCCACCAAGGCAAGGCTTTGGCATCAAAGCCAAATTCAACCTCAGAGATCGGAATATCCCAGCGGTCTTTAGAGCGTTGGACAATTTCGTCGTAGCCGTTCACGCTACCAATGCCGATATCTTTGTCGCCCAGGGCTTCATGTAATATTTTTGATCGAACCTGGCAGACTGATTTAAGTTGTGCCAGGACAGTTTGCTCACACAACTTTTCCAGTAGTACGAAGCCTTTTGACGCCATTTTTCGATCAAATTCGTTAAGGTCGATGGGCATGCTCGCTTCCTATAAAAAATTCTTGGTAAAGTCACGAAGCCATCAGTCCAAGGCTATGGTCAAACCGCGGATCAAATGGTTAATTTCATCCATCGTAGTGTAATGGACAAACGACATTCTGATCACGCCCGTATCTAAGTCGACATTCATCTCCGCCAACGGTCTAACACCATAGAAATTACCGCTACCTACCATCAATTTTTGCTCCACTAGTCTCGCGGTTACCTCCGCTACACTTTTGTTTTTTGGCAGGATCGTCACCGTCGCCGCTCTGATTTCCGCATTATCCGGACCAATAATGATTAAGTCGTCCCGTGATTTCAGAAAGTCGAGCAAGGGTACTAACAAGGATTTTTCATAATCTGAAAACAACTTATGCAGCCGCCGGCCTTTTTCAGCGGGGGCCACCTCTTCGTCGAAGTGGTGACTGTACACAGCATCTAAATAGCTTGCGACCCCGGCAGCGGCAGCAATTTGCGCATGGTCCGGGCCCGCAGGGGTGAGACAACTGCGCTCATGACCTGCGTTAAAGTAATGTGACTGATTAGCCATGTTGCGCATGAGTTCGCGCTTCACGAACATGGCGCCTAAATGCGGCCCCCAGGTTTTATACAATGAAAATAGATAGATATCCGCACCCAGCGCAGTGATATCAGGCAGTCCGTGGGGGGCGAAGGAGACGCCGTCAACAACAGCGATGGCGCCCGCACGGTGGGCGATGTCAGCAATTTCTCGCACTGGATTAATATGCGCCACTACATTTGAAGCGTGCGGAAAAGCGATCATTTTTGTCTGTGAAGACATCAGGCCATCAAGATCATCCAGGCTCAAAATTCCGGTTTTTTCATCGATATGCCACTCTTTTACCACGATGCCACGATCGGCCAAGCGCCGCCAAGCGCCAGCGTTGGCCTCGTGATCCTGACAAGACACAATAATCTCATCGCCATCTGCCCACATGGGCCGCAAGGCATTGGCGAGCACATAGACATTTTGCGTTGTCGATGGGCCAAAGTTGATCTCATCTTCGTCGACGTTTAAATAGGCCGACAACTGCGTATAGGCCTCATCCATTTTTCTACCCGCTGCCATCGATGCCGGATAAGGAGAGTAGGGTTGGACTTTGGTCTGGGTGTAAAACGCTAGCAAGCGATCTATCACTTGCTGACAGGTATATGACCCACCGGCATTTTCAAAAAATGACCAGCCCTTGAGAGACGGTTCACGAAAGGCAGGAAACTGGGACCGGATAAAGTCTATGTCGAGTGGCATGGTGAGCATGATTCCTATTGAGGAGGTTAAAGCCGAAGATATCGTTTAATCAATATACCTAAAACTATCAATTTTATGCTAAAAACCTGTCCCGCCCAAATATTGATCCAGGTACCATCAAATTTGTTCGACAGCTGCATAACAATTTTGCGGGTGATTCAGTCAAGTACCGTATCGGGGCTTAGAATTTTGCTTGAAACCGCTGCCAGCGTCGACTCGACACTGCACCAGGTGCTTCACTGTCGGGTCCCCTGACGGTCTGAGTTGATGACCACCCCGCCCTCACGGACAAATATGCAGGACAGAATCAATTTCGTCCTGATGTTGCAAATAACGCTTTTCACCCCAAACCGCCTATCAACCTAGCTTAAAGCACCTTCAAACCGCGCCCAGACCTCTTGCGTGAAATTTCTAACGACCCATTCGCAGCCAACCTGTTGCCAACGCCTACGAGTCGACACTCAGCAATGCTCGGTATCATTCACGTTAAGGAGAGATGCTGTTAGAGGAAGCCAAACCGGTCATCACGCAGGAGCGCCCTTGACCGCGGCTCAAAAAGCTGCTGATAATTTTACGTCTTAGGTTTGTAATCCTAGGGTTTGTTACCCTAAATAAGAACAGGCACTATGCCGTCGCGCTAGTAAGATGACCATGGGCATCTAAGCGAAGCACCCCATACACACCTTGATAAATCACTGACGTTCGATCCTCACGGGCTTGAAATACCATCGATGTCGAGCGGCAGCCAGCAACTGTTGGCTATTTCATCTTCAGGCACACCAGCTTGGATCAACGTCAACGTTACGGCGGACTTAGGGATAAACTTTAAATTCGCCGTCTGGCGAAATTGACTCACTCTGCGTAATCTATCGCGATAGACATCTCGAACGTGTTCTTGAGTTGGCTCCACTGCAAAAATGTCAATCTGCGCCAAGTACTCCGGAACTGGTATCGCCAAATTTAGGGCTTTACTTAGATGATGAAAGTATAAGCCCCTGCGTGCGGCGTCCGTATCTCTCAGGGTCATTGCGTCGACTTGCTCGAAGTCCATGATAACGGTTTTGATACAGCGCCCTTGCTCGACGCCAAGGTGTTTGATGATAGCCAGACTGGCATTGTCAGCATCCGCCCCGTCATAACCCCCTGTAAAGCGAATCATTAAAACTGTATTATTCTTCAGTAACGCATATTCTATCAAAGGGGAGTACACTGCAGCTCTGTAAACTCGCGGTCTATAGTAGCCAGCCTAAGGGCAAAAGGACAAGCAATTTGATGGAATCTTCAACAAACTTTGTTCAATCTTGCAGCCATTTTTATATTCTCACCCAAATTCTCGTACAGGCTGGCTATACTCGGTAACAAATGGCATCAACATCGGCTGGCGAGCATCTCTAACACCACAGAATAGACATCAGCTAATAGGGCTGTCGCGCCGTACCTGATTGATTGACTTTACCTCCTGGTCCTCCATCGAACTCGCCGGCCCATCGACCACTCAAAAACCCTCGAGCACCTTCAGCAGCCACTGATGATGCGCAGATGCTTGGCGCTGAACTATGGGATGAAACTATCAATTAGGACTCACTAAATCCAAAATCGCCTGTTGATCGCTTCAACATGGCTTTCGCACTATCTCTGAACATGTTGAGCGTTAAATCTTTCTGACTCAACATACTTTCTAAAAATTCTATATACATCGTATTGTCCAAGATTCGCGCGATTCGAACCTTCAGGATCCCTGGGTTGATCGGCTTGCTCTGATAATCGACAGCGCCTGCGACAAAACCAAGCTCTTCGTTCTCACTTTCCTCTAGCCCCGTGATGAAGATGACGGGTATTTTTGAGGTTGCTGGCTCGGCCTGTAGGGCAACACAAGTTTCATAGCCGCTGATATCCGGCAACATAATATCGAGCAACACCAGATCCGGTTGCCGCCTACTAATCATCGCTATCGCCTCGGTCCCTGAAGTAGCGATAAAACTGTCATAATCAGCCTCTAACACCATCGCCAGTAGATTCGCACTTGCCAGGTCGTCGTCAACAATGGCAATAAGTGGTCTGGGTTCTGAAGATTCCATTTGAGTCACCTTTATCAATTGGGCATCAATTAACTAGCACTGCTTTTAAACACATAGGCCTCCACCTCATTCAGCGATTCTTTGGCATGCTTTTCGATATCCTTCATGTAGGAAATGACATCGGACATGTCCATCGCTCGAATAGCCTTATCAATCTTATTCATTCGCCAAGCAAGATCATCACACCCAAAACTTGAAACGCTACTGGCCAGAGTATGCGCCTCTAGCGCGAGCGAATCGTGGTCTCGGCGAACCCAGGCAGCGAGCAGATTGGAAAGGCGCCTTTTGGTCTCATCAAGGTAGAGTCTTCGCACACGAACAAAATTAATCTCACCAATTTGAACATTGAGTCTCTCTAAGGTTTTATGATTGATGACCGGCAATTTTGAGGGCTCAATCGACAATGGCTTCGTATTTTTCCCCGCTGGTAACCATAGATTCAATTCGCGGATTAATTCGAGTTGCTCAATAGGCTTCCTCAGATAACCTTTGAAGCCGTTGGCAAGGTAATCATCAATCATTTCAGGCTGGACGTGGGCAGTCAGAGCCACTATCGGCGGCGTCAACATCTGCTGGTTTATCTGTCGCGCTGCCTCAATACCATCCATACCTGGCATTGTGATATCCATCAATATCAGCTCAAAGGGAATAGAGCTGGCCAAATCTATGGCTTCTTGACCAGAACTTACCGCTTTGACTTCCAAGCCAAATTTTTTGAGGATCATTTCGGTGAGCATTAAATTCGTTTTGTTATCATCAACGATCATCACGCGCCCAGACAAAGTATTCGGCAGAGCCTTAGAATCAAACTGCAAGGTTTTGACGGAGGGACGGCTAATAATCTCCAGCGCTACGGTGAACGAAAATGCCGACCCTACACCTAATTGTGATGTCACCATAATGTCGGCGTTCATGAGCTTGCCAAGCTGCTTGCTAATTTTCAAACCCAGGCCCGTACCCACATCCGTATTCGCCGCGCCGTTTTTACTCCAGAAGGGCTCAAAGATATTTTGCAAGTCTTTGTCTGGAATACCGCAACCGGTATCTGATACCGAAAATCTTATCAGAGCTTGACCAGCGTTAAGCTCCAAGTTCATAAACTCGTCGATGCCTACCGACACTACAACACGCCCACTATCGGTAAACTTTAAGGCATTACTCGTTAGATTGACCAGCATCTGGCGCAACTTATCCTGATCACCGTTAAGGTACCTGGGCACATCAGCCGACACATTCATGATCAGTTCGATGCCTTTCTCTTGGGCCTTGCCTATGTTTATGTCAGCGACACTTCGAGTCAACTCCATGATGCCAAACTCGACACTGTCCAGTTTCATTCTACCCGCCTCGATTTTCGAGTAGTCCAGTGCGTAGTTGATCACATTAAGCAGCCCCAACGCTGATTTTTGAGCAACGTCGACTAACTGTTCACGCTCCCCTTCATTGTCGCTATTGCCTACCAACGACAAGGCGCTAATAACGCCATGAAGCGGCGTTCGCATCTCATGGCTCATAACGGCGAATAGATCCGTTTGCATTCGATTGGCATCATCTGCTGCATCACGCGCTTGCATTAACTCACCGGTGAGCTTTTGCAGATCTTTCACCATGAGCTCTTGAGTCGCCACATGAAAGCGCTGATCCAGTTGTGAATCAAATATAGGGAAATCATTAATCTTCAAAGCGACCTGCGGCCTATACTCAGACATCCAGGCAAGCCAAGGTGCGCCCACAAATCGGTATCCCTTGTCACCTTCCAACTGCACAACCTGACCCCGGAGCGCTATAGAATGATCTTGTGCCACCAACAGGAACAAGCTGTTCAAATGCTCTTTCAGAATCATCTTTCCGTGCACAAGCACGGGCCGTTGAACCTCGAATAAGTCAAGGAGTGACTTACCCGGTTCGATTCCTGGACAGTAGCTTTTCAGTGTAGAAGTTGGATTCGATACCTGAAGATTAGCATCTATGGTAAAGCACGTGGCAAACAGACCATCGAGCAAGTGCGCCACATTATTGGCTGTCATGATCTACCACGCTGAGCACCTACTTTCATGATTCGAAAGAGACTTTGCTCACCCTGTTGCACCGCGCTTCTTTCCATCAACTCAACGACCATGGTCACATTAAACATGATTGGCAGTCCCCTTAGAATTCCCTCAACAAAGCTCGTCAACCCCTTTCTTGTACTGTTATATTGAAGCTCAATGCATTCATCACTAATATATTTCACGCTAAATACCGGCGGCCTAAATTCGAGAAATGAGGTGCTGATTCTTTCGTGAAGACTGTTGAGATTCCGCAGAAACTCGAATGGGTCATCGCCCGTCAGGTTTAGCAAAGGACCATAGTCCTTTGGGGCAAACACCGTCAGCCAGTAATATCCAAAAGACCCCAGAAATGCATCAACTTCCATGTTCGTGGCCTGGGCACTCGCTGCGATCAACGATAGCGTCGTGCTGTCGTCGTACTGTCGCATACTCAGGAAAACGTCGGCTTCAATCTCCATCGACTCAAGAATCAGCTGCCAAAGCGGCTCGCCATGTTCCTGCACAACCATGCTCCTTAAAGCGTTATGAATGAGTCCATACATGCTAAACGGCTCCCCTACTCTGCTTGGCACTGACACTCCAGGTCTGCAGCTTTCTATACAGAGTAGATGGTGCAACTTTTAGGCAGTCTGCCGCCTTATGGACATTGCCCGCGCATTGGTCGATAGCACTTTCGATGGCTCTTCGCTCAACTAGCCATAAAGGTTCGATCTCCCCTTGGTTGTCTTGAGCTACTCTATCGGCTTGGGCCGCTTGGTCTGCGTGGCCTGGCTTATCTGCTTGAACCGCCTGATCTACTCGACCTGAGTGAGTCGAGAACCGAGTGGATGGCGGATGATCAAGCCCAGGTCGATGTACCGCACAGTTTTGCGAGTTTGTCATTGACAGCATGGCGGCCTCTAATACCTTGCCGTTATTCAGAACCACCGCATGCTGAATGGCATTCTGAAGCTCCCTGACATTGCCAGGCCATCGGTAAGCGAGTAAGGCGTCCTCAGCGGCTGTTGAGAAGGCTTCAAAGTGTTTGTTCTCACTCAAGCTGCACATCTGCAGAAACCGATTTGCCAGCAACAGAATGTCTTGCCCGCGTTGCCTCAGGGGTGGCAATTCAATCGGAACCACATGCAGCCGATAATACAAATCTTCTCGAAACCTGCCGGCCCGAACTTCTTCCTGCGGATTTCGATTAGTCGCACAGATAAATCTTACATCCACCCGCTCAGTGATATTACTCCCAACCTTCTGGAATTCACCGGTCTGCAGAAAACGCAGCATTTTCTTTTGCAGCGCCAAGTCCATCTCACAGAGCTCATCTAGAAAAAGGGTCCCATTGTCTGCGGCACCCGCGGCGCCTTCTCGACTGTTGATCGCCCCGGTAAAAGCGCCTTTAACATGGCCAAATATAGCGCTCTCCATAAGATCATGGGCAATAGCCCCGCAATTGATGACGTGAAACGGCCCTTTTCTGCCGCTCATTTGGTGAATCGCACTCGCTGTCAGCTCTTTGCCTGTGCCGCTTTCGCCGACGATAAACGCAGTGGCTTTGCTCGGCGCAACCGATTCGATAATGCGGTATACGGACTGCATGGGCATTGATGCACCAATAAAATCACAATAGCTTTGCCGATTAAGTTGGGCGTAGCTAGCCACTTGATTACTTAGATCTCGCCTTTGAATCAAGTTTGTTACCGTGGTGTTAAGGCGGTCGGCGTCAAAGGGTTTGGACAAGTAGTCTGTGGCGCCAGTGCGAATCGCCCTTGCGGCAATATCATTAGAACCAAAGGCCGTCATGACGATAATATCGGCTGGCTGTTTATTTAGTTCAGGGCCAGACAAAAGCTCGAGGCCATTACCATCCGGTAACTGCAAATCCAACAGGACAATTTCTGGCGCGAATTCCACCCAGTCTCGACGGGCTTGGTCCAGGGTTGTGGAAATGCGAATATCATAACGCTCATCGCCCAGATAACTGGAGAATATTGCCGCCAAAGATTCGCTGTCCTCGACGATCAGTACCTTATATCTAATAACCATAATTCTTATCGCATCCTTGCGTTTCGCGGCGCTAGCTTGAAGTTTTAGTATCCAATTCCGCTTGGATACTGCGCACCTCTTTTATGTCGCTGTATACAATCGCAATACGATCCAGCTTTCGACAGACTTGCAGACCGCATGTCGCAATATGAAATGCAACATTCAGGCCAACGACCTGCAACACCGAACGAACTCAAAAAGGAGATATAAAATCCCTTATAAACAGTCACCTAGCCTATGTATTTACTCCAACCGATCGACCACATTGCAGACAGCCATGTCCTTGCAGGCATCCCCTGCGACCAAATTTTGTCACTTTGTTACCGCGTCGGTACTTCGAGGCAGCGCTCATCGCCACAACGGCTGATCAGTTGGCGATTATTTGTTCGTTCGTTGCAATCGGCGATCTCGATTCGCAGATAGGGATTAAAACGTCGCAATTTGCAAAACCTGCCGAGGCTTTGACCTATGGAAAATTGTCAGCGCAGATAGCAGGCTTTCTACTAATAATATTTTTATGTATAGAAACAATAGCCTAGGAGATTTTTTCGAGTTTGTGCGTGGCCAAAACCCACGTTGGCACAGCAATTGATAACTGATTGGGTGGTTGCACACACAACCTAACTTACTATTTCAAAGGAATGAAACCATGAAAATACAAACTTTTATCGCGCTGCCCGCCGCAGCACTCCTGACATTCGCGATTAGCGGTACTGCTAACGCTGCCACGCAAGGTACCCTAAACGCCACAAGCACTGGCTCATCCGATCTCTCTCTTACCATCAATGACAGCGTCAAAATCACAGGCATGGATGACGTTACGTTTCCAGCCTATGGCGCAAACAATACCGGCGCGATCAATCAAGGTGACGCATTTTGCGTTTATCGAAACGGTCAAGATGGCTACAACATCACCGCCAGCAATCCTAATGGCACCGAGTTTGAAATCACCTCAGCAGTCACCAACGACTCAGTACAATACACCCTCGCCCTTGACGAGAGCGCTGATGCAAGTAGCGCGACTGCAGTGGCATACGCGACGGCAATCAGCTTTATCAGTGGTAGCGATGAGGTCGATTGCGGCGATGAAACTCAAAACGTAAACACTGCTTTTGATATTCGGATCGCCGAGCAAGAAATACGCGACGCGACCTCTGGTGTTTACACCGGGACTTTACAACTGGTTCTGGCCCCCGAGTAACCCGCTATCCGAACTGAAGCAACATCCAAGTCTCGAGGACCGGAGAGAAATAGGTTGCCAAGCTTTTTAAACAAGCGAATCAACTCTATTTCCTCCCGCCTTGCTGCGCGACTTAAATGCCTCTTGATTCGCACAACTGCGATTACTGGCTTGATATTAATGCAGCCAGTAAATGCAGCAAACATAGTCGAGATAGGCTCCATAGCCAGCTTTAACCTAGGCACATGGAATGATTCAGGTGCCATCACTGAGTCACAAGTTTTCTGCATCGCGTCAGAAAATAGCGGTAATGGCAAGTTGTACCCCTATTGGCTCAAGGTGACTTCCCTTGACGCTAGTGGCAACTTCGCCTTACACCGCAACGGCAATCCGTCGAGTTCGGCGCAAAGCACCTTGAATGTCGGCTTCAAGCACAGGGATGTCGTCGCTGCCACGAACTTTGAAACGCTGCAACCTGACGACTTCGAGTCTCACGTCCATGACGGCGGGAGCACCAGCTGCACGTCGGCGGGCAATAACTCCGAACTGTTGATCGAACTCGCCGCCACAGAACTCGCCGCCAAGACGCCCGGCTCTTATATAGGCAATTTTTTACTTACGGTTATGGGCGGCGTCAACGGCAATCAATTAGACTCGGTGAATTTCACCGTTACAGTCGCAATCCAAGGGGCCGCGGCACAAGTCAAAATTTCAGGCCTAGATGATGTCAATTTCGGCGCTTACAGTGGCACCGGTGATCTAATGGCACATGAGCGTTTTTGTGTTCATTCAACGACTAGCAGCTATAGATTGTCCGTTAGCGCTGCATCCCAAGACACTAACGGTAACTTTTACCTTTCCGGGCTTAGTTCAGGCGACGATCTTCCTGTTGCCCTGGCTTTCATCGACGCTACTGGCACCTCTGGAACCATTCCGGTTCTCAATGCTGCTATCAGCGGCATGGGCGATAGTCTCTCGGATAGTTGCTCAGGCAGTGATAATGCCACCCTGACTTTTGCACTCACTGAGCAGTCACTGCGAAGAGTCACTTCAGGTGATTACGCAGAAACCTTCACTATTATGATTGAACCCGAATGAAGACCTATGAACCTGAGCACAAAATCACGCGCACCACGCTATTGCTCGGCCTGGCATTGACGGCTGCGCCGACTCAGGCAGAAATCGACGGTGATCTAGGCAAACGTTCTATTGCAAACCTCGGTATTGAGTTTGAAATCGTTCGAGGCGCTGTCGTCCGTCAACCGCCTGGTTTGGCGCTGAACAAAGGTGCCAGCTTCCTCGAAGGATCGCCAGCGAGGCCCAAATGGTTTTTGCAAGGACAAGAACTACCCGCCGACACCAAGTTTCAATTGTGCCTTCCGTCCATGTTCGCCGGCAGTCAACTTTCACTGCTCGACTCACAGGCTTCAAAAACCAATGACAATCTAGATCGCGGCAAAAAACCCCTTGGTAATCAAAACAACGACTACGCTTTGGTTCAAACCAGTCCCCACACGCCAAACCCCAACGACCTTTGTGGCAAGCAACCAACGCTTCAAGTCAGCATTGAATCAAAGATCACTGAAAAACTCTCCCGTAACCCCCCGCGGAAGAACCTAGACACCGTCACTATGATCATCAGCCCGGAATAGCCCATGAAATCCTCCATCTTAGCCACACTTCTATTCCTAACGTCATGGCAATGTGAGATTGCCACTGCCTCACTGCTGGTTGACAAGGCCATTGTTATATTTGATGCGCAGACCGCTAACAAACACGATATCACGGTCATCAACGATGACCCCGACGCCAAACTCTACGTCAAGGTAGATGCCTTTGAAGTTCAGTCACCCGGTACTGTGGATGAAACCCTGGTACCGTTCGACAGGACCCTCGTCCCTGAATTTATCGCAACGCCCAACAAACTCGTGATTCAACCTGGCAGCAAAAGCCTCGTTCGGTTGATGAATTTAATCCCGATCAACGATGAAGAGAGAATTTATAGAATTAACTTTTTGCCCATCGCCAGGCCGATTGAATTAGCAACGCCACAACCCGATGACGGTGTCAGGCCAGTATTGGATATCATTATTGCCTATCAGGTTTTAGCCATTGTTTTACCCCGTAACCCGGTCTCCATCCCGCGGATCGTAAGGCACAAGACTTTAGTCACCGTAAGCAATACTGGCAACGCAAACTTCCTGTTAACTCGCGGACGACAATGCAACCCGACGAATGCAACTGAGTGCGCAGAACTTCCTCATAAAAGAATTTACCCAGGCAATACTTGGGAATTAAACCTCCCTTACGACGCACCGTTCTCATATGACATTCAGACCCATGCAGGCAATTCACCGAGCTTTTTTCAATAGCTTTTTCAATAGCAGGTTTCAATAGCAGATTCAGGCAGCGCCAGGTATCCACAATAAATTCATCCGCGTTACATCAACTTATGGCGAGGGCCTATTGCGTCGATCACCCAACAGTATTTCATCGGCATTCAGTGGTCTGCTCATGCTTGCGCTCATGTTCCTGCCATCTGTTACGATGGCTGACAAGCTAGAATGTACTGACAACTCGCAGAGTCTTGTGCTTGGCAGCTTTGTGTCGATTGTTAATGCTGAGGCCTTCATGCTGAAAAGCAAGAAGGCTCATCCGCTGTTAACTAATCATCTGCAAATTGCCAGTGAACGCCAGCCCGAAAATCAATCAAACACACTCATACATCGTGTCCTTGTCAGCGCCGCCACAAGCCTGGGACCGACTATCTGCCTGAAACAGCTGCACTCGCTCGGCTTTACTGATGCCTGGACTATTGCCAACGAACACCCGAACAATGAATCGAACCTCTCGACAATATGTGCAGTAGGCAACTGCGAAGCCAACCCGAGCGCTGGGTCTAATCCAGCGAATTTTTCCGACGACCCGCAAACTGCTCGTAGCTTTTTACTCGATGAGTCGTCTTCTGATACAGAACAGTGGCCAAATCCCGCCAATCTGCAGCCTATAGACAATCCCAGCTCGAAGATTTCTAGAAGAGTGATCGATACCGACTGGGTACCCGTGGGCTTTGAAGAACTTAATGAATCCCAAGAAACAGAGGTTGACCTGTTCTATGGCGGTTTCTATTTAGTTTCCGTTAGATCGCGGTTTACTGACGTTGATATTTTGATTTTGGATCCGGATAAGTTAATCGATACGCTGGTAGATTTGAAAGATCCTGGAAGCTTCCGGGAGCTGCTGGCGGCACCGCTATATACGAACGCTAAGAAGCTATACAAGAACAGATCCTCTATCAATTGTGGCGTTCTGACGACTGACTCTGTGGGCGTGATTTTCGACCAGTCTAGTCTACGAATGGACCTTTTCATCGCACCGGATCTTCTCAAGACTCGCACACTTCAGCAACTGGCGTTTTTACCGCCGTCTGATGCAGGCTTTTCCTTGCTCGACTATGCCTCTATCTACACCAGTGGTTCTGCGATCGGCGAGAACCACTACAACCTCGCCAACACGACAATACTGTCTTACGCTGAAAATCGGGTCTTGATGCGTAGCAATTTCACCGACTCGGCTAATTTTACCGTAGACACACTGGCTATCGCTCGAGAATTCCAGGGCAAGGATTTCCAGGCGGGCATATTTCGCGGCAACGCGGGTAGTTTCCTTTTTATGAAGGACACGCTATTTGTTGGAGCCACAGTGGAAAGCTCGCTGATTACCAGAAATGACCTCAGCGTTTCCCTGGGCAACGAAATTGAAGTTTTTCTTGATTCCCGAAGCCGAGTAGAAGTTTACAAGGATGGTAGACTGATCAACACACAGTTTTATGATGTCGGCAACCAGCTTATTAACACATCAAGCTTCCCCGCAGGCGCCTATGACATTGAAATAAAAATTATAAACAGTGCCGGCATCGAACGCCTGGAAACGCAATTTTTCTCAAAATCCTCAAGATTACCACCCGCTGATCAGCCCTTGTATTTCCTCCAGCTGGGGGAAGAGATGGATCAAAGCAATTCCGACCAAATACTGCCCAAAGGTAACGACACGCGGTTTTTACGGGCCGGAATCTCCCACCGATTAACGGATAGTTTAGGGACTGGGTTCGGTTTTTCCACTAACCAAACATCAACGATGATCGAGGCTAGCGGTTTCAAACAGGGGAACCATTATGAACTACAATCGATTTTTGCCTACGACGACCTACAGGTATCAGCACTAGATCTGAAATTAAGAATGCGCTTTGAAAATATGCATATCAGCTTTAGCAGCAGGAGGATCTGGAACGACCTACCTGACACTGAGGTGGTCTCTCAAATCGGGGGCGAGGCACTGCAAAATCGCCTTTCTGGCACATGGAATACCGGCTATGGTTCTTTCAACGCTTTTTATCGCGAGAACAAAACATCTGATACTAATACGACCAAAAACTATGGCGCTCGCTGGGATAAAAACTGGACATCAGGGATCGGCAGTCTCAATGGCAGTCTGGAATTTTCTACCAACGATGGTCAGGACCAGGTTCTTTTCAGGCTCAACTATCGATTCCAAAAAAACCGCTGGGTGCATGTCGCGGCGGTACGATATCAAGATCGGGGCCAGCAAGGTAACGTCAACAATGATGGGGTCTCAGGCTATGTGTCATCCGACTGGCAGAACGCCAGCGCCGCCGCCAACCGATATCAAGTTGGGTTTCGAACCGATAGCGAAGATGGCGGGACATTTGAGACTCGAGCCTCAGCGAAGGGAAACCTCGGCAATGCTGCACTGACATCGGCATATCGTCATGACTTGGGGTATGCCAACTATTCGGGCTCAGCCAATACCAGTTTTGTCGTCACGAAGCAGGCATTCGGTATCGGTGGCGATCGTCAGGCGCTGAGTGGGTTTCTGGTTAGCACCAAGGGGAAGTCCGACGAAGGCGGCGACGTGAGCGTCATCGTTGATGGCTCAAAACGGGCCAAGGTCAAGCTGAACTCCACCCGCTTTGTGCCAGCAAGTGAATATGATATCCATGACATCTCGTTCCTCACTGAAGGCAAAACGCTACTCAACGTAGACACGAAAACCTATCGGAAAACCTTGTATCCGGGCAATGTTATCGCCATTGAGGTCGAAGCCAAACACATTATTGTGGTGCTTGGACAGCTGCTAAAACCCGATGGAACACCCTTGAGCCATGCGTTGTTGCTCGGCACTCAAGGAATTGCCATCAGCGATGACCAAGGCTACTTCCAAGCAGAGATCGACGCTGACATGGCATCAATCACGGTCAAAAAGGCTGGTCAGGAATGTGTAATTAACCTTGATAGTCCCTCGACCAATGCCCAAGTCATTCACCTAGGCACACGCACCTGCCACTAAGTCGTTATGTGCCTATGTGCCTATGTGCCTATGTGCCTATGTGCCTGTGCCTATGTGCCTGTGCCTGTGTACGAATCAGGTAGCAGAGGCTCATGGCGAGCCTGATGTGACTGATATTAGCTGGAATATTCGCCTGCCGAGCAATGCTCAGAATCTCATCAAAGGCTGGCGTGACGGCGACATCTGCACTTCTGCTATGGCTGAGATATTTCCCGTCCCGAGCGGCACATCGGTAACAAAAAACGGCAGTGCCAAAAATACCCTTGGATAGCGATTCAACCTAGGTCATCATTCTACGCAGGCCTTACTGCAATGCCGCCGGCTAAGGGATATCATCTGCACTCGGGTACATGGTCCGCATCTCCACGCTGGCCCCTACTCACTCACTGTTGGCACCATCAAGAGGTAGCTTGATATGTTAAAAAAAGAATTTCTTAATCCGCACCCCATGGGCTTCACCAACACCGTCGTTTGTAGCAACAACGGCACGAAAACCATCTTCGTCTCTGGCCAGGTGGGCTATGCCGATGGGCGAGTCGGCGAATCCTTCGAAGAGCAAGCGCAGATAGCCTACGCTAACCTCGTCAGAGAGCTTGAGTCAGCAGGCGCCAGCGTCAATGACGTGGTTAAACTCAATACCTATGTGGTCGATTTGGACCGAGACAAAAGCAAAGCCAATCGGCAAGCTAAGGATCGGTATTTCAGCCAAAATGACCAGCCAGCCTCGACCATGATTGGTGTTAGTGCGTTGGTGATGAGAGAACTGCTGATTGAGGTCGAAGCCACCGCTATGATGAACGACTAGCACACCCGCCCAACCATGCCAGGATGGCAGTGAGATCGATAATTTGTCGCCGATGATTGTCAGCCGAGATCGTCCGCAAAGACCAACTAGAATCAGGAACGTCACTATGTCTGAACTAAAAGCTTACGCCGTATGGGACGCTGGTACCCGTTGGTTTCATTGGCTCAACGTGCTCTGCGTAATCGGCCTGATGGCCGTGGGGCTGGTCATTCTGTTTGGTCGTGATCTGGGCATCTCTGGTGACGGCAAGGTTCTTCTGAAGACCGTGCATACACTGATCGGTTATGTCTTTGCGCTGAACCTAATCTGGCGATTTATCTGGGGCTTTTTGGGCAACCAGCACGCCAGATGGCAATCCATCAAGATCAAACGAGGATTCATCGGCACCGTCCGTCAGTACCTAGCTTCGATCAGGGCCGGCCGCCCGGAGCAATATTTGGGTCACAATCCCTTGGGGCGTTTGAGCGTTGTTCTGCTATTTGCCTTGCTCGCCACGCAAATGGTCACAGGTCTGGTGCTCGCCGGCACTGACTTGTTTTTTCCGCCCCTCGGCCACTGGATTGCCCAGTGGGTCGCCGCACCCGGTATTGACCCAGGGTTATTGGTCGCCAATGCTCCGCAAATGTACGATAGCGCGGCCTACGAGAGCATGCGTGAGTACCGCAAAATTTTTGGCACGATACATGTGTACGGCTTTTATACCTTAGCGGTCGTGATTGTCATGCACATCGTTGCGGTTGTTGTCACCGAGATCAGGTCAGGTAGCAATATCATTTCCGCCATGTTCACTGGTCACAAAATACTCAGCGAGCGGCCACAAGACGAGCAACACTGAGCCCGCACGTCATTCCCGGCGGGAGGTGTCCGATAACCGCTTCACTGGCCACCCGTACTGGGCTGTGGAGCCAAGCGCCACTGGTTGACAGGCACGCACTGTCAATCTACGGTGGTCCTTGGCGTACACGACTTGAGTGCCCGGAGTTACTGCCATAAGGCCCATTGCCATTTGGCAGTACCGACCTATCTGACGATATACAGAAATTTATGATGAAGATTCCATTATCGCTACATGCTGACCGACTATTTCCGGCCGATAAAACCACCCGTGACATTGCTCGCCGGCTCTATCAAGAAATCAGACATCTGCCCATTATCAGCCCCCACGGACACACCGATCCCAGGTGGTTCGCTGACAACCTGGCCTTTGAAAATCCCGTTAGTCTGCTCCTGCAGCCAGACCACTATGTGTTACGAATGCTCTACAGCCTTGGCCTATCCATGGAGCAATTGGGCTTGGGCCAGGCGGCGGATCGAGAGCTTGATCCGGAAGTGATCTGGCAGACCTTTGGTGATCATTATCACGGGTTCAGAGGCACACCGAGCAGGCTGTGGCTGGATCATGTGTTCGCAGATGTTTTTGGTATCGACGTGGTACTCAATAGCGACACCGCAGCTGATTATTATCAGCACATGCAAGGCAAACTTCAGAGCGCGGCGTTCCTGCCTCGAAACCTGTTTGAGCGTTTCAATATCGAGGTGCTGGCCACCACTGAGTCTCCCCTGGACGACCTGCGCCATCACCAACGCATTGTCAACAGTGGCTGGACGGGCAAAGTCATCACCGCCTTTCGGCCCGATCCAGTCCTCGACCCCGAATATGAAGGCTTCCATGGGAACCTTGTGACCTTAGCCGCGCTCACTGGCGAAGACACCCAGTCCTTCAGCGGTTACCTGGCCGCATTACGTCAGCGGCGTGATTACTTCAAACGCCACGGTGCTACCTCCACCGATCACGGGCATCCCAGCGCCCGCACCGCAGACCTGAGCGACCGTGATAAAGCCGCCTTGTTCGACAACATTCTCAGCGGCGGCTTCAGCCCTGCCGACGCTGAATTATTCCGCGCCCAAATGCTCACGGAAATGGCGGGCATGAGCCTTGAGGATGGCCTGGTGATGCAAATTCACCCGGGGGTTTATCGCAACCATAATCCGCAACTGTTGCAGCGTTTCGGCCGCGACAAGGGGGCTGATATTCCACTGCCGACGGAATATGTCAGGGCCCTGAAACCACTGTTAGATAAGTATGGTAATGACCCGGCATTAACTCTCATTCTCTTCACCCTGGATGAAACCAGTTACAGCCGAGAGCTTGCACCGCTGGCAGGCCATTACCCGGCACTCAAACTCGGACCACCTTGGTGGTTTCATGACAGCCCGGAAGGCATGCGCCGCTATCGTGAGCAGACCACGGAAACTGCCGGGTTTTATAATACCGTTGGGTTCAACGATGATACCCGCGCTTTCCTGTCGATTCCCGCGCGCCACGACGTCGCCCGCCGAGCAGATAGCGCATTTCTGGCGCGTCTGGTGGCCGAACATCGATTGCTCGAAAACGAGGCCGTGGAACTCGCCCATGACCTCGCCTATGGTCTGGCTAAAAAGGCTTACAAATTGTGAGCCAAACCCATCCGGTAAACCGCCTGCGTCCCAGTTTGCTATCGACACTACCCACAGCAGTCGCCCAGCCGACCTATGACCGTGCGCGACTCAAGACGGGCATCGTCCATCTCGGTGTTGGCGCGTTCCATCGAGGCCACCAAGCCTGGTACACGGAAGCTGCACTCAACGTCAAAGGTGGCGCTTGGGGCATCTTGGGCGTCAGCTTGCGCAGCGAACAAGTGCAACAACAACTGCGTCCCCAATCAGGTCTCTACACTTTGGTACAACGCCATGGTGCAACCGTCACCCGGCAGGTGGTTGGCGCCATTCAAGACGTGCTATCGGCAACAGCTGACAACGACCGTATTATCGAGGCTATCGCGGCCGCCGACACCCATATCGTCAGCTTGACCATTACGGAAAAAGGTTATTGCTACGACCAGGCTAATCATAGCCTGGCAGAAAATCATCCAGACATTGTCTTTGACATACAGCAACTGACCGATGAGCCACTAACTCCACGACCCAGAACGGCCATTGGTTTTATAGTGGCAGGCTTACGCCGCCGGATGCTGGCAGCCCATGGCGGCATCACGTTACTCAGCTGCGACAACCTGCCTGGCAATGGCAACACCCTTAAAACCGTGGTACTGGATTTTGCCCGGCGCCTAGACCCTGAACTGAGCCACTGGATACTGACCCACCAGAGCTTTCCGAACAGCGTCGTCGATAGAATGGTGCCTGCAACGACCACCAATGATCTGGCAAAACTTAACCAAGATCTCGGTGTCGACGACCATGCGGCCGTATTCACTGAAACCTTTAGTCAATGGATTATCGAAGACCAGTTTTGCGCCGGTCGACCTGAGTGGGAGCTCGGCGGCGCGGTTTTTGTCGATAATGCCACGCCATTTGAACAGGCCAAGTTGCGTTTACTCAACGGCAGTCATTCCCTGATTGCCTATCTGGGCCAGCTCAGTGGCTACCTATATGTCCACCAGGTCATCAACGACAATGTCTTCGCTGAACTGGTAGAGCGTTATATGAGCGAGGTCTGCCCGAGTCTCCAGATGCCAGCTGAGTTTAATCTGCCAAACTATCAGCGACAATTGCTGGACCGTTTTGCCAACTCGGCGCTTAATCACAGAACCGCGCAAATTGCCGAAGACGGCTCCCAAAAAATTCGTCAACGTTGGCTCGAAACCGTGTTGACTGACAATCCGAAGGATTTCAAAATTCACGCTCTCGCGCTGGCGGGCTGGGCTGGGTTTCTTCGCCAGGTTCGCGACGACGGTGAGCATTACGACATCATCGATCCAGCCGCAGACGGTTTGACCGATATTATGCGCGGCCATCAAGATGCGCCAATCGACAAGTTGCTAAGCCACATAGGCCTGAACGAATGGGCCGCCCAACGACCTGACTTCGTCGCCCTCGCAGACCAGTACTTTCAGCGTATCCAAACCCAAGGCAGTCGGGCTACCGCCAGCGCTGTTCTGGCAGGTGAACTGTGAACAACCTTGAGTATGATATCGTCTGCGCTGGCGAAGTCATGGTGGAATTTTCCAGTCTGGATAATCACCAATGGCAACAAGGCTTTGGTGGCGACACTTATAATACAGCGGTGTATCTGGGCCGCGCGGGCTTGAACTGCGCCTATATGACCCGCCTGGGTGACGATCTGTTTTCCACTCAGGTTGCCAGCATCATTGCCGCAGAAGGCCTGGGCACAGATCACCTCGAGCATATCAAGAATCGTCAAATAGGTTTATATACCATCACCAACCGCTTAGACGGTGAACGCAGCTTTGACTACTGGCGCGGTCTCAGCCCCGCCCGTGAACTCTTCGCAGCCAACCTGACGCCGCCCAACTGCCGCTACTTTTATATAAGCGGTATCACCCTGGCCATCATCGCCGACCAGAACCTAGAGCATCTAGTCACGTGCCTGACGGCATTACGCGCCCAAGGCACCACGATTGTTTTCGACCCCAACTACCGACCGAAACTCTGGACCAGTGTCACTGAGGCGCGCCAAGCTTACGGCCAGATTCTGCCCCTCTGCCAGATAGTGATGCCGGCACTGGAGGACGACATCGCGTTATGGGAGATTAGTACACTTGAGGAGTCTATGGCGCTGTATCAACCATTCGACCTTGAAGAACTCATCATTAAGGCGCCTGACCTGAGCTGTCATGTGGTAATCAACGACTCGTATCTCACAGGCACGGCAATTCGAGTCAATGCCACAGACACTACCGGCGCCGGAGATTCATTTAATGCCGGCTATTTAGCCGCTCGTATTCAGGGCGAAAGCATTCCGCAAGCCATCCAGGCGGCGCAACAACTGGCCGCGCAGGTGGTTCAACATCGAGGCGCAATTATGCCGCGCCAACTTCACCAAGGAACTTAACATGCAAGAGACATGGCGCTGGTTTGGCCCCGACGACAGCATTACTCTGCAGCACATCAGACAGGCTGGCGCGACAGGAATTGTGACAGCACTCCATGACATTCCCACTGGTGAACTTTGGCCGTTGGATGCCATCATCGCGCGCAAGGCACTGATCGAAGCCCAGGAATTGACCTGGTCAGTGGTCGAGAGCGTACCCCTGCATAACGATATCAAGACCCGCACTGGCGACTATCTGCGGCACCTCGAAAACTATCGGCAGACTTTGTTGAATCTTGGCCAAGCTGGCATCCAGACGGTGTGTTACAACTTCATGCCGGTGGTGGATTGGACTCGTACCAACCTGGCCTACACCCTGCCCAACTCTGCCCAAGCACTACGTTTCGAGATGACCGATTTCGTCGCCTATGACGTGCATATGTTGGCACGAAGCAATGCGAGCCAGGACTATAGCCAAGCCCAATTAGCCATTGCAGCAGAGCGCTTTGCGCAGATGTCGGCGCCCGCGCGAGAACTACTCGAACAAAACATTATCGCCGGCTTACCGGGCGGCGAAGGATCCTATGACCGCGCCAGTATTCGCCAAGCGATCAGTGAATTTACGGCACTGGGCACCGAAGGCTATCGGGCTCACCTGTTTGCCTTTCTCCGAGACATTATGCCGAGCGCCGAACAGGCCGGTATCAAGATGTGTATCCACCCCGATGACCCACCTTTCTCCCTGTTCGGATTGCCGCGAGTGGTCTCCACTGCCAGCGATGCCAAAGCACTGCTCGACGCCGTCCCCAGCAGCAGTAATGGCTTGACCTTATGTGCGGGGTCTTATGGCGCCCGCGCCGACAATGACCTGGTTGCCATGGTTCGCGCCTTTGGACCCAGCATTTACTTCGTGCATCTGCGAAACATCAAGCGCGAGCCAGACGGGTCTTTTTTCGAGTCTGATCACCTGGATGGCGACAATGACATGATTGGCCTAGTCTCAGCGCTCCTCGACGAAGAAGCTCGACGGGGCCAGCGCGAGCCGATCCCCATGCGCCCGGATCACGGCCATACCTTGGAAGAAGAGAAGAACAAGCCCGGACTTAAACCCGGCTACTCTTATGCCGGACGCATGAAGTCACTGGCCGAGTTGCGCGGTTTGATCTATGCACTTGAGCGAGTTCGCCCGGGTGTAACATAGCCGCGGGGCCTAAAACCTCTGCTTCCAAAACCTCAGTCTCAGGTAAGGATCACGATGAGTCACATCAAGTCACAAGTACTGCGCGTCGCGGCTTACGGAATTATTCGACGGGAACATGAAATCTTGCTTTGCCGCCTATCGCCAGAATTGGAACGCCATGGGGGCCGGTGGACACTCCCTGGTGGCGGTCTTGATTTTGGCGAACACCCTGAGGCGGGCATGATCCGTGAGGTTAAAGAAGAAACTGGTTTCAGCGTTGCCTCCAGCACACTGCTTGGCGTTCACGCCTTCACTCGCGACCTGCCAGATGAAGCTTTTCAGAGCATTCAAATTATTTACACCGCCACCATCCTGGGCGGCTCCCTAACCTATGAACTCGCGGGTACCACCGACAAGTGTGAATGGCATCCGCTAGCGGCCGTGGCGCAACTGCCAACCGTTGAACTGGTTGATGTGGCCCTGGCAATGCTCAGCCCAAACAAAAGTTGACTCAAGGATTGACTCAACTAGCAGGAACCACCGCATTGGACGTTGATACCCAACCTGTGGTGGCCATAAAATTCATCCAGTCTCCCAGACT
>ENA-UOXV01001225-UOXV01001225.1-marine-metagenome-genome-assembly--contig:-NODE-1225-length-36509-cov-6.966835_pt1 | contig 36509 bp, 32 predicted proteins | sample MGYA00238165_ERZ766961 | MGnify/ENA primary metagenome ERZ766961 (study PRJEB28924, sample SAMN03173240) | marine metagenome | biome: Marine; feature: Water; material: Subsurface seawater | place: North... | reverse complement strand
TTTTAGGTCTTCAGATGCCCGACAAACGATATAAATAGAGTAGGATGAAAATTGCGGTACTATCGAGGAACCCTGAATTGTATTCAACAAAGAGATTGGTTGAGGCGGCCCAACAACGCGGACATGAAGTGGTGGTCCTAGATCATTTAAGGTGTTCTATTTCTTGCAGTTCAAAGAGCCCAAAGGTCCATTATAATGGGAAAGAAGTTGAAGGTGTGGAAGCAGTCATTCCACGAATTGGCGCTTCTGTAACTTTCTATGGGACTGCCATTGTCAGGCAGTTTGAAATGGCAGGTGTTTTCGCTGCTAATTCATCAATTGCTATTGTTCGTTCAAGAGACAAGTTGAGAAGCTTACAAATTTTCTCTCGTCATAATATTGGCATACCCAAAACAGTATTTGCAAATCATCCGAAGTTGATCGACAACCTAATTAAACAGGTTGGAGGTGCACCGGTGGTGATTAAACTCCTAGAAGGAACTCAGGGAATAGGAGTTGTTTTGGCTGAAACGAAAAAAGCTGCTACTTCAGTAATTGAAGCATTTTATGGTCTAAAGGCGAACATCCTAGTTCAGGAGTTTATCAAAGAGGCAGGAGGCGCCGATATAAGGGCATTCGTTGTGAATGGCAAAGTGGTGGGAGCTATGAAACGCCAAGGCGCAGAAGGAGAATTTAGGTCTAATCTTCACAGAGGAGGAACTTCAGTAAATATCAAATTAAAAAGAGCATACAAGAAGGCAGCAGTTGATGCTGCAAAGGCTATGGGTTTAAATGTGGCTGGGGTAGATATGCTAGAGTCTGAGCGTGGCCCACTTATTCTTGAAGTTAACTCTTCACCTGGTCTTAGGGGAATTGAGGAAGCAACAGGAATTGATATTGCTTCTCAGGTCATAGAGTACATTGAAACCAGCTCTCAAAAGCCAAAAGCTAAGGTCGATCGAGTAGGGGCATAATTAGTCTTTGATTGATACAATATATTGATACTTTTGAGCTCAAATACAATAAGCAATGTCGGTACTGGTAAATAAAGATTCAAAGATTATCGTTCAAGGTTTTACTGGAGGTGAAGGCACCTTTCATGCAGAGCAAATGATAGCATATGGAACAAACGTAGTTGGTGGAGTAACTCCTGGAAAAGGCGGTCAAACACACCTTGATAAACCTGTCTTCAATACTGTACAAGAGGCGGTTAACAAGGCAGCAGCCGATGTTTCTATAATCTTTGTGCCACCACCATTTGCAGCAGATGCTATTATGGAGGCAGCAGAAGCTGGTATCAAAGTAATTGTTTGTATTACAGAGGGTATTCCTACCAAAGACATGGTTAAGGTTAATGAATATCTAGCCGGAAGAGAATCTAGATTAATTGGGCCTAACTGTCCAGGAGTAATTACTCCGGGAGAAGCAAAAGTTGGAATCATGCCAGGATTTATTCATAACCCTGGAAAAGTTGGAATCGTTTCTCGAAGCGGTACATTAACTTATGAAGCAGTTGATCAAATTACTAAGCTAGGTCTTGGTCAAAGCACTGCTATCGGAATTGGAGGAGATCCAATTATTGGAACAACAACCAAAGACGCAGTTGAATTATTGATGAATGACCCCGACACTGAAGGAATCATCATGATTGGTGAAATTGGTGGTTCAATGGAGGCTGATGCTGCACGTTGGATTAAAGAAAATGGGACCAAGCCTGTGGTAGGCTTTATTGCAGGTCAAACTGCTCCAAAAGGTCGTAAAATGGGACACGCAGGAGCTATCATTGGCGGTAAAGACGATACTGCTGAGGCTAAAATGAAGATTATGTCTGAGTGCGGTATCCACGTTGTTCAGTCCCCAGCCGACATCGGAAAGAAAATGGCAGAAGTACTTTAGTACACCATTCTCTAGGCTCTTCTTTTACACAATTTGTTAGTCAGAAGCTCCAAATTCCTTTAGGGCTAAGGGTGTTTTTATATTTTTGGGTATGCCCTCAAATCTCAAACTTCAAATAGTCGCACTATTTCATTGTGTGATACTTTCCAGCGCTGTTCATTCTCAACAAGAACCGGCATTTTCTATGCCTTGGAAAGTTCTTTCTGTCCAAAACCCATCGCTTACAGCTACTAATGAAAACACTGTTATAAGCCAAACAGGAAGAATCTTATGGCCAAATATATTAGACCCAGCATATACTTCGGTAAGTGCTTTCGAGCAAAAAATCGAGAAAATATCAAGTGCGGTCGGGCTCAATTATACTTATGATCAAATAGGCAGCATAATGAGGTTTCATGAGATAAGGCTTAACTACTCTTATGAGCTCAAATTTCAAGCGCACATATTGAGGTTTGGCTTAGCTCCTACGTTCTCCATAAAACGGGCAAATTTCAGAAATGCGATAAGCTTCACTCCATTAGACCCCGATTTAATAAGCTCAAGTCCAATTAGACAACCGGGAATTGACTTTGACCTAGGGATGTCATACGAGTTCAAGGATTTGCTTGTTGGTTTATCAAGTTCTCAGGTGCTCCAAACGAATTTTGATAAGGTGTTGTATCAAAACGCGCGACACTTATTTGCATTCCTACAGTATGAACTTGAGCTCAATTCTAATTTAAAGTTCGTTCCAAGGTCGCTATATAAAACGGATATGGTAAGCCAAGCACTAGATATATACGCCAATTTCGAGACCAATAAGGGACTCTCACTTGGACTTGGGCACGGTTTTCAAAAGAATATAAGTTTCAATCTTGGTTATCGTTTTCAAAATGGATTTGAACTCAACTACGCGACCGAATATTTTTACAGTCAGTTGAATGACATCGCAATTGAACTTAACCTCAGATACTTTATCAAGAGCGACTAGAGATAAAGTCCAATACAAGCAAATGAGCTTATCTAAGCCTTCTTCAAGGCTTTATTTATACCTTTAAGCTCTGACCTTTACTAAATAGCTATGTTTCAATACGATCTTTGTGTAATCGGAGCAGGCCCTTCTGGATATGCTGCTGCAATGAGAGGAGTAGACCTTGGCAAGAAAGTGCTGCTTATAGAAAAAGAGCGCCTTGGAGGAGCGGGAATCTGGAATGGAGCCCTGTCTTCCAAGACTTTGTGGGAGCTTTCTGAAGCTTATAAGCTAACAAAGTCAATGAATAAAGGCTTTGCAGTCTATGATTCGGAAGTCAAATACCAAGATATTGTGGCTCAAATGCGTCAGGCGGTTAATGAACGGTATGCCCAACTTAAAGCTCAAGTGGATAATCTCCAACGATCAAATATGCTTGACTTCAAGCAGGGAACAGCAAGAATAAATGACAAAAACACGGTAAGTATTCAACTGGCCGATTCAAGTACAGAAGAAATTACTTCAGATAATATCATCATCGCCATTGGAAGCAGGCCTAGAATTCTTCCCGAGATTGATATTGATGAAAAGAACATTGTTACTTCTGACGGAATATCTGCATTTGAGGACTTCCCTAGAAGTATGGTGATTCTTGGAGCGGGAGTTATTGGTTGCGAGTTTGCTACCATATTTTCAAACTTCAGACATACTAAGGTTTACCTAATTGACAAGCAAGATCGGATACTTCCTTTTGAGGATGAAGACATCGCAAATACGGTAGCAAAAAACCTAGAAGCAAATGGCGTCACGGTTCACAGAAGTTCTTCACTAAAGGAAATGAAGCATGTGGATGGCGAAGTTGAATACACCATTTTGTGCGAAGACGGAAGAGAAGAGGTCTACAGAGTTGAAAAAGCGCTTGTTTCTGTTGGACGTGTGCCTAATGTTGAGAACATTGGTCTAGAAGATATCGGGATGGAACTTGACAATCGTGGTTATGCTATCGATGAAGAAACGCAAACCAGTATTCCCAATATTTATGCTGTAGGAGATTTTACTGCGGATATTGCGCTAGTAAATATCGCTGAGATGGAGGGTAGATTTGCTGTCGAGCGCATTTATACTGACGCTCCAACGCCAATGAGTTACGACAACATCTCTACGATTATGTTCTTAAATCCAGAAGTAGCAGGGGTAGGGATTAATGAAATTCAGGCAAAACGAAAAGGCATAGCTTATCGTTGTGCTAAGATGCCATATAAACTTGTTGGAAGAGCGATAGCTCAAAGGAACACAACAGGGTTTTTTAAAATTCTTGTAACCGATGATGACGAAATGCGCATTCTTGGGATGCGGGCACTAGGAAATCATGCTTCGAGTACAATTGAAGCAATGGCTTTGCTGATCAAATTGAAAAAAGGAATTGCCGAATTAGCCGATCTAATTCATCCACATCCAAGCATTACAGAAGGTATTCAAGAGTGTGCAAGGATGCTTCTAGGTAAGTCGGTCATGAAACCTTATGTCTTTAACCAAGAGATGAATTGCTGTCGCGTAGGGACTGATGGTCGAATTGAGAATATTTTCGGAGACGAAAAATCTAAGGAGATCACTGCTTAAACTCAAGTTTTCCAACCCGAGTCTTATAATTCATCCTTAAACTTTCTTTTAACTCTCCCTTTTGGAAGTGCATGATATTTTCCTGGCTTTCTTGATAGTCTAAGAGCAAAGTGTTACTCACCTCCATCGGAAATGGCTTTTTCCCTAATTTAATCTCAACGTAGATAAAGACTACGTCGTTTTCAATTTCATAACCAATAAACTTCTCATCAAAGACCTTTTTATCTCCTTTGAATTCAATCCTATCTAAAACATAAGACTTGAATACTTCCAGCTCAGAAGCACTTAATTTCTTGCTGAGGGCAAAGTTGTTTGCCCCTTGGACTCTTATTGCAGCTTCTGTATCATCTGCAAAACACTTGATGCTTAACTCAAACGACTTGGAGGCTGGATTATACTTTGCCTCCGTAATCGAAACATAAAAAGGATGGGCATTTGAGCTCAGTAAAAGTCCAAATGCCATTAAAAGAGTCAAAAGCAATTTCTTCATTCCGTTTTCTCGATTAGATTTGCTGTACATACGCGCAAAGGTGGAAGATTTTTACTTGTATTTACGATTAGGTTTTGATCATATATTCAATTATGATGCCTATGATCATTTGATCTATGTACTAGTGATAATCGCTCCTTTTAGAATTAGTCAGCTAAAGCAAATTTTAATTCTGCTCACAGGCTTTACTCTTGGACACTCCTTGACTTTGGCTTTAGCGAGTTTAAATATCATCCCTGTTGCCGAGAATTGGATTGAGTTTTTAATTCCTGTGACAATTTTTCTAACTGCATTTTTGAATTTGGTCGATCTAGGATTTAGAAAAAGGAAGAAAAAGCAGCTCCTTGAACACAATTGGTTGAACTACAGCCTCGCTGTTGTATTCGGATTGATTCATGGTTTAGGCTTTTCAAACAACCTGAGGCCACTTCTTTCTGAGGGTGAAAACCTTTTAGCTCGTTTATTTTCCTTTAATATAGGAATTGAAGTCGGTCAAATAGTAATTGCTGTATTCGCGCTCGCACTGCTTAGTTTTACAGTGAAAATATTGAAGATTAAGCACAATGCTTGGAACTTTGTTGTGTCTTTGCTTGTTCTTATACTTTCCTTCAATTTGATGATTCAAACAAGATTTTGGTAATGAGATTTTCCTTTTTAAGCATAGTGGCCTTTCTGGCTATGAATACTGCTGTTTTTGCGCAAGAGAATTATAACTTCAATAAGTTCAGACAGCTCTATAACGAACTCCCAACTCCTAATGCATTCAGAACTGCTGGAGGAGCTCCAGGACACGAATATTATCAGCAAAAAGCTGATTATGAAATGGAAATCAGTATCGATGATGAAAAGCAAATCCTAAAAGGTTTTGAGAAGGTTCATTACGTCAATAATAGTCCTGATACGCTTGAATACATCTGGGTTCAGCTAGATCAGAACATGAGAGCAAAAGATTCCGACACGAAGAAGATTGCAGGCTCTTCTTTGGATAACGGATATGCTTTATGGAATCAATACCGGAATAGAGATGATAGCTACGAAGGTGGATTTAATCTAGAGGAAGTGAAATACGCTTCAGGCAGCAATGCTGAATATGCCGTTAATAAGACAATGATGCGTATCGAAGTCCCAGGTAAATTAGTGCCAGGAGCTAGCTTTGATTTCAGCATTCGTTGGAATTACAATATCAATGATCGTATGAAAGTTGGAGGGCGTTCAGGCTTTGAGTATTTCCCAAAAGACAAAAACTACCTCTATACGATTGCTCAATTCTTTCCAAGAATGGCAGTCTACAATGATGTAGAAGGATGGCAAAACAAACAGTTCTTAGGAAGGGGAGAGTTTACCCTTCCTTTCGGAGATTATTCAGTGAAGCTAACTGTTCCAGAAGATCATGTGGTAGCCTCAACAGGAACACTTCAAAACCCAACAGAAGTTCTAAGTGCAGCTCATCAAGAAAGACTTAAAGAAGCAGAGAAGTCTTATGACAAGCCTGTTTTCATTGTAAATCAAGAAGAAGCGGTAGCTAATGAGGCCGAGAAAAGCACAGGGACGAAAACTTGGCACTTTAAGGCAAAGAACGTTCGTGACTTTGGTTTTGCAAGCTCTAGAAAATTCATTTGGGATGCTATGGCTGTGAAGCTAGACGGCAAAACAGTGATGGCGATGTCGGCCTATCCAAAAGAAGGAAATCCTCTTTGGGAAATGTACTCTACAAAAGCGGTAGCCCAAACACTGATAACCTACTCGCGTCAAACCATCAATTATCCTTACCCTGTTGCATGGTCGATTCATACCAATAGAATTGGAATGGAATATCCTATGATTTGTTTTAATGGAGGTCGCCCGAATGCAGATGGAACTTATAGTGATCGCACTAAATATGGAATGATCAGTGTGATTATTCATGAAGTTGGTCACAATTACTTCCCAATGATCATCAATAGTGATGAGAGACAATGGACATGGATGGATGAAGGATTGAATACTTTCCTACAATATTTGGCCGAACAAGAATTCATGGACGATTATCCTTCACGAAGAGGTCCAGCCTACAAAATCACTGGATATATGAAAGGCAATAAGGATAGGATTTCTCCAATCATGACCAATTCAGAGTCGATTTTCCAATTTGGAAACAATGCCTATGGCAAACCAGCCACGGCCTTGAATATCCTAAGGGAAACCATTATGGGTAAGGAGCTGTTTGACTATGCATTTAAAAAGTATGCCGAACGTTGGGCTTTCAGACATCCGTCTCCAGCTGATTTTTTCAGAACAATGGAAGATGCAAGTGGGGTAGATCTAGACTGGTTTTGGAGAGGGTGGTTCTTTACAGATGATCATGTAGATATTGCACTTACAGGAGTAGAGGAAAAAACTGGTGAGGACCTTAAAAAAGAATCTAAGAAGGTGCCACCGCAGTTCACTTCTTGGTTAAAAGACAATGACTATTTCTATGAGTTAGCCTTTGAGAATGTAGGAGGCTTGGTGATGCCCATTATGCTTGAATTTGAATTTGAAGATGGTTCAAAGTCCAAGGAGTTTATTCCGGCTGAAATCTGGAGATATGACGGGAATACTGTGACGAAGGTCTTCAACTTCGACAAGAAGGTTGTTGCAGTTGCTTTAGATCCTGACTATAAAACGGCTGATGTAGATGTTGAAAATAACTACTGGCCTAAAAAGACTATCAAGACAAGGTACGAGCTCTATAAGGAGCGCACAGGAATGAAGTAAGGAGTAGAAATAAAAAGGTCCTGAACACTGTCCAGGACCCTCATTACTCTTTATAATTTCTATTCGCTTTATTCGAAATCCAGTATTCTAATTCCTACTGTAAAGGGTGCTAGTTCAGGCTGTAATCCTGGTTCGAAGAATGAAGTTAACTGGTATTCTGAGAATACATACAGCCAATCGCCAAAACCGATCCCTGCAACTGCACTCACGTTCCATCGATTTACATTAAACGGATTTTTAATCTTGTCTACATGCTTCTCTCCATTGTCAAAATATTTCTGACGAAGGTTAACCGACATATTGTAAGCACCAATCACTCCAGCAGTAATATGCATCCCTTTTTCTGGATCATTACTAGTGTTAATTCCTAAGATGAGCGGAACTCTTACTCCTGCGATATTTAAATTGTTCTTTTCGAGCGTGTATGGCCCTGATAGAGCAATTACCGAATCAGTTCCTGGTGCCAGACTGAAATCGCTTCGAAAAGCAAAACGTTTCACGTCAAGCCCTATCCCTGAAGTTAGTTGAAGGTAATTCTTGTAAATAGGGATAGATTTTTCGGCGAAATTAAATTGCCACTGCAGTGAACGTGCGTGATTTAACTCCATGTAACCTGCTTGCGAAGGGCGCTTTATAGACATTTGATCATTTACTAGCATGTTCACTCCGACCATTAAACCGGACCAATGTTGGTAATATGATGGCTTGTCGTCTTTGTCAACTGAGCTTGAATCTGTCGACAAAGAATCATTCGACTTATCAATGAAAATGATTGTAGTTTTCTTGAGGTTAATTCTTGTAGTGTCACCATTGGTAACAACTTTCTCCTCTTTTTCATTTTTCTCTTGAGCAAAAAGAATGCTCGAGCTCAAGAGGAGAAATACTAAAAGGTTAATTCTTGCTTTCATAATTTTGTTGTTTGCTTTAAGACGGAGAACTCGAAGAATAGTTACAATCTATTTTCTTTTCCATTCAATAACTGGCGTCTTGACCGCTAGTAGTCTGCCATTTTGAATGTCTAGAGCGAATTTTCCATCGCTTGCTTTTGGGATTTCAGAGCTCAAAATTTGCTCAATATTTTTGCCTTTTAAGTCAAAAGGAAGTTTTTGAAGAACCTTATCCTGCACAAAAGCGAATACCCCATCGTAAGTTTTGCTTTTTGCCACAAATTGTTTCACTTGATTAGCTCCAACCGGAGTTGTTTTAATCACGAAATTCTGATATGAAAGAGTTCTGGATATGGCTGGGGTTTCTATTTGAACAGCAGTTCTGTGCTTCATTCTTGGAAATGACCTGAGCTTTGAGTGAGTTGTGACCTGTGTTATTGGCTCAAGCGGGATAGAGGTAGACATCGACTCGGTTTGCCTTGGTTCACTCGCTGCGAATAAAGGAAGAGCTTCCGCTTCAAACTGAACTATTTTAGGTGATGCTGAACCTCTGATTTTATAAACAGCATTAGGCTCTTGAGGCAAAATACTCAAGATGAAAATTAGCAAGGAAGCAGCAGCCACATAGGGTGCCCAGCTATTCACTCTGAAAGGAATGATTAAGCCCTTCTTCTTCAAAGTTGATTTATCAATAACTATAGCATCGCGCTCGTAATCAAGTTTGCTTAAACTGAAGATTTCACGTTCAATTGCTAGAGGTTTAGAAATTAAACAAGCTTCATCTAAGACTTTCTTTTTTTTCTCAGGAAGTAGACCTTCAACTTCGAGAATCATCATTTCCTCTGCGTTAAGTTCTTTGTCGACGAAGAGTGAAGAGAAGTCAGCGTCGACTTCAAAATCAGCTTCTGACAGACCAAAATTGTCATTCCAATTCATCAACAAGTCAAGATCTTCAGGATGTTCAGCCAACCACTTCTCAACGATAAGAAGCTTGTCTGAACTTAGGTTGCCCTCTGCATAGTCAACTAGAAGCTCTTCTATGTTATCAGGCCACTTCACAACACCAAGTCTAGTTTAACTAAGTAATCTTTCATTTTCTTTCTTGCCCTAAAAATGTAAACCTTCACTTGAGATTCACTTAATGAGGTGACTTCTGCAATTTCTTGATAGTTATAGCCTTCATAATCCCTGAGCATCAAAACAGTTTGTTGTATGTCGGGTAGCCTATTCAGTGCTTGGTCCATAATCTCTTTTAGATCATGATTTGATTCCCTAGACCTTGATTCAGGAATGGTGGTTTCAGCTGAGAACTTATCACGATGACGCACATAATCAATGATTGCTCTATGACACGTAGTGAAGAGGTATGATTTAATCTTACTAGATTGAATCTCATTTCTCTTGAGCCAGATTTTTGTGAAACTTTCTTGAACTATGTCTTTTGCCTGCTCGTGATTTTGAATACGCTTATAGGCAAACAGGAACAGCCTATCTGCATATAGTTCAACGGATTCATTGTATTCTTGAGGGCTCAACAAGTGATTATTTATAGTATGACGTGTGAGTGAGGGAAAAGTTACAGCTTATCTCAAAAAAGAATACAATTTGAATGCATCTTTGTAAGAATGGGAGGAAATAAAGAGATATTCTATCATCTAGGCCTTGGTAAAGTAGCCTCGACTTATTTGCAGCATCGTTTCTTTCCCAAACTAAAGGGGATTAATTATATCCCTACAAATCGATATAGGTCTTATCCTGAAATTTTAAAAAAGCATAGTGCTGAGCGCTTTATTCTCTCTAGAGAGAATGATCGACAGTTAGAGACTGAGGTCAAGAAATTCGCACAGCATTTTACTGAGGTGCGGGCTATACTAATATTTCGCAGGCACGACAGCTGGCTAGCATCTCAATATCGTCGATTCGTGAAGAATGGACTCTCTGTTCCTTTTGAAAAGTTTATTGACCTTGAGAATAACCAAGGATATTGGGATCAGAAAGAGTTGAATTTTTTTCGAAAAATAGAGGTGATTGAGGAAAACTTCGATCATAAACCTTTGGTCCTTTTTCATGACGAAATAAAAGAGGACTCAAAAGCATTCTTTGATAAGATTGCTGGGTTTACTGGTTCAACTTATGAGCTTGATGAAATCAACTTGAGCCCATTTCATAAAAGCTATAACGAAAAACAGCTTTTGATAATGCGCAAGCTCGGGCCTATTTTCTTGCCAATGGGTCGCTCATATTCCAATAACCGGATCCTAGCCACTTTGCAGCGCTATTGGAGAATGATGATCAAGTATCCAATTCTATACATAGCAAATGTGCTGCCCAATGCATTGGTTAAAAATGAGCAATTGATTAATCCAAAACAACTCGAACTCATTCGTAAACGATATGAGTCGGATTGGCAAAAATTGCTCGAATACGCCAAAAAGAACAATCCGATTTGATCTTAAGCGACAAAAAGTCGCGCTAAACCTATCTTTCCTGACATTTTTTCATAAAAAAGGCCTCGATTTATCATTGGAGCACATTTTGTCCAGCACAATTCATCAAACATTAGGGATATGAATTTAAAGAACTATACAATCAAATCACAAGAGGCGATCCAACTGGCACAGCAGTTAGCGCTTGGAATGGAGCAACAGGCTTTAGAGCCTTCTCATATCGTACGTGCGTGCCTTGAGACCGATGAAAATGTTCCTTCTTTCCTATTGAAAAAGCAAGGGGTGAACTTTGATATGTTTCGTCAAGCACTTGAGAAAATCACGGAGTCTTATCCTAAGGTAAGTGGCAGCGAGATATATCTGTCGAAGGAATCTGGAAAAATGCTGAGCAAGGCGCAGTCCTTTCTAAAAGAGTTTGGAGATGAGTTTGTCTCTATCGAGCATCTGCTGCTGGCGGCGATGTCAACAAAGGATAAAGTCTCAGATTTAATGAAAGATAATGGCCTTAATGAGGCAGGGATGAGAAAAGCTATTCAAGAACTGAGGCAAGGCAAAAAGGTAAATTCAGCATCTGCCGAAGACACCTATAATGCTTTATCGAAATACGGGAACAACCTTATAGAAATGGCTAATGAAGGGAAATTAGATCCCGTAATTGGCCGTGATGAAGAAATTAGAAGAGTACTTCAAATTCTTTCTCGAAGGACAAAGAACAATCCTATTCTAATTGGAGAGCCAGGTGTAGGTAAAACAGCTATAGCTGAAGGCTTAGCTCACAGAATCGTCAATGGCGATGTGCCTGAGAATTTGAAACAAAAGCAGCTCTTTTCCTTGGACATGGGGGCGCTTATTGCGGGGGCAAAGTACAAAGGTGAATTTGAAGAGCGATTAAAATCAGTAGTCAAAGAGGTTAGTTCATCAAATGGTGAAATCATTCTATTCATTGATGAGATACATACCCTGGTGGGAGCCGGTGGAGGAGAAGGCGCAATGGATGCGGCTAATATTCTCAAACCAGCACTTGCAAGAGGTGAATTGAGAGCAATCGGTGCTACTACGCTCAGTGAGTATCAAAAATATTTTGAGAAGGATAAGGCGCTCGAACGAAGGTTCCAGACAGTGCTAGTTGATGAACCAGATATGCAAGATGCGATCAGCATCTTACGAGGCTTAAAGGAGCGTTATGAGAGTCACCACAAGGTGAGAATCAAAGACGAAGCAATCATTGCGGCTGTTGAGTTGAGCATGCGTTATATAACCGAACGACAACTTCCCGACAAAGCGATTGACCTAATTGACGAAGCAGCATCTAAACTTAGAATTGAAATCAATTCAATGCCTTTGGAGCTGGATGAGGTAGAAAGAAAGATTCGTCAGCTTGAAATAGAGCGAGAAGCAATTAAACGCGAGGATGATAAGTCGAAACTTAAAGAAATCGCTAAAGAGCTTTCTGAGTTGAATGATAAAAGATCAGCTGTGAAGTCAAAATGGGAGGCTGAGAAACAAGTAGTTGAAGGTATTCAGAATATTAAGGTTGAAATTGAGGCGCTAAAATTAGAAGCAGAACGTGCAGAGCGCGATGGTGAGCTTGGTAAAGTTGCTGAAATCAGATACGGGAAACTTGTTGAGCTAGATCTTGAACAAAAGAAATATGAGCAAGATTTAATCAAACTCAAAGAGAGTGGATCGCAGCTAATAAAGGAAGAAGTGGAGGCCGAAGACATCGCTGAAGTAGTGTCAAAATGGTCGGGAGTTCCTATAAGAAAGATGCTTAAATCAGAAATAGAAAAATTGCTCAACCTAGAAAGCGAACTTCATAAACGAGTAGTGGGTCAGGAAGAAGCAATTGAAGTGCTCAGTGATGCTGTAAGAAGGAGCAGAGCAGGTTTGAGTGATAAAAACCGACCCGTTGGTTCTTTCATCTTCATGGGGACTACAGGAGTAGGTAAAACTGAATTAGCGAAGGCATTAGCAGAGTTTCTGTTTAATAACGAGCAGGCAATTACAAGAATTGATATGTCGGAATACCAAGAACGACATTCTGTTTCGCGACTAGTGGGAGCGCCTCCCGGCTATGTAGGTTACGATGAAGGGGGTCAACTTACCGAAGCTGTAAGAAGAAAACCATATTCAGTGATACTTCTAGATGAAATAGAAAAAGCACACCCGGATGTATTTAATATTCTGTTGCAGGTGCTTGATGATGGAAGGCTTACAGATAACAAAGGCCGCACAGCTAACTTTAAGAACTGCATCATTATTATGACTACCAATTTGGGCTCAGATTTAATCAATAGCAATTTTGAGGATGTCGAAAAACTATCCCGCGAGAAGGTGTTGGAACGAACTAAGGTAGAGCTACTTGAAATGATGAAGCGAACTTTAAAGCCGGAGTTCTTAAATCGAATCGACGACTTAATTCTGTTCAGTCCACTGAATAAAGAAGAAATACTTGAAATTGTTAAGATTCAGTTTAAGTTGCTTGTTACAATGCTGAGGGAGCAACAAATTGAGCTGAAACCTACAAAAGAAGTCCTGTTGAAGATTGCAGAACAAGGATATGATGCTCAACATGGTGCTAGACCGGTCAAGCGATTGATTCAAAAAGAAGTTCTAAATGAACTTTCAAGGCAAATATTAGCTGGTAAAGTGTCCAAACAAGAGACCTATGTTCTCGACACTTTTGACGATAAGTATGTCTTCAGAAAACCTATTGATAATGAGGATCTTGTTGAAATTGAGTGATCAGCTTGAACGATTTCAGCTAGTGAACGTTTAAAAGTACAAAAAGGCCTAAGAGGCCTTTTTGTACTTTCGCGCCATCGTGTTGAAACGGATTGTTTACATACTGATCTTTTTTGCTTTTAGTTTAGAGCTAAACGCTCAACTCGTTATTAGAAGTGACGGCTCTTGGAAGGCCGTAGGAGCTTATCAAACGGGATGGAAGGACCCTTGGTTTAACGATGATGCATGGCCGAACAGTTTGTCCCCATCTCCTTGGACTATTAGCCCGATCGTAGCTGGCTCACAATCGATGTGGGTAAGCCCTTTTAGCGATACTACCTACTTTAGAAAATCATTTTTCCTCAAAGGAGAATGCGTGACCTCAAGCTGCCAGATTTCAGCGGACAACGAATTTGAGCTTTACCTTAACGACTCTCTGGTTGGAATAGGCAGGAATTTGGGACTTATTTACAGTTTCAATTTGACTCCTTTCCTGAGAATTGGTAAAAACACCATTGCGATTAAAGCTGCTAATTGGAATACCGGTCCTTATTTGGTTTCCTTCCTTGCCAATGTTGATTATACTTCTGCACCGGAAATTCAAATTTCTTCAAATGACACTACTTGTCCTAATATAGGCACAAGCTTTAGAGTTTATCAGAATTATCAATCCTACAAGTGGAGCAATGGCGACACCAATCAGCAGATTTTTACCAATGACCCTGGTTTGTATTATGTAGAAACAATTGACAACAATGCTTGCCTTTGGGCAGATAGTGCTCGATTAGTGAACTACGACTTAAACGAAATAAACTTAGGAGCTGATAGAAATATATGTGAAGATGACACGGTCCAGCTTAACTTACAAGGATTCCTAGCATATCAGTGGAATACAGAGGATACAGGCTCTTCTATTGTCGTTGACAAGAGTGGAACGTATGGATTGATTGCAATGGATTCAAACCTGTGCGCTTCAAGTGACAGCATGAGAGTTCGAGTTTTCAGCTTTGCTGAGATTTCTCTTGGAAACGATCGCGTTTTGTGTAAAGGAGATACTGCCTTGATTTCTGCAAGCTTTCCTCAATCAGTCTATCAGTGGAGCACGGGCTCCCAGAAAGAACAGATAAGTGTTATGGAGAGCGGGAATTATAGGGTAACGATTACCAACTTTTGCGGTTCAGCATCAGATGATGTGAATTTGTTCTTTACTGATTTAAGTACTTTTAGCCTGTTAGATGATACGCTTATCTGTGAGGGAACTAGCATTGAACTTGATACTAAGGTTGAAAATGCTAGCTACTCATGGAGTACAGGAGACTCAACAAAAAGTCTGACAGTGAGTGAGCCAGGGACTTATAGTGTTAGGGTAGAGGATAATTGTGGCAATCAGGCTTTCGATGAAATCAATATCTACAGAGAGCCAGATTATAGTGCCATCGTGCCGAATGCATTTAGCCCCAACCTAGATGGTACAAATGAAAACTTTAGGGCCTTTATTCCAAATGGTCGAGGTTTCAAAATGAGCATTTTCGATCGATGGGGAAAACAACTCTTCTTTACAAATAGTGCATTTGATGCATGGGATGGTACATTTAAGGATGAACCTATGCCTAACGGAATGTACCTCTATGAAATAAGCTACTTCGATTGCCTATTTCAGCCTCAATTGGATAATGGCATAATCACTCTAATTCGCTGATTATTTGATTGGCTCTCCAACCATTCCGTGGAGTTTGTTCTTGTAGCCTTCGAATGGTACAATATAACAGTCCTTAAAACCTCTTTTCTTATACATAGCTTGGCCTGAACGTGCGGCCTCGACATTTGGATAAGTCCCAGAATAGATTCTTTTAAATCCATCATTAAAGCCTAGGATTTGAAAGAAATTGGCCTTTTTGAGCTGTTTAGGAGGATTAGGCCCTTTGTAAGCAAGAAGTTGAATCATATACACCAAACCACCATTAGGATTAATACTTTGTGTTGATTCCGTTCCTTCAAATTTGCTCGCGGCACTTGATCCAGATCCTTTCATGTCAACCACGAAGGCATCTTTAAATCCTCTTAGCTTATATTCATCTCTTAGTTTTTCAGCATCAGCTTTACTTAAACCTTTACCAACGAAAACCTTACTGCCACCTGGGCCTTCTTCAAAATAGAGTTTATTGAAGCCCTTGTATTTGGCTTTGAAAATGGATCCCATCGTAGCGTCTACCTGAACTCGGTATGCTCCATCTCCTTCAGTTACAAGAGTTTCGGATGCAGTGTTTTCTGCATTTGAACTTGCATCTGCATTCGTCATCTTCGCTTGTTCTCCAGTGGTGGTTTCCCTAACGGTATCCATTACAAGTTTTGGGCCTTCTGTCTCAGCTGATACTTGATCCGATGTGTCCTGTTCAGTTGGCTCTGGACTTGGACTAGGTGTTTCTTCTGCAAGGTCTTTACTTGTCTTACATGATGCAAGAATTAGAACCAAGCTTAAAAGTAGTGCAAAGTGTTTCATGATGACTCCCTTTTAAATGTCTCTAAATTAGGAAGCTATGTACGTTTAATACTGTGTTTGTGTTTCAAAAAGTTCAGTTAAAATGCGACTCTCGCTTTCCCAACTGTAGTTTTTACGAACGAATTTTTGCCCACAGGCTCCAATGCGATTTGCTTCATCGTGATTCGACGATAGTCTCAAGATGTGTGAAATAAATTCTTGTTTAGTTTCTGCTATTAGAATCTCTTCATTGTCTTTTGCCCCAAGGGCATTGTTAGCTAAACTCGTTGTAATACAAGGGATTCCTTGAGCCATTGCCTCAAGTAGCTTGTTTTGAAGCCCGCTTCCTATAAACATGGGAGCTACAAAAATTTTAGCGCTTCCATATGCAGTTCTAATGTCGTCTATCCAACCGCTCACCTCAACAGAAGAAGATTTTAGTGCTTTTACTTTAGTATTTGGGTTTGCACCGGCAATCAAAAACTTAAAATCTCCTTGTTTTGATAACTCAGGCATTACTTCTTCCGCTATGAATTTCGCCGCTCTCACGTTTGGGCTATAGTTCATATTACCGGCGAACAAGATGTCGCAGACCTTTTTGTTGACTATTGATTGGAAGAAGCTTTCATCTATCCCATTAGGGACAATATTTATTGACTTGCCTTTAGGGTGCGCAATTTCGTTGCGGTCCTGCTCACTTATTATGGTGTGATGATTAAAATATTGAAATATCTCAGCTTCGAATCGAGAGAGTCGTTTGGCTTCTATATGAAAAAGGAGATTTAATGGGAATCCTGAAACACCGGCTCTTCGTCTCATTCCAGCGGATAGAGCATCCATATAATCCAAAGTTTTGGGAATGACCGAATAAGCCTTTACGTAGCTTGCTGTTCTGATTAACTGACAATAAATATGCTTAGGAAGGTAAGACTCAATGTAGGCATGAATCTTCTTTTGGGCGGCGCGATCAAAGAAATAATGGTATTGAAATGGGCGAGCGGAGAAAATACCAAAACACAGCTTAAAGAAAATCTTGATCCTTGAGAGCTTAATGAGCTCAATGCGCTCACAAAAGGGCTCTAGCTCTTGAATATACTCTGGTTTGATCTCCTTATCTGTTAAGCAACAGAGAAATATTTTGTGTTCTTTGGAAAGTGTTCTTATTTGATGATAAGCTCTGAGTTTGTCGCCTTTTTCAAGTGGGAACGAGAAACGCGAAAGGAGGACAAAGACTTTCAATCTTTTTGTTTTTTGAACTTCAACTTACGCAAAAGAGAAGAGTAGAAATCTAAATCTAAGATTGAGGAATCGGTACTTGCTTTATATGTCAGAAATATTCCGATTGGACTCAAAATGAAAGTCGCAAGCCACATTCCTTCTACCACATCAAGTTCACCACCCTTTATGAGTTTTTCACCAGTTATTGAGCTAATATGGAAAACGAGAAAGAAGGCAATAGATACAACTACTGGCATGCCAAGCCCACCTTTCCTTATTATCGCTCCCATTGGTGCTCCAATGAAGAATAGGACTAAACATGCTACTGAAAGTGTGAATTTCCTGTGGCGTTCTATATCATGCCTATTAATATACTTTCTTCTTGAAGAGCTTTCCTTCAAAATGGAGCCAACGTAGGTTTTCTTTGAACGACATCGATTAATGGCCTGTTCGTAGATTACCTTTTTGTCCACTAAAGTTAGTCCAGCTAAAATGCCTTCTTCTGCCTTGAGCTCTTGCGGTGCTAGAACTGGAATTTCAAAAGAGTCAATTGTCAAATGAGAGTATGTCTTCACCTTAGCCTCATAACTTTGTAGGCGTTCTGTGAATTTCTGGTTTAAAGTGTCCATCTCACTGCTTAACTGTCTTAAACTCAACATCTTGTAATTGTCCTTGAAGCGCTCTTCATCACTTCTTTCAAGCTTAAACGTACTCAGATCAAATCTGATGATTTCTGAATCAAAATTGGTCCTGAAATGAGATTGGGTTTTCTTTTCTTCTTCGCTGTAACTATGACCGTTTTTGAGTTTAAATTCTATATACTTTTCATCTTCAGTGAGTTGCATAACCCCTTCTTCAGCACGGATCACTTTTGAGTTGCCGTTCTTCTCACGGTGATCGTATATGAGAATGTCATGCATCAAGTTGTTTTTCTTGTCGTTCTTTTCTACTCGGATTGCAAAACCATCAAATTCTTTGAAAAAAACTTTGTCCTGGATGTCAATTGCCGGCTTCTTGTGCCTAATGTCATATAGCAAAGAGGCAAACTTTAAATTGGCAACTGGCCAAATTGAGTTCGAGAAATAAAATGCACCCAGACTTAGAAAGAACACAAAAACGATAAGGGGAGACATGATCCGCTGCAGCGAAATCCCGGCAGCTTTGAAAGCAACAAGCTCGTAATGTTCACCGAGACTACCAAATGTCATGATGCTTGAAAGCAACACTGCTAGTGGCAAAGCCATAGGAACGAGGTTGGCGCTAGCATAAAAAAGGAGCTCCGTAATAATTCCCCATTCAAGGCCTTTCCCTACCATTTCATCAATATACTTCCATAGGAACTGCATTACCAGAATGAAAAGGGTAATGAGAAACGTAATGATAAATGGCCCTAGGTAGGTTCCTAGAACTAGCTTATAAAGTTTTTTCATCGACTAAGGATGGGTCGGTGCAAATATAAGTCCAGAAAACGAGTGGATTACGAGCCTAGTATATGTTGAAGCTCATGAATTTGGCTTTTCCAAAGTCTTTGAGCGCTATCAACTTCATCTGGCTCAGCAAAATCGGTGATATTTAAGGCGACTTCTTTTGTGATTTTATCAATGGTAATCCTCATTTCGAAAAAACAGTCAGTTCCTTCATCTTCGAGCCACTGCAAACGAATGTATTCTTCCGTCTTCTTGTCCAGTAATTTAGCCTCTTCATCAGCACCGTCCCAACTAAAGGTGTAGATGCCGTCCTTTATATTCACATCATCAGCAAACCATTCTGCAAGGCCACTTGGCGATGCTAAGCGATTCCATAAAATTTGTGGCGCTGAACGCAATTCGAATTCTAATTGATACTTCTCTTTTTCCATTTAGAGCAATAGATTGGACTCTGCAATATAGTATTTAATCTATTGCCGCACAAGCCGCTGCTTTACTGAGCTAGTTCGAAAAGTAGGTAGCCATTTGTTGAAGACTTCAAAATTGCATTTGGGAATTCTTCTCTTAGCTGATTTTTTTTTTGAATTTTCGTCACCAAGAAGTGTTTCTTTTCACTTTGATCAAGCATTTGCTTGCGCGAATAGAAGAGGTGAGCATAGCTTTTATAAGCATAAGGATAAATATCCGCCTTTTCATTCTGAATAGATTTGAAATATTCAATTGCAGATCTTTGAGAGTAAGCTTCAATTTTCGGAACAATGATTACTAAAAAGCTATAAATAGCAAGGCTTGTAGTAAGCCAAAGAGCGAGTTGATTTCTCTTTGCGATAAACAGAAGCAGCGCAACAAATAGGGCTATGGCAGGAAGGAAATCAGTAGATCCCCAATTTACCTGTGCTTGAAGATTTGCGAGAGCAAACTTGTCTTTAATCAGATTGGCTAAATCAATACTTTCAAGTGAGTTCCCAAGAATAGCAATGTTGGCGAAGAGCAGAATCCAAATAACAAGAATAACCAAGTTCGTTATGTGAACCCATTTTCGACGCTCACCTGAGCTCAGGTAGCTAGCAGCAAAGAAACTCATAGCATAGTAACAGAAAGAGGAATAATGGATGATCTTAGTCTCTACAATCGAGAACAAAAGGAGGGTAAAGATCAATGACCACATTATGGCGGTTTCAAAAAAGTCTTGTTTTCTTTCGAAGAGCTTTGGTAAAGCATATGCACTAGATGGAAAACATCCGATGAGCAATACAATAAAATGATAATAGAATGGGCCGCCATGTCCTGCATCAGGCGTGCTAAATAGCCGAATTTGGTAGTCTATAAAGTCCCAAATTATTTCAGCTCGACCATTGAGGGCTACCATAATAAACCAAAAGCCACCCACCAAAATAAAAGGTACCAGGAAATAAAGTATTTGAGACCAGGAAAGAAGCCGCCAAAGTCGTTTTGAGAAAATCGCTAAGAATATGCTTCCACCAAAAATCAATAATCCTACTGGGCCTTTTGTTAATACTGCAAGTCCGATCAGAATTCCTGAACTGATAGTCCAAATCTTGTTAGAGCGTTCGACCCCAAAAAGGAAGGCGATGATTCCTCCGAAAATGAACATGTTAAACCAAGGGTCAATAATGCCAGATTTAAAATATAAGAATGGTAAAAAGGAGAGGCCATGTACAAAGGCCCATATTAGCCCAAATTTCTTGTTTCGAATCTCCTTTCCTATGAAGTATAGTAAGAGCAGATTGATGATTCCAGCTAAAGCGTTAGGGAAACGAGCTGCAAATTCATTAATTCCAAACAGCTTCATGGAGAGGACTTGCATCCAAATAAAAAGTGGGGGTTTTTGATGAAAGTCTTGAAAATCAATTTGAACACGCAGGAAATCAGAACTGACAATCATTTCACGCGCGCACTCAGCAAAGTTTATCTCATCCCAGTCAAATAAGTTCACGCTACCTATGAAGGGGACATATAAAACAATGCCTACAAGCGTTAGTAGCCAAGGAATATGCTTATAGTTTATCTCCAAAGCCAAAAATATTTCGATCTAGTTTGTCAGATTTTAATCGCTTATTTATCAGAAGTCCAATTAGTACTCCACAGACTCCTACAAGTGAACCTGCAACTACATCCTCTAAGAAATGCTGAGATAAATAAATTCTGCTAAAACCAGATAAGGCTGCTAATACAATGAACAGCGCAGCATACTTAGGCTTTAGGATGGATAGGCTAAAAAAGAGGGCAAAAGCTGTTGTGGTGTGCCCAGAAGGAAATGAGAAGTTTTGATGTAGGTTCATTCCATTAACAATGTAGAGTTCGCCTTCTTCAAACACTTTTGAGGGCCTAGGAAACTGCATTGTTCTTTTAATGATTTGCGTTGCAATTGATGCAATAGCTGTAGCGCTAAAAACGAAGATTGTCTTTCGCAGCGTTGTTAACACTAAAAGAACAGGAACGAAGAAAAACACTCTACCATCACCCAGATAAGTAATCCAATAGAAAATATTGTCTAAACTTTCTGTATGATATGAGTTCAACAGCAGATGCAGCTCTTTTTGCGTGGTGATCTGAATAAAGCTTATTGCTACGATGAGCAGTGCCAAAAAAGGGACTAAAAAAAAGCCTTGTTTTTTAATGAAGCTCATGATTCACAAAGATGGCGATTTGACTGAGAAATTAGTCAAAGCCTGAATCTTGATTTAATTGAAAAAACGCAAGAACAAAAGAAGCTAATGATATCTTGAAGAAAATAGTAGTGAGGAGGTGCGTGTCCGCCTCTTGGCGGAAGTTGAACCCCTGTCCGCCAGCTGGCGGATATGAATCCGACTGCTCTATCTTTTGTTTATCCCAACAGCACTTCACGAATCCATTTTCTTCCCCTAACTGACTTGAGTTCTTTTTCCCTGCTTAAAGCTTCAGCTTTGGATTGAAATTCTTCTTGATGGATCAGCTTCCAAGGTTTGAATGCCTTAGTCCATCCCGAATTATTTGGATGATTATGTGCTAATATCCGTTGTTCCAGATCAGAGCTAAAACCGATATAGATTTTATCGTGACTGGGCGAGTAAATTACGTAGGTATGATAGGAGGTAATGATGTCTTGAAGAAATTAGTAGCGAGGAGGGGAGTTGAACCCCTGACCTCCGGGTTATGAATCCGACGCTCTAACCAACTGAGCTACCTCGCCATAAAAAGACCTTCCTTTTGAAGGCGGCAAATATATATGATTTTTCACTCGATACCATCTTTGACAACTTGTCTTTAAATTCTCTACCAAAGTGTCAAAAAGTCATAGGAAACAAGGGCTTATATGACTTATTTTCAGGTTTTTATAGCTCAATATCAAATGGTATCGCAATTGAACAATGAGCATCAAACAACCAATAAAATGAAAAAAATGAAACACAGTAGAACACTACCAAGCATATGGGATGAAGTATTTGATGCATATCCTTTTAAAGGAAGAAGTTTACAAGATGGAAGGAATACTCCGGCTGTAAATATCGCAGAGAAAGAAACAGGCTATCTAATTGAATTATCAGTTCCTGGATTTTCCAAAGAAGAAATAAATATTGAAGTTGAGAATGATACACTCAAAATCAGTGGAGAGCGCAAAAATGACAAGCAAGAAGAAAAACAGGGCTTTTCAAGAAGAGAGTTTAACTACTCAAGTTTTTCTAGAAGCTTTACAATACCGAGCAAGAAAATTGATTTAGAGAATGTACAAGCTGAGTATGAGGCTGGAATATTGAGCCTAAACTTACCTAAAGCTGAAAAAGCCAACTGGCTAAAGAAAATTGAAGTGGCCTAAGTGTTTAGTTTAATAGTGATGTGAATAAAGAAGGGCGCCCATGAGGCGCCCTTCTTATTTAAACCAAACCATCACTACCGCCATGAAAACTTTGGTAGTGAATAATAAAACCATTCTTTTTTAAAAAGGTTCAAACTAACCGAAGTTTTTGGATTCCTTTGTCGCCGTGAAACAGCTGAAACTAAAAAAAGGAAAAGAAAGAAGTATTCAACGCAAACATCATTGGGTGTTTTCAGGTGCTATTGCCACAAGGGATTCTTCCTTGAAAGAAGGTGATTTGGTACAGGTTCTCGATAGCAAGGAAAATATATTGGCTATTGGTCATTTCGGAGAGAAAAGTATTGCGGTTAGAATTCTAAGCTTTGAAGTTGAACTGAAAGAGAGCTTTTGGAGAGATAAAATTAAGTTGGCCGCGGAACACCGTGAGAGTCTTCAGCTGAAAGACACCAATGTATACCGCTTACTGCATGGAGAGGGAGATGGCCTGCCGGGCTTAATCATCGATGTTTATTCGAATGTTTTTGTGGTGCAAACTCATTCACATGGAATGAGCCTTGCCCTGCCTAAAATTGAAGCCGCTCTCAAAGAGGAATTTGGGGCGGAGATAGAGATCGTCCACAAAACAGCAATTAAGCAAAGCTCAAAATCAAATTCTAAGATCGTTGAAGTTCTTGAGAATGGAATGAAGCTAAAGGTTGATGTAGGAGCAGGTCAAAAAACAGGCTTTTTTGTTGATCAAAGAGAAAGCAGAGCTGAGCTTGCCAATCTTTCAGAATCTAAAAAAGTACTTAACGTATTTTCCTATACAGGTGGTTTTTCTGTGGCAGCATTAAAAGCAGGCGCTAAGAAAGTCGACTCAGTGGATTTGTCAAAGTCGGCGATAAAACTATGCTCTGAAAATATGGCTTTAAATGCGGGTAAAGAAACTATTGAGCATTCAGAGATTGTTGAGGATGCTTTTGAGTTTTTATCTAATAAGCCATTAGATTATGACATTATAGTACTAGATCCTCCAGCATTTGCAAAACATCTTTCGGCCAAGAAAAATGCACTGCGCGCCTACCAACGATTAAATCAAATTTGCTTTCAAAAAGTTAAACCCGGCACACTTGTGTTTACATTTTCGTGTTCTCAGGTGGTAAGCAAACAAGATTTTCATTATGCTATTCTAAACGCAGGATGGAACACCAACAGAGGAATCAAGATTTTGAAAGAATTTGGCCAGGCGAAAGATCATCCAGTGAATCTTTTCCATCCTGAAACTGACTATTTAAAAGGCTTGCTGCTTTATATTGAATAGCTACTAACTGCATCCACTTTTTCATGTTTAAAATTATGATTCATGGCAAGGATTTAGCTGTTGTCTAAGAGTACTTTTATAGAAATTTGGTGCAGGCGATGCGTATTCTTTTAATTGTTTCTGTTCTCTTGTCTTTGTGTCTGAATCTGCGGGCTCAGTTCACTAGCGTAACTAAGGACTCTATAGTTAAAACCCAAATAAGCACTTACAAAACTCCTGTATATCACGAAGCTCCCAGTCTCAGGGTTGATAGCTTAATGGCTTCAATGAGTCTGAGAGAGAAAATCGGACAGCTTTTTATGGTGGCCGCTTATTCTAATAAAACAGAATCTCATGTTCAGCAAATAGAAGAGCTTGTAAGTGAGTATAATATTGGAGGGCTTATTTTCTTTCAAGGTGGCCCTGTTAGACAGGCCAAGCTCACCAATCGTTATCAGCAATCTGCGAAATTCCCATTGATGATTGCAATGGATGCAGAGTGGGGCTTAGCTATGCGCCTAGATAGCACCATTCGGTATCCCCGACAGATGGCATTAGGAGCCATTGAAGATGAAGGTTTAATATACCAGATGGGAGCTGATTTGGCCGCTCAATGCAAACGACTGGGTGTTCATGTGAATTTTGCTCCTGTGATTGATGTAAATAACAATCCAAAAAACCCTGTAATTAATTCGCGCTCATTTGGCGAACTGAAAGAAGAAGTCGCGAATAAAGGAATCGCTTACATGAAAGGGATGCAGGATAACAAAGTGCTGGCATGTGCTAAGCACTTTCCAGGACACGGAGATACTGATACCGATTCGCACTTGGCATTACCAGTTATTAAGCACGATAGAAGTCGATTGGAAGAAGTTGAGTTTTATCCCTTTAAGCGACTAATTGATGCTGGTATTGGCTCAATGATGATTGCTCATTTGAATATTCCAGCCTTAGACTCAAGTCAAAATTTAGCTTCAACTCTTTCTGAGGCAATTGTAACAGATTTGCTCACCGAGGAAATGGGTTTTGGAGGTTTGAAGTTTACAGATGCTCTTAATATGAAGGGTGTTTCTAGATTTTTTAAACCTGGGGAGGTCGACTTAAAAGCATTTTTAGCTGGAAACGATGTGCTTCTCTTTCCTGAAGATGTTCCACTGGCCATTGAGAAAATCGAACAGGAAATCAAAAATGGAAATGTAGATGAAGTATTTCTAGATGAGAAACTCAGAAAAATACTCCTTGCAAAAGAGTGGCTTGGTGTTTTTGATAAAGACAGTGTTAAAATAGAAAACCTTTGGTCAGACTTGAACCAAAAGACCTACGAACTCACCCGAAGAAAACTCATCGAAGCCAGCCTAGTACTGGCTAAGAACGAGGAGGATCATGTCCCTTTGAAGTCACTTGAAAAGCTCAAAATTGCAGCGGTGGCCATTGGAGGAAAAGAAGATTGTGCATTCCATGAGCAACTTCGTATGTATGCCAAGGTCGAAAGCTTTAGTATTGATAAATCAGCTGATGCGGTGAGTCGATCGAGGCTCTTGAGTAAATTGGATAGCTTCAATTATGTGATCATCAGTACTCACAGTAATTCTCAATATCCTTCAAGGAAATTCGGCTTAAATCAAAATAGTCTTGATATCATTAAAGCTCTAAAAAGAAAGAGCTCGAGTTTAGTTCACTTTGGCAATCCTTATGCTTTACAATTCCTTCAAGATCAGAAGAATATTCATTCGATTATCTTGGCTTTTCATGAAGATGAATATACGGAGCAAGCCGCAGCAATGGCCCTTTTTGGTGGAGTTCCAGTTTCAGGAAAACTACCAGTAAGCGTCGACAAAAGTTACCCGGCAAAAACCGGCTATGTACTGAGCGAGCAGACTCGGTTTAAATACTCCTTGCCTGAAGACTTAGGTATCAAGGAAGAAGACTTAGCGAAAATTGACTACCTGGCGAAAAAAGGGCTCGACCAACAGGCTTATCCTGGATGTCAGATTTTAGTTGCCAAAGACCAAAAAGTATTCTACCACAAGAGCTTTGGTTTTCACACTTATGAAAACAAAACTCCAGTAAAAACCCATGATCTTTATGACCTAGCGAGCATCACTAAAATAGCAGCCTCTACAGTTTCATTTATGAAGCTTGACCAAGAAGAAAAGGTGTCCCTAGAAGATCGCATATGCTACTATTTAGAGGATGTCATATCTGACAGTTCTGAATATAACGGAATTTTTATTCGGGATATGCTCGCTCACCAAGCAGGCCTCAAACCATATTTACCATTTTACGAGAATACATTGATAAAAGGAAATCCAATGTACCAGTTCTATAGTTTGGCTAAGTCTGATTTATACCCAAATCGTGTGGCAGATAAACTTTACTCACATTATGCCATCCGAGAAGAAATACTGAATACCATTTTAGAAACACCACTTAACAGCAAAAAGGAGTATAAATACAGTGATTTAGGCTACTACTTTTTGCAGATGATTGTTGAAGCTCAGTCTCAAAATACCTTGGACCAATTTGCTTCTGAATCTTTCTATGAGCCATTGGGAATGTGGACTGCCAATTTCAAACCTCGTGAGCGATTTGATCTACAGAATATTGTGCCTACAGAGTACGATTTATACTTTAGAAAAAGACAAGTGCACGGAGACGTGCATGACCCAGGAGCTGCTTTATTGGGAGGTGTCGCAGGACATGCAGGTTTGTTTTCTTCTGCAAATGACTTAGCAAAGCTCATGCAAATGCTAAATAACTGGGGCGAATATGGAGGCAAGAGGTACCTAGATGAAAGTCTGGTTAAGGAATACACGGATTGTCAATTTTGCGAAGAGAATAGGCGAGGGGCTGGCTTTGATAAACCTGTAACGGATGGTGGCAGCGGTCCAACTTGCACTTGCGTATCCTATGCAAGCTTTGGGCACACTGGATTTACTGGTACGATTGCATGGGCAGACCCAAACGAAAATTTGGTATATATTTTTCTCTCAAATCGTGTTTATCCCGATGCTAGCAACAAGAAACTAATCGAACTGAACATAAGAACAGATATTCAACAAGCTATATATGACGCTATTCCACATTCTCATGACAAACTCACAAAGGCTAACTAGATGAAAATTGGAATTGTACTCTATCCAACATTTGGAGGAAGCGGAATCGTTGCAACAGAATTAGGAAAAGAGTTGGCTCAGAAAGGTTATGAAGTACATTTCATAACCTATAAGCAGCCGGTTCGTCTCGATGCTTTTGGCGAAAACGTCTTTTATCATGAAGTAGCGGTTCATGAATACCCACTTTTCGACTACTTGCCTTATGAGATTAATCTAAGCTCCAAGTTAGTGGATGTTGTAAAGCATGAAAAGCTTGATTTATTACATGTACATTATGCTATTCCTCACGCCTCGGCGGCATATATGGCAAAACAAGTATTAGCCTCACAAGGAATCAAAATCCCTTTTATAACCACATTACACGGAACCGATATAACCTTAGTAGGTCGGGATCCATCTTTTGAGCCAGTCATTGAATTTGTGATTGATCAAAGTGACGCGGTGACATCGGTTTCTAAATCATTGAAGCAAGACACCTACGCTCATTTTAAAGTGCACAATGAAATTCAGGTAATACCTAATTTCATCAGAACAGAGAAGTACAATGTTCCAGGAGATCAGGCTTTGCGCTCGAAGTATGCTCCTAATGGAGAGAAAATTCTGATGCATATTTCAAATTTCCGTCCAGTGAAACGAGTTCAGGATATTGTAAAGGCCTTTTCAATCATTCGTGAAAAGATTCCTTCGAAACTCATTTTTATTGGAGATGGTCCAGAGCGTTATAAAGCTGAAAGCCTTTGCAGAGAAATAGGTACTTGTGACGACACTTTCTTTCTAGGTAAATTTAAGAGCACTGAAGGAGTACTGTCTAATGCTGATTTGTTCCTTTTGACTTCTGAAACCGAGAGTTTTGGGGTTTCGGCACTTGAAGCAATGGCTTCTGGTGTTCCGGTAGTTTCTACAAATAGTGGTGGGCTACCGGAAGTAAATGTCGACGGATTTTCAGGCTATTTGTGTGAAGTAGGAGACGTGGAATCAATCGCATCTAACTCAATAAAAATACTAGAAGACGAGCACGTTTATTCCCATTTTAAAGCTAACGCATTGAAGAGAGCAGAGAAATTTGATATCAAAGCTATTCTACCAATGTATGAGAAGCTTTATGAGCGTGTAGTATCACGATAAAATTTGGAATGCAATTTGGATTGAGAAATGAAAACAGCACTATGAAAGTTTTAGCATTTTCGATATTCATCTTATTTCTTGCTGGATGCTCCCAGTGTTATGAGTGCACTCATACAGTTGAAATAATTAGCAATGGTCAAGTAATCGAAGAAGAAGCAACAGAAGAGTTTTGCACTGCAGTTCCAAGCGAATTGGATGCGAAGGAAGCTGCTGGCTTTGATTTCCAAGGCATATAATTAGCCCCCTACAAACTTCGATTTGTATCCTAACTTATCTAGGTAGTCTCGAATATTATTTCGTCTGTCACCCTGAATGATTATCTCATGATTCTTCACAGAACCACCTGTGCCAAGGGCGCTTTTTAGTTTTTTTGAAAGATCATTCAAGTCATCCGAACTTCCGACAAAATTTGAAACTATACTCACAGTTTTGCCGCCTCTTCCTTTTTTCTCTAGAAGCAATTTGAGGTCCTGAGCTCCCGGCTCTAAAGTCTCCTGTTCTTCGTTCCCATCGAAGTCATAGTCGTATTCAGGGTTTGTTGAATAAACTACGTCGACGCGTCGCTTTTTGCTCTTGGACATTGTGGATGCCTAATTATTGTTTGACGTAAGTGGCTGTGCAACTTCCTGGGCCACCAATAAACGGAATATTGTTTTCGTAAGCGAAGTCGATGACTATCTCATCTCTTGCAGCATTAATTTCACCACTGCCTGTGTAATCATAAATGCCCTGCGTTGTAAGTGGTATATCAACTTCTTCTTTATCGGAAATAAGTCCTGTTGCATCTCCTCCGCCAATAAAAGGCGTAAACAGTATTTCATCAGTAGTACCTGTCACAATACTTATAGATTGTGTGCCAGAAAGAGGGAATTGAAAACCACAATCGGAACTAACATCCCAGTCTCCAACAAACTTTTGTCGGACATCGATGCATGATCCATCATCGATGGTAGCTTTCGGGTTGTAGTTGTCAGAATCGGGGTCAGTACAACCAGCATATACGCAGGAAGCATTGTTGCTGAGTGTAGCCTTAGGGTCAAAGTTTACAGCAGTAGAATCGGTGCAACCAACAAAGTAACAAGGGCCAGGAACCGTTGCGTTTGGATCGTAATTTACTGCAGCTGTATCTATACAACCAACAAATACAGTGTCACCATTTCCATCAGTAAAACCGCCTTCTTCCAAAACTTCATCAAAAGTTTTTCCGTTGTAAAGACATGAGCCATCATCCTTTACAGCATTGTAATTGTAATTGTCAGCTTTTGGGTCGGTGCAGCCTGAATCGTTGTTTTTACATGAAAAAAACACGAGGCTCATTCCAATACCAATTGCAGCTACTATACTATAAAGTCTGTTCATAAGTTGGGAATCAAATCTAAGGAGGCCAAGGTACATAGGTTATTTTAGCAATCAAAATCATTTGATGAATTTTGAACGTAGAGACTTGTCGAGGGAGTACTTACTCGATATTTTCAAGAAACTCTTAAAGCCTAGAATGATTGAGGAAAAAATGCTCATTCTCCTCAGGCAAGGAAAGATTTCAAAGTGGTTTTCGGGTATTGGTCAAGAGGCAATTTCCGTAGGTTCAATTCTAGCTCTAGCTGAAGACGAATATGTGCTTCCAATGCACAGAAACCTTGGTATATTCACTGGTAGAGGGATTCCACTAAACAGATTATTCGCTCAATTTCAAGGTAAAATGAGTGGCTTTACAAAAGGTAGAGATCGTTCTTTTCACTTTGGATCGAAAGAGCACAACATTATTGGAATGATTTCCCATTTGGGTCCACAGCTCGCCATTGCAGACGGACTTGCCTTAGCTCATAAATTAGACAAAGAGCAAAAAACAGTATTGGTATTTAGCGGTGATGGAGGCAGTTCTGAAGGTGACTTCCATGAAGCTTTAAATGTAGCTGCCGTTTGGGATTTACCTGTGATTTTTGTGATAGAGAACAATGGTTATGGTTTGTCTACACCGAGCCATGAACAATTTAAGTTCGAAAGCTTCGTAAAAAAAGGCCCTGCTTACAATATAGATGCCCTTAGCATCGATGGGAATAATGTTCTTGAGGTATTCCATACGGTTTCGGAAATAAAAGAATCGATAGCTAAAAAGCCTAGGCCATTCATTCTTGAATGCAACACCTTCAGAATGCGAGGACATGAGGAGGCGAGTGGTACTAAGTATGTTCCTAAAGAATTAATGGAAGAATGGTCTAAAAAGGACCCTATAGAGAACTTTCAAAACTACCTATTTGATCAGGCTGTGCTCACAGAAGCGCTTTTGAGTGATTTGCGAACTGAGATAAAAACCGAAATTGAAGCGGGACTAGAACAGGCTTATGCTGAAGAAATCGTTTCATTTTCTGAAAGCACAGAGCTAAACGACTTGTTTGCTCAAAACGATCATGCAGAACAGCTAAGTCTTGCTCCTAGTTCAGATCGTGAAATAAGACTCGTTGATGCTATCAGCGAAGGCTTAAAACAGAGCATGCAGAAATATCCCAAGTCAGTTTTAATGGGGCAGGATGTCGCAGAATATGGTGGGGTTTTCAAAATCACAGAAGGATTTGTTGAAGAGTTTGGAAAAGACCGAATTCGAAATACACCATTGTGCGAGAGCGCTATTGTAGGGGCGGCCTTAGGCTTATCGATAGAAGGTAGAAAGGCAATAATGGAAATGCAATTTGCCGATTTCGTGAGTTGTGGTTTCAACCAGATTGTAAATAATCTTGCTAAAATTCATTGGAGATGGGGACAAAATGCAGATGTGCTGATCAGAATGCCAACAGGAGCAGGAGTGGGAGCAGGTCCTTTTCATTCTCAAAGTAACGAAGCTTGGTTTTTCCATGTCCCAGGACTCAAAATTGTTTACCCCGCTTTTCCTGGAGATGCCAAAGGACTATTAGCCGCCAGCATCAGTGAAAATAATCCAGTACTGTTCTTTGAGCACAAAGCTCTGTATCGTTCTCTAACTGGACCTGTAGCTGAAGAATACTATGAACTTGAAATAGGAAAAGCTGCTTGTGTTAAGGAAGGCACTGAACTTAGTATTATCACTTATGGAATGGGCGTTCATTGGGCACTGGACTATTGTGAACAAAACCCAAATGAATCCATTGAGATTATTGATTTAAGAACGCTTAGTCCTTTGGATACTGCAACAGTATACGAAAGTGTGAGGAAAACAAATAAAGCTTTGGTGCTTCATGAAGACAATCTAACCGGTGGAATAGGAGCCGAATTAAGCGCGCTTATCCAAGAAAACTGCTTTAAAGACCTAGATGCTCCTGTGGCAAGATTGGGAAGCTTAGACACGCCAGTTCCATTTTCAGCGAAGCTTGAAGAAGCCTATTTGGCAAATCATGCCTTGGCTTCTGCTATTAAAGAGACCTTAGCTTATTAATCTTGCTTTCATCTTCTTGGCAATATCTACCATAATGATGTCTGCATGAACCCTGGAGTTCTCAATAAACCACTTTCTTGTTTCTAGATCTCCACAAACAACACCAGCTAGGTAAAGTCCTGGTACATTGCTTTCCATGCTATCAGGATTGTAAGATGGAATCATTGAGTTATTTTCATCAAGTTGGATGCCTATGTTTTTCATGAAGTCGAAATCAGGTTTATAGCCTGTAGGTGCAAGCACAAAGTCATTTTCAATTTCTTCAACTCTGTCCGCGGATTTAAATTTCAGACTAGATTCCTTTATCTCTATAAGCTCTGCGTTAAAATGGGCTTTTATACTTCCTTCTTGGATTCTGTTTACAATGTCTGGTCTTACCCAATATTTAACTCGCTCAGGAATTTCAGGCTCTCTGATGAGCATAGTTACGGATTCAGCTCCCTTTCTCCAACACTCAAGCGCTGCGTCAACAGCTGAATTCATTGCACCAACTATTGCCAATTTTTGCTTGAAATAGGGGTGAGGATCTAAATAATAGTGTTTGACCTTAGCCAAGTCTTCGCCAGGGATATTGAGCTTATTTACATGGTCATAGAAGCCACTTGCCAAGATTACTTTTTTGCAATGGCAGACCTCTTTGGAACTCGTAAGTTCGAATCCAGTATCGGTTTTTTCGATTCCTTTAATAGTCTCGTATAGTCCGACATTTAGATCGAATTTCATTGTCACACGACGGTAGTATTCTATGGCTTCACTTCTTGTTGGTTTTGCATTATGTGAAACAAAAGGAACACCTCCAATTTCAAGTTTTTCAGAACTTGAAAAGAAGGTCATATTTAAGGGGTAGTGATACAGGCTGTTTGTTAGTAGGCCTTTTTCTACAATTCGATAGGACAAGCCTTCTTTTTGTGCAGCAATTCCACAAGCCAAGCCAATTGGTCCAGCGCCAATAATCAATAGGTCTATCATCTTTCACAAAACAAGTCAAAATCCTTTAAGTTTGACTTAACTAAAGCATCACCTATCATGAAATACATTACCGAGGTTGACATCAACAAGCCTTTAGAGGAGGTTCAAAAGCGCTTTATGGATCCAGACGGCATTCAGCACTGGCAAAAAGGCTTTCAAAGAATGGAGCACATTTCAGGAGAATTAGGTCAAACGAACTCTCAAACCATGCTGTACTATAAAATGGGATCTCGCGACATGGAAATGTTAGAGACTATAATTGATCAAGGAATGCCAGATTATTTCCACGCCAGCTATGAGGCTCCGGGGATGTGGAATGAACAAAAGAATTACTTCAAAGTGATTGACTCCAACACAACCAAATGGACTTCTGAATCTGAATTTATTGCTTCGAAATTCATGTTTAAGCTAATGCTGAGCTTGATGCCTGGCATGTTTAAAAAACAGACCTTAAAGACAATGGAAGCTTTTAAAGCCTATTGTGAAAATGACAATTCTCTAAAGTAGATTTTCATGGCCTACAATGAGTATTTAGAAGAGCGATTGAGCATAGCCCTCAGTAGGAAAAATCTTCCTTTTTATAAAAAGAAAATGTTTGGTGGTTTGGCTTATATGGTAGATGACTGTATGTCTTCATACTAATGTTTACCAAGGGCAGTTAAAATTAAGTCACAGATTTAGTCTTTGCAACTTCTGTCAAGAGGGGGAGGCCGATGAAAGGGTATTTCTATGTTGAAGAAGAAGCTTATGACCAAGATGAGATTCTAGACTACTGGGTCGATGAATGCCTAAAATGGAACCCATTTGCAAAATCGAGTAAAAAGAAAACTTAGAGCTTCTCCACGGATCCGCTTCCTTTGGTCTTTCGCACAATTTCGTAGGGGTCGCCTTTGTATTGTACTTCACCTGAGCCATTAATTTTAACCTCCAAGTTCTCTGTAGCCCAAACCCTCGACTCACCTGATCCATTAATCTTCACGTAGGTGCTTTCAGTTTCAAGAAATTCAGCGTCAATTTCACCTGAGCCAATAATTTTGCCTCCAAATACTCAGCGTTTCCGCTTAGTTTATACTCTCCAGAACCATAAACCACGCAAAGTATTTCCTCAGCGTTTGCACAGAAATCTGCGGAACCACTTCCATTAATCTCAAAACTGATCTTTTCGGATTCGATGAGGTTTTCTGCTTTGAAGTCCCCAAAGCCTTCCATTTTTACCTTCTTTAAATATGGGCTCTCAATAGTGGCCACTAGGCCTGTTTTAGAATTTAAACAAGGGTCGGAGTCTAATATTAATTGCTTGCCATCAAACTCCACTTCAATCAAATCAAGAATATTCTGCTCAGCGTTTATGCTCAATTTGGTTTCTTGAATTTTAGCATTGTAACGATAATTTATATCTGCTGAAATGTAATTTTTTATCGTGTGGATGGCGGGTCCGATCGTATCCCATCGAACTGCTTCGCCAATACCGTCTTCACAATTGAAAAAAGAACTACAGCTATTGAGAGTCAGTATAATACAGGCAAACAAGAGATTTTTCATTCTTGAAAATTTCATTTAAAAGTAAGATAATATACGCGCAATAAGCTTTGATTTCGGCCTTCACAGACTATTGTTGAATTAAAGTGTACAAAATCACTTGTTAAGGGGCGATGATTTTCACGATATTTGCACAAAATTAATCAGATGCTTAAGGCAACTACCTCTTCAAAGAAAGTTCGATTTAAGAGCACTCCTCAAAAGGAGGAGTTCATTAAAACCTTTAGAAAAAGAGTCAATGATTATTTCAAGGATAATGGCGTATCTCCTTATGCCAACCGAGAAATGAAGATCAAAACTGTTGTGGCTTTTCTTGCGTGGATTGCCGTTTATGCAGTGTTGGTTAGCGATGTTTTCGTTGCTTCCTATCCATGGTCAATGATCTTAATGTACACTGCATTGGGATTTGTAAATATCTTCATCGCCTTCAACGTTGTTCACGATTCTTGCCACAACGCATATTCATCCAGCCGAAAAACAAACAAGATTTTAGGTTTGTCGAGTAACTTCATTGGAGGAAACGCCTACCTATTCACCATGATGCACAATGCGCATCATGCCTTTGTAAATATCCATGGAATTGATGTAACGCTTGAGTCTCATGGCTTATTCAGATTTACTCCTCACGAACCTTACAAAAAGTATCACCGATTTCAGCATCTCTACACACCAATTATCTACGCTTTAGCTAGTGTGCATTGGGCGATCATTAAAGATTGGAAGTGGTTTTATCAAGAGAAACATATTGGAAATCAGAAGAATATCAAACACCCTGCTTCTGAGTTTTGGACTTTATTGATTGGAAAAGTGGTTTATTTTTCTCTTACATTATTTATCCCGATTGCAGTACTAAGCGCACCTTGGTATTGGGTAGCATTGGCATGGTTGAATATCCACATTTTGCCAGGCTTGACCTTCGCGGTAATGTTCCAAGCAACTCATGTATACGATGGGACTACATATCCTCTTCCAGACGAAGAAGGTAATATTGAAAACAACTATGCTTTGCACGTTTTAGCTACTACTGCTGATTTTAGCAGAGGTAAAAGAATTGCAACTTGGTTAATGGGAGGAATTAACTTGCATGTGGTGCATCATATTTTCCCAACTATATGCCATGTGCATTATCCTTTAATTACTGGAATATTGAAAGAGACTTGCGATGAATTCGGCTTAACTTATCAAGAGAATCCAAACCTTTGGGTCGCATTTGCAAAGCACATGCAGATGCTTGATATTTTAAGTCACCCTGATGCACATGTTCCTGAATATAGAGTGAACGCCTTTAAGTTGGGTGTTTAGGCTATCTTCCTAATCTAATACCTGATTGGTAACCCACCCAATGGTGGTAGTTAAATTGTCCACCCATTCTACTAAAGTGGGTGTTTGTTACTATCAGATTCGCGGCATTTTCTGACCGATCATTGTCAATTACATCGAGGTACACATTGTAGGCTGCACCTCCAAAAATTTCGACCCATTTAAAGGGACGCTAAGAGAGTTCTAGTTTAGCTCTATTGTGAATGTCATCAACCAAACTTGAACCATAAACGAAGTAGGTTCTTGCAAGCACGTCAACATTCATGGCCCAGCGGCCACTTTGCATCGGAACTAAACCTAGGCCATAACCATAGCCACTATAAGTTTCGGTTCTGGTTCCATAATGGAAAATATTGTAAAACCATCGTGTTCCTGTCTTGTAGTTAAATGACCAATAGTCGTTTTCTTCATAAGAGGCCTCAAATCTTTTGTAACCGTATTTAACAAGGTTCAGAAATCCGATGGAGACACCTTTTACCTGATGAGCTCGATTTATAAAACCAATTTGCACCCCGTTTACATTTTTGGCTCTGTTCATCAAGCCAGCAATTTGAATTCCATTTACGTTTTCTGAAATATTTATAGCACCAGCTATTTGAATTCCATTCATAACTCCTCCAGTGATGTTCACGAATCCACTTCCTTGAATTCCGGCAAAGTTCCCGATGCTTGTATTTTGAAAGCCTGCTATTTGCAGTCCGCTCAAATTGTCACTGGCCATATTTAGAAATCCAGCAGCTTGAATTCCAATAGAAGGTTTAGCGAGAAGATTGTTGAAGCCTGCTAGTTGAATACCGTAGAATCTACTCCTGAGAACATTGCTAAACCCAGCGGCTTGGATTCCATAGCTTAAGAAACTTGAATCGCTAGAGGCGGAGACATTCGAAAACCCGGCAGCCTGAATTCCACGCATTTCATTTCGATTTAAATTTAAGAAGCCTGCGGCTTGGATTCCTTTTATTCCTTTAGAGGTATAATTAAACAAGCCAGCACCTTGAATTCCAAGGAGCTCTCCTTGCAGTGTGTTAAAGGTTCCTGCCGACTGTATTCCATAAGCGTCACCTCCAACGATATTCCCAAATCCTG
>ENA-UOXV01001219-UOXV01001219.1-marine-metagenome-genome-assembly--contig:-NODE-1219-length-36572-cov-10.967823_pt1 | contig 36572 bp, 36 predicted proteins | sample MGYA00238165_ERZ766961 | MGnify/ENA primary metagenome ERZ766961 (study PRJEB28924, sample SAMN03173240) | marine metagenome | biome: Marine; feature: Water; material: Subsurface seawater | place: North... | reverse complement strand
ATAAAAAATAATATAGCAGAAATAATAACTATAGGTGGGGTATTAATCTTACTTTTGCACTCCTCAGATCCTATTATCCGTGGAGATGCATTTCGTTATTTGAATGGAAGTTTAATAGATCCTCCAATGTATTCATTAATTATTTCTATAATACAATCATTATTTGATACTTTAAATTCTGTTATTATATTCCAAACTTTTTTAATAGCATTGGGAGTCATTTATTTCACAAGAATTGTGTCAAGAATTTTTGACATAAACTATATAATCAAAATTATTATTTCATTTTTTTTATTAATACCAATTTTAAAGTTTTATAATTACTTATTAACTGAACCAATTAGTTATGCTTTTTCACTTTTATTATTTGGTTCTGTAATTAATTTAATTTATAATTTTAACAACCGAAATCTTTTTTGGAGTACAGGTTTTGTAATCGCATTACTTTTATTAAGAAATCAATTTATAATATTATATCCAGTCATTTTTTTACTCTATTTAGGTATTTTTATTTTAAATAAATCAAAAAAAACTCTTGTTATGTTAATAATTAGTTTTTTATCAATTTTTATTATTCACAATTCTTTAATATCTTTAAATAAATATATAAAACAAAATACTTTGGAAAGTAAAACTTCCTTAAATAAAAAATACGGTCCATTTTATTTTATTTATATAGACTCTATATATATATCGAGTGTAAATGATGCCAAATTATTTGAGAACCAAAATGAACAAAATATACTTAAAAAAATATTTTGGAAGATGAATGATCAGAAAGCGTTAGTGGAATATTATGATGGTAGAGGTCATTATGGCTTAAGTTTTAATAGTATCAGAAATTACGCAGATGATTTAATTGAAAGTTTAGCTGATCAAGAAAATACCACTGTGGGTGATATTCAAAAAAAAATTTCAACAAAATTAATAAAAGCAAATTTTAAAAAATATATTAAACATATCTTCAAAAAATTTTATGACTCAACGTGGCTATTTATATTTGTACCTTTTGCGATGTTGATGGCAGCTTTAACTAATTTTATAAAATATAAATCACAATTAAACTTAGTTGTATTATTTTTATCATTATTTACTTTGGCTAATCACTCAGTAATTTATATCTTTGGTCGTGTTCAACCTAGATATCTTATATATTCAGATTTTATACTAATAGCATTTATTTTTATATTATTTAGCACTTTTCTTCAAAAGAAGAATAAAATATGAAAGTTAAGAAATAAATATCTCAAACATACTTAACCTAAGTATAGATTTATAACATATCTACTGTTATAGATCTGATGTGAGTTCGAAAATCAGTTTAATTATTCCTGTTTTTAATGAGTATGGGGAAATTGAAAATTTTTTTAATGAATTAAAAAAATGTAACTTTGATTTAATTGATGAAATAATTTTTATTAATGATTGCTCAACTGATAATTCTTTAGAGTTACTTCAAAAAAAAATAAATGAATTCAAAAGCTTAAATTTTAATATCAATTTAATAGTCATTAATAACCTTAAAAATAGAGGGTATGGCTTCTCAATTAAAAAAGGAGTTTATAAATCAAAAAATGAATCAATAGCAATAATTGATTTAGATCGCACCTATAAAATTGATGATTTGAACAATATTTCACACGAATTTATCAATAGTCATCAACTTCAATATGATTTAATCATTGGGCAAAGAAAAATTGACATAACAAATACCTCTAGGTTAAAAATAATTGGAAAAACCATAGTTAATAAGATTACAAATTTTTGCTTCAATGAAAAAATAGTTGATTATAATTCTGGCTTAAGAGTTTTTAACAAAAATAAATTTGTTAAACATAGTCATATGATGTCTAATAGATTTTCTTTGACCACTTCAATGACAATTACATTTATGAGTGAGAATTATGACATAAAATTTCATGAAATAAAATATGAAAAGAGATCAGGGATATCAAAACTTGGATTTAAAGATTTTTTTAAGTTTATTTATACGATATTTTCACTATTATTTTATTATAGACCATTTAAAATAATTCTACCCATATTTATTCCATTATTTATAACGTTTATATTATTTTTGATAAATGATATTAATTCCAAGGATATTACAGATAAGACTGTACTACTTTTCAATTTCAACTTTTTAACTATTATATTGATTTTCGTGATTGACAGAATCAATAAATTAAAATGAGTTTAGATTTTTTTTTAAAAACATTAATATTTTAAATATAATAATCGTTGATTAAATTTTTATATAAATATGGCTTAGTCTCTATTGTCAGTTTTTTTTTTTCTAATTTATTATTTTATATTTTTGAAAAATTAGTTAGTCCATCAATTGCTTCATTACTCACAATAATTATTATTTTTTTTATTAACACTCAACTATTTTTTAAAACAAAATTATTTGAGAAGAACAAAAACAATTATTACAAGTTATTAACTATATCGATTTTATTTAGAATTTTTGAGTATTTATTGTTCAATATGTTGTACTTATTTATCTTAATAGGTTTAAAAACTAACTATATTTTTTTAATAACTTTAATTGTTAGTTTTTTAATTAAAACAATTGTTTACTACAAAAATTCAAATATCAAAAAAACTTATTAAATTTTGATAAATGAATAAACTAGATTTTCATATTTTTTGAAAACCTCTTTAATTTCATTTTTTTGAATCGAAATTTTTAAATTTTTATAATCAAATTTATTTTGGAGTAAAAAAGATATTTTATTCTTCAAATCATTAACATCGAGATACTTTACTAGGAGTCCGTTTACACCATGTGTAATAATTTCATTAGGTCCACCAGGACAATCAAATGAAACCACGGGTGTATTCATTGCAATTGATTCGATCAAAACGTTTGGGTAGCCCTCATAAATTGAAGTAAGCAAGGTTCCATTTGCATGCAAATAAAAAGGAATAATATCTTTTTGAAAACCCTCAAAATCAACTCTACTTGATATACGACACTCTAAAGCTTTTTTTCTTAATTCATTTTCCAACGCACCTTTTCCAACAATCTTAAGACGTAAATTAGGAAATTTTTCAGCTATTCCAGAAAAAGCCTCTATTGCTATATGAAATGCTTTTTGTTTTTCAAGTCTTCCAACACACAGTAAATAATTTTCTTTCTTTATTTTGTTTAAATCATGTTTTTTTTTATAGTCCAATATATGCATCGGTAGAGGATTATAAATTACACTTGAATTAGTATAAAGTTTTGGGAAATACGAAATCAAATCATTACGCATAGCTTCACATTGATTTATTACATGATCAGCTTTGTTATAAAAGTATTTTACCAATGTTTTAACTATATATTTTGTCCAAAAATTTTGTTGTTCAAATTGTTTTATTTTAATGGAAAGAGTATTTATGTTTCTTGAAATTATTTTAATCTTTAATCTTAGTATAAGTCTTAATATTATAAGTATGACGGCTAGCTCATAGTTAAAAACTAAAACTGTTTTTATTTTTTTTTTATATATATATTTTAGTAAGGGAAGTGTGGAGTTACGTGCATGATTTACATTTAAAACAGTCAAATTGACTTTATCTGATAAACGTTTCAGATAGGCTTCATCATTAAGATTTAATATTATTAAATCAACTTGCCAATCGTTGTTTGCAAAACTATTAGCCATACTTACACAAACACTTTCAGCGCCCCCACCGCTCAAAGAGCTAATCATTAAAGTAATTTTCTTATCCGAATTCAATTTAAGAGTTTTTAATTAATTATTTTTATCTCTCCATGCTTGAAACATTAATACATTCCATAAATCATAAAGTGAATTGTTTTTGTTAGAAATATAATCTTCCCACTTTTCTCTAATTATTTTTGAGTTAAAGAAACCTTCTTCTGATAATTTTTTTTCATTAAGTAAGTTTTCTGCCCAATCTCTAAGTGGACCTCTCAACCAGTCATTAAGTGGTATCCCAAAGCCCATCTTAGGTCTATCAGTCAAATTTTTAGGAACATAATTTTGCAGAATTTTTCTCAAAATCCACTTAGATTTTCCATTTCTAAATTTTATAGAATGAGGTATTTTCCAAGAATATTCAATTAATCTATGGTCAAGAAATGGTACTCTTGCTTCAATCGATGATGCCATAGAGGTTCTATCAACTTTCACAAGAATGTCATTTGGTAAATAAGTAATCTGATCTAAAGCCATCATTATTTGATAATTGTTTAAATCTTTAAACTTGGGTTGAAATTTTGTTAAGAAAGTCCCTGGTTCTTTACTATTTATTACAGCATCTGTTGGATTTTGCCAATGTGATGAAAGAACATAATAAAGATCTGAAAGATTGTTTGCCTTTAAAGCATTAATACTTTTCATTTTATATCCGCTGCTTGCATACTCGTTCATATTTGGTAATAGATTTAATAACATATTCAAATTATCTTGTGATATTGATTTAATTCCACTTGCTAGAGCATTTCTAAATAATTTTGGAATCATATTAAATTTGTTTGACCAATTATTTGTTGAATTATATCTATTATATCCACAAAATAATTCATCTCCTCCATCACCTGAAAGAGCAACTTTTATTTTTTTTTTTGCAAGTTGTGAGAGTAGAAAAGATGGGATTTGCGAATTATCAGAAAAAGGCTCATCATGTATATTAGGTAACTTTGGTATTACTTCCATTGCTTTTTTTGGTGAAAAATAAAGTTCCGTATGCTCTGTACCAAGATGTTTTGCTATTTTTTTTGCATAACGAGCTTCGTTAAAGTCATTTTTTCTAAACCCTATTGTAAAAGTTTTGATTGGTTTAATAGATTGTGATTGCATCAAAGATACAATTGTTGATGAATCTATTCCACCAGATAGAAAAGCACCTGTAGATACGTCAGATACCATTTGTTGTTTTACAGATAATTGTAATTGCTCTTCAAGATTATTTTGAATTTCAAGCGCATTTAGTGGTAATTGATTTTTATGTCCGTCAATTGCACATTTTGTTAAAGACCAATAGTTAGTAATTTTTGGTAGTAAACCTTTTTTTAAATCATTTTCTTTTAATTCTAGATAATTTCCCGGCAATAATTTTTGAATATTATTATAAATTGAATAAGGATCAGGTATGTAGTTGTGACGTAATTGAAGAGCAATAGCATTTCGATTAATCTCTCCTTTAAATGATGGATGTGGTTTCAGTGCTTTAAGCTCAGAACCAAAAAGAAAAACTTTATTTGCACCTTCTCCTTGCCATCCATAATATAAAGGTTTTTCACCCATTCGGTCTCTTATCAAAGTCAATGTACGATTTTTTTTATCCCAAATTGCAAAAGCGAACATACCAATAGATTTTATTAATGTTTTCTTAATTCCTAAAAGTTCTATTGCTTCTAATAAAGTTTCTGTATCAGTCCCACTTTTCCATTTAATATTTGGGTTAATTTGATTAAGATCTTTCCTGATTTCTAGATGATTATAAATCTCACCATTAAATGTTATTACAAATCTTCCTGAATTTGAGATCATCGGTTGTTCACCAGCTTTTGATAAATCTAATATTGATAATCGCTGGTGCCCAAAAACAATACCTGAATTTTTATCTCGCCACACTTTGCTACCTTCAGGTCCACGATGATTAAGGCTATGATTCATTTTCAATATTACATTATTGAAAGTTGATAAATTTTTTGAGTAAAAACCTGTAATTCCACACATTTTATATTACTTTTTCATATTAGTTAATTTAGCATTCTCTTAAAATTATTTATCATAAAAGCATTAATCTTTTAATTTCAGAGCCTCCGTTAATATCTTTAAGTAATTTGAACTTGCCTTTTTTTTTTATAAAAAAACTTGCAGTATTTTTTTTTTTCTTATTAGGTGTTCTGTTAATTAAAATAATAGCATTTTCTTTTGAAATTTTTTTTAAATTAAATATTGCTTTTTTTAATTCGGCTTCTGAAAAATATGAAAAATTTAAAAGATTTGAAACTCGAACCACATCAAAAAAATTAAAATAATTTTTACTGACATTAAATATATCTTGCTCAAAAAATTTAAGTTTGTCTATTTTATCTAAATTTGGAGTTAATAATTTTGTTTTTTTATAATTTATATTAATAAGATCAAGCAAATATAGTTTATTAAACAAAATAGGAAGGACTTTTTCAAATTTTTTGATCAAAAAAAAATATCTATACCTCAAGCATTGTCTATCATATTCAGTCAACAAAAGTTCATTTCTTGAACTATATAAAAAGAGAAACTTTCCAATTTGATAAATTGTTATATAAATTTTTTTATCAAATCCATAAATTTTTCCAATATTCTCATTGTTTAAATCACGAAATAATTCATATGTTGATTGACCAGAAGAAACAGCAAAATCACATATTATAGGTTTTTTTAAAAAGTATTTTTTAATATATTTATTTAATATTATATTAACATCAAACATTCTATTATAAGATGTAGTCATAAATGTTGAGTCAACTCTCATTAAAGAAAAAACTTTTTTCATTGTTTTTTCATTAATGTTTTTTTTTAAAACAAAAAAACTATAAACATCAGAATAAAATTGATTGTTTTTTCTCATTTTATTTAAAGATAATTAAAATAGTTTTTAATAATGATCGAAGTTTTAAATTAATTCCACTATTTTTATAAACAAATAAAAAATCTTTTTTTGCTTTAGAATAATTTTTATTTAAAATGTTGTAGTTACCTGACATGTATTTTAACTTAACCTCTAAATTTAATTTTTGTTTCTCATCAAATAGCTCGATAAATTCACTAACTGCCTCTCTGTGCGGTATCGATAAATCTCTTTTTTGTGCACTTTTGTCATGAACCAGATAATAGCCTAACTTATTTTGTATATATTTAAATTTATCAGTTATTTGGGCAATACGAAGCCAAGTGTTAAAATCCTCTGAAGCTACCATTTTTTTGTTTTCACTAATTCCTCCAATTTTATCAAGAATATCTTTTCGCACTACAACTGATGAATTTCCAATAGCGTTACCATTTTTTATTTCACTGATTAGTAAATCCTCTAATATAGGTTTATTTAATTGACGACCTATATTTTTTTTTGTTTTAAAATAAGAGTTAGCATTATCATATATAATTTCTAATTTATGGTAAATAAAATCAATTTTTTCATCAACATTTTTCAAACAAATCTCAAGTTTGTCCTTAGTCCACCAATCATCTGAGTCTAAAAAAGCAATCCATTCTCCTTTTGCAACATTAATCCCAAGATTTCTTGATTTTGCAATAATCCCACCATTAGAAATTTTTAAATATTGGATCCTTGAATTTTTAAATTTACCAATAACTTGGTTTGTCTCATCTGTTGATTGATTATCAACCACGATAGCTTCCCAATTACCATAAGTTTGATTAATAACAGACTCTAGCGCTTTTCCTAAAAGATTGGCATGATTAAAAGTGGGAATTATAACCGATACAAGTGGTGTTGAATCTGAGTTCAATATTTAGCTTTCTGTATTGGTTGAATTTTTTTATACATAATTTTTACTATTTTTTTTAATACATTTTAATATTTGATCAATTTCAAAATAAATTTTTTTGTTAATGAAATTAAATTTAAATTCTCTATTTACATATACTTTAAGTTTTTTTTTAGAGTTAAAATTTTCTATCACAATTTTTGTGTTTAATTTAAATAATAAATTTAATCTTTTTTTAATTATATAAGCTATTTCTTTAAGATTAAAGTTTTTATAAAAAATATTTTCAATTGAATTATTAAATAAATTTTTATGAACTATCATACTTATAACCTGAATAAATATTTGTGATGGAATAAAATTTCTTTGAATAGAGCCATTATTAATGAAAATATTTTTTTTTTTTAATGCACTGTAACAAAAACTGTGAATTAGATTACTATAAATGTCTCTTTTATTATTCAATTTATTAAATCCAAATACATTTCCCATTCTAAGTATGGTGAATTTTTTCTTGTGATTTAAAAATTTTTTTATAATTATTTTTTCTGACTCAAGATGTGATTTTGAATAAAGATTTTTTAAATTAATTTTAGAATTTATGGAAATATTTTTCATTCCATAGTCTTTATAAACCTGCATTGAAGATAAATAAATCATCTTAACATCACTAGCTAAACACAAATCACAGATACTTGAAGTTATTTGATTTTTTTTTTTTTGTAATATTGTATTATTTTTTATTTGATTTTGATTGGGTCCTGCTAAATGAATAACAAAATCATAATCTTTTATAATATTTAAGTTTTTTTTATAAGAAGATAAATTAATATAATTTTTATTACTCTTTTTTCTTGAAAAAAAGGTGTAACTATTTTTTTTTTTATTATTTTGATTTTTAATCAATGAAGCTAAATATCCAGTTCCTCCAAATACAGCAATTTTTGGCATTATTTAAGCCATGGGGATTTTTTAGTTTTTATCATTAAATCTAACACTTTTTTATCTCTTAATGTGTCCATACAAAACCAAAAATCATTATGTTTATATGCTGCTAAATTTTTTGTTTTAACTGCCTTAGTCAAAGGAGACCTCTCAAGCATAATATTCTTATTTTCAATAAATTTTAAAAATTCTGGCTCAATTACAAAAAAACCTCCATTTATCCAGCCTTTTTGTAATTGAGGTTTTTCTTTAAAACTAGTTACTACACCTCTAGATATGGATAATTCACCAAATCTAGCTGGTGGATGAACAGCAGTTAAAGTAATTTTTTTTTTACTTTTTTTATGAAAGTTTAACAATTTTTTAAGATTTACATTTGATAGACCATCACCATATGTTAGCATGAAAGTTTGATCTAATTGATTTGACAATTTTTTTAATCTTAAGCCCGTTAAAGTTTCAACTCCTGTATTTATAATCTTAATACTTGCATTTTTTTTTTTATTTTTAAAATAATTATTGATAACCTGATGCTTGTATCCTGAAGCTATTATAAAATCTTTAAAACCATATTTTATATAATAGTCTATAATATGTTCTATGATTGGTTTTGATCCAATAGGTACCATTGGCTTTGGGATTAAGCCTGTGTATTCTGGTATTCTGGTCCCCTTTCCACCTGCTAATATAATTACTTTCATTTTATTTTTCCCATGTGTACTGAAAATAACTATCTCCTGGGTCTTTTCTAACCATTTCATTCTCATCATGAGGTTGGTCTAAACAATTTGCAATAATTGACTCCTCATGATTGAGACCTTTAAAACCATTCCATATAAAGGGTGGAATCGTAACCAAAAAATAATCATCTGGTGAAAGTAAAATTTTTTGAAATTCTCCTTTTGTTTTACTTTGCGCTCTATCATCAAATAGAGCCAATTCAACTTTACCTCTCACACAAACATAATTTAATGTTGCCTCTTTATGTAAGTGCCATGCTTTAATTATTTTTGGATTTACAGTTGAAAAATATATTTCTCCAAAACTTCTAAAGATAGGCGAGTCTTTTCTTAACATATGCATTATTTTTCCTCTCCTATCTTTAATTTGTTTAAGCGGAGTGATTTTAACACCTGAAATCATAATATTTAGTATTTTATATCAAATTCTTTTAATGATTTTATAATAAAGTTTAGTTCATTTAGTTTAATATCTGAAAAGAGTGGAAGTGTAACTAATTCTTTCCAAATCTTCTCTGTAACTGGAATTTTTGATTTATATTTTTTATATAATGGATGCATTGGCACAGGTATCCAATACACACTAGTAGCTACACCTCTTTCTTTTAAAAAAGATATCAATTTGTCTCTTTTTTTTAATCTAACCGCAAACATCCAATAAGCAATATTATCAATAGGCTTTTCAAAAAAAGGTTTTATATTTTTACAATTTCTTATTCCATTTAGGTATTTTTGAACTCCACTATTTCTTTTAAAATTAAATAAATTTAATTTCTTTAATTGTTCCTGACCAATAACTGCCATAAGATCATTCATATTATATTTAAATCCAAGGTCTTTGATTTGATAATACCAATGTTTTTCTTTTAAATTTTTTTTACTTAAACTTTTGTTGTGTCTTGACCATGGATCTCTATTCCATCCATGAAAACTTAAATTTCTAAATTTTTCTGCTAAAGTCTTATTGTTTGTACATATCATCCCGCCATCTCCAGTTGTAAGCATTTTTTTTTCCTCAAAACTAAAGCAACTTATGTCACCCCATGTTCCAAGCATCTTACCTCTGTAAATACCTCCCGCTGTATGCGCGCAATCTTCTATTACTAATAAATTTTTTTTTTTAGCCCAGGGTATAATTTTTTCCATTTCACACGGATGACCACCCACATGTACGGGTATAACAGCAACACAATCTTTTGAGTATTTTTTCTGAAGATCCTCAAAATTCATATTTAGGTCATACTCATTAGTATCAACAAATACAGGTTCTAAATCACAGTATAGTGCTGCTGCTGCAGTAGCAGTAAAAGTCATAGCAGGAATTAAGACTTTTTTTTTCTTTTTGAAATTTTTTGAAGCTAGCGCAATATGAAGCGCTGCAGAACATGAGGTAACCCCAACAGAATATTTGACACCTATGTACTTGCTCCAAGAATCTTCGAATTTTTTAACTTCTGGTCCAAACCCTATCCAGGATTTTTTAAATATTTTTTTTAAAGCATTAATTTCTTCACTACCAAAAGAAGGTTTAAATAATCTTATAAATTTTTTTTTATTTATCACTGTGAATTATCTTTGAAAACTTTACTATCAATAACAGATTGATTTACAATATGTTCTTTCCTGTCACACCTGCAACCTGAGTCATTTATTTTTTTATTACAAACATTTAAAAAGTTATCAAGATTTTCACTATCATAATTATAAAATAACTTCCAAAAATCATCTTTGGTTAAATCACCTAATGCTGTAGATCTAAAATTAGGAGCACTAGACTGTGAACAATTATAAAGCCAGCCATCAAAACCAACTGTAGGAAACAAATATCTTGCATAACAAGGAATTGTTCTGGGTTTATTGTAAATGTCGTGATCACTATCAGGATTAGTAATTATTATTAAACATTTATCATTTTCATATTTTCTTTTTAATTTATTTAAATCTGAAATATAGTAGTTAATTTCTTCTTGAGTAGGTACAACACCTTTGTCAGTTTTTATATCTTTAGGAGGTTGTGGAAAAGAAAATCTTAAAACATTGCAACCAGCAGTCATAAAATCATTAATAAAATTTTCATAGTCTTTAAAATTTGCACTATGGGTATTTACCAAATATGCAGCACTTAGATCAAAATAATTCTCTTCCTTGATTTTGCCTAGTCTTATTGCATTATTTAAAACTTGATCATAAATTTTTGCTTTTTGTGCTTTAACATCATGAATTAAATTGTATGTCTCATTTGAACCAGAATCTACACTCAAGCTAATATAACTACCATCAGATATTTTGTTGTTTTTAAGTGCATTAAAAAAAGTGTCAGAAATTTTTAGAGCTTTTGTATTAAATCCAAATACAGCTTTATTAGAAATAGTTAGATCTAACAGTTCTCCTATATAAGAACAATTGAGCGGATCAGTAGCATATCCAGCAAATATTATTTTTTTTACACCTCCATCTAATATTTGTTTCAAAATTTCTAAGCCTCTTTCTTTACTCAAACGATCGCCATTGTTGTCAGCAGATAATCCATAGCAATATGGACACTCTAGCCAGCATATTTTTTTTCCCCTAGGTGGTGCTTGAAATTCAACTTGATAAGGAATTATTTTTTTTTCAACTATTTCATCTCTAAAATTTTCAAAATTCTTGATATAATTCCCCTTAAAATTATATTTTTTTTCTAGTTCTTTTTTTTTGTCTACTTTCATTAATACTTTAGTAATTTATTAATTTTTCTATAATTTCTGTTGAATTAATTGTTATATCATTGTTTCTTTTCAATTCCTTATTTTTATTCAAATTTTTAAAAATTAAACTCAAATAATCACTCATAGGATTTTTCAAGCTTATTAATTGCTTATTATTCTTTAACACTTTATTTATATATATATTATTCTTAACAAAATTTTTTCTTAAGTAGGTATTGTCATTTATTTTAAAACTTAAAATACTCTTTTTAGCTTTAGAGTTTTGTTTAAAAGTAAATTTACATAAACATTTATTAATAATTATTTTACAATTCCAAAAATATTTTTTTTTATTTACTTCTATTATTTTGTAATCCTTTTTCTTTTCAGAATTTAATGTGAATAGAAATGATAATGCGTGTGGTAATAAATCTATTGGGATATTATCAAATTTATTTTTTCCTCTTGTAAAATAATTAAAATTAAATTTTCTAACTTTCTTTAATTTTTCTTCTTTTTTTATTTGAGTGGCTAAGCTAATCATGGGTAAATTGACAAATATTCTATTGCTTTTTAAATTAAGTAAAGTTTTTACGATCTCAAAGTTAGATTTATTTTTATCATTTATCCAAAATATTGGTTTCTCAATAATTAAGTTCTTACAATAATTTTTGATTATTAATATTTGATCATAATGATATTTTGTTGGTGAGCATAAATGTATTACTTGGGGTTTTAATGTTTCTATTTCTGTTATTAATTTTAAATTATGAAAATTAACTTTTTTATATTCTTTATTTAATAAACTTGATCGTTCTTTTCTAAATTTTCTTCCTAATAGTCCAATATTTTTAAATCCATAATTAATTAATTCTCTCACATGAGCACTACCTATTCCAGAAGGCCCAATCACAACACCATTTAATTTCTTCATTTTTTTTTTAGATAATTAGATTAATTCTTTTTATCATGTAAAAGAATATAAAGTAAAATTTTCCTTTAAATATCTTTTATAGTTTTCTTTGTCTACTACATGGAATACCGGCAAAGGAAATATTAGTTTTCCTCCATCTTCAATAAATTTTTTTTCTTGTTTAATTACCTCTGTTCTAAATGACCAGATCAAGACAATTAAATATTTAGGTTTTATTTTTCGCATTTTATCTTTTGAAATTATTTTGATATGACTACCAGGTGTAAACTTTCCTTCCTTAGAGGGATTTGCATCACAGACATATGAAATATTTTTATTACTGAGATTGCAATAATTTAGAATAACATTGCCTTTTGTGGATGCACCGTACCCTATCACATCTTTCTTTTTTTGGTTTTTCAAAAAAAGTTGAAGATTTTTTTTGCTGTTTTCCATTCTTAAATTGAACTTAACAAACTCTCGATTAGATATTTTTTTTTCTTGATGCAAAATATGCTCAATCTTATTTGTATTTGATTTAAATCTACTTTTTTTCTTTGCGCAAATTACTTCAATGCTTCCGCCATTTATTTCATTAAGAGTAAAATCAATAATTTTTAAATTATTTTTTGAAATTATTTTATGAAAAGTTGATAAGGAATAATAAATACAATGCTCATGACATATTTGATCATAAGTTAAATTTTTTAATAAAAGAGGAAAATAAGAAAATTCTAGTATCCATATTCCATTTTTATCTAGTATTTTATCTATACCAGCACAAAACTCGTTTGGTTCCTCTATGTCATAAAAAACAGCATATGAAGTAATTAATGAAAAATTAATTTTTTTACTAATAAAATATTTTTCAGCATTCTTTGTATTAAAAAAATCTATTATTACATTTATATTTTTATCATAATTATCAACAAATGCAGATGCTGAGGGATCTATTCCATATAGGTCATATTTTTTTTTAAATTTTGAAAAAAAATTTAAAAATGTTCCATCATTTGATCCAATATCCAAAATTTTAGATTTTTGATTTAATACTTTGTATTTATTTAATTTAAATATTTTTTTTTTTAAATGATTGACCATTAATTGACTGACGGAAGTTTTATATCCATAATCTGAACCATACATATCTTTTAAATTTGGTATCTTGGATAATTGCACTAAATCACAACTATTACATTTATATAGATCTAAGGAATAATCTTTTATTTGTATTTTTTTTTTTAGAAACAAACTACTAATTGGTTGGTTTCCAATGTTGGAAATTTTTTTAAAATTTTTACTTTTACAATTTCTACAAATCATTTTTAATTTTTAAAAAGTTCTCTATTTGTTTACAGGTAAAATTAAACATGTTTTTTTTTTGATAATTTGCTAAATACCATTCAGCTGTAAGTTTTAATGTATCATTTATAGTTAGAAAAGACTTCCAACCTAATTCTTTATTGGCTTTTTTGCTATTTAGATCCAAATTTTTTTTTTCTCTATTATCTATTTTTTTACTAATTATCAATTTTGATTTAGATTTCATTTTTAGTTTTAAAATTTTTGCGAAACCTATTACCGTAACATTGGTTTTTCTTGCAGGTCCAAAGTTCCATGATTTGCAATATTTCTTTTTCTTATTAGCAAATATTTTTTCAGCAAGAATAATATATCCATAAAGTGGCTCTAAAACATGCTGCCATGGTCTTATTGTATTTGGATTTCTAATCTTGAGATTTTTGTTTTTTACAAAAGCTTCTGTTGCATCAGTTAAAATTCTATGTTTCGTCCAATCACCTCCACCAATACAGTTCCCTGCCCTTGCAGTCGCTACCCCACATCCAGAATTTTTAAAAAAAGATTTTAAATAACTTAAAGAAATAATATCTGCACAAGCTTTACTTGCGCTATAAAGATCATCACCACCCAGTTTATCTGTTTCAGAAAATTTTACTTTTTTTTCGTCATTTTGGTAGACTTTATCTGTTGTTATTATAACTATCGATTTGATAAATTTATATTTTCTCGCAATCTCTAGCAAATTTGAGGTACCTATTACATTAGTGGCTACTGTATCTAGAGGATTCTCAAAACTCTCTAGAACTTGTGGCTGCGCAGCTAAATGAAATATAATTTCAGGTCTTGTTTTTTTTATACATTTTTCTAAATTTTTATAATTTTGGATATTACTTCTATAATCTTTAAAAAATATTTTTTTTATTTTTGTAGAGTCAAAAAAGTTTTTTTTTGTTATAGGGTTAATAGAATATCCTATAACTTTTGACCCTAAATTATTCATCCAAATTGATAACCATCCACCTTTAAATCCTGTGTGACCTGTGATTAAAACTTTTTTATTTTTCCAAAATTTTTTATTTATCATTTAATTTTTTTTTAAGTTTTCTTATATTATCAAAAATTATTTTGTTTATTTTTACTTTATTTAAAACGTCTAAATTTTTAACATTATCTACCGCATACCAGAAACCTTTTAAATTATAAACATCTGTTTTAAACTTTTTTATAAGTTTTGGGTAAAATTCTTTTTCAAAGTTTAGATAATTTTTAAAATTTTCTCTTAAAATTTTTTGACTAAATATAGACATTCCAGAATACACATATCCTCTGAAGTCTTTAGTTTTGGTAATAACAGATTTAAAATTTAAACTTCTTTCAAAGTTAACTACTTTATTATTAACTACACCCACAGTCCCAAAATCGGCCTCTGTTTCACAGCAAATAAAACTTAAATCTTTTTTTTTTATTTGATGATTTTTAAAAAATTTATCTAAATTTGTATCAAAAATAGCATCCCCATTCAAAATTAAAAAGTTTTCAGATTTGATAAATTTTTTTACTTTATAAATTCTTTGAGAAATTGTTGTATTTATTCCCGTATTGACTGATTCTATTTTACAATTTTTAAGTTTTATTTGATCTACAAACTCTTCAACTTGTTTACCTTTGTAACCTACTGGAAGGATAAAATGGTTGAATTTATTTTTTTTTAGAGAATTTAAAATATACCATAAAATTGGTTTACCTTGAACTTTTATTAAAGTTTTGGGAAATTTTTTTCCTAGTTGACCCAACCTTGTTCCCTTCCCTCCGCAAAGGATAATTGCTGTTCTATAAATCATAATGCAAATTTATTCTAAGAGTTTTTGTTACCACAAAAAACTAAATAGTTCACGATTTAAAAACTCTTTTTAATCTTATAAGCAAATAATGGAAAGGAGATAAGTATACATTAACAAAAATCAAATTCTTTAAAATGTGTTGCCAAATATTTAAATAATTCCATGATCTTTTATCTTTTGATAAGTAAATACTCACAATACATCTTGCAAATTGTTTTAACGCAAAATTTTTACACATGTAATATCTCTTAAATGGTAAACCTTTTGATCTATAATAATCTAACATTTCAGGGATTCTAACTATTATTATAAACATATACATTACTAACCATTCTCTAACACCATTAAGATTTACAGTTAATGGTTCTGCTTGAACATATGCTCTAGAATTTTTAAATGCATTTGCAAAAATAATTGCATTAAAATATGTATTATCAGGTGTTGAATACCATCTTTTATCTTTAGCATTTTTCATATTAATGAATTTAACATTTTCAATCCATAACCTCCTCCTAAAGAGATTTAAAAACGTAGCTAATAGATAGTCAAAACTTATTTCTGGATCTATCATTTCCCAAAATTGAATCGACTTACTTTTTTTTACTTTTGAAAACTTCTCCATTTTATCAGGTAAATTATAAGTAGAAAAAGGATGTTTATATTTTTCAAGATGAGATAACTTCAAATTATATGAGTTAATAAAAAAATAATCAGTTTTTTTATATTTATTCAAAAGTTTTGAAATCTTTTTTAAAGAGTGAGGTAATAACAAATCATCATTTCCTAGAGTCCATACAAATTCACCTTTAGCCATTTCCACAACTTTAAGAAAATTCAAAGCAATACCAAAGTTTTTTTTAAATTTATGAAACTTTATATTCAGCCTTTTTGAATATTTTTTTATAATTTTACTAATGTTGTGTTTTGAACCATTATCAGAGATACAAACCTCAAATTTAAATTTTTTACAATTTTGTTTGCTTATATAAATTGATTCTAAACAATTCTCTAAATGTATAGCTCTGTTGTAAGTTGGTATACAAATACTTAATAGCATATTCTATAATAAATTTTTTATATACATTTCACTATAAAATTATACAAATTAATTTCATAGTCTAGATATGATGAAAAGCTGAAGTAATATTATTTATAAAAGTACCGTCAACATTATCTTCTTTTAAATATTTAGTTATTATTTCATTGTAAATTTCAAAGTTTACGCAGTTGTGTTTTTCAAAAACATTTTTAGTAAATTGATTTGTCCAAATTGGGTTCAATCTATACGAACGTGCAAAATTATAATTTATTTTATTTTTAAGATCATTAAAACCTTCATCATTAATTATTAGTAAAGGCTTGTATTCCACTATTGCTTGCTCTAATGCTAAAGAACTATGACCTATCACAAGTTCAGAGTGTTGAATTAAATTTGAAGTTTTTTTGTAAATAATTTCCCTATTTTTGAAAGGATTAATTTTATAATCATATTTTCCGGATGCTGCTATAATTACTCTAAAATTTGTCCAACTTTCGATTTTTTCTAAAACATTATTTATTCTTTTATAAAATCCTTCAATATCATAAGTTGGCTTATCATAACCTATCAGTGCAGCATCTGGGGGTGCGTTCACAGACTCTTCAGCATAAACAATATACCTGTCATTAATTATGGGATCTTCTTTTGTCCAAAGTACATTATATGAGGGAACACTTTTATAAATAAAATTTTTTTTATAAATTTTAAAAACCTGTTTTCTTCCCTCACTACCAGTGCCAATTATCAATGATGGTTTTTTTTTATGGTTATTCATACGTTTTTGTAAAAGCCTTATATTGAATTTTAACTCTGACCACATATTTGGAACTACAGTATATGGGCACAGATGGTGAAGGGTATATTTAATTTTATATTTATTAAAAAAATTTAAGTCAGGATTATCAAACTCATTGTCATTTAATGACCCAAGATTCATTATACATACTATGGCTTTAGGATTTAATTCTGCTATTTTATTTTCTAATTCAGCTAAGGATTTAATTTTGATTATATCCAAATCTCTATATAGATATTCACTAGAGCCGCTAGCTGCATTTTTAATATTTTCTAGTTTAAAAAAAATTTCTTCTGCACTCCATAATTCAACTTCAAAACCATAATTTTTAAATTTATCTAATTTAAATTTTTTTGGCCAAGTATCAAAAAAAGGTGAAGCAGAATATATAATTAATTTTTTTGATTTATCTGAATTATTATTAAGTACCATGGTTATGTTTTATTTTTTGCTCCATTTGGCTAAATTTAAATTTTTATTAATTATTTCTTCTCTTGCTGTTACAAGCCCATCTGCGATAAAATTAAACAAATTTGCAGTTGCTACAGCATCTACTGTCTCTCGTTGTAAACCTTGAATTAAATGATCTGCATTACCTGCTCCTCCTGCTATAATTAATGGTTTTTTCAATTTATGAGCAAGTTTATCAATAGTATCAAAATCGTAACCAAAACCTGTTCCATCTTTTTCTATTGAATTCAAGTATATTTCTCCAATATCCAATTTTTGAACATATTTTAAATAATCCTCAATATTAATATCTATTTTTTGGGTGCCGTCTTTTATTAATACGATATTGGCTCCATTAACTTTACTATAGTCAATTGATGCTACAATACTCTGAGAGCCATATTGTTTTATCAAATCCTTTACCAAATCTGGCCTTAAATAAAGTGAGGAATTTAGAATTAATTTATCTGCTCCACTGTTAAATAATAATTTTGCGTCGTCCATAGTTGTTATGCCTCCACCTGCTGTGATAGGAATAAATACACTTTTGACAATTCTTTTTAGTTCTTTTGCAAATAAATTAATTTCTTTGTTATCTCGGGCTGCGTTTACCACAATCAATTCGTCTAAAGAGTAAGATATTTCTTTTAACTTATAGTTTTTTTCAAGCCAATCAATATTTCCTACTTTTTGAAGTCGAAAATTTCTACTTTGATTGAAGCAACCTTTTGCATATATCAAAGTAAATATAATTCTTTTCCTTAGCACTTTAAAATTTTTCTAAAAAATTTTTTAACATCTTTAAACCATTAGTTTGACTAAGTTCAGGGTGAAACTGTGTTCCAACAATATTATCTTTTTCAAATGACGCCACGAAGTCTTCTCCATAATTACATAAGGAGCTATTTATATCTTTATTACTTTGTACTCTGTAACTATGAGTGAAATAAAAATCGAACTTTCCAACAAATTTATCATTAATTTTTGCATTTGTATTTAATTGTACTTGATTAAAACCTACATGGGGCACTTTCAAATTTAAATCATCAAACCTTTTACATTCTGCATCAATATAAGCAAGGCCTTTCGCACCACCATCCTCTTCACTGCTGTTACATAATAGTTGCATTCCTAAACAAATACCTAAAATTGGAATTTTTTTTTTCAAAACTAGATCATCTAAAATCTTGTCTAGTTTAAGCATCTTTATTTTAGTCATCGCTTTAACAAATGAGCCGACTCCTGGCAGAAGGATTTTGTTAGCTTGATAAATAATATCTAAATTATTTGAAATACTAACATCGTCAATGCCAAGATGTTCAATTGTACTTTGTAAAGAATATAAATTACCCATACCATAATCAATGATTACTAGTTTCATATATTAAAATCCTCTCCGACATTAAATTTTGGTTTCCATATTCCATCAACTTTTTCGAAAAGATCTTTGTTGGCCCATCTATCTAAAACTTCATCAAACTCATCTTTGGACATTTGATAATATTCTAAATATTTTTCGATTAAACTTGAAGGGTAAGAATTATCAAACATTTTAACCAAATTTATTGCCTGACTTCTATTCATCGATCCCCGTCTTATTTCAATTCCTGCATCTTGGGTGGCTCTCCCAAATCCAAATTTGAGATACATTAAGTATGTATGTAAAGATACTAATTCCTGATCATTTTGTGCAAAATTTGTGAATGTGTTAAGATTTCCCTCATTTTTTTCTATAAATCCACAATTTTCTTTTGCTACAACATAGTTTCTATACGAGTCCCAAGGTTCAAAATATGACCATTCAGCAATAGATAATCCAACTTTTGAAACCTTATCTTTTGAAGGAAATCGAAATAAAGTTAAATCTTTTTCATCTATATCTTTATCTTTTTTTATAATATCAAATATTTCCTCATATCCTCCACTTAAGTAAACTCTTTCCATGTACTCAATATCATAAAGCATTTTATTTTTATTTTCAGATGAACCTCCATACTCAACCTCTCCACTTTCACCATAAAAAATAAGAGGAATTTTGAAATTTACCGCTAATCTTACTACCGCTGTTTGAACTGCAGTCAGCCAGCCATAATATGGGTGACCTTTATTCATAAATCCATATTTATTTAATCTATCTAAAACTTTTGGATTACATGAAATATGAATATGGTTGTAACCAGAATTTATAAAATTTGATAAATTCTTATTTCCAACATCTGATGATAACGCAGGTTTAATTGTAACTGTCAAAGGTTTCATTCCATATTTTTTTTCAAGTTGATAGGTTACATATGACCCATCTTTTCCTCCGCTAACTGGAACTAAACAATCGAAACTATCTACTTTAGATCTATTTTTATCTAATAATTCCTTTAGTTGTTTTTCTCTAAATATCCAGTCAATTTTCTTTTTTTCTTCCATCCATTGACATGCATTACACCATCCCCTTTGATCAAATGTAATTCTTGGTCGAGTTGACATATTTAAACAATTCTTGCACCAAAATATTTTTTTAGTCATTAATTCAGATTTTTTTTTAAATTAAAGTTGGCAATATCTTTAAACATTTATTTATTAGCATATATTTAATTTTAAGAGATAATATTAATTAATAATTAAGAAGTTGTAAAATTATATAAAACTACTAGTTATTTAATTTTAAAAAAAATTAAATTAGATTTATAATCACCAAATACCCCAACCTCCATCTACGGCTAAATTCTGCCCGGTAACGTAACTTGATAAGTCGCTTGCTAAATAAGCGATAGTACCTCGAAAGTCATCTTCTGTAGCCATACGCCCTAGTGGGGTTCTAGCGTTATACCTTTTAACAAAAATTTCTGGCTGATTTCTGTACACACCTCCTGGCGATAACGTGTTTATACGTATGTTGCTATTCGCTAAAGTCGTTGCTAGCCATCTAGTTAATTGAATTAAACCACCTTTTGATACAGCATATGCAGCTGGATTTCCCATTTCTGTTCCTTCATAAAGCCGGTTGTCAGGTCCCCAAGTACCATAGGTTGAGCCAATATTTATAACACTTGCACCTTCGCTTTTTTTTAGTAAAGGAGTTAATCCTTGAATAAGACTAAACACTGCAGTTAGATTAACCTCTAATGCTTTTTTCCAAGTTTCAACTGATTGTTGTTCGAAATCTGTTACCCAGCCTTCTAAATTTGAGTCACCTACAAATGCTGCACTGTTCACAATAATATTCATGGGTGCACCTTTTTTACAAAGGTTAAAAATTAATTTTTCACGATCTTTTTTACTACCCAAATCACAATTAATAGATTGAACATTAACTTTGAAACTACTTTTTATCTCTTTTATTAACTTTTTATAATCTGACCCAGGACGGTCAACTAAAATTAAGTCAGCTTTTAACTCAGCCAAGGTCAATGCTATAATTCTACCTATATGACCATTAGCTCCTGTTATAAGTGCTCGCCTACCTTTTAAAGACATTAATTTTGAAAGATTTAACATAATAGTTTTTATTTTATTTTATTCCTTTGATAATAACAACTCTGCAATCTTAAAATCGAATGGTGTGTCAATGTCAAGAGCACGTTCAATTGGAATATGAACATGACGTACTTTACCACTAAAAATACCATCATTTTCTAATACAAATTTTGGAGTTGTAACATATGCAACTGTGGTCATATCATAAATTTCTGGAGCGTCTTGTCTTCTTGTTATTGTTTCTCTTGGCGAAATTAGAAGATTAGCCATACCCTCTTCATCAACTTTGATCATGTTGAAATATGGACTTCGATTAGAGTCTGTAGCCGTAATTACAATATCAGCATCACCTTTTTGATATTCTTTTAGACAATTCTTTAAATCTTTGACGGTTCTTAATGGTGCTGTGACCGGAACAACAATTAAGATATCAGGATAATTACCATCTATTTTGTTGATAGTTTCTAAGGCATGTCTCCAAACTAACCACTCTGGTGCATTATCTTTGGCTAGACTTTTGGGTCTCATAAATGGTACTTCAGCACCAGCATTAATTGCGATACTTGCAATCTTTTTGGAATCTGTAGATACGATTACTTTTTCAATCTCTTTCAGTTCTTTTATTTGGTTTATAGATCGTACAATTAATGGCTCGCCAGCAAGTGGTTTAATATTTTTGTTAAGTATTCCTTTTGAACCACCACGCGCACATATTAAAGCAACAATATTCATCAATAACACTTATATAATATTAGTTAAGCTAAAGATACAGTAGATGATGAGTCTGATGATTTCTTGATAGCTTCTATTATTTTTATTACCTCAAACCCATCTTTACCATCTATTAATGGTTTTTTATTATTTTTAATACAATTTATAAAATGCTTCCACTCAGAAATATAAGATGTATCACGATGGAATTTATTTTTATGAATTATCTTCCATTGTTTTGCACCCTTTTTAAATAACTTTACAGAGCAATCTATTGCATTCCAGTATAATGTACCATTTTGTCCTATAGCTTTACAAAATCTTGTAATGTCATGTCGATAAAAATCCATATTTAAATTTGCAATAATATTATTTTTCTTATTTTTGCCTGATAGACATAATGTAATATGAGCTGTGTCCTCTGTATTAATTTTTAAATTACTTCTTTTATCAATTTTAGAGTTCACCCATTTAACATTTCCAAACAACCAAACTAAATAATCGATGTCATGGCTTAGTTCTAGTAATACCCCGCCTCCAAGTTTTTTTGTTGCAGATACACTTTTTTTATAATCTATATTAGGTCTCCATGAAGGTAAGTATGAACCAACTTCACTTCTAATTGATATAATTTTACCTATTTTATCTTTTTTTAAAATTTCGCGGAATTTTTTCAAAGACTCCAGGAATCGAAGATTATATCCTACCATTAAAATACTTTTTTTTAATTTACATTTATTAATGAGTTTTAAAACATCTTTACTTGAATTTGATATTGGTTTTTCTATTAATAAATGAGTACCTAGATCTGCCAAAGAATGTGCAATATTTATATGATGACTAGCTGGATTGGCTATTACTGCAATTTGGGGTTTAAACTTAATAGCATCTGTCAAAGTTGTAAAACTGTGATTAACGTGTTGGTTTTTTATTTTTTTTGAAACTTTATGTCTTAGAACATTAATTTCTGCATAAGGAAAAAAGTCTCTGGCCAATCTGGCATGGCGTTTACCTATACTTCCATACCCTACTATTAGCACTTTTTTGATCATCAAATTTTTACTTTATTTAACTTTATAGTAATCTTCTGGTATTCCAATGTCTAACCATGGTTCATGAACTGGATACACAATAGTTCTTAATTTTTTTTTTTTAAGTCTTTCAAATATATTTGGCATATCAAGTCTTTCATTTTTTTTTATTACATCAATTGCTGAAGGCTCTAAAACATACACTCCAGCGTTTATATGGCTTCTTATAATGGGTTTTTCCTCAAAATTAATGATATCAACTCCTTTAGTTTGAACAACTCCATAAGGATTTTCCCATTCATGGTTTCGCACTGCCATTGTTGCCTCTGCATTGTGATTGCTATGAAAATCTAGTAATTCTCCATAATGAAAGTCTGTCATTATATCACAATTTGATACTACAAAAGAAAGGTCTGGTTTAGGAGATATTAATTTTAATGCTCCACAAGTACCAAGTGGCTGATCTTCTTTTATATAATTTATTTTTACATTCCACTTTTTTCCATTGGAAAAATAATCTTTTATCATGTGTCCAAGATAATTAATCGAAATCAGAAAATTTTCAAATCCCTGTGCTTTTGCCCTCTCAATTATAACTTCAAGCATTGGCTTACCATTAACTGGCAGTAACGGTTTTGGGCAATTTTTAGTGTATTTACCAAGCCTTGTTCCTTTTCCTCCTGCCATTATTACTAATGTATTTGGGATTTTCTTATGTGCCACAACTTCATCCCATAGATACAGACCAACAATTTTTTTATTTTTGCTTATGACAGGGATTTGCTGAATTTTATTTTTTACCATTAGCTCCAAAACTATTTCATGCTGTATTTCGGGACTAACTATGAGTGCATTATTATTAATTATTTTTTTGATTGAGGTTTTTTGACTCGCTCCATTAATTAAAGCTCGTCTTATATCTCCGTCTGAAATAGTTCCTTTGAATTCTTTTTTTTTATTTATAATTAATGTGATTCTTGAACCAGATTTATTTAGATTTTTTAAAACATCTTCAATGTTAGCTTCCATTGTAAGGATTGTTTCATCCCACTTACTATAATGAATAAAATTATCTCTTCTTTTAAAATTTTTTTTCACTAAATAGTTTCTTTTTTAATAAAATATTTTACAATTATGCGATTAGCTGAGACTTATTCTATAAATAAACTAATTGCAGCAAAAATTTTTATACTCATGACTGACTAATATAATAATTTATCAACATTTTCTAATGAAATAGGGAATATTATTATATGGTAATTTTTCAATTTTTAATTTTGGATATTTGGCAATAAATTCGTCAACAGCAATTGTGGCCCCTTCAACAATATTATAATCATCAATAACTATAAGTCCTCCAATTACAATTTGGTTATATATTTTTTCAAGAGTAAAGGCCGTAGGCTCATAAACATCCATGTCAAGATGTACAAGGCTAAATTTTTCTGAACTATTTTTTGCCAAAAAATCTGATAGAGTATTTCTTATATCACCATCTACTAATTGATAGTTAGTAAAAGATTTAAGTTTTAATATATAGTTTGTTTCCTCTAAGGACAAACCTTCACCCCCATCTTTTTCAAATTCTTGGATAAAATTTATATCACTGTTTATATTTGATATTCCTTTAGTTGGAAAAGTGCCAAATGCGTCAAAACCAATAATTTTTCTAGTGGATGCAGTTTCAAAGATTTCTCGTAGTGATAACCAACGTATTAAACTATTAGCTTTATATACTCCAAATTCTGCGATCGTGCCGGGTAAATCTATTATTTTTTTATAAAGTTCTGCATGACATAAAACTTTTCCAAAACGGGATACATCACCAAACCACCAATAACCTAATTCATAATCCCAATAATTTTCTGGTGTTAATTTTCTTATATCTTTCAAAATATTTCTTTCAAGTAAACAATGCTCTAATCATAATCAACTTCACATATAGCTTCACAAAATAATGTTGATAAACTTATATTTGTATTTAAAATTTGATGCTGATGAATTGTAATTTTATTTTTATAGATCTTCATTAATTTAATTTATTTATATGGTAACTTATATCTATAAATGTATTTGGTACAAAGCTATCTTTTTTGTGGATATATATTAAATGTATCAACTAAATCTAAAAATTATATTTATATTTTAGAATATTAAGCTAAGAAGCAAAATGATAATTTATTTAAATTAAAATGTAAATGTAATGATAAAAAAAAAAATACAAATTGTATGCACATTAGGGCCCAGTTCATTAAATTCTAAATTCTTAGATTTTGCAGATAAAAATGTCGATCTTCTGAGATTGAATATGTCTCACTTAGATATATCTGATCTTGAAAAAAATATTAAATTCATCAAAAAAAGGACTAATTGTCCCATTTGTATAGACACTGAAGGCGCACAAATTAGAAGTAAATTTAAAAAAAAAATATTCTTAAAAAAAAAGGCATCAATATATTTTAGAAAAAATAAAAAAAAAAATTTCAGCTTGTATCCAGAATATGTTCAAGACAAATTAAAATTAAACGATATTTTAAATATCGGTTTTGAAGGTTTAAAAGTTAGAATAAAAAAAAATAATAGTCAATTTTTAGAAGCTATAGTTATTAATGAAGGTTTTTTTGAAGGCAACAAAGGTGTCCATGTAGAAAATAGAAAAATTAGATTAAAATGTTTAACAGAAAAAGACATTGAAGCAATCAAGGTTGGAAAAATTCATAATATAAATAATTTTGCACTTTCTTTCACAAACAGTTTAAATGATGTTAAATATTTTAATAAACTAAACAGTGAGAAAACAAATAATATTTTTAAAATTGAAACAAAACAGGCAATAGATGAATTCAAAGAGATAATAAGAGAAGGAGATAATTTTTTGATTGATAGAGGTGATTTATCCAAAGATATAAGTGTTTATAAAATACCTGAAACTCAAAGAAGATTAATAAAAATAAAAAATAAATTCAAAAATAAAAAAATTTTTATAGCGACTAATCTACTGGAAAGTATGATTTTGAATAATTATCCAACAAGAGCTGAAGCTAATGATATATATTCTTGTATTGAAATGGGAGCGGATGGGCTTGTTCTTGCTGCAGAAACAGCAATTGGAAGAAACCCTATTGAATGTATTAAATTTGTTAAAGAAATGATTAATCAATTTAGGTAATATCTAATATAGATAGAAGTTTTATTGATCAAAAAAATTTTTTATTTTTAATTAAATTATATTTCTTAAAAGTAATGATAACGAAGAAATAAATGCTAGAAAAAATATTAATTTACGAAAATAAGACTCAGATGTGAACTCTAGTAAAATGTTTCCTAGCGTTATTCCGATAAAAATACATATTATTAGCATATCAAATTTATAAAGATTTTTAGTCAGTCCAAAAATCAAATAGAATAGAGCAAATTGGATAGAAGCTAAAAAAAAATAAAATAATGTTATTTCACTTCTACTTTTCTTTTTAGATTTATTAAGATTTATTAAAAAAATTGAAAGAAGTGTGCCCCCAGAGTTAGTTAAACCATGTGCAATTCCTATAATCATTAAGATGATTTTATTAATTCTCAATGAAAGTTTTTCTAAAAGTTTTGAGATTTTATGTCTAAAAATTAGAGTTAAAAGTATCATTATTGATACAAAATAATCAAAATTTATAAATTTATATAGAAATTTTAAAATAATTAATCCAATAAACACAAAAGGAATACAAACAATGAAAAAATGAGTCAATCTATCAAAATCATAATCAAAAGAGCCGGTTTTGAATTTAATAATCAAAATATTTATTAAGCTAGTAATTATTGAAATTGGTAATAAATAATTCATAATTTCAATTATAGATATATTTAATAATAATAAAGCTGGTGTTCCCAAAACTAATACTCCTACTCCAGCAATTGATTGAACCATTACTAAGAAAATGACTAAAATAGGATTGATTAATTCAATTAACATTATAAAAAACTAAGTAGTGTTATAATAGAAAATTAACTCATGAAAAGTAAAATTAAAAATTGGAGAAAAAAAACTTCTATATATATTGGACGATTTCAACCTATTCATGATGGTCATTTTGAGATTATAAAAAAAGCTATAAAAAAAAATGGGCAAATAGCAATATTAGTTATGGACAGTCATAGAATTAATAAAAAAAATCCCTACACTTTTGATCAAGTAGTAAGAAAAATACATAAAAAATTGATTAATTATACAGGCAAATATCAAATTATAAAAATCCCTGTTGTTTCAGAATTTATATATGGAAGAAAAGTTGGATATAAAATAAACAAATATAAAATTGGAAAAAAACTTGAAAAAATATCTGCAACTAAAATAAGAAGGAGCTTAAAAATTGGCTAAGATTATTTGGCTAACTGGACTTTCTGGCTCAGGAAAAACTACCCTTAGTAAAAAAATTAGAGGATTCATAAAGTCTAGTAAAAAATCTCTAATTATAGATGGAGATACATTTCGAAAAAAAAATAAACAATTTTCGTTTTCAAAAAAAAATATAATTATAAATAATTTACAAATTATAGATTATTGTAAGAAAAATTTTTATAAATATGACTACATATTAGTTTCTGTTATTTCTCCATTAGAAAAAACAAGAAAATATGCCTATAAAATATTCAAAGAAAATTATTTTGAAGTGTATGTGTTTGCAAGTATTAAAGTTCTAGTTAAAAGAGATACAAAAGGTTTATATAGTCTTTCAAAAAAAAAATTACTCAATAATCTAATTGGCTATAAATCAAAAATAAATTATGAAAAAAGTGGCCATAAATATTTGAGAATAAATACAAAATTATTATCTATCAATCAGTCAGTTTCAAAAATATTAAAATATACAAAGATCATAAATTAGTAATTTTTAAATAACTTAAAGTTTAAAACTATTTATTTATCATCAATTATAAATAGATTTAATGCTCAAAAGAAAAACTTTCAATTCACAAAATATTCTAATAACAAAAAATTTGATTATACAAATTGTGGTATTAAAAATTTTATAAGTTTGTGTTTTATATGCAAATCATCATATGTTTGGTCTTATCAATTTTCTAAATCATAAAAATTATCATCATAATATTCACTTAATGACACCAAATCGTTATAAAATTTTATATCTGTATTTTTTTTAATTTCATCTAATTTTTCAACTCTAGTAGGTACTTTTTTTGATTGAATAATAATTTTATTATCAATTATTTCGTTCATATATGAATTCTTTTTTAGATTTAAAAATTGGGATATTTTGTCTACCTCATTATTTGTATTAGACAATAAGTCTTCATATTTGAGAATATGGATCTTTTTTCTCAACTTAAGATTTAATTTTTTATATTGTTCGATTGATGCTTTCACAAGTATATTGTGCATAAAAATACATTTTTCCATTTCATTGAGCTTTATGTATTCCTCTTCATGACCAATAACATAGAAAGGAATTATGTTACCTCCATAATTAAAAAGAGTAGTAAAACTTCTTGGATCGGCCTTATCATACCTTGTGCCCCAACCTCTTTTATACCATGAGTGAGCGGTATCTATTGGGTGCCTAAAAATTTCAATAATTATAGCTTCTATATTAAGCTCTAAAAAACTTGAATATTGAGCTAAAATCTCATGTGTTTGAAATTGAAAATAAATATCTTTTTTAAATAACTCATCAATTACATCATCATCATCTTTCTTATTTAAATTTTTATAAAACTGCTTTGGATTACTAGTATTGTGTATACCAGTGAGGTCATCATATCTAAAATTTAGATTTCTAGACAATTTGTAATGATAAAAATTTTGGTTTAAATATAATCTCAATATTGATGAAGTTGCATTTTTACTAATTTTGTTATTACTAAACATTGGTAATATTTGTTCCAAAATATCTAAAACTTGAATGCTTGAAACGTTTTCAAAGCCCAATAATATATTGCTCAACAAAGCTTTTCCCGATCTGGTAAGCCCATCGGCAAATATTACTTTGTCGGTTATCATTTGATATTCAAATATATTATTCTTCATGAAATATTTTTTTTCCAAATAGGATTTTTTAATTCCCAAATTCCATTTATTTTTTCCCATAAATGTGGGCTTCGTAATTTTTCTGTAGTGTCATGATAATCTTGCAAAGATATACCCATGTAATCACAACAGTCTTTTATATACTGCTCTGGAAATTCCCCATCAAATCGCTTTATTAATGAAATACCTTCATCTCTAGTTAAATCTCCATTTCTTACTTCCTGGGCAGAGTCGTAAGTTGCTCTTCCTATTCCAAATTTAATTGATGTTGTGTGATAATGAAGCCAGTCAATTTTATCATCAATTGAAGAATATTTGCCATAACTGCCCTCTGTTCTATGATCGTTTGGCATAAAATTAGTATTCTCAACTGAATAATAATATGTTTCTTGTGGGTGCCATCTTACGTAATATCCCAAATAATGAACCTCTGTAGCGGTTTTTTTTATTTCATAAGGGTTTACTGGTAGATATGCGTCTAAATCAGATAATTTAAATCCATATTTGTCAATTATCTCTTGAGCAGGAACACCACCTAGGACTAAATCTTTTAGATTCAATTCAGCACTATAATATTTTGGATCTCTTGTTGGTTTCTGATTATCTATTGTTGGATTTCCATACTCCGCTTCATTTTCACCAAAAATAACTAACGGAATATCTAATAATACTGACAATCTTGGTGCAAGATTTTTTTGACCTAAGATAAACGGCTGAAATGGATGACCTAAATTTAAAAATGCTTTTTTTGTTAAAAATCTATGCAATTTTTTATTCTGATTGTAAGTATAATTTGCAAAACCTGCATCTAGCCATGCATAAAAGTTTCTTTTTCCTATATTTGTATAAATAGCTGGTGGCCACGTGATTAAAATAGGATTCATATTATAGGTGTATTTCAATTTATAGGCTGCTTGGATACTGTCTTTACCACCACTGCCTGGAACCACCACATCATATCTACCATCATTTCTTCGAAATCTATTACATAACTCCTCTAACTCTAAATGTCTTTCATTCCAATTAATTGATTTTTTTAATTCATTGTAATTACAGGCATCACAAATACCATTTTCATCAAATGCAAGGACTTTCTTTTTTTCTTTATCTGTTTGTTTAAATTCTACTGTTGAGTTTGGTTTTTGATTGTTCATTGTACATTTTTTACAAAATACAACATTAAGTGGTAAACCATACTTCCCTGTCAATTCACTCATTATTTTAAATCCTGACTAATAAAGTTTTTAAGAAATTCTATTCCAGCCTCTCTACTCTTTTCAGGATGAAACTGAACTCCATAAATATTATTTTTTTGTATTGCTGAAACAAATTTATGTCCAGCACATTCCGTTAATGATACAATATCTGTATAATTTACTACTTCAAATGAATGCATAAAATAGAACTCCTCGTTTTCTAACCCTTTTAGAATATCGTTGGTTTTCATCACCTGAATAGTATTAAAACCTACATGTGGTACCTTTGCATCTATAAGCATAGGCCGAACTTCTGCTTTTATTAAATCAAGTCCCTTTGTTTGACCATACTCAAATCCTAAAGTTGATAATATTTGCATACCTAGACAAATACCAAGAATTGGTTTTGTGTTGTTTGCTAAAACTTCTAAAAATCCAATATTTTCAATTTGTTCCATTGCATTTTTGAAACTACCTACGCCTGGCAATACTATCTTATCTACTTGGCTCAACTGTTCTGCGTTATTGACTATTAAAGTCTCACCATTTGCTTTCTTTAGAGCTTTTTCTACACTATGTAAATTTCCTGCTGTTCCATAGTTTACAATTCCAATTATATTACTCATTTAGAAACCTCAATATTATTTCCTCTTAAATATTCTTTTATTTCCTTGATTGAGAATTTGTCATAATGAAGTATGCTTGCAACTGCTACACCACTGGGTTTTGCCTGCTCGATAAGCTCTTTTATATTTTCTAAGCTTCCTGCTCCACTTGCAACTACTACAGGGATTTTTACACTTTCAATTACTTGTTTTGCAAGCTGAATATCAAACCCGTTTTGTCTTCCGTCTCTATCTACACATTGTAAGAATATTTCTCCTGCTCCTCTAGACTCAACTTCTTTAACCCAATTAATCACATTTCTACCTGATCGAATTCGTCCACAGTCAGTGTAACATTCGTATTGATTTTCCCATTTTTTTGCTTCTATATTAACGATAACAGCTTGACTGCCAAAAATTTGTGCAGCTTGATTTATAATTTCAGGATTTTCTTGAACTGCATGAGTATTGATTGCTACCTTATCGGCACCATTATTAAAAAGTTTTGAAAAATCTTCTAGTGTTTTAACTCCACCACCAACACCAAATGGTATAAACAGCTCGTTAGCGGTTTTTTCAATTTCATCAAACAAAATTTCCCTTTGATATAATGATGCAACGATATCTACGTACATTACTTCATCAGCACCTTGCTCATAGTATTTTCTAGCTAAATCTAATGACAATCCTATTTTTCTCAAACCTTCAAAATGAACTGGTTTTATAACATATGGTGGTTTTACATCTAGTTTTGCAATTATTCTTGTTTTCATATTTTTTATTTATTTTTTAAATCATAAAATGATTTTTTTAATATAGTTTTTAAATTAGCTTTTTTTATTTTATCTATAATTTTTTTAGACGCATGTCCATCACCATATGGATTAATTGAAGTTTTAAGAGTTTTAAGAAATTTTGTTGAATATAGCTCAGTTAAAGCTCTTGATATTGAATTTTTTTTTGGTTCACAATCAATAACGCTCAAAGATTTTATACGACCTTTTTGTCTGTCACCAATGTTTATTGTTCCAATCTTAAAACTTGGCGCTTCTAAAAGTCCACTTGAGCTATTTCCTACTACAGCATTCACATATTGTAAGGTACTTAAATATTTTAACTGTCCAAGCGAGATAAACCCAATTGATGTTTTGTGATTTTCACTTGTATACTTATCAATCATTTTATTTATTACTTTACCATTTAAGTCGCTATTGGTCTTAGTAAAAATAATATTGGTATTATTAAGTTCACTGATGGCATAGAGCAGTTCTTGAAATTGATCCTTAGAAGAAATATTTTCTAAAGTTGCTGGGTGAAATGTTACCAATAGATTTTTTTTGTTAAATTTAAAATTTATCAAATTTTCTAATTCATTTTTACCTAATAGTTTCAATCTTTTTATATTTTCAATCCCCATTCCTCCCACATTAAAAACTCTATCAGGATGCTCACCTAACTGTATTACTCTATTTTTATATTCTTCCGTGGCAGTAAAATGTAAATGAGACATTTTTGAAATACAATGTCGGATATAATCATCCCAAGATCCTTCTGTTATTTCTCCTCCATGAATGTGGGCTAATGGAATTCTTGCTATCATAGCAGCAATTGCTGCACTAAAAATTTCATATCTATCACCTAAAACTACAACAATATCTGGTTTAAGCTCATCGTATGCTTCTGCAATAAACTTTTGTGCTACACTCATTGATCTTGAAATACCAACGCTCGTGTCAGATGATAAATTTATATCGATTTTTTTATCAATGTTAAAATCTTTTTCTATTTCCTTATAAGTTAAACCAAACTCTGAACTAAGGTGCATTCCTGTAACAATAAGTTGAAGCTCAAGATCTTGATCAATTTTAACTTGTTTTATTAGCCAGAAAAGCAATCCATAATCTGCGCGTGAACCGGTCACTATACAAACTTTCCTTTTGTTCATATCAATTCATCTTCATTATATTTTTTTTTTGCTTTAACACCCAAAACATCATCCCATTTCATTGGGCTTATACCTGTACCTGGTCTTTTTACAGCAATGTTTTTTTCATTTAGAATTTCACCTCTTTCAATTTTAGTTTTTGCAACAATTGATTTTCTTACTATTTTAATATTTGCCAACTCACTCGATGATGGTTTTTTTATGCCATTACCAAGAGCCTTTTCTATGTTTCTAATCGATTTAATCATTACTTTTAACTGGTCTGGTTCAAGACTGGCTTTATGATCTGGACCTTTCATTTTACTATCTAAAGTGAAATGTTTTTCTATACATTTTGCTCCCATTGCAACTGCTGCAATATCAACTTCTACTCCCAGAGTATGATCACTATATCCAAAATTCACATTTAATTCTTTACCCATTGTCACCATTGCTCTTAAATTTACATCTTCCATTGAAGTTGGATATTCAGTATTAGCATGCAAGATTGTTATATTTTTTTTTTTAGTACCTGAGTCAAGCAAAATTTTAAAAGCATTCTTAACCTCATAAATATTTGACATCCCTGTTGAAAGAATAATCTTTTTATTTAATTTACCTATGTGTTTAAGGTAAGGAAGATTTGTAACCTCACCACTAGGAATTTTTAAAATTTCTAAACCTAAATTTTTTAATAATTCTATACTTTCATGATCAAAAGGAGATGATAAAAAAATTATCTTTTTTTTTTTACAATATGAAATAAGTTTCTTGTGCATTTCAATATTCATCTCTAATTTTTTCAACATATCTAACTGAGACTCATTATTATTCGTAGTTTTTTTTTGGTACATAGCTTTTTTAGCATTTTTAGTTGCAAGACTCTCTGCTTTAAATGTCTGGAATTTAACAGCATCAGCTCCTGCGTTAGAAGCTACATCAATTAATTTTTTTGCTATAACAATTGAGCCATTATGATTAACACCAGCCTCAGCTATTATAAATACTTTCTTAGACTTCAAATCTATCTCCAATTTTTATGTTACCATTAAATTCAAATTCGATAACTTTTATGAAACTATCTTTTGTTTTAATAGTAAAAGTAGTTGGTGTCCTATGTAACACCGATCCAACAATCAATTTATAATTTGGCGCATTATTAATTAATTCTACTTTATTAATTTTCATTTCTTTTTTATTAACGAAAGCTCTCGCTTTTGGTCCTGGTGCGCAAATTGCTCTTACAAAATTAAATATCTCTCTACTTGTTTGATTCCAATTTATAATTTCATCACCATTATTCCTTTCATTACAATAAAAACCAACAGGATGGAATTCTATTTGTTTTTTAGACTCTACATATCCTTTTTTAAAATTTATGATTACTGAATAAAGTATATTAGAACATTCAACATAAGCTTTATTAAGTAGCGTATTGTAGTTATCTTGATCTGTAATTGGAAAAGTTTTTTGTGAAATAATATCACCTGTATCTATACCTTCATCTACGTAATGAACTGTTATACCAAACTCTTTTTCATCATTTATTAATACCCAATTTAAAACATTTCTTCCTCTATAGAATGGTAATTTGCCAGCATGACAATTTATAGTTTTGTACTTTGCTAAATTAATAATTTTTGATTTAAATATTTGATTAAATGACATTGATACAAATAAATCACAATCATAACTTTTTATATTTGAAATAAATTCATCTGAATTTACATTAAGATGTTTTAAGTAATCTATTTTAAAACGTTTAGCATATTCTTTTAATCTTTCATCTTCACTATCGTATCTTACACAAATGAAAGATATTTTTATTTCAGGATCATTAATTAGTTTATCTAATGTTTTGTGGCTCCACGGTCCATCTGCAAAATAACCAATATTTAAAATCATTAAAACCTTACTGAACTAGGTATGTTGACTACTCGCTCAAATAACCAAATTGAATTTTTCAACTCATCACATTGTGCATTTTTAAACATTGGTAGCTTATTCATTAACGTCCAAATTGGTCTTGTCATAATACCTGTTGAATTGGTGTCTTTTAAAAATTTATCTCGTTGATTTTTATCTTTTAAGATAATTGAATTTAACCAATAATTTGATTTACTATCATTAGGTTCTTTAAAAAAATTACATTCAGTGTCTTTAAAAAAATTTTCATACTTAATTGCTAAATTGCGTTTATTGATAATAAAATTATTGAGATTTTCTAATTGTGCCATTAATAAAGCAGCGTTTAAATTAGGCATTCGATAATTATAACCAACCATATCATGGTTAAAGTTCCACTCATGAGGAACTTTGGCAGTTGTAGTTAAATGTTTTGCTTTTTTTTTAAGAACTTCGTTATTTGTAATTATACACCCTCCTCCACCAGATGTGATAATCTTATTTCCATTAAAACTGATAGTTCCTAATTGTCCAAAAGTACCAGTATGCTTTTCTTCATAAAAACTACCCAAGCTTTCTGCAGCATCTTCAATTAAAAATATACCATACTCATCACAAATTTCTTTTATTTCTTTTATCCTACAGGGATGACCATAAGAATGCATAGGCACACATGCTTTAATTACCTTGCTAGTTTTATTATTTATACACTCTTTATTCTTGACGGTTGTATTATTCTTTAAAAATAATCTAAGTGAGGTAGGAGAAAGGCCCATAGTATCTCTATCCACATCAATAAATATTGGGCTAGCATTACAATAATTAATAGCATTACAGGTTGCAACAAATGTTAGTGGCTGGGTTATCACTTCAGAGTTTTTATCAACATTAGCTAACAATAGAGATATATGGAGCGCAGAGGTGCCATTAACTGTTGCAATGGCGTATTTTGCACCAGTATATTTTGCTATTTTATCCTCAAATTGATCTACAAATTTTCCCGCTGATGAGACAAATGTTGAATCTATACACTCACTTAAATATTTTTTTTCATTTCCAGCAAATATTGGCTCATGAAGAGGTACAAATTTATCTTTACTATAGATGGATCTTATAAAGTCGATTACAGATAAATTTTGTTTATCACTATTTTCGCTCATGAGGAATATTATAGTATTTTTGATCCTCAGGATCTTTGATTAAATTCTCTTGAATTACACGTTTAATTTCCATAATTCCATCTGGAACAGTCATACTTATTTTAAAATCAAGCTCTTTTTTAATTTTATCACAATTAACTCTATAATCTCTTGGATCATCATCTTTTTTTACATATTTTATTTTTGAATCAGGTAATACTTTTTTAATTTCATTAACTAACATTTGTTTAGTGTAGTTTTCATCTGTATCACCAACATTAAAAACATTGTAAGCAACTTTTTCTTTTTCAGATTTTAAAACAGTAATAAATGCATTAGAAAAATCTTTTACATGACAATAAGGTCTCCAAAATTGTTCTC
>ENA-UOXV01001214-UOXV01001214.1-marine-metagenome-genome-assembly--contig:-NODE-1214-length-36619-cov-6.973280_pt1 | contig 36619 bp, 30 predicted proteins | sample MGYA00238165_ERZ766961 | MGnify/ENA primary metagenome ERZ766961 (study PRJEB28924, sample SAMN03173240) | marine metagenome | biome: Marine; feature: Water; material: Subsurface seawater | place: North... | reverse complement strand
TGGAATTCTTGGTGGGCGATGACAGGCTCGAACTGTCGACCCGCTGATTAAGAGTCAGCTGCTCTACCAACTGAGCTAATCGCCCTCAAGCGGCGAGACTGATACCAGAGCGCCTCAGACTTGTCGATAGGTCTCACAGCGTCTGGACGCTCCTAGCCGTCGCCGCCGCCATGGCGGGATATGGTCACGTCGCGGTGGATATACGTGCAGATCAGGAAACCCATGCCGATCATCAGGGTCAGCATCGCCGTGCCGCCATACGAGATCAGGGGCAGCGGTACACCGACAACGGGGATCAGGCCCATCACCATCGCGATATTGATGAACACATAGAGGAACAGCATGCTGGTGATCCCCATTGCCAGCAGGCGGCCGAAATGCGTGCGCGACCGCAGGCTGATGGCAAAGCCATACACCATGATCAGCATGTACAGCCCCAGCAGGACAAGCCCGCCGACCATGCCGAATTCCTCCGCCAGCATGGTGAAGATGAAATCCGTCTGTTTTTCGGGGAGGAAGTTCAGATGGCTCTGCGAGCCCTGCATGAACCCCTTGCCGAACAACCCGCCCGAGCCAAGGGCGATTTTCGACTGCAGGATATGATACCCTGCGCCCAGAGGGTCTGTCTCCGGGTCGAGGAAAGTAAAGATGCGTTTCTGCTGGTACGGGCGCAGCATGCTCCAGGCGATCGGCACCGCGGCCCCCGCCGCGGCAAAGACCAGGCCGAATTTCCACAGCCGCACCCCTGCCACGAAGAACACGGCGCCGCCGGTCATGATCAGGAAAAGTGCCGTGCCCAGGTCGGGCTGCTTGAGAACCAGCGCCGAGGGCGCGCCTATCATCAGTATCGGTGCAAGCAGGTAGGGTATGCGCCGGACGTCTTCGGCAGATACACCGTGAAAATACCGCGCCAGCGCCAGCGCAATGCCGACTTTCATAAGTTCCGAGGGCTGGAGCTTGATCACCCCGAGATTGATCCAGCGCTGCGCGCCCATGCCGACCGAGCCGACGACCTCGACCGCAATCAGCATCACCAGAAGAATCCCGTAAATCAGGTAGGCATAGCGATACCAGAACCGGATATCGACAAGCGCGATGGTGATCAGGATGACAAGCCCCACGCCATAGCGCGCGATCTGGCGCGTCGCCCATGGGTTCCAGGACCCGTTCGCCGCCGAATACAGCATGGCGATACCGACCGCCGCCGTCGCGGTTATCAGGAGCACCAGTCCCCAGTTGATCTGCAGGATCTTCCGGCCGAGGCTGAGACGTTGAGACGGGGCGAATCCATGCATCGACATGCTCAGATCTCTTCGCTTTTCGCAGGCGCCTTCGCAGCGGCAGGCGCAAGGGTTCGATTTGCAGGGTCTCGTTTCTGGGTGGCCAGCAACAGGTCACGTGCGATAGGTGCCGCAACCTTCGAGCCGCCACCACCGTGTTCAACGATCACCGATACGGCATAACGGGGATTGTCTGACGGCGCATAGCCGACAAACAGAGCATGATCGCGCTCCCGCCACGGACGCTCGTGATTTTTAAGCACCCGGGTATCACGCTCTGCCTTGCTGATGCGGCGCACCTGGGCCGTGCCCGTTTTTCCGGACATTTCCATGCCTTCTTCGGAAATCCGGGCCCGATAGGCCGTGCCTTGCTGAACGTTTGTCACCCGGTTCATCCCCTCTCGCACCACGTCGAGTGACCTTTTGGAGATACCGAGATCCTTGAAAACAGGTTCTTCCTCTTTACCGTCGACCTCGGCGGCCCGGATAAGCCGCGGGAGCACCGCTTTCCCCCCATTCGCGATGCGGGCAGTCATGACGGCCAGCTGCAAAGGCGTCGTCAGGATAAAGCCCTGCCCGATGCCCGATATCAGGGTTTCACCCTGCTGCCAGGCCGTGCCGATCAACGCCTTCTTCCAGGCGCGGGTCGGGATCACGCCGCCTTTTTCCGACGGCAGCTCTATACCGGTCTTGGTGCCGAGCCCGAAACGCGTCGCCATCGCTGCGATCCGGTCAATACCGATCCGTTTGGCGATATCGTAGAAATACACGTCGCACGAATTCTGATGGGCGTCATACATATCCTGCCAGCCATGGCCATGACGTTTCCAGCAATGGAACCGCGCATTGCCGAGCTGCGTGTGTCCCCGGCAGAAAACGCGGTGATCCGGCGCCACGATGCGCGCCTCCAAAGCGGCGAGTGCAACCACCATCTTGAATGTCGAACCGGGTGCGTATAGCCCCGATATCGCCTTGTTGGTCAGCGGAGCATAGGGGTCGTTGATCAGCCGGCGCCATGTCTTGGAAGAAAGCCCGGTCACAAATTCATTCGGATCAAAACCCGGCACAGAAGACAGAGCGAGCACGTCGCCGTTATGGATATCGAGAATAACGGCGGAGGCGCTTTTCTCTTCCTTCAGGCGGTCGGCAGCCAGTTTCTGTAGATCACGATCAATCGTCAGGCGCAGATCCACGCCGGGCTGACCCTCCTGACGCGACAGCTCGCGAATAACCCGACCGACGGCATTCACCTCAACCTGGGTGTTGCCGGCCTTGCCGCGCAAATTGAGATCGAACACCCGCTCGACACCATTCTTGCCGACCTTGAAACCCGGAAGCTCCAGAAGCGGATCACCGGTCACTTCCTTTTCCGAAACCGCCGAGACATATCCAAGCACATGGGCGAAATCTTCAGCAAACGGGTACTGTCTGCTCTGGCCGACCTCAATCGACAAACCGGGCAGATCCGGGGCGTTTACCTCTATTCGGGATACATCACGCCAATCGAGATTCTCGCGCACGGTTACCGGCACGAAACCGCGGCGACGGCGTACTTCACGCAGAATACGGTGGCGTTCGTAATCCTCCAGCGAGATGATCCCCGACAACGTATCGAGCATCGTATTGATGTCGTTGACCTGTTCGGCGACCAGTGTGACCCGGTAGTTTTCCTGGTTAACGGCAAGTGCGCGCCCGTAACGATCCACGATCGTGCCACGCGGCGGCGGCAACAGCCGCAGATTGATCCGGTTCTCATCTGCCAGTGTCTTGTACTTGTCGGATTCAATTACCTGGAGCTGGTACATCCGTCCCGCCAGCAGGCTGAGCAGCAGCACCTTGCCACCACCGAGAAATGCGACCCGCCGGGAGAATGACTTGAACCGGCTCGAATCCTTATACATCGAGCGGCCTGATTATCGCATGCTGTGCCCGGGCTAAAAACCACGCCATGAACGGGAACACGCCGAATGTCAGGACGGACTGGAACAGAACGGGGACCGGGCTCATAACGGTCACGTTAAGGGCGCAGACAATGACCCAGGATGCGAGGCCGGCGGCCAGCGCGACCAGCGAAAAGCAACACCAGATAACAGCGAAGGACTTACCCTGAAAGAACGTCCGCTGCGATACAATCGCCCAGTTGGCCAATAGCAGGATCAGGGCGTGCAAACCTATCGGCGAGCCGACCAGAATATCCTCCCAGAGGCCCAGCACAAAGGCGGCAATCGCCGGGAACAGGTCGGGGCGGTAAATCGCCCAATAGAAAACAGTCATAAGCCCGACGTCTACCGCAACCTGACCGTATCCTGGCAGGTATACGGGCAATGCCGATAACATGACGAGCACAACACTTGTGAGGAAGGGGGCCAGCTGCCGTGCGGAACGATCCAGGCGTTGAACGGCCGCCGCGATCATTTCGGCCGCGATGGTCTGGCGGCGGACGGAACGATCCGGCCCGCGACCTCGCCAGGAAACTCCGTAATAATTCGCACGTATTCCAGCCGGTAGAAATCGGCAAAAGGCTCTACGCGAATGCCGCTATCCCCGATGCTGGTAATTCTGCCGATCGGCAATCCGGCAGGAAAGACCCCGCCATGACCGGAGGTCACGATACGGTCTCCGACGTTCAGCCCCGCGTTCGGGGGCAGGAAATCCAGCCGGGGAAGCGGACTGTTATCACCCGCGAGAATTGCCCGAACCCGGCTTTTTTCTCCCACCACCGGAATTCGGGAGTTGAGGTCCGAGAGCAGGAGCACACGGCCGGATCGACGGCCGGATTCGGCGACACGCCCAATCAGGCCATCGCCATTGACCACAGCATCGCCTTTCTGAATTCCGTCTACCATGCCGCCATTGATCAGCACCGAACGCACGAAAACGCCGCCGGAATCTCCGATCACCCGGGCAGCTGCAAAAGAAGCACCACGTTCGGGAACAAAATTAAGCATTTTGCGAAATGTGGAATTCTCGGCCGCGAGGGCGAGTGCCGCACTCTGCCATTCAAGCAGACGGGCATTTTGTTCACGCAACTGCGCGTTCTCGGCATACACGCTGAAGAACCGGTTCACGCGATCAACACCTTCAGAGACCGTCGCTATGGGGCGGGAAAGCGCATCCATCACCGGGGCCACCACATCAATCACGCTTGACCGCGCACGCTCTACGACCAGCGTATCGGCCTTACCGAGAAGCATGATCGCAAAAGCCGCGATAATAAGAAAAAGCAGCGCGAAGCGATTCAACAGCGCCCGAATGGGCACTGTGACCTTCGCTACTGACTCCGCGCGGTGTTTCACGCCATTTCCTCTAGCATCCGTCTACCAAGATCGGTCGAAAGCGGTTAACAAACAGTTAATTTACCTTAACCATCAATACATTGTTGTCAGAACGTTCCGCAGGGTTTTCATCTCTTCCAGGCACCGCCCGGTGCCGAGCGCAACGCAGGATAACGGCTCTTCGGCAAGCGTCACCGGCAGTTCGGTCGCATGACGCAACACAAGATCAATATTCCCGAGCAGTGCACCACCGCCTGTGAGCACAATGCCCTTATCGACGATATCGGCGGCCAGTTCCGGTGCCGTATGCTCAAGCGCCACTTTGACGGCCTCGATGATAGCGCTCACCGGCTCAGCCAGGCTCTCGGCGATCTGACGTTCACTGATAACCAGCTCTTTCGGTACGCCGTTCATCAGGTCCCGGCCCTTGATCTCCATCACACCGCCATCGCCATCCGGCGGCACACAGGCGGATCCGATTTCCTTTTTGATCCGCTCGGCACTGCCTTCACCGACCAACAGGTTATGGTTGCGGCGGATATAGGCGATAATCGCCTCGTCCATCTTGTCGCCGCCGACACGGACCGACCGCGAATAGACAATCCCGCCAAGAGACAAAACCGCAACCTCGGTCGTACCACCACCGATATCGACGACCATGGAGCCGGTAGGCTCGGTCACAGGCAGTCCGGCACCGATCGCAGCCGCCATTGGTTCTTCGATCAGGAAGACCCGGCGAGCACCCGCGCTTTCTGCAGATTCCTGAATGGCACGACGTTCAACCGCGGTGGAGCCTGACGGCACACACACGATCACCTGCGGACTGGCAAAGCTGCGGCGATTATGCACCTTGCGAATGAAGTGCTTGATCATCTCTTCGGCGATTTCAAAGTCGGCGATCACGCCGTCGCGGAGCGGACGGATGGCTTCGATATTGCCCGGGGTACGGCCGAGCATCATCTTCGCCTCGTCACCGACGGCGAGAACCTGTTTTCGGCCTTTGACGTTTGCAATTGCCACAACGGACGGCTCGTTAAGCACGATCCCCCGACCTTTGACATAAACCAGGGTATTCGCGGTACCCAGATCGATGGCCATGTCTGCGGACAAAACGCCAAGTAGTTTAGAAAACATGCAACCTCACATCATTCGTCGTTCAAGCGATCAATGAACACCGGCGCGGAAATTCCTGACCACGCCGGTGTCCATACTGTCTCAGGCGCTCAGCGCGCTGGGGGCGGTCTTTTCCCGCTTTACCAGCATCTTGTTGAGCGCATTCATGTAAGCACGGGCTGACGCGACCAGCGTATCGGTGTCTGCGCCCTGACCGTTTACGGTCTTGCCGCCTTCTTCCAATCGCACGGTTACTTCCGCCTGCGCGTCCGTTCCCTGGGTTACCGCGTGCACCTGATAAAGTTGCAGGCGCGCACTGTAGCCCGTCAGTTCCTTGATGGCGTTAAACACCGCATCGACAGGACCGTCTCCGGTCGCCTTCATCTGCCGCGCTTCGCCGTCCACTTCAATCGCCAGATCCGCTGTCTGTGGACCTTCGGAGCCGCAGACAACCTGCAGGGAAACGAAACGGATACGGTCATTGCCACGCACTATTTCATCATCCACCAGGGCGACGATATCCTCGTCGAAGATTTCACGTTTCTTGTCCGCGAGCGCCTTGAAACGGCGGAATGCGTCCTGAAACGCGTTGTCACCCATGTCATAGCCCAACTCGCTGAGTTTCTCCCGGAACGCGGCACGGCCGGACAGCTTGCCCATCACCAGCTTGGATTCAGAGAGTCCGACCGAAGCCGGGGTCATGATTTCATAAGTGCTCGCATTCTTCAGCATACCGTCCTGATGAATGCCGGATTCATGGGCAAACGCGTTCGCGCCGACAATCGCCTTATTCGGCTGCACCGTGAACCCGGTGATGGTCGACACCAGGCGTGACGCCTTGGTGATCATCTCGGTCTTCACATTTGTCGTATAGGGCAGAACATCCTGGCGCGTCCGCAGAGCCATTACGATTTCTTCGAGCGCGGCATTACCCGCCCGCTCGCCGAGACCGTTAATCGTGCACTCGATCTGGCGCGCGCCGGCATCTACACCGGCCAGCGAGTTGGCGACCGCCAAGCCCAGGTCGTTGTGACAATGCGTCGAAAAGACAGCCTTGTCGCTATTGGGCACCCGCTCGATCAGCATACGGATCAGCCCGCCGAATTCCTCGGGCACCGCATAGCCGACCGTATCGGGCAGGTTGATGCATGTAGCACCCGACTTGATCGCCGCCTCGACACAGCGGCAGAGAAAATCATGCTCCGTGCGCGTGCCGTCTTCCGGCGACCAGTCAACGTCGTCGGTAAAATTACGCGCGTGACTGACACTGTCGACAACCTGCTGGTAAACCTCGTCCGGTTCCATCTGCAGTTTAAATTTCATGTGCAGGGGGCTGGTCGCGATAAAGGTGTGAATCCGCGGGCGTACCGCCGGCTTCAGTGCTTCGGCCGCACGTTCGATATCTCCCTTCGCCGACCGGGCGAGGCCGCAGATGGTCGCCTCCTTAACCAGCTTGGCGATCTCGTTGACAGCTTCGAAATCGCCGTTCGACGCTATGGGAAAACCGGCCTCGATTACATCGACGCCCATTTCTTCGAGCATTTCTGCGATCCGCAGCTTTTCGTCGAGATTCATGGACGCGCCGGGCGACTGTTCGCCGTCACGCAGGGTGGTATCGAAGATAATTATGCGGTTTGAATCGGTGTTGACGCTCATTGGTGAGCTCCTTGTGTCTCTATGGTCATTGACTCAGGTTTGAAAACAAACATCCCCTGAACAGTCGCGCCTGTGGCGCAATCGTATTCAGGGGCACCTAAGTCGAAGAGCCCCATCACCAACGCAAAGCAACAGTCGAAGCGCAAACGGCGCGCGCGCGTATACCGTCCCGCGGAATACTCCCGCAGGGGCGATCGCCCGTGAATCGTTGCTTCTTGCCGTTACCATCTCTATCGCTCACAAAAAAGCGGTCCCCAAACCAGTTTTCAGCATATGGGGCACCGGATAGCGCCTTGAATGCATCGCAACTGTTAACAATTCGGGTTAACGAATTATTACTACGCCGTTTTTATTCGCCAGCGCAACGGTTTTATAGAGAAAAACACAAGGTTTTGCCCGAATCCGGCATACCATCCTGCCGGATGGCCGCCGAATTCGGAAATCAGAACCGATCTTGGCCGGTTCTAGTTTTTGGATTTGTCGACGAGTGCACGCTCTTTGATCCAGGGCATCATGTCGCGCAGCTTGCCACCGACTTCTTCAATCGCGTGCTCTTCGCCATGACGACGCATCGCTTTGAAGCTCGGCGCGCCCGCCTTGTTTTCAAGTACCCAGTCGCGGGCAAACTGGCCGGACTGGATTTCCTTGAGGATCTTGCGCATTTCGTCTTTGACGTTTTCGTCGATAAGACGCGGCCCACGGGTCAGATCACCATATTCTGCCGTATTCGAGATCGAATAACGCATATTGGCGATGCCACCTTCATAGATCAGATCGACGATCAGCTTAACTTCATGCAGGCACTCGAAATATGCCATTTCGGGTGCATAACCGGCTTCGACCAGTGTTTCGAAACCAGCGGTGATCAGCGATGTCAGGCCGCCGCACAGAACTGCCTGTTCACCGAACAGATCAGTCTCGCATTCCTCGCGGAATGTTGTCTCGATAACGCCGGAGCGCCCGCCGCCGATTGCCGAGGCATAGGACAGTCCGATTTCCATCGCATTGCCCGAAGCATCCTGCTGGACCGCGATAAGGCAGGGCACACCGCCTCCGCCGACGAACTCACCGCGCACCGTGTGGCCCGGGCCTTTCGGCGCAACCATGAAAACGTCCAGGTCGGGACGCGGCTCGATCAGTTGGAAATGTACGGCCAGACCGTGTGCAAACGCCAACGCAGAACCTTTTTTCAGGTTGTCGCGCAGATCAGCCGCATACAGGTCAGACTGCAATTCATCGGGCGTCAGGATCATGGTGACATCCGCCCAGGCCGCCGCAGCGGCAGGCGTCATCACTTTAAGCCCGGCGTTTTCCGCCTTGGCGATGCTCGAGGATCCTTCACGCAACCCGACAACGACTTCCTTCACGCCGGAATCGTTCAGGTTATTTGCATGGGCGTGACCCTGGCTGCCATAGCCAATGATCGCGACCTTCTTGTCCTTGATAAGATTAATATCCGCATCCCGGTCGTAATATACTCGCATCGCTCTACCTTTCCGTATTAGCCAGACTGTCTGATCTGTTGTGGCGCGCTTTCTAAAGCGCGGATTTGCCCCGTGCAATAGCAACGACGCCCGTTCTTGAAACATCGACCAGCCCGAGGGGTACCATCAGGTCGATAAAGGCGTTCAATTTCTCCGTCGCGCCTGAAATCTCAAACACGAATGACTCGTTTGTGCTGTCGATAGCGCGGGCCCGGAAAATATCGGCAATCCGCAACGCTTCAACACGTTTATCGCCCTTCCCGGCAACCTTTACCAGTGCCAGTTCACGCTCGACGTTTGCACCTTCAGCCGTCAGGTCGACAACCCGATGGACCGGTACAAGCCGGTTCAGCTGTGCCTTAATCTGTTCGATTATCTGGGGCGTACCGCTGGTCACGACGGTGATACGGCTGATCGCATCAGCCGTATCCGTCTCCGCAACGGTGAGGCTTTCAATATTATAGCCCCGGCCGGAAAACAGACCGATAACCCGGGCAAGCACACCCGCTTCGTTGTCCACCAGTACGGCAATTGTGTGCCGTTCAATCGTCGAATCTACGACCACTTTTTCGCTCCGTATTCTGTGTAAATCGGTTTCCGCGACCGGATATGGTTCAGACCAGAACCATGCCTTCTTCGGAACCGGACTGCTCTGCTTCGTCATCGGGACCCAGCAGCATCTCATTATGCGCCGCACCCGACGGGATCATCGGGAAACAGTTTTCTTTCTGATCGACCCAGATATCGGCAATGACGGGCCGATCGATGGAAATCATTTCCTGGATAACGTCGTCGACTTCATCCGCCTTCGTTGCCCGCAGGCCGACCCAGTGACAGGCCTCGGCCAGTTTTACGAGGTCTGGCAGTGCATCGGTATAGCTTTCGGAATAACGGCTGCCATGCATCAGTTCCTGCCACTGACGCACCATACCCATGTACTGGTTATTCGTGATGAACACCTTGACCGGTGCCCGGGCCTGAACCGCGGTCGACATTTCCTGCATGTTCATCAGGAACGAGGCTTCGCCGGAAATATCGACAACCAGAGATTCCGGATGGGCAACCTGAACGCCGATTGCGGCCGGCAGACCATACCCCATTGTGCCGAGACCGCCGGAGGTCATCCAGCGTTTAGGCTCATCGAATTTATAGTACTGTGCCGCCCACATCTGATGCTGGCCGACCTCTGTCGTGATGTAGCAATCTCGATCCTTGGTCGCTTCGTACAGACGCTCGATCGCATATTGCGGCTTAATCACCGTACCCGTCTGATTGTATTTCAGACAATCGCGCTCGCGCCATTCGTCGATCTGCTTCCACCAGGCTTTCAACGCCTTCTGGTTCGTCTTGAGGCCCTTTGCTTTCCATGCGCGGAGCATCTGGTCGAGGATCGTGCCGACATCGCCCACGACCGGCAGATCAACCACGACGTTCTTGTTGATCGATGACGGGTCGATATCAATATGAATTTTTTTCGAATTTGGTGCGAAAGCGTTCAGCCGCCCGGTCACCCGGTCGTCGAAACGCGCCCCCACGGCAACGATCAGATCCGCATCGTGCATCGCAAGGTTGGCTTCGTAGGTACCATGCATGCCGAGCATACCGAGGAACTGCTTATCCGTTGCCGGATACGCACCGAGCCCCATCAGCGTCAGCGTAACCGGCGCACCGGTCAACTTGATCAATCGATCCAGCTGCTTCGATGCCTTCAGGCCTGAATTGATCACCCCGCCACCGCAATAGAACAAGGGCTTCTTGGCCGCAGCGATCATGGCCACCGCCTTTTCGATCTCGTTCTTTTCCGCCTTCAGGCGCGGCTGGTAGGTTTTGTGCTCAACCTGGGTCAAATTCTTATAGGTGCCCATCGCCATCAGAATATCCTTGGGCAGATCAACCACTACCGGGCCGGGCCGGCCGCTACGGGCGACGTAAAACGCCTCGTGCATGATCCGCGGCAGATCCGCGATATCCTTCACAAGATAGTTATGCTTGGTGCAGGGTCGCGTGATACCGGTGGTGTCGGCTTCCTGAAAAGCATCGTTCCCGATCAGATGGGTCGGCACCTGGCCCGTGAGGCAGACGATCGGAATACTATCCATCAGCGCATCGGTAAGGCCGGTGACGGCGTTCGTCGCACCCGGTCCGGACGTCACCAGAACGCAGCCAACCTTGCCGGTCGACCGGGCATAACCTTCGGCCATGTGAACCGCACCGCCTTCCTGGCGGACAAGCACGTGCTTCAGCTGGTTCTGCTGAAAGATGGCATCATAGATCGGCAGGACAGCGCCGCCGGGATACCCGAAAATGGTATCGACGCCCTCATTCACAAGCGCCTTGATGATGATCTCCGAGCCGTTCATCTGCTGATCAGCCATCCGTCCGTTCCCCGCTTAATCACTGGCGGATGTTGCATCCGCATGTTCACGTTCAAGCATTTCCCTCAATCGAAAACCGGCTCATAAGGCCGGTTTATGCGAGAATGCTGTGAAGAAATTTCGCACTGCACAATGAGTGCAAGGCGCGGAAACTATAGCCAGTAAATCAATCGGTCAACAGAAAATTCCTAATTTCCGAAAAGATTTTATCCCATTTAATTTCCGAATATTTCGTTTCGACAACCATTTCTGGAACAAATTGTCGTCTAAACCAGGTCATCTGGCGCTTGGCATAGCGACGGGTATCCCGCTTACCGAGCTCTTTCATGCGCTCCCGGTCGATTTCATCCCCGAGATATGCCCTGATCGGCGGGACTCCGACCGCCTTTAGCAAAGGGAAATCCTTGGCCGGCGACCGGTCCATCAAAGCCGCGACCTCTTCAACCGCCCCGTTATCGAGCATCCCGTCGAAGCGGTCATTCGCGGCGGCATAGAGATGCTCCCGAGGTGGAAGGAGCGTCAAAGTAGAAAAGCGCAGATCCGCGGGCGCATCATCCAACTCGCCCGCTTGCCAGCTACGAAGACCGCGCCCGGTATGGTTAAATATCTCGAGGGCCCGCACAATCCGCTGGGCGTCTCCCTGGTTCAGGCCACCTGCAGTTTCTGGATCAACCGACGCAAGTTCCGCATGAAGCGCAGGCGCGCCCTCTTTTTCCAGACGCCGGTTAAGACCGTCCCGAATATCCGCCGGGACAACCGGCATATCGTGGAGCCCCGACATCAATGCCTTCAGGTACAGACCGGTTCCGCCAACAACAATGGGGATATGATGCCGGCTCTGGACGTCCCGGATCGCCTCCAGGGCGAGGTCACGCCATTCACCCGCCGAACACCGTTGCTGCATGCTGAGCACGCCATAGAGATGATGCGGTGCCAGTGCTGTTTCCAAAGGGTCGGGGCGCGCAGTAACCAGTGGCAGATCTTCATATATCTGCATGGAATCGGCGTTGACGATCTCCCCGGCGAATTCACGGGCCAGCGCCAGTGCCATCGCCGATTTACCGCTTGCGGTCGGCCCGCCGATAACGATGACAGGTTTCTGGTTCAACCCTTTGCGATATTGAGCGCGACGAAGCGCTGCGTGCCGCCGGTCTCGATAAGAACGAGAATGGTGTTCAACTTAGCCTTCATCGCCTGTTTCACCTTGGCCTGAACCTGAGCCGGCGACGTGACAACTTCCTGATCGGGGCCGATCTTGCGAACGATCGCACCAACGGGGATGCGTTTCTCACCGGCAGGGCCGGTCGGCGCGACCTCGGTGATGACGACACCCTTGGCACCTTCCTCCAGCTTGAACTGTTCGCGCAAACCAGGGGTCAGAACGGACAGCGTCATGCCGAGTTCCCCGATCGTCAGTGCCTTCGCAGTTTCCTGCTTCTGTGCGGGTGCCACCGATGCAAGCTTTGCGTCGTCTTCAGGAAATTCGCCCAGCGTAATCTGCAGCCGGAAAGGTTTTCCCTTGCGCCAGACATCTACGTTAACGGCTTTCCCAACCGTCGTTTCGGCCACAATGCGCGGCAGCCGGCGCATTTCACCAACGACCTTGTTGTCGAATTTGAGAATCACGTCGCCGACCTTGATATTGTACTTCTCGGCAGGACCATCCTTGGTGACGGAGGCAACAAGCGCCCCTGTCGCCTTTTCCATCCCGAGGCTCTGTGCAATTTCATCGGTAACCGACTGGATACGAACACCGAGCCATCCGCGACGGGCTTTACCGAACGTCTGCAATTGTTCAATGATCGGCCTCGCAAGATTGGCGGGAATCGCAAAACCGATGCCGACACTGCCGCCGGAGGGAGAGAAGATCGCCGTGTTGATGCCGATCACTTCACCGGCAAGATTGAACATCGGACCGCCCGAATTGCCGCGATTGATCGATGCATCAGTTTGAATGAAATCGTCATAGGGGCCTGAATTGATGTCGCGCTGACGTGCGGAGACGATCCCCGCGGTCACCGTGCCGCCCAGCCCGAACGGATTGCCGATCGCAACCACCCAGTCGCCGACCCGCGTTTTTGAAGAATCCCCGAACGGCACTGCAACAAGCGGCTTCTTCGGCTTCACGCGGAGCAGCGCCAGATCGGTTTTCGGATCCCGACCGACGAGTTCAGCCTCAAGCTTGGTATCGTCATGAAGCGTAACCGTAATTTCGTCTGCATCGGCAATCACATGGTTATTGGTAACCACAAGCCCGCTGGAATCGATAATAAAACCGGAGCCGAGAGACGACGCACGCCGCTGCGGTGCTTCGCGCTGCTGACGGTCGAAAAATTCTTTAAAAAAATCCTGGAAAGGAGAGCCTTCGGGGAATCTCGGTATTTCCGGGCTGCCCTTTTCCGTGTTTTTCTTCTGAACCTGGGTCGACGAAATATTGACCACCGCCGGGAGCAGTCTCTCTGCCAGGTCCGCAAAGCTTTCAGGGGCGCCGCGCGCGGCGGCGGGAGCAGAGCCCCAGGTTATGCACGCTGCCAAAATCAAAAAAGCGGGAAATACTCGCCGAATATGAGTCACTGAACCTCTCCTGTCGCGCTCTACTGCGCAAAGCTTACGTTCCAAGCACGCGCGCCGGATCACGACCGGTGCGCCAGATATATTGCCAAAGTTCTACACGGAAATCAGCTACCGATCCCGCCGTCGGATTGTCGCATCAACTAAATGAAGAAAACCCTTCAGGCGCGAATAAGCCAGATGATGCCCACACCAACCGTGGCAGCAAGCAAGCCTGCACTCCGCAAAGAGGACGGTGCCACCTTCTCGATCTGCAGCGCCATCCTCCGCATACCCTCGGGAAAGAGGGCGTACAAGCCGCCCTCGATCACGAGGATAAGCGCTATTGCCGTTATCAGTTCTTCAGGCACGGCACCTGACCGATCCGATCACCGACCTAGTTACTGGGCGATTTGTCGATTTCCGACTGCCCACGTTTACTGTCTCCCGGCAGATCGTTGAAGAACCGGAAGAACTCGCTATCGGGTGACAGGACCATCGTCGTCCCTGCCCCGAGCGCTGCCCCATAGGCCTCCATCGACCGGTAGAACGCGAAGAAATCCGGATCCTTGCCGAACGCACCGTTCAGGATACGGGTCTGCTGGCCTTCACCTTCACCACGCAGGATCTGCGCTTTCCGCTGTGCTTCAGCGAGAAGAACCGTGCGTTCACGGTCTGCCTCGGCCTGGATACGGGCCTTGATCTCCGCGCCCTCGGCCCGAAGCTTTGATGCCTGCGCAACACGCTGCGAGCGCATCCTGTTATAGACCGATTCACTGGTTGTCGGCGGCAGATCGGTTCGCCCGATACGCACGTCGACAACAACGATTCCGAAATCGGTCGATTGACGCTTTAGTTCCGTCGTGATTCTTGCCATCACCCTATCGCGCTGAGCGGACAACATATCCGCCAGCAGCACCCGGCCAACTTCCGCACGAACGGCGGAGTTGAGGATACGACCGAAGATATCGACGAAATTCGCCTCGGTATTGGCACGCAGCCGGAACTGCTTCGGCGACACGATCAAATATCGGACGAAGGCATCTACATTTATACGCTTCTGATCCGACAGAATGATCTCCTGTGCGGGCGGGTCCAGGCTTAGGACACGCTTGTCGTAATAGGTTGCCGTCTGCCAGGGCAGCTTGAAGTGCAGCCCCGGTGCCGTTTCCTCATCCCTCGGCTGACCGAATTCGAGGATCAGCGCCTGCTTGGTTTCATGAACCGTGTAGACACTGCTGAACGCGAACAGGCCGATGACAATGATCACGATCCCCGCAACGATATATCTGAGGTTAGTCATCACTGTGCTCCCTGCGAACGTTTTTTGATTTCAGGCAATGGCAGATACGGGACAACCCCGGGACCGCCCTGTCCCTTATCGACGATAACCTTGTCGGCTTTCCCAAGGACATCCTGCATCCGCTCGAGATAGAGCCTGCGCAGAGTGACGTCCTTACCGGTGAGATAGGCTTCGTAGACCGATACAAAGCGCTTGGCTTCACCGTCGGCTTCCTTGATCAGGCGTTCGCGGTAGGCTGCAGCCTGTTCAAGCTGACGAGAGGCTTCACCCTTGGCTTTCGGCACAATGTCGTTCCGATAGGCTTCGGCTTCATTCTGCTGACGTTCTTTATCCTGACGCGCACGCTGCACGTCATTGAACGCATCGATCACCTTCTGCGGCGGATCGACCTTCTGCATTTTTACCTCGGCAATAAACACGCCGGCCTTGTAATCGTCCATGATGCGCTGGAGGACATCACGCGTCTTGGTTTCCACCTCGGTACGCTTTGTCGCCAGAACCTCTTCGAGCGGGGTCTGTCCGACAATTTCACGGATCGAGCTTTCCGCCGCGAGCTTCACGGTTGATTCGGGATCACGAATATTGAAGAGAAAATCCTTGGCGCTCTTGATCCGCCACTGAACAACGAAATCGATGTCGATGATATTCTGATCACCGGTCAGCATCAGGCTTTCTTCCGGCACGTCGCGAGACGTATCGGTGCGGCCCTGGGCCCCGAGAGACCGGAACCCGACATTGATCTGGTTCGTCTTTTCCACGTTCGGACGCATGACCGACCCGACAGGCCACGGCGCCCAGAAATTAAGGCCCGCTTCCGTCGTGTTCACATACTTGCCGAACATAAGTTCAATACCGTTTTCGCCGGGCTGGACGCGGTAAAGACCGCTGAGGAGCCAGACAAAGACAATAATCAGGAGACCGAGCAAAATGCCCTTCACGCCGCCAAAACCACCAGGCATCAGCGTTTTAAAACGGTCCTGACCCTTCCGGATCAATTCTTCGAGGTCGGGCGGAACACCGCCGCCGCCGCCGCTTCCGCCGCCGCCACCGGCCGGCTTACCGCCCCAGGGGCCCTGTCCGCCGCCGTTTCCGCCGCCGCTTCCGCCGCCGCCCCAGGGGCCTCCGCTGCCCCCGCCTTGCTGTTTCCATGGCATGACGCTAATTCCTATCCTGATGAGTGAGTGATGGTCTTGTTCTCGTTTGGCCGAATTGTCCCTCAGCCGTTACCTTTCAGCCCGACCGGGCTGCCTTATAAGAGAGCTCGCTCTGTCGCGCAAATGTGGGTTATTCCTGCATTATAGCGATATTGTGGCACTACCGGAGAAGTCAAGGATGACGCAGGTTACCGAAGCTGAAATTTTTGCTGCCCTCAAATCGGTCAAATTACCGAATACCGACCATAACATCATTGACGCCGGTGTCGCGTCCGGACTGGTCATAAAAGACGGACATGTACAATTTGCCATGGAAATCGACCCGGCAATGGCCGAACAGATGGAGCCGGTCCGGAAACAGGCCGAGCAGGCTGCCGCCAGCGTCACAGGCGTTCTCTCGGTAACGGCCGTCCTGACTGCGCATAAACCGGCCGAACAACAAGCGCCCCAGCAGCAGCAACAGGCTCAACAACAGCAACAACCCAAAAAGCTGTTGCCGCAGGTAGGCACGATCATTGCAGTTGCATCCGGCAAAGGCGGTGTCGGCAAATCGACCACGTCGGCGAACCTTGCCGTTGCGTTCCGCCAGATGGGTCTGCGCACCGCGATGCTCGATGCCGATATTTACGGCCCATCCCTGCCCACAATGATGGGTATATCCGGCCGCCCGTCATCACCCGATGGCAAGATTATCATTCCGATGGAAGCCCATGGCGTCACCTGCATGTCGATCGGCTTCCTGGTACCGCAGGACACGCCGATGATCTGGCGCGGCCCGATGGTGATGGGCGCGCTCGAACAGATGATGGGCGACGTTCAGTGGGGACCGCAGGACGTCCTCGTTGTCGACATGCCCCCGGGCACAGGTGACGCCCAGCTGACAATGGCGCAACGCGTGCCGATTGCCGGCGCGGTGATTGTATCAACACCGCAGGACCTTTCGCTGATCGATGCGAAAAAAGGCCTCAACATGTTCCGAAAAGTTGAAGTACCGGTGCTCGGTATCGTCGAGAACATGAGCTATTTCCACTGTCCCCATTGCGGCGAACGGTCGGACATCTTTTCTCACGGTGGTGCCGCCCAGGCGGCAACGCAGATGGGTGTGGACTTCCTGGGCGAAATTCCGCTCGACATGGCGATCCGTGCCGGCGGCGACGATGGAACGCCCATAACGGCCGCCGACCCCGACGGCGCCCACGCTCTGGCATACCGCGCCATAGCGGAAAAAATATGGACCAAGGTCGGCACCGGCGCATCACAGCCGGACGCTCCGAATATTTCGTTCGAGTAGCCCACCGCCACGGCAACCGCGCCGGGCCCGCCCCGCTGCGGTCGTCACAAAAAATGGAAAGCGACCACGTTATGAGTTCAGCCGAGATACCCTTCCGAAAAGAAATGCCGTTTGAATACGGCGCCGCTGCCGAGGTCGCGCCCGGTGTCAGGCGAATCATTGCGGAAAACCCGAGCTCCTTCACCCATGTCGGCACCAATACCTACGTGGTCGGCAAGGGCGAGGTCGCCGTGATCGACCCCGGCCCGATGATCGAAGAGCATGTCGAGAACATAAAAGCGGCGCTTGAAGGCGAAACCGTTACCCATATCGTGGTGACGCACACGCACATGGACCATTCGCCTGCATCCGACTGGTTGAAGGAACTAACCGGCGCGCCCATCGTCGGTGCCCTGCCCCGACCGCAGGGAGACGGCAAAGCGGTCGAAGCTTCTCAGGAAAATTTCTCACCCGATATCGAAATTTCCGACGGCTCCGAAATCAGCGGGCCGGGCTGGACCCTGGATGCTGTGTTTACGCCGGGTCACATGTCGAACCATCACTGTTTCCGGCTGCGCGAGGGCAATATTCTTTTTTCGGGCGATCATGTGATGGGTTGGAACACCACCATCGTGTCGCCGCCCGACGGTAACATGCGCGAATATCTCGACAGCCTGCGCGTCTGCATCGCCCGCGACGAAGTGATGTACCTGCCGGGCCATGGCCCTGAAATCAAAAAACCGGCTCCGTTCGTGCGCGCGTACCTGAACCATCGCATGATGCGCGAGGGCGAAATTGCGAAGTGCCTTGAAAGTGGCACGACAACAATCGCCGAGATGGTGCGACGGATGTATACCCATCTGCCGGAAAAAATGTATGGACCGGCATCGCGCTCGGTTCTGGCGCATATGGAACACATGGTGGAAACAAACCGCGCCGATTGCGACGGCCCGGTAACACTGGATTCCGTCTTCGCACCGCCCAGCCGTAACTAATCGACCAAGCGGGCACCTTTACGCTCAGGGATGAATTTCGATGGTGGTCCCGTCATCGACCATGTTCCAGACCTGATCCATCTCGCGATTAGTCAGCGCGATGCACCCCTGGGTCCAGTCCAGACGCGGATGGCCGACATCCTTGGCACTCCACCTGGTCGGCAACCCGTGGATCATGATCTGCCCGCCGGGATCGACCCCTAACCGGTTCGCCCGTTCCCGATCGGCACGATTGGGATACGAAATATGTAATGCGCGGTAAAATTTGGATTTGTCGGAATCGAGCCGGTAATCAACTTTGTAGGTGCCTTCCGGCGTCCGGGCATCACCTTCCCGCGTCTTGTGGCCCTTGGGGTATCGGCCCAGCGCCACACGGAAAACCTTCATCACACGATCACCCCGCATCAGGACCAGCCGGCGCTCGCCTTTGAGCACGACCAGACGATCCGCCTTGAGCGGCGTCCACACGGCAACATCGTTCGGCGCGGCATTAACCTGACCGCCGAATGAAATGAGCGTCGCGATTAAAAGTGCAACCAGCGTTCGCACTGCAAGCCCCGTTTCCATGGGTTGAACGTTGAAAAACAGATTTAAACCAAAAGGTTAAGACATTGCAAACAGCAAGCATAAAAGGGGCACTGCGTCACGCAGACGTGACCCCGATGCGTCACACAGACTTTACCCTGTCGAAAACAACGAAAGAATGGTCATGATCGTCTTTCTCGCTTGCGGAATGCCTCTCGCGTGACGTTTCCGTCCAGCCCGCGCGTTCGAATGCCGGGAAGGTAACATCGCCCTCGACCGCGGCATGCACTTCAGTGAGATAAATCCGGTCGGCCAGTTTCAGCGCCGCCTCGTAAAGTCCTGCGCCGCCAATCACCATTACCTCTCCGAGGCCCAACCCCTCAGCATGTGCGACGGCCGCATCCAGACCGTCGAATACCTCTATGCCATCGGACGAAAACCCGCGGTTGCGGCTGACGACGAGATTGGGGCGGCCCGGCAGGGGGCGGCCAATGGATTCAAACGTTTTCCGGCCCATGATAATAGGCTTGCCCATCGTGACCGCTTTGAAATACCGCAGATCCCCTGACAGCCGCCATGGCAACCCACCTTCCCGTCCGATAACCCCGTTTTCGGCAACCGCGACAATCAGAGCGACAGTCATTGCCTCAGCCCCCGTCAGACTGCGACGGCCGCCGGGATATGCGGGTGAAACCGGTACCCGTCGAGCGTAAAGTCATCGTACTTGAAACCGAATATATCGGTAACGCTTGGATTCAACGTCATCGTCGGGAGCGGATAGGCTTCCCGCGCGAGCTGCTCGTCGGTCTGTTCGATATGATTCGCATAGAGATGCGCATCGCCCAGCGTATGGACAAATTCACCGGGTTGAAGCCCCGTCGCCTGCGCCATCATCAGGGTAAGCAGCGCATAGGACGCAATGTTGAACGGCACGCCCAGAAAAATATCTGCGCTGCGTTGATAGAGCTGACAGGAGAGCTTTCCGTCGGCGACGTAAAACTGGAACAGGCAGTGACAGGGCGGCAGCGCCATGGTTTCGATCTGCGGCACGTTCCACGCGCTGACAATCAGGCGTCGCGAATCTGGATTGGTTTTTATCTGGTTGGTGACCTGTGCGATCTGGTCGACCGTCGTGCCGTCGCCCGCGTCCCAGGATCGCCATTGTGCGCCGTAAACCGGCCCCAGATCGCCGTTCTCATCTGCCCACTCGTTCCAGATCGAGACCCCGTTATCTTTCAGATACGCGATATTGGTATCGCCCTGCAGAAACCACAAAAGCTCATGGATGATGGACTTGGCATGAATCTTCTTCGTCGTGACCATGGGGAACCCCTCGGCCAGATCGAACCTCATCTGATGGCCGAACACGCTGTAGGTCCCGGTACCCGTGCGGTCGTCCTTCCAGACGCCGGTTTCGCGGACACGTCGCATAAGATCGAGATATTGCTGCATGGTTCTCTTTTTTGCCCATAATCGGCTCGCTGACAAACTTGCCAAGCTTCCCTTTAATTTAAGGCCGAATCACCCTATATTAGAAGGGCTGGCTTGCCAGCTATGGTGATAAACGACTTGTGTAATAAACGGAGTGGACCCGGGGGCAGTACCCGGCGCCTCCACCAATTTTCCGGCTTGGCCGGCCCCTGGTAAGGGGTCCGCACACGGTTTTGGGGGCGAAACAGGATCGACACACGTGTAAAGACTTGTCTTTTGCCCGGTATGGTACCGCCGTTAGCGGGCCGTTTTTACAAGAGCCAATGATAATGACTTGGCCCTCGCTGCCTAATTAGGCAAGCGCGGTTCGGGGGGGCGCCGGGCAACAGAAGCCCCTCCACTAATTCTTCGGCTGAAATCAGAATGAATCCTGAATCGATCAGATACGGTTGCGCTTGCGGTTCCGGCCAGCATGACCTAAGAGTCCCCGCCATGTCCGAAGATATGATGGATTATCAGGCACTGGTAGAGCGCGCGATGAAAGGCGTCGTGCGCGAAGCCCTGTTGAAGGTCAGCGAGGATGGTCTCCCCGGTGAGCATCATCTGTACATCACGTTCCGAACGCAGGACGAGGGTGTCGAGACCACAGACCGGCTAATTTCGCAGTATCCCGAAGAAATGACCATTGTTCTTCAGTACCAGTTCTGGGGTCTCGAAATTTCCGATGACGCCTTCGAGATCACACTCAGTTTCTCCGGCACGAACGAGCGGCTTTATGTCCCGTTTGATTCCGTTGTCGGCTTTGCCGACCCTTCGGTGAATTTCGGTCTTCAGTTCAAAGCGACAGAAGCCGATATGGCCGGCGTCGGCCCCGACGACCTCCAGGACATCGAAGAGACTGATAACAACGATACGCCGCCCGATTCCTCAGACGGAAACGACGATGGCGAACAGAAGACCGGCGAAGTCGTCGCGCTCGACGCCTTCCGCAAAAAGAAGACCTGACCCACTCCTGAATTACCCCGGGGATTATCCCAATGGCTGATGATAATTTTCACGAGATGTTTCCGCTTGGCGAAGACACGACCGAATACCGCAAGCTGACATCCGACTTCGTCTCCACCGCAGAATTTGAAGGCGAGGAGGTTCTGGTCGTCGACCCCGAAGGCATCAAGCAGCTTTCCGCCCAGGCCTTTGTCGATATCGCCCATTACCTGCGCCCCGGCCATCTGGAGCAGCTGCGCAAAATTCTCGACGACCCGGAGGCATCCGATAACGACCGTTTCGTCGCACTCGACCTGCTAAAGAATGCCAATATATCGTCCGGCGGTATATTGCCGATGTGCCAGGATACGGGTACCGCGATCATCATGGCGAAGAAGGGCCAGAATGTCTGGGTGAAGGGCAATGACGAAGCCGCGATATCGGACGGCGTGCTGAAGACCTACCAGGAAAGCAACCTGCGCTATTCGAACGTGGCACCGCTGTCGATGTTCCAGGAAGTGAATACGGGCAATAACCTCCCCACCCAGGTCGATATCTATTCGACAGAGGGCAACGCATACAAATTCCTGTTCGTCGCCAAGGGCGGCGGGTCTGCTAATAAAACCTTCCTGTTTCAGCAGACGCCTGCAGTCATGAACGAAGATAAAATGATCGCGTTTCTGGATGAAAAAATCCGCACACTCGGAACCGCCGCCTGCCCGCCCTATCACCTGGCGATCGTAATCGGCGGCACTTCGGCCGAGCTGAACCTTAAAACAGTGAAACTCGCCAGCACGCGCTATCTCGACAAGCTGCCGACACACGGCAACGAATACGGTCAGGCCTTCCGCGATCTGGAGATGGAACAGAAGGTCCTGGAACTGACGCGTCAGATGGGTATCGGGGCACAGTTCGGCGGCAAGTATTTCTGCCATGATGTCCGTGTCATCCGCCTGCCGCGGCACGGCGCCAGCGTACCGATCGGGCTCGGGGTTTCATGCTCCGCCGACCGACAGGCGCTCGGCAAGATCACCAAGGACGGTGTGTTCATTGAACAGCTCGAGATGAACCCGGCGAAATATATGCCGGAGGTCGAACCGACAGAGCTTGCCGACGAAGTCGTCCAGATCGATCTGAACCAGCCCATGGATGAAATTCGTAAAATTCTGAGCGGCTGCGCGGTGAAAACGCGCCTGTCCCTGACCGGCTCCATGATCGTCGCACGCGATGCAGCACATGCGAAAATCAAGGAACGCCTGGATGCAGGCGAGGAAATGCCCGAACATTTCCGCAATAACGCGATCTATTACGCCGGCCCGGCCAAGACGCCGGAAGGCTACGCGTCCGGCTCGTTTGGTCCGACCACTGCGGGCCGGATGGATTCCTACGTTGAGGAATTCCAGGCAAAGGGCGGCAGTTTCGTGATGCTCGCCAAGGGCAATCGATCGAAGCAGGTCACCGATGCCTGCAAGGCACATGGCGGGTTTTATCTCGGCTCCATCGGTGGCCCCGCGGCGCGGCTGGCGCAGGACTGCATCAAGAAAGTCGAGTGCGTTGAATACCCGGAACTTGGTATGGAAGCGATCTGGCGGATCGAAGTTGAGGATTTCCCCGCCTTCATCGTCGTTGACGACAAAGGTAACGACTTCTTCGCCAATATCTGACCGCGCACGCAAACGGCGCACTTCATGTCGATCCTGCCCGACATTCTTGAACCGGGTTTGACGACTGTCTTCTGCGGATCGGCGGCGAGTTCCGCATCCGCGCGGCTTGGTGCCTATTACGCAGGACCGGGCAACCGGTTCTGGTCGGCGCTGTTCGAAGCCGGCCTGACGCCTTCCCTGCTCGCACCTTCGCAATTTCGTCTGCTACCGGATTTCAGTATCGGCATCACCGACCTTGCCAAGCATGAATCCGGCATGGATATCGCGTTGTCGTCGAATGCCTATGACGCCGGCGCGCTTCTGACAAAGATAAAGACATACAAGCCCCGGCACCTTGCCTTTACCGGCAAACGGCCCGCGGGCATTTTCCTGCTCGAAGCACTTGGCGCAACATTGAAAGACTATGGCGAGCAACCGGAGACAATCGGTGCGACACGCATTTTCGTCATGCCTTCTCCGTCCGGTGCTGCGCGGCGTTGGTGGTCGCTGGAGCCATGGACTAAACTGGGCGCAATCCATCAGGCTGCCATCCGGGAACAGGGAAGCGGGAAATGAAATTTTGTGTATTCGGCGCAGGCGCGGTCGGCGGATTTGTCGGCGGGATGGTTGCCCGGACATCTTCCGAGGTCTCACTCGTTGCCCGCGGAGACCACCTTACAGCATTGAAAAAAAACGGGCTGCGCGTCGTCACCCCGGACGAAGAATTCACCGTCACCCCACCGGCGACAGACGACCCCGCCGAGCTTGGCGTACAGGACGTCGTGTTCCTGTCGGCAAAGGCCCATGCGCTCACCGCGGCGGCGGAGGCCATGCGGCCACTGATCGGGCCCGACACCATCATCGTGTCGGCGCAGAACGGTATTCCCTTCTGGTATTTCCATGCCCATGGCGGGCAGTTGGACGGCCATACGCTGCAGACGGTCGATCCGGGCAGTCGCATCGCCGGCACGATCGGCTGCGAGCGAGTCATCGGCTGCGTGATCACATCGAGCAATACGGTGGTCGAACCGGGCGTCGTCCGCAATATCGGCAACCGCATATTCGCCATCGGTGAACCCGACGGCACCCTGTCACCACGTTTGAACGATATCGCCGAAATCCTGACCGAAGCCGGGCTGGATGCCCCCACGACTCCGGCGATCCGCAGCGAAGTCTGGGTCAAGATGTGGGGCAACGTGTCGTTCAGCCCGATGGCGGCCCTGACCATGTCAAAACTCGGCCCGCTGGTCGAACGTGACGATCTGCAGCGTCTCGGCGTTTCGATTATGGAAGAAGTACAGGCTGTCGGTGAGGCGCTTGGCGTGCCTTTCCATCAGAAAATTGCCGACCGTGTGGAGGGAACACGCAAAGTATCCGGCCACAAGACATCAATCCTGCAGGACCTCGAGGCGGGCCGCCCGATGGAAGTCGACGGCATTACCGGTGCTGTCGTCGAACTCGGTCGCCTGACGGGTGTCGAGACCCCGATGATTGACCTGACATATGCCCTTTTGCGCCAACGGGCCCGCGAAGCAGGGCTTTATCCGGAAATCGGTTTCGACCCACTGGCCTTACCGGACGCCTGAAATCAGGCGAACTGGAAAATACCCTCGACCTCGATCGCGACGCCGAAGGGCATCGAGGCCACACCGACCGCCGTGCGCGAATGCCGTCCCGGATCACCGTATACATCAATAAACAGCTCTGACGCGCCGTTCAGGACGGCGGAAACATCGGTGAAATCAGGATCGACATTGATATAGCCCTTTATCCGCACGATCTCCGTCACACGGTCCATATCACCCAGGGCCTCCTTGATACATGCGAGCACCATCAAGGCGCTGGTCCGGGCTGCGAGCTGCCCCTCTTCAAGTGAGTATTCCCGGCCGACCTTGCCGATAAACGATATTTCATTGTCGATGCGGGGCACCTGGCCGGAAACGAACAACAAATCGCCCGCGATTTTCCAGTTCAGGATCTTCGCAACCTTCGGACTCGCGGCAATCGGGAGCGTAACCCCCATTTCAGCAAGCTTGCTTTCGATTTTTCCAGCCATAGTTAAATCCTACATCGTTGTTCTTACGTAGTACCAATACATCACAGTCGACAGATCAACGCAAAACGGGCGAAATCGAGCGATATGGCCGGAAAACAGACCCGCACAGAGCGTGATTCGATGGGCCGCATCGCGGTACCTGCGGACTGTTACTGGGGCGCTCAGACGCAGCGAAGCCTCAAAAACTTCCCCATCGGGACCGAAAAAATGCCCGACGCGGTCATTGAAGCCCTCGGCAGGCAAAAACAGGCCGCCGCCCTCGCAAATATTCATCTCGGCGCGCTTGATAAGAAGCGTGGCCGGGCAATCGTGCGGGCTGCGGCGGAGGTCGCATCCGGAAAGCTGACGGACCACTTCCCCCTGGTTGTCTGGCAGACCGGTTCCGGCACACAGACCAACATGAACGCCAATGAGGTAATCGCAAACCGCGCCAACGAAATTCTTGGCCAACCACTCGGGACGATGGACCCCGTGCACCCGAACGATCACGTCAATCTTGGCCAGTCATCGAATGATTCCTTCCCGACCGTGATGCATATCGCGGCCGTCAGTCAGCTCCAGGATCGCCTGTTGCCGGGTCTGGCGCGGCTGCAGGCAGCACTCGCCGACCGGGAGAAAGCATTTGCCGAGATCGTCAAAACCGGGCGAACGCATTTACAGGATGCAACGCCGCTGACCCTCGGCCAGGAATTTTCGGCGTATGTCACGCAATTGCAAAACAGTGTCTCTCGTATCGAAGACACTTTGCCCCGCTTGCTCAGCCTCGCCCAGGGCGGAACCGCCGTCGGAACAGGGCTGAATTCGGTCCGCGGTTTTGACCGGCGATTTTCCACAGAACTGCGTAAACTTACGGGCCGCCGGTTCACCGTTGCCCCCAACAAGTTCGAGGCCATGGCATCACATGATGCAATCGTTGAAGCGTCCGGCGCTCTCAACGTTGTCGCTGTATCACTGATGAAGATCGCCAACGACATCCGCCTGCTGGCCTCAGGACCGCGAACGGGTATCGGAGAAATAAACCTGCCGGCAAACGAGCCGGGCTCCTCGATCATGCCCGGCAAGGTAAACCCGACCCAGGCGGAAGCGCTGACGATGATCTGCGCCCAGGTAATGGGCAATCACACGACGATTACCGTGGCCGGATCACACGGCCACCTTCAGCTGAACACTTTCAAGCCGGTAATGATTTTCAACCTGCTCCAGTCAATCGCACTGCTTGCGGATGGCACGACAAGTTTTGCCGAACGCTGTGTAGACGGGATCACGGCAAATGATCGACGCATCGCAGATCTACTCGACAAATCGCTCATGCTTGTAACCGCACTTACGCCACACATCGGCTACGATAATGCTGCGCGCATTGCCAAGAATGCCTTTGCCGGTGAATTGACCCTTCGAGATGCCGCCATCCAGAGCGGTCTTGTAACGCCGGTGGAGTTCGACCGCTGGGTACGTCCTAATGATATGTTAAAGCCGTCCTCAGCCGGACGGAGAAAGTAGTCGCTTTGCTTAGAAAACGCTCCGTTACCATTGCGGGTCATCGCACGAGTATCTCGCTGGAAGACGAATTCTGGTCGGAACTGGTCAGGATTGCTGGCGATAAGAAAACCTCACTCAACAGCCTGATTTCACGCATTGACGAAGGCCGCGCGACGAACCTTTCTTCTGCGATCCGCCTCCACGTTCTTGCCGACCTGAAGGGCCTCTCACAGCAGAATTCACGCGAACAAGAAACCGTCTGCTAGCGCCCCAGTCCCTTTAAGAGTCCGCGAATAATATCTTCGGGCCTCGGCTGTTGTTGTTGCTGCAGTTGCTGCCCCCCGTCGCTGTTCTTCGCACCCGGCACCAGGTTCTGGATGAGCCCGCCAATACCCCGCTGCAACACCCATGCCTGTAACGCCTGAAAATCAAACAGGCGCCGTGGGTTATCGGGCGCCCCGACCGCACGCACGCGGAACGGGGGCGCGTCTGCATGATCGGTCAAACGGAAATCCGCATTCATTTCCATGTTCCACCGCGGCAGGTCGACAAAGCCGCGTGCATTCCCGGCTCCTGCATCGGCGACCAGCTGCAGATCGTTTGTGATCATGACCCCCTTGGTAATGTCGAACGTTCCCTTCAACGACGAGAATTTCGTCTCGCCACCGTCCATGGCAGATGTCAGGGCCCCGAGCAGGCCCGCAAGCTGGTTTATATTTTTCAGATTCTCACTGACCCGTTTCAGCTCGAACCCTTTGACGACACCGTCGACCACGTCGATTTTTCCCTTTCCCGACAAAGCCCTGATCATGTCTAGCTCGCTCCGGCCCCGGGCGGACAAATCCATCCCGAAGCTCAGAATTCCCGTGGCTATGTCGAATTCCGCCGCCTGAAACAATGCTTTTCCGACATTTGCCTTGGTCACTGTAAGCGACGTTGTCGCGACCGGGACACCACGCCCGTCAACCTTGCCCCGCATCTCAAACCCACCATCGAACATGGTCCCGGTGATACGCTGGACGTCGAGGACCTTGTCTTTCAGCACCGCGACAATTTTCGGCTGATCGACCCGAAAGGTTTTGTACAAAACAGCTTCGGCACGGAGATCGATATTGGCATCAACGACCCCCAACGCGTCTGTGTTGATCTGCTCGCGCGACCACCGCTGCCCCGCCGACGCCCCGCCAGCTCCCGTGCGGGCGGGTGATACTCCTGATGGCTGCCCGGCACCTTGCTGTGTCCGGCGTCCTCGGGGAGGCGCTTCCAGAAAATCACTCAGCGGTATCGTCGACGTAACAAGCGACAGCTTCACGTCCGGCCTCGCGCCATCTGCCCCGGCGGCCCGGTAGGAGCCCTCCCCCGAAACGCTGGTAGGCCCGATTTTCCCCGTAAGACCGGTGATCGCCATTGCGTCTTCCGATCCCGACAGCTTGACTGCCATGCTTAACCCGCCGAGACGCGGGTTCGCAGGTTTAAATCCGGGATCGAACGCCCGGACAAACCTTACGAGGTTCGGGTGCCGCATATCTGCAGTGATATCGTATTTCGGGATTCCAAGCGGCGTGCCGATCGTGCCTCCAACCCTGAAAGCCCCACCGGCGACCCCGCCATTTGCATCCAGCGTCACATTGTTGCCGTTACCCTTGAGGTTAAGTTTCAGGCCGACACGCCCAACGGCCGGCCCGGGTTTCCCGGCGGCGAACACGTTGGCAAGACGCGCCAGTTCCGGGTGCTGCGCGTCGACCGAAATATCCAGCGCGGGCGAAGCTGACGGGCCTGAAAGTGCCGACACCTTGCCGACAATTTTCGCAGTGACCTCGGCAAGCTGAAGCTTCGCATCGATCGTCAAACCATTTTCAGATGCATCGGTCCGGCTGGTCAGACGCATCTTGCCGAGTTTCCTCGGGTCAACCGGTGCGTCGATTCCGGCGATTCTGAAAAACCCGGTCAGGTTGTCCGAGGCGGCGGTAATCGTTCCCTTGAAGGTCGGGATGCCGTCAAAGCCGGACAGGGCCCCTTTCACCTGGCCGCTGGTACCCGCAAGGTTCCGGACACTCGCATCACGCAGGGTCATGACACCGTTCACCAGCGTACCGTCCAGGCGAACGCCCTGAATAGCCATGCGCTGATAGCTCAGACTGCCGACCCGAAAGGTCAGGTTGGCATCAAAATCATTAAGAACAGTGAGCGGCCCGGACGCCACCACCCCGGGAGTCGTTTTATCATCTGGCTTCGGACCGGCGTCGCCGCTTGGTGGCTTTGACGCATGCGCTGCAACCTTCTTCCCGATATAGGCATCGGCATTGATCTGATCGATGCTGAAGCTGGCGCCAAATGCAGCCCGTTCACGAAGCGCGACAGTGACGCCGCCGCTCATTCGCGAGGCATCCAGCTGGGCCACGATACCGGCCGCCTGAACCTGTTCGGAATTTCCACTCACATCGGTGCTGACATTGAAACGCCGCAGCCTGTCCGCCGGAACCGTCGAGACATCGACACCACTCCAGGCAAGAAGACGCCGTAAGTTGGTCGAGCGAACGGCCGCCTTGCCCGCATAGGTCAACGCTCCTTTCGGCGCCGATAGAGTTCCCGACGCGGATAGCTCGGTCGCGCCCGGGAACCTTGCCGTCAGCGTGTTCAGCGTAATGGCCCCACCCTTTAGCGAAACTGCGAGACGAACTGCACGAATACGATCCTGCATCGCAACCACTTCATCGATCGTCAGGTCGATATTGGCTTCGATGTCGTTCGGCAGTTCAAACGCCGGCGCCGGGGTCGCGGGAACAACCCGGTTATCCGCCCCGGCCTCAGACGATTCAGAACTCGGCGCCACAGAACCGGGCGAAGCGGGCTGCGACCGCGACGTTTCAGAGACAGCCAAAAAGGCATCCGCGTCCAGTGACGCCATCCGAACAGCAACATCTGCGCGGATACCATTCTCCAGCGCCACGCGGATGTTCCCCGTCGCAGTGGATTTCCCAAGTTGCAGCACCAAATCATTGACGGCGACCGCCTTTTCGGACCCTGCCATCGTCGCCGAAACCGCGAAGGACTGTCCGAGCTGCGCCAGGGGGGCTGAACGGGTCAATGACGCAAGAAGCCCGGCGAGATTGTCTCCTTTACCGTCAAGCTTCGCCGAAATCGACGGTTTCGTTTCCACGTCCGTGACGGTTCCGGACAGGTTGATCTCCGCGGTCGACCCTGGCGCGCCGAGGGTCACGTGGAACGGTAAGGCACCCTTCTCGACAAAACGCCGAACGTCAGCCTTTACGGTTAGCGGCGTATCGCGAACAGTCAGCCCCCCTTTGAATGCGAACGGCCCGGTGAAAGACCCGGCAGAGATATCGGCGGTCAGATTCCTGATGCGTTCAATCGTCCCGGATGCCGTATCGCGATAGACGATGGTGCCGTTTTCGATCGTCAGTGCATCAAGGCGGAATGCCGACGCGTTCTTTGCCTGGCCAGCACCCGGTGTCACCGTTGACGGCCGTGGTCCGGCGGCAGGGGCAGCACTACCGTCGGATTCAGGGGCAAACAGCCAGTTCATCTGCCCGTTCGGCAGTTTCTCCAGCTCGATCACGGGCGCGATCAGGGCAATTTTGCCGATTTCGATATCGCCCTGAAGCAATGCAAGGAGTCCCACGCTGACGCGCAGTTCCTGCAAGGCGACCATATGAGGTACCACTGCACCGGGGGCATTCGACAATCGCGCATCCGATATTCGCAGGCGGGGCGCCGGCAGGATCGCAAATTCCAGATCGCCGGCGATATCGAGCGTTCTGCCCGTCGCCTTTTCAACTTCGGCTGAAATTTCGGCCTTGTAGCCATTCCAGTTGATGACGCTGGGCCCGATCAAGGCCACGGCGACCAGCACAACAATCAGGCCAAGTAAGCCGTAAGCGGCCTTTTTCATCAATATTCTCCCCGCCGGACGGGCGGCTGTTTAAAATTACGCACGGAGCAGATATGGTTGCTTCACATACATAGTAACTGATTTTTGGCGCTTGAAGGGCGACCCGCAATGACAGATGTCGTTAATTTGAACCAGTTCCGGAAAAATCAGCGACGCGCCGAGAAGAAACGCGCAGCGGAGGCCAATCGCGTGCGCTTCGGCCGTACCAAAGCAGAACGGGAAGCAAGCGACATGGCCCGTGCAACACGCGACATGTCTTTGGACGGCAAGAAAATTTCTCCCGAAGACGACGACGCGTAAATACAGGACAACATCTCCGCAAAGCCCAAGACGGGCTTAAAGCGGGACGACCTTCCCCGGGTTCATCAGATTAAGCGGATCGATCGATAGTTTGATGGCCCGCATCACGTCAAGCGCATCCCCGTGCTCGGCCCGCATCTTGCCGACCTTCCCGTGACCGACACCATGCTCGCCCGTGCACGTGCCATCCATTTCCAGCGCGCGGGCGACCAAGCGGTTATTCAGCGCGACGGCGCGACCGACTTCCTCTGCGTCATCGGGATCCAGCACCATATCAACATGAAAATTCCCGTCACCGACATGACCGACGATGGGTGCGAGCAGGCCTGCCTCCTCGATATCCTTCCGGGTCTCCGCAATACACTCCGCCAACCGTGAGATCGGCACACATACATCCGTTGGCCATGCCTTGGCCCCGGGACGTAGCTGCATGTTCGCGTAATGCGCATCGTGCCGCGCCTGCCACAGCTTGCTGCGTTCCTCGGGCCGGGACGCCCAGGAAAAGTCGGCCCCGCCGAATTCATCGCTGATCGCACGCACGCTCTCGATCTGTTCTGCGACCCCTGCCTCTGTTCCGTGAAATTCGAAAAACAGAGTCGGGCGTTCCGCGTAACCGAGGTCGGAGAAATTATTCAATGCGCGCATCTGCACTTCATCGACAAGCTCGATCCGCGCAATCGGGACACCGGACTGAATCGTCAGAATCGTTGTGTTCACGGCATCATCCACGGTCGGATAGGTACAGACAGCAGAAGAGATCGATTCAGGAATTCCATAAAGCCGCAGGGTCACGTCGACAATTACGCCGAGCGTCCCTTCCGAACCGACGAAAAGCCGTGTCAGGTCGTACCCGGCGGATGATTTGCGCGCCCGCTTTCCGGTGCGGATGTACCGACCATCCGGCGTTACCACGCCAAGTGACAGAACGTTTTCGCGCATCGTGCCGTAGCGCACGGCGTTCGTGCCCGACGCCCGCGTCGCCGTCATCCCGCCAATCGTCGCATCTGCACCCGGGTCGATCGGAAAGAACAGGCCGGTATCTCGCAGATACTCGTTTAGCTGCTTGCGCGTTACGCCGGGTTCGACCGTCACGTCGAGGTCTTCGGCATTGACGCTGAGAACCGCGTTCATCTGCCCAAGATCGATGCACACCCCCCCCTGCAATGCCGCGATATGACCTTCGAGCGATGTGCCGACACCGAAAGGAATAATCGGCGTGCGATGCTCGCGGCAGATATTCACGATCTCGATCACATCGTCAGTGGTTTGCGGAAACACCACCGCGTCCGGTGCTTTGGGCGCATGATAGGATTCGTCGGTTCCGTGGCGGTCACGGATGGTCTGGTTCGTCGTCAGCCGGTCGCCGAAGCGTTGTTTCAGAATATCGATCGCCGTCTGAATTTCGCCGGCAGAGCCATCCATCGGTTATTCCTTTCCGGCATCCGACAGCAGGTCGGACACGAACATGTAGCCGGGCGCATGGGTGATCGCGATCTCCGGCTTTGCGTTCAGGATCGCTTCCTGCGGGGTAACGCCGCAGGCCCAGAACACCGGAATCTCGCCCTCTTCAATGGTCACCGGCGCGCCGTATTCAGGATTGTGGATATCGACGATACCCAGCGCATCCGGATCGCCGATCTGGATCGGCCCACCATGTGCCATGGGGTATTTCTCGGTAATCGCCGCCGCGCGCGCGGCGTCTTCCGGCGTATAGGGCCGCATGCTGACGACGAAAGGCCCGGTAAACTTGCCCGCTCCTTCGGTCGGCTTCGTGGTCCGGAACATCGGCACGATGCCGGTTTCCCTGATATGTCGAGGCTCCAGCCCGGCCGCGATCAGCGCCTCCTCGGCGGTGAAGGAACAGCCCAGCAAGAAGGTGACGAAGTCGTCGCGCCAGATATCCGCAACATCAGTGACATCACCGACGGGCACGCCATCGCGGAAAACGCGGTACTGCGACAGGTCGCTGCGGACATCAGCACCCGGCGCGCAGTTTTTCGGTTCCGGGTTTCCCGGCTCCAATATCTCCAGCACCGGACACGGCTTCGGATTATTCGCACAGAACTGTCTGAATTCTTCCGCATCCGCCGCCGGCAGGATCACCATGTTGGCCTGCACAAAACCCTGGGCATGGCCGGACGTCGGGCCGTCGAATGCGCCGCTGCGACAGGCCGCGCGCAGATCGCTAGGTTTTGCGTAAAACGTCATGGTGTTCCGTATCCCCCACCGCCGGGCGTTTCGATCACGTAGACATCGCCATCATACACTTCCGTCGAATCCGTGCCGCCCTGTTCGGTGACCGACCCGTCGACGCGCTGGACGTAGTTGTGTCCGACCTGGCCTTCGGCACCGCCCTTCATGCCGTAGGGCGGTATGATCCGGTGGCCGGACAACATGGATGCCGTCATCTGCTCGCGGAATTTCACGCGGCGGATTACGCCGTCACCACCGCGATGTTTTCCGGCACCGCCGGACCCGCGGCGGATCTCGAATGAGTCCAGGATCACCGGGAAACGCCATTCGAGAATTTCCGGGTCGGTCAGCCGGGTATTCGTCATATGCGTATGCACCGCATCGGTCCCGTCGAAATCGGCACCGGCACCGGCACCGCCGCAGATGGTTTCGTAGTACTGATAATTGGCATTGCCGAAGGTGAAGTTGTTCATGGTGCCCTGCGACGCGCCCATCAGGCCGAGTGCGCCGAGGATCGCATCGGTAATCGCCTGCGAGGTTTCCACGTTCCCGGCGACCACGGCGGCGGGGTATTTGGGCCGCAGCATGCAGTCTTCGGGCACGATGATGTCGAGCGGTTTCAGACAGCCCGCGTTGAGCGGAATATCGGAATCGACCATCAGGCGGAACGTGTACAACACCGCCGCCACGGCAACCGCGTGGGTGATGTTGAAGTTGTTATCCTGCTGCGGCGAGGTGCCGGTGAAATCAACCGTAGCCGAACGCGTTTCAGGATGAACCGTGATGGCGACTTTGACCTTGGCACCGAAATCCATCTCGTATTCGTATTCGCCGTCGGACAGGCTTTCGATCACCCGGCGGACAGATTCCTCGGCATTGTCCTGCACATGTCCCATATAGGCGAGCACGACGTCGAGCCCGAAATGACCGACCATCTTCCGCAATTCCTGCGCGCCTTTTTCGTTGGCCGCAATCTGTGCCTTCAGGTCACCGAGATTGTGATGGAAATTCCGCGTCGGATAGGGCGCGGTGGTGAACAGTTCTTCCAGTTCCTTTTCGCGCAGTCGTCCCTGATCGACGAGCTGGAAGTTATCGATCAACACACCTTCTTCGTCGATATGGCGGGAATCGGGGGGCATGGAACCCGGCGTCTTGCCACCGATCTCCGCGTGATGACCGCGCGAGGCGACATAGAACAGGATGTCTTTGTCATCCTTGTCGAACACCGGCGTCATCACCGTCACATCCGGCAGATGTGTCCCACCGTTATACGGCGCGTTCAGCACGAACACGTCGCCCGGCTTCACGGTACCGGCACGTTCGCGCGTAATCGTCTGCACGCTTTCACTCATCGAACCGAGATGCACCGGAATATGCGGTGCATTGGCAACCAGATTGCCATTGTCGTCAAAGATCGCGCAGGAGAAATCGAGCCGTTCCTTGATGTTCACCGAATAGGACGTGTTCTGCAGAACAACGCCCATCTGTTCGGCAATCGACATGAACAGGTTGTTGAAGACTTCGAGCATAACCGGGTCGGCCTCCGTGCCGACGGCATGCTCCTGCGGGCGTTCCTCGACACGGGTGATCACCATGTGATTGCGTGCCGTGATTTCCGCCTGCCAGCCGGGTTCGACGACCGTTGTTGCATTCGCATCGATGATAACTGCCGGGCCGTCCACGCGGACACCGGGCGGCAGATCGTCACGATCGAAAACCGCCGCCTGGCGGCTTTCGCCTGCCGCATACATGTCGGCATGACCGAGCGGATCGCCCGCGACTGCATTCGGGTCGATTGTCAGTTCCGCGTCTTCGACATCCTGCCCGCCGCCGATCACCTCGACCGTCAGCGCTTCGACGATGTTGCTTTTCTCTGGCGCAATAAATCCGAATTGCTGCATGTGGGCAGCCTCGAACGCGGCCAGCATCTCCTTCATCGTGGCGAAATCGACGATGAGCGCGGTGTCCGTGCCTTCGTAGCGCAGGTGGACCTTCGAAATAGACGAGATTTCATCCGCCGCAACGCCCTGGCTTTCGATCTCACGGCGGCCTTCGACAGCGAGCTCTTCAATCGCCGTTGCAAGCTCGGTGACAAGCGCATCGGAAAGCGTGTTTTCGACGGCGCGTTCGCGAATAATCCGCTGCTCTGCCAATCCCATTCCATAGGCCGACAGCACCCCGGCGAACGGATGCACGAAGACTTTCGTCATGCCGAGCGCATCTGCCACGAGGCAGGCATGCTGCCCGCCCGCGCCGCCGAAGCAGTTCAGCGTGTAATTGGTGACATCGTAACCGCGCTGGACCGAAATCTGCTTGATCGCATTGGCCATATTGTCGACCGCAATTTTCAGGAACCCGTCGGCAACCTCGACCGGGGAGCGCTTGTCGCCGGTCGCAGCTTCGATCTCGGCGGCCATTGCCGTGAACTTCTCGCGCACAACGGCATCGTCCAGCGCCGCGTCGGCGTTTGGTCCAAACACACGCGGGAAAAATTCCGCCTGGATTTTGCCAAGCATCACGTTGGCATCGGTCACACACAGCGGTCCGCCCCGCCGGTAGCAGGCAGGTCCGGGATTGGCGCCGGCACTGTCGGGCCCGACGCGGTAGCGCGAGCCATCGAAATGAAGGATCGATCCGCCACCGGCGGCGACTGTGTGAATATTCATCATCGGTGCGCGCATCCGCACCCCGGCGACCAGCGTCTCAAACGCGCGTTCATATTCGCCGTCGTAATGGGCAACGTCGGTAGACGTACCGCCCATGTCAAACCCGATAATCTTGTCGAACCCGGCCATATGGGCCGTCTGAGCTGCCCCGACGATACCGCCGGCGGGACCGGACAAAATCGAATCCTTACCCTGGAAGAACCGGGCATCGGCAAGCCCGCCATTGGACTGCATGAACATCAGCCGGGCATCACCGGTCTGTTCCGCGATCAGATCGACATAGCGCCGGAGAATGGGCGACACGTAAGCATCCACAACGGTGGTATCACCGCGCCCGACAAATTTCATCAGCGGGCTGACTTCGTGCGATACGGAAATCTGCGTGAAGCCGATATCACGCGCTATTTGACCGACCACTGCTTCATGATCGTGATAGCGATAACCGTGCATAAAGCAGATTGCGACTGACCGGATACCGTCATCATAAGACGCCTGAAGAGATGTTCGCGCGGCGTCTTCATCCAGTGGCGTCAGCACATCGCCTTCAGCAGATAAACGCTCGTCTACTTCGATGACCGTTTCATAAAGGAGCTCCGGAAGTTCAATCCTCCGGGCGAATATGTTGGGCCGGTTCTGGTAGCCGATACGCAATTGATCGGCAAAACCGCGCGTCACGGCCAGCAATGTGCGTTCGCCCTTGCGCTCCAACAGGGCATTGGTCGCGACAGTGGTGCCCATCTTGACGGCTTCGACGATCCCATCAGGCAGCGGCGCATCGCCTTCGACCCCAAGCGTCTCACGAATCCCCTGAAGGGCGGCATCCTTGTAGCGTTCGGGATTTTCCGACAACAGCTTGTGCGTGGTCAACTCGCCGTCCGGCGCGCGGATCACGAAATCGGTAAACGTCCCTCCCCGGTCGATCCAGAACTGCCATTTTGCGTTAGAAACATTGCCGTCGGCCATGGTGTCGTATC
>ENA-UOXV01001213-UOXV01001213.1-marine-metagenome-genome-assembly--contig:-NODE-1213-length-36630-cov-6.772495_pt1 | contig 36630 bp, 29 predicted proteins | sample MGYA00238165_ERZ766961 | MGnify/ENA primary metagenome ERZ766961 (study PRJEB28924, sample SAMN03173240) | marine metagenome | biome: Marine; feature: Water; material: Subsurface seawater | place: North... | reverse complement strand
ATATACTATGTAATCGGACTCTTAGATATTGGCTTCGAAATACAATACATTCACTGTCTATTGTTTGGTGCTTTGATTTCGCCTACCGATCCAATTGCAGTGTTGGCAATTCTGAAAACGACCAATATCTCTAAAAACCTTTCTATCAAAATTGAAGGCGAATCACTCTTTAATGATGGTATTGGTGTTGTTGTTTTCTTAACAATTCTAGCTGTCGCTCAGGCATCCTCAGGTGGAGGAGAAGCTCCTGATGCCATGGCAGTACTAGGACTGTTTGGTCAGGAAGTATTTGGTGGAGTTCTTATGGGACTTGCACTTGGCTTTTTCGGATACTATATCCTAGAAGTTATTGATAACGAACATATGGAGCTTGAGGTATTAACAACCTTGTCGCTCGTTTTGATTGGTGGTCAGGTTGCTGCAGCACTTCACCTTTCAGGTCCACTTTGTATGGTGGTAATGGGGCTTGTAATCGGCCAAGGAAATAGCGAGGATACTGCGGAAGAAGGAATTGCGGGGGATTATGTCTTGAAATTCTGGGAATTAGTAGATGAGGCGCTTAACGCCATCTTATTCATCCTGATAGGTCTTCAGATCTTAATTATAGCCTTCGAGCTTAACTACCTCTACGCAGGTTTAATTGCGATTCTCATCACATTACTCTGTCGTTTTGTAGGAATTGGAATTCCACTGATTATAATGGGTTTCTTCAGAAAGATGGAAAAAGGAACTATACCTATCCTAACATGGGGAGGCTTGAGAGGTGGACTATCAGTTGCCTTGGCACTGTCACTTCATAACCAACTTGGTGAAGGAGGAAATCAAATAGCCGACTTTATAACTGCAATCACTTATGTAGTTGCATTGTTCTCAATATTAATTCAAGGATTAACAATTGAGAAGCTGGTAAAAAGCTACGATTCAAACAGCTAATCACTAACTGATTTTATTAAGATTAAGCCCCGAATTTCGGGGCTTTTTTTGTCTAAATAACAAGCATTGTCAACTGACTCAAGCGCATAAGTATAGCTTGAATTAGAACCAAAACCTTCCAGATTCTCTTGCATCCTGAAAGCTTGCCTGGACATGCTTTCTTTCTCTATTCCTGGTAGATTGATGTATTACTCTTCCTACAGCATATCTTGTAAATAAGCAGGGTATATAATTAATCCATGATCAAATTAAGCAAGTGTAATGACTCGTAGACTTAGCTAAGTATTATAGCACCCTGTGTGAACTAGTGGAGGCAAGTAGCATATGAAAAGAGGCTGAAATGATGCTCCTGAAGGAGCTCATTCTGCTAAAGGAAAAAGGAACTATCTAGAATTTTCTTCTGTTGAAAAGCCCAATGAACTTTCTAAACAGATCATTGTAAAGCGCAACTATAAGAAGTATTGTCATAACCCACAAAACACCAATGTTTGCCCAATAGGTGTTAACACGTGTGCCAAAGAGGTTTTTGGTAGGGGAGAAGAAATGTGCCCTGAAGCTTTCTGAATCTCTGTAAATAGGATTGTTCTGTTGAACTATTTCGCCATCAATTTCTATCAAAGATTCGAGCTCTAGTTTGTTAACTACCAATTCACGCAAGCTCTCATTTCTATAACTCTTCTTAAGGCTATTGATTCCGCCTTCATCTTTGTATTCTCTATTTAAGCTAGAAACTACTTTGTCCTTCTTGTTTGAGGTCACGTTGTAAACTTTCACATAGAAAGTCTTCAAACGATCCAAATGATACTCTAGTTCTTCAATTACCTCAGTATTGATTTTATCAGGGTAAAGCAGATCGATTTGCTCAAATTGAATCTTAGATGTTTTTTCGTTTTGCTTTTCAAGCTCATTTCTAATCAAGCTCAAGTTATCAGCCATCTGCTCTTTTTCGTCTCCCTTTTGCAAGTGATTTTCTACATAGCCCAATTTTGCTTTTAACCTTGGAATCCAATAAGCCTTTTTGAAGTCGGCATGTGTTAGTTTCTTGTCATAGGCATAGAAATTCTTTTCATAGTCGTTCTCCGCAAATTGGCGAACACTTAGCGCTTCGAAAGCCCATCTACTAGCCATGATTTCACCAATAAAAGGAACTATGGTTTTGGAGCCAATCACAGGGTTAAGCTTGTCGAATTTCACAATTACTCCACTGAAGATAAGCTGTGGGATAATTAAAAAGGGAATCAGAATGTAAATAGTAACTGCAGAGTTGAAACTGGCGGAGATATTTAGCCCGAGTGTATTAGCGAAACATGCTGCGGAGAAGAGAACAAGCCAATAGTCCATTAGCATACCATCAATTCCGAGTATCGTATTTCCAATTAGAATGAATGTCAGTGTTTGAATTGCCGACAATACAAACATGATTACAATCTTAGAGAGTAAGTATGAGCCATTGCTCAAATTCAAGAACATTTCACGTTTGCGAATCTTTTGATCTCGAATAATCTCTTCAGCACTAACGGTAAGTCCTACGAATAGCGCTACAACTACGGCCATGAACATGAAAGCAGGAATGTTTTCATTATCTAGGAACACATATTCACCATCAGCTTGTGAAGTCTCTTTGAAGCGAATGAAGTAAGCAAGCAAAAATGCCAGCACTGGTGATTCCAATAGATTGATCAACAAGTACTGCTTATTTGTTAGTTTCGACAGTACATCCCTCGTAACAAACACTTTAAATTGCTTGAATACATTGGGAATATTGAAATAGTTTTTCGGAGGATTTGTAGGATCCTTAATGTCTTTGAGTTTAGGAGCTACAATTTTCGTGTACTTCTCCTGCCATTCACCTGGACTAACTTTACGCTGGAAGGTCAACTTTCCGTATTCATCAACAATTTTAGCTTCGATGATATTGAAGATCTCCTCAGGGTTTACATGTCCACTACTCTCTGCACTTTGAAGGTTTGCATAACCAGCTTCTTTTTTGAAATAGTTTATTCCATCTAAAGGATTACCATAATAAATCAGCCTTCCTCCAAGGTCAAGAATGATCAATTTGTCGAACATCTTGAATATGTCAGACGAAGGTTGGTGAATCACTGTGAAAATGAGTTTTCCTTTAAGGGAGAGCTCCTTTAACAAGTCCATGATGTTTTCAGAATCTCTGCTTGAAAGACCTGATGTAGGCTCATCCGCAAATAACACTGGCGGCTGTCGTATGAGCTCTAGGGCTATATTCAGTCGTTTTCTTTGCCCACCACTAATTGTTTTGTCAAGTGGAGAACCAACCTTTAGGTCTGCAGTAGACTCCAATCCCAAATCTTTAAGCATGTTGTTCACCATGCTTTCAATCTCGGAGGTTGGCTTATTGGTAAAACAAAGTTTTGTATTGTAATAAAGGTTTTGATAGACGGTAAGCTCTTCAATTAGCAGGTCGTCTTGAGGAACATAACCGATGATGCCTTCAACATCATTCGTTGGGTCGTTTACGTCGAAGCCATTGATGCTAACCGTTCCTTTTGTTGGAGCGTATAAGCCGTTAAGAACATTAAGCAATGTTGATTTTCCGGTACCAGAACCTCCCATGATTCCAATAAGTCCACCAGCTTCTTCAATGATGTTCATTTCATGAAGACCGATATTCCCACCCTTGAATCGATATTCAATTCCGTTTGCTTTGAAAACAATTTTCTCTCCTTCTTGAGTATCAAGGAAGGAGTTAACAATGTCGGAGAAATAGATCGGAGGTACTTTTGGGCTTCGAATAGAAGCACCGGTGTTAATCACATAACTCTTAGTGTTCGAGATCAATTGTCCATTCAGAAATAGGTCATCATTTCCAAAGTAGCGCATGACAAACATGTTCACATTAGGAAAACGCTTAATAACCAACTCTTTCTGTAGGTTTTGGGCACTTTTAACCCTTACTTTCTTAAAGCCGTCTAACTTTCCATTATGATTAAAAACCAAGATATTGGCATCATCAGGAAGTTTGTTTACGTCCTTGCGCTCTAAAAAGCTAACTAATTGTTCAAATTCTTTTTCTTCTATCCTGAAGCTTGAAGAAACAAGCTTTAAGAAGTTGAATTCATGATCAGAGATATTCTCATCAGCGAAGATGTATTCGATGATTCTTACGAGAATGACAATTTTTTGACGTTGTTGAAGATCGAGGTTGATCTTCTTACAAACATTGATAACGAGGTTGTCATCAACCTCTTCTGTTACATTACCCTTGTTACTTCCATCTGAAGAAATCCCATGATAGGTTTCAACGTACTGGTCGTAGACCTTGATGTACTTATTTGCTATTTCAGAATTAAGCTCGGATTCCAGATAGGTCTTTACAATATTCCTACTCTCGTTGGTGATGTCATTAACATCAGAGGCCAACGCGAAAAGTTGCATAAGGGCTTTGAGTAGTTCCTCGCTCATATTGTTTTATCCGAAAGGCGCATTTTAGGGCACTCAAATATAGTCAAGTGTTCCAACTACACAAGGCTTTCCCTACTTTAAACCTCTATCAATTTCACGCTTTAATTCCCGTTGTTTGATATCTTGGCGTTTGTCAAATAGTTTTTTACCTCTAGCTAAGGCAATTTCTAACTTCGCGTAACCATTTTTATTAAAGTACAAAGCTCTGGGAATTAAGGTGATAGATTCGTCCTTAAGTTTCTTTTCGATTTTTCTTAATTCATTTCGATGAAGAAGTAATTTCCGATCTTGAATTGGTTCGTGGCTAGCAAATCCAGCATTTTCATAGATGGCAATATGCATACTCTTAATGAATAATTCATCTTTACTCAAATAGCAATAAGCTTCATTAATGCTCACTTTTCCATGGCGGATTGATTTCACCTCTGATCCGGAAAGAACAATCCCAGCCTCAAACTTTTCAAGTAATTCGTACTTAAAACTCGCTTGTCGATTTTTTATGTAAATGTCTTTATCCAAGGCTTTTTCGCAGGTATGAAGCGGTGAAAGTAAGCGTAAAAATAATACCGGAAACAACCGCCATTGAAGCAGCGATTGAGGAATTCAAAAGTGTTGCTAAAAAGTATCCTAATACACAAGAGCCAACAGCAACAATGAATGAATATAAGATCATATATTTCAGTGATTTAGAAATCAAATAAGCCGTCGAAGATGGAATGATTAGAAAGCTAACCACTAAAATTGCTCCAACACTTTCGAACGAAACGACAACCACAATTGAGCAAAAGCTTAAAAGTAAATAGTGCCAAAGTCTGGGATTGATTTTTTGCATTTTGGCAAGCTCCTCACTGAAGGAACTAATTAAAAGAAAGCGATATGAAACAGCTATAAAAAGCAAACAAGTAATCAGTAAAATGAGTGCAATCCAAAAGGACCTTGGACCAATTTGACTTCCGGATTCTAAAATCCAAACATCTATGGGTACATAGGCAATCTCACCATACAATACATGGTCGTAATCCAGGTGAACTTTACCAGCAAAAAGTGAAATCAAGATTACGCCTAATGCGAAGAAACTTGTAAAGCTCAATCCTATAGCGACATCATCGTTGAAGTAGCGATGTTGTTTTAATAAATCGATCAATGCAATGCTTAATACCCCAAAAAGTGAGCAGGAAAGAACATAGGCAATGGTGTTTTGCATTCCAAAGAGTAGAAATGCAAATAGAAGTCCGGGTAAAATGGCGTGTGACAGGGCATCACCAAGCATTGCCTGATTTCTTAGTACAAGGTAGTTTCCCACCAAAGCACAGCTGAGCGCTATCAAGCTTGCAGTAACTATAATCCAGATCGAGTCTGCCATTTTGTTTTAAAATAGTTAAGTACAATGCTCAGAATACTCATTACGAATAGAACCAATACGATCCATGGTCCAGTGGGCATACCCTCTAGGGTGTAGCTAACGGCGGTGCCCATTAAGCCTCCAAATGCTCCAATTAATCCACTCAGAATTAAAATTTTTTCAAGTCGCTTGCTGTAGAATCTAGAGATACTTGCTGGGGCAAGTATCAAGGCAGCCATAAGGACAACGCCAACAGCTTGTATACCAATGGCAATCATTATCACCGCGCAGGCATTTAAAAGTGCTTGAATGAATTTTATTGAGATCCCTTGGCTGGAGGCAAAACTTCTATTAAAAATTGTAGCCTTTAACTGTCGATAAAAGATGAGAAGACTCACATAGCTTAGAACACCTGCAATGCTTATCATCACGGTATCTTCAAGGCTAATTGAAGCCGCTTTTCCAAAAAGGTAAGATTCAAGACCCGCTTGATTGGAACCTTGATTATGCTGGATATAGGTGAGCAGCATGATGCCAATGGAAAAGAAAAAGCTCAAGCCAATAGCTAGTGCAGCATCTCTACTTAATTTGGATTTATTGCTGATGAAATCAACAAAATAAGTGCTCATAAGCCCACTAATTACTGCTCCTGTAAGCAGCAAGAGAGGTGACTTACTGCCATTGATAAGAAAGGCTAAACATATGCCTGGCAACAGACTGTGAGAAATTGCATCTCCCAAGAGGCTTTTTTTGTCCAAAACCAGAAAAGTGCCAACGGAACCAGAGAAGAATCCAATGAGGCTGACTCCAATAGCTGCGATTACAACATTAGGGTGACTGAAGCTGAAGAAATTTAAAAAGGACTCAATCATTTGGTGAAATTGAATGAGCCTCCATAGGCGCGTTCAAGATTCTGAGCACTCAAGGTTTCAGTAGCATTCCCATCTGCTACGAGGCTGTTGTTCAATAGCACTACAAAATCGAAGTAATTCTTGGCAGTGAGTAAATCATGATGAACCATCACAATACTTTTTCCCTGATCTTTTAGCTGCTCAAAAAGGGATAATAGTTTGGTTTCTGTACTGGCATCTATTCCCGCAAAAGGCTCGTCGAGTAATAAAAGTTCTGCTTGCTTTGCTAGGGCTCTAGCGATTAAGACTCTTTGTTGTTGCCCTCCAGATAATTCTCCTATTTGACGATCTTTATACTTCAACATATCCACGAGCTCTATAGCCTCTAGAGCAATGGCTTTGTCCTTTCCTGAGCTTCTAACAAAAAAACTTCGTGGGCCATACCTTCCCATGAGAACCAGGTCAAAAACATTAATCGGGAAATTCCAATCGAAAGCTTCCTTTTGGGGGACATAAGAGACCCTTTCCTTTTGACTTTTAAGATCAGTTCCTTGGATTTTAACACTGCCTGAATGAGGTACTAAGTCGAGCATTGCCTTGAGCAAGGAGCTCTTACCAGAGCCATTTGGCCCAACAATCCCAGTAATTTGAGCTTGAGGAATCACAAGGTGCTTTAGTTCAAGCGCAACTTGCTTACCGTATTGAACCTTAAGCTTTTCTATTTCGATGAGTGCTTTCACTTGAGTGTCTGGGTAATTTGATTCACATTGTGATGAAAGACCCCTAGATATGTGCCTAGATAAGTACCTTCTTCACCCAATGCGTCTGAAAATAAAGATTCTCCAATGATCACTTTGTGGCCTTTTCTTCGGCATCCATCACTTACTGATTCAATGAATTTGGTAGGAATACTTGTTTCTGTGAAAAGAGCAGGGATGTTATTGTCGCAAACGAAGTCAACTAAATCTGCCACATCTCTCAACCCAAATTCAGCACTTGTGGAAACGCCTTGCAGAGCCTTAACTGGAAGGCTATAAGCTTTCGAGAAATACTGAAATGCATCATGACTGGTGATGAGATACTTCTTACTCGAATCGATTGACGAAATTTCGTCTAGCGCCCATTGATCGATCAATTTGAGCTCTTTACGATAGCGTTGGAGGTTTTCGAGATATGCTTCTTTATTGCTTGGGTCATTTTTGATTAAGACTTGAGCAATCAAACCTTGAACCTGCGACCATAATTCAGGATCGAACCAATAATGTGGGTCAGGACTATCTGAGTTATAATATATGATGGAGTCTTGATTTAGTGAATCTGATAAAGCGAATGCCTCTTTTGATTTAGCCAGTTTTAGCAGAATGTCATGCATTTTCCCCTCAAGATGAAGCCCATTATAAAAGACCAAATCGGCCTTTCTCAATTTTCCGAGGTCTCCTTGTGATGCCTTATAGGAATGTGGGTCAACCCCAGCGCCCATCAATGAAACGATTTGCGCATGTTCTCCGGCAATTCGCCCCACGGCATCTTTCACAATACTAGTAGTACAGCAAATGAGTAGCTTGTCTGTTTCAGCGTCTGTTTTCTTGATGGCCGTATCGCTACAAGCAGAAAGAACTAGGCTGATTACTAAAATGATTTTCACTCGAGGTGAAATAAGGCGGAGCATCTCGTTAATTTCTCCTCAAAGATAAAAATTAGACGAGTCTAAATAAATTATTAGACTCGTATAACTTTAGGGTAGTTTTTCGCCACAGTGCGGGCAATATTTGTATCCTTCTTTTTTCTCTGCCTTTTTATCTCTTTTTGCCTGTTCTATTTTCTCTGTAAAGGCTGCACTCAGTATTCCCGTTGGAAGGGCCACTAAGGCGATCCCGAGAAAAGCAATGAGTCCAGATAGAAATTTACCCCAATTGGTAACAGGAACTATGTCTCCATAACCTATGGTAGTAAGTGTAGCTAAAGCCCACCAAAACGCAGCTCCAATATTCGGAAACATATCGGGCTGAGCAGATTTCTCGATGTTGAACATTAAGGAGGCGGCGATTATCAGAATAATAAAGACTAATGAAAGAACAATAACAAGGTCTTTTCTTTTCTCTCTGAAAATATCTCCGAGCATTCGGATATTTGAACTGTGTCGATTTAGCTTAAACAAGCGAACCAGTCTTAGAAGTCTGAGACCACGCATGAATCGAAGATCCAGGCTGATTAAGAAGGGGAGATAGAATGGAATGATTGCTAATAAATCGATGAAGCCGTAAAAAGAAAACGCAAATTTCATTCGAGTTTTAAGTGCGCTGCGATCTGGATAGAGTAGAGGGGCAGCCCACAATCGAAGAAGGTATTCTGCGCTAAAAATAATCACACTACAAAACTCGAAGTAGAAGAAAACATCTTCGAAGGATTGGTTGATGTCTTAATAGGAAGCGAGTACTATGGCCAAGACATTTAGGACAATTAAACTCGAAATGAAAAGGTCGAAATGCTTTCCGTTTTTTGAATTGGTTTTGTAGCCGTTGAGTAGTTGAAATACCTTCAGTTTCACTGATTCCATGCAGCTAATGTATAGAAGTGGTCTTGAAAAAACTCTGATAATAATCACCTTTATTCTAAACTTTATACCTAAATAGATGTATATACATATATTTGTCTCATGAAACTTGCGGACGAAATAAAGCAGAGCAAATTCGGCAGTATGAGAGAGAAGGCCCTCGTTAATCTATTATTTACGGCAAACCATTTTAGCTTGGAGCAAAATAGGCTCTTAAAAAGCTTTGATATTAGTACTCAGCAGTTTAATATTCTGCGAATCCTTAAAGGACAATATCCAAATCCAGCGAGTGTTAAGTTGCTTATGGCTCGTATGTTGGATAAAACATCAAATGCCAGTCGTTTGGTGGAGAAGCTTCAAGCAAAAGGCCTGGTAGAGCGAACTATTTGTGAAAATGATCGGAGACAGGTGGACGTAAAAATTACAGAACTTGGGATTGAATGCATCAACAACGCTTCTGAAGCGATGAAGGGGCTCATTACTGGATTGCCTCTCTCAGAGGATCAATCAATGCAGCTTAGCGAATTACTAGATGAATGCAGAGCAGATAGCTCTAAAGCATAAGCTAGAAAGTTATTTCCTTGCTCATCTCCTTCTCATCACGCATAAATTTCACCTGCGTTTTCTGACCTTTTTCAAATTTTGATAAAGCTTTCATATAAGACATCATGTCTTTTACGGCGATATCTCCTAATTGAATCACAACGTCTCCTTTAAGCATTCCTGCATTCGATGCTGGTTTGTCTTCTCTTACACCGTCAATTCGCATTCCTTCACCATCAAATAGGTAGTCCGGAACAACGCCTAAGGTTACTTTAAAACGAGGGGCGTTTTTGTTGTCATCTTCTTTTGTTTTAGAGAAGGCCAGCTTTCCTTCTTTGTCGGTAGTTCTAATTATCTCATAGATGTATTTCCCTACCTCTACAATTCCCTCATAATTCACCTTGTCGGCGTCGTCACTTGGCTTGTGATAGTCTTCGTGTTGCCCAGTAAAAAAATGAAGTACAGGAACATCTTGTAGATAAAATGAAGTGTGATCCGAGGGTCCAATTCCAGAGGCAGATTTCACGATTTTCAATTCTTTCATGCTGTGACTGCTCAATATTTCTTCCCATTTAGGAGAAGTTCCAGTTCCATTAACTGCGAGCTTTTTTTCTTCATTGAGTCTACCAACCATATCCATGTTGATCATGTAGTTCATGTTTTCAACTGGAATACTCGCGTTCTTGCTGTAGTAGTTAGATCCCCACAAACCCTTTTCTTCTCCAGAGAATGCAATCAGCAAATAGTTATTGTTTTTTGGGCCATCTAAAAGAGCTTCACCTAAGGCAATCATCGCAGCTACACCACTGGCGTTATCATCTGCGCCATTATGAATTGCTCTTTCACCAGCGGCAAGGCTTCCAGCGCCACCCCATCCTAAATGGTCGTAATGCGCTCCTATGACAACAGTGCTGGAAGCAGCATTATCTATGTATCCAACGACGTTTCTTCCTTCGATTGCTTCCGTTGTATCAGGGTCTACTTTTTTATGAGGATTCTCAGGACGAGGCTTAAAACTGAAGTATTGGTAATAGTAATCGTCTCCCTTTGGGCTAATCCCTAATTTCTTAAAACGTTTTGCGATATACTTCGCCGCTTTTATCTCTCCTTTGGTTCCTGTTTCACGCCCTTCCAATTTGTCGTCTGACAAATATTCAACATCTTTCTTTATCTGTTCCATATCCAGCTCTTGGCCTACCGATACTTGGCTAGTTGCAAAGAGGATGAGTGCGCTTAGTATAGTGTTCTTCATGTTATTTTCATAGCTTACAAACATATTACAAATGAAGCTCAGGGATGTTGAATATTCTTACTTTCGCGGCTTCAATAAATTGTCGATATGAAATACTTTTTGATTGCCCTTGTTGGATTAAGTCTATTTGCTTGCCTACCAAAAAATGAAGCTGAAACGAAGACAGCGACCAAGGAAGATTCTGTAATGGTTGACACTGCTCAGGTCAGTATAATCTATCCTGAAGAGAAAAATTTCAAAACCTTACGTCAACTTACTTTCGGAGGTGATAATGCTGAGGCTTACTGGAGTTTCGACGATTCAAAATTGGTATTTCAAGCAACCTTTGATGGCTGGAATGCAGCATGCGATCAGATTTATGTTACTCATTGGATGAACGATGACCTAAAGGCGAACCAGCCGAATTTGATCTCAACGAGTTATGGTAGAACTACTTGTTCATACTTCTTACCAGGAGACAGCACCATTATCTATTCTTCGACACACCTTGCAGATTCTGCTTGTCCACCAGTGCCTGAAAGAAGAGAAGATGGGAAATATGTATGGCCAATCTATGAGGGCTTCGACATTTTTGTTGCTGATTTAGAAGGAAACATCTTAAGCCAACTTACCAATGAAGAAGGATATGATGCAGAGCCAACTGTTTCTCCAAAAGGAGATCGTATTGTGTTCACTTCAATGAGAACAGGTGATCTTGAGCTTTATACTATGAATATAGATGGTAGTGATGTAAAGAAAATTACCAGTGAGCTTGGATACGACGGGGGAGCATTCTTTTCACCTGATGGATCTAAACTAGTTTTCAGATCATCTCGACCAAAGACGGATGAAGAAGTAAAAGAGTACAAGGATTTACTGGCTACAGGCCTGGTTCAACCAACAAACATGGAGCTATACGTTTGTAACGCTGACGGTTCAGATCTTCGAAAAATCACCGATTTAGGTCAGGCAAATTGGGCTCCATTCTTTCACCCATCTGGTGAAAAGATCATCTTTTCATCTAACCATGAATCGAAAAGAGGATTCCCTTTTAACCTTTACATGATCAATCTTGATGGAACTGGTTTAAGACGAGTGACACATGATACCACCTTTGATGCTTTTCCGGTATTTTCAAACAACGGGAAGTACTTGGTGTTTTCTTCAAACAGAAACAATGGAGGTACAAGAGAAACCAATCTCTTTGTAGCTGAATGGCAAGATTAATTTGGAGGAAAAGCAAAAACAAAGCATAGCTGAAAGGCTTAAAAAACGTTGGAACCTTAAGAGTGGCTTTCAACTTTTTATGGTGCTTTTAGTTTTTGCCTGCACTGGATTTTCAGTTCTCTTTATCAAAAAGCCCTTATTCGATTTATTGGGGATTAGCGGTACTTCTGGCTGGCTATATACTTTACTCTACTTGATGGCCATACTCCCAATTTATCAGGTACTACTGTTATTTTATGGGTTGATTTTAGGTCAGTTTAAATTTTTCTGGGAATACGAGAAAAAGACTTTCAGGAGGTTATTCGGAAGAAAACGCAAGAACTAAGGCGCTACTTAGATTTCTTTTCTGCTCTGATCAATAAACGCAAAGACTGATCATAGGTCAGGTAATTCCAGGCCCAATTGATAAAGATTAAAAGCTTGTTCTTGGCACCTGCAATGGAGAAGAGGTGAACAAACATCCACAGCAGCCATGCGATAAAACCTTTGAGTTTAAGGCTTGGAAGGTCTGCCACTGCTAAATTTCTTCCGATCGTTGCCATGGAGCCTTTATCAGTATAGCTGAAGCTATTTTCCTTCGTTTTATTCAGGTTTTTAGCCAAGTTTTTAGCCTGCTGAATAGCAACTTGAGCAACCTGAGGGTGTCCATCAGGAAAATTACTGTCCTCAATCGAAATACATTGGTCTCCTAGTGCGAATACCCCTGGACAATCTGGAACTCTATTGAGCTGATCTACCTTAATCCGACCATTTCGATGATAAGTTTGGTCGGGAATACCTTTAAGCTTATTAGCCCGAATTCCAGCTGCCCAAATCAAAGATTTGCTCTGTATGAGTTCTCCATTGCTGAGTTTTACTTCGTTGCCGTCATAGGCCTGTATTGCGGTTTTCAGAAGGACAATGGTATCGAGTTTCTTTAAATAACGCTCTGAATTCAGTTGCGAATTAGCTGACATGGCTGAAAGGGTATTGTCGTAAGCTTCAACCAAATAGACCTGCATTTTTTCAAAGTCTAGTTCAGGGTAATCTTTTGGGAGGATATTTTTCTTCATTTCTGAAATTGCTCCAGCAAGCTCAACTCCTGTTGGGCCACCTCCTACAACCACGATATTCATGTAAGCCTGTTGCAACTTCTCATCATCAATTGCCAAAGCTTTTTCATAGTTACTCAGAATAGTATTTCTTAAACCCAATGCTTCAGCAACTGACTTCATTGGCAAGGCATTCTGCTCTAAATCTTTTAGACCGAAATAATTAGTTGTAGCCCCCATGGCGCAAACCAAATAGTCGTATTCAATCGTCCCTATGCTAGTCTCAAGGTTTTTAGCTTCAGCGTCAACAGATAGAACATCAGTTAGCCTAAAATGAAAATTGGGGATGCCTTGAAAGAGCTTTCTAAAGGGGAACGAAATTGAGCTAGGCTCTAATCCAGCGGTTGCCACTTGATAAAACAGGGGCTGAAACTGATGGAAATTATTTCTATCGAGTAAGATTACTTGAAATTGCTTTTTTGACAAGCGCATGGCTAGTTCTAAGCCTGCAAATCCACCACCAATTATTATAACTCTTTTAAGCTCAGAATCAGGTATCTTTAAATGGCTCATTGATCTACGCCACGTTATTTTCAAGACAGAACTTAAGCGCTATCTTCATTTGTCGCATATGCCTGATATTGTGATTGAAGTTGAATAGGAGCGCATCTCCTAATCTGAACATGATCATTTTTCCAAGTGCGCTTTCAACTTTCATATTCACCAAATCTAACTCATCCGGATTTAGATAGATCTCAAGAAATTTTTTGTGGGTTTCTATTAAAGAACCAAAGCTGTCTTTTTCTCCTATTGGTTCGGAGCCTCCAGCAGGGTCGAGTACCTGAAAGGTTCTCATCTTAAATGAGAGATTATCCCTCTTGTTCGGGAGCATGCTATTCGCTGCTAATTTTTCCACAAAACCTGGTTTGTAGTTGTCGGAAATTGAACCCTTGAAGTTTTTGATCGAAAACTCAATATTTCGAAGGTAGATTCTGCTAGTAATCAGCATGTGTTCAGCAACTTCTTGTGCACTCCATTTATTCTCTGCAGCTGAAGTGCTGAGTTGACTGTTGGTGTATGAATGAGCAATCGATTCAATATCGCTGATCATTTCATTCGTACCGTCTTCTAGCTGCTTCAGAAGTTAAATTTTTGTCATGAGCCAAGCTTTTCTTTTATCAATGTAGACAATTTAGAAAGTGAAAGATCCTCCGAGATTTCTTCCTTGTGTACTAGACTCAAGTTTCCTGTTTCTTCACTAACAATGATGATTAAGGAATCAGAATTTTCTGAGAGTCCTAAGGCAGCTCTATGTCGCATTCCAAAATTTTTCGGAATGTCTGTTCTCTGTGAGACTGGGAGCACATTTCCTGCGGATACAAGCCTGTTGTTTTCAATTAAAACAGCCCCATCATGAAGAGGACTTAGTTTATTGAAAATCGAGAGTAAAAGACCTTGAGTGATTTCTCCGTCTATTTTGGTTCCTCCCGAAAGAAAAGCATCGATAATTGTGTTTTTCTGAAGAACGATTAATGCACCAGTTTTCTCTTTGCTCAAATCCTTCCCAGCTTCAAGAATTTCGTTGAGGTTTAAGTTGATCTCCGAAGAAGCTTTTCTTGTCCAACCAAATAGTCTTCTCAGAAAACTGTTTTCCTCCACAAGTTGAGTGTTTCCGAGGTATAGAAGGAATCTTCTGATTTCCTGCTGAAAGACGATGATTAAAGCGATTACTCCAACACCAATAAATTGCCCCAAGATATCACTGAGGAGCTCCATTTTTAGGGCTTCGACGATCTTCCAGAAAAGATAGAGCGCGAAGATTCCTACAAATATTCGGATGGCAACGGTGCCCTTTACAATGTTGTAGAGTTGATAAATTAGGAATGCCACCAGAAGAATATCGATGGCATCTAACCATCTAACGCTGATAAAAAGAATTGGTGTCATGCGGCAAACTTACACCAGAGTTTTTACATCCCGATACATCTCTGAAATTTGAAGCACTTCTGTCATCTCCTTAACATCATGAACCCTGAAAATTGCATCAGTTTTACTCGCCAAAATGGCATGCAAAGCAGTACTTCCATTAAGTGCATACTTGGCTTTTGTGTTTAATACCTTGTTGATCACCGACTTTCTTGAAATACCAATCAATATTGGGGTCTCGAAGATTTCAAAACGCTCAATCGATCTCAAAATTTCATAGTTGTGAGCTAAGGTCTTTCCAAAGCCGATTCCTGGATCAATGATTATATCATGAACTCCTGCATTTCTAGCTTGTTGAATTTGATTCGAAAAGAACAGAAGCAAGTCATCAACTACATGAGTGTACTCCGGGTGGTCTTGCATAGTCTGCGGTCGACCTTGCATATGCATCATTATGTATGGAGCCTTATGTTTTGCAAGAATCGAAAACATATTCGAGTCAAGTTTACCTCCTGAAATATCATTGATAATATCAGCTCCTGTGCTGAGCGCTTGATCTGCCACATTCGATCTAAAAGTATCTACCGATATGATAAGCTCGGGATATGTCTTCCGTAATTCCCTCAGTGGGCTAATGAGACGACTTAGTTCTTCATCTTCGGAAATATCATCAGCTCCTGGTCGGGAAGAGTAGGCTCCCAGGTCTAGGATTTGCGCTCCTTCAATAATATGTTTCTCGGCTTGAGAGAGAAGTTCATCGATTCCATGAGCTCGACTTGCTTCGTGAAAAGAATCTGGACTGAGGTTGATAATTCCCATAACCATCGACCTTGAAAAGTCATGAAGAACACCACGAATATTGATGCTTTTTTTTGTTCGATTTAACTTATCTTGCGCCTTGTCCAAAATCATTGAAATGCCTGATACTTCTGCTCAATATGATGAAGCAATTGCCAAATGTAAAGACATTTTCAGCAACAAGATGAAAGATTATGGAAGCTCTTGGAGAATTCTTCGATTGTCTTCACTTACTGATCAAATCTTCATCAAAGCGAATAGAATAAAAACCTTGGAGGAAACCAAAGAGTCTATGGTAGGAGATGGTGTCGGAGGTGAGTTTCTAGGAATTGTGAATTATTGCATCATGGCATTAATCCAAATTGATCTCGGTCCAAAAGAAGAACCAAGCATGAGACTGAGTAAGGCATCAGCGCTTTACGATAAATATGCCGGGGAGACCAAAGACCTGATGATGGCTAAAAACCATGATTACGGTGAAGCATGGCGAGATATGCGAATAAGCTCCTATACAGACCTCATCCTCGTAAAGCTTCTCCGTATAAAGCAAATTGAAGATAATGAAGGAGCTACTTTGGTTTCAGAGGGAATTGATGCAAATTATCAAGATATTTTAAACTATTCTGTTTTCGCTTTAATTCGACTTGCGGAAGAAGGTAAGCTCTAAACATTTTTGTTAAGATTTACTTAATTGAAGAGTATTAGCTGCTTAATGCGAGCTAGTTTTGATCCAAAGCTTTAAACTATGAAGGTCCTTTTGCACATTTCAAGAATACTAGTTGGTTCTCTATTTTTCATTTCTGGTCTGATAAAGGCAAATGATCCTCTAGGTTTCAGCTATAAACTGCACGATTATTTTGCAGCGGATGTACTGAACCTCTCAATATTTGATCCATGGGCTCTCGAAATTGCGGTGATTGTTACTGTAGTAGAAATAGTGCTTGGAATGGCCATCTTAGCCGGAATTAAAGGGCGTTTAGTTAGTTGGTTGCTCCTTTTGATGATCATCTTCTTTACCTTCCTTACTTTCTATTCTGCCTATTTCGATAAGGTAACGGACTGTGGTTGCTTTGGTGATGCCTTGAAGTTCACCCCATGGCAAAGTTTCACAAAGGACGTAGTATTGCTTTCACTCATACTCATCATTTTCATTGGTAAAAAACAAATTAGCTTGAACTCACCAAAGCTTATGGGAATATATTTTGCCCTTAGCGCTATTCTTATTGCAGCTTTCGGAGTTGGAGTGATTTCATGGACAATGACTCCATTAGGTTGGTTCACCCTTGGATTCGCTTTAATGGTTCCAATTTCTATTTACCTGAAGCATCAAGCTAAGGATTGGGCTGCGCTAATAGGCTTGTCGGTTCTTTATTTTGTAATGTGTTTCTGGAGTATACAGCATTTACCTGGAAGAGATTTCCGTCCTTATGCCGAAGGTCTAAACATCAAAGAAGGAATGAGTATTCCTGAAGGTCAAAACGCTCCTGAATACGCCGTGGTTTACACAATGAAACATGCTCAGACCTCTGAGATTAAAGAGGTTGATAGCAAGACATACATATCAAGTGGAATATGGGAGGATAGTAATTGGGAGATTACAGAAACAAGTCATCCAATTCTGCTCAAAGAAGGTTATGAGCCACCAGTACACGACTTTATTTTGAGTTCCGATGAAAATGGGGATGTAACCGATTGGATATTAGATGCTGACCAGCAGCTATTGATTGTAATGTATAATCTAAATGAGACCAATGAATCGAACATTGCCAAGATTAAAGAATTGATTGCTGGTTTCAAATCGAAAGGGATTCCGGTTTATGCTTTATCCGCTTCACTCTCTGAAGAAATAAGCGCATTTGAAGCGAAACATCAGTTGGGTATTGAATACATCAGTGCAGACGGAACAATGCTTAAAACAACGGTCCGTGGAAACCCTGGGCTCATGTACCTCGAAAAGGGAACAGTAATCAAAAAAGCTAGTCATAATGACACTTGGGATTTTGATGCTTTTTCTGAATCATATCTATAAGCTTAGAGTATTAACATTTCACCTTTGAAACTCTGTGCCTTGACGCGTTTTAAGGGCTAGAGATTTATTAATATTGTTTACTATCCCTTAGGACTGTAAATGAGACCAACGATCATCGCCGCAAACTGGAAGTCGAATACTTCTAAAGCTGAAGGGAAACATTTAATTAAACAAATCCTTCAAGGAAGCTGGCCCTCTTCTTGCCACGTGATTGTAGCTCCTCCTTTTGTCTATTTGCCCATTATCCAAGAAGCAATTCAGGATTCGGCAATCATGCTTTCGGCACAAGATTGTTCTGAATATGACAATGGAGCTTATACTGGACAGGTAAGCGCAAAGATGTTAAGCGACTCGAAGGTTGAGTATGTAATCCTAGGACATAGCGAACGAAGAGCTCTTTTTAACGAATCAGATGAAACACTCAAAGCTAAAATTGGTCTGGCGCGAGCTCAAGGCTTGAAGGTAATTTTTTGCTTTGGGGAGCAATTAGAGGAACGAAAAATGGGTTCGCATTTTGTGATTGTTTCTGAGCAACTCGCACTACTTGCTGAGTTAGATGATTTAGATGCCGAAGACTTTGTGCTGGCATATGAGCCTGTTTGGGCAATAGGGACTGGAGAAACCGCCAGTCCGGAGCAAGCTGAAGAGATGCACGCTCATATCCGAGAAGAGTTAAGCTCGATAGTTAGCCCGAAATTTTCTGAACAGGCATTTATTCTCTACGGTGGAAGTGTTAAGCCAAACAATGCTCAATCTCTTTTTGATATGCCAAATATCGATGGAGCCCTTGTAGGTGGTGCGTCACTTCAAGCGGATGATTTCTTGAAAATCATAAATGCAGGATGAGGTATAAGGGAATTCATATTACATGCGAAGCTGCCGAACAAGAAGTGTGGATAGCATACTTGTCTGATTTCTCTTTTGAGTCATTTCAAGAAGGGGAGCGCTTAAGTGCTTTTATGAATTCTGAAAACTGGGAAAAAGAAAAGAACTCAGTAATAAACTTCTTAAAATCTGAATCACTCAGCTTTTCTGAAGAAGATTTCGAGGATGTGAATTGGAATGCCGAATGGGAGAAAAACTTCGAACCATTAGATATCGATGGTAAAATTCATGTCCGAGCAGACTTTCATCCAAAGAACACCAGTGCTGAGGCTGAAATAATCATTACCCCTCAAATGTCTTTTGGTACTGGCCATCATGCAACAACGTATTTGATGTTGGAGGAGATGCATGACATGGATTTCAAAGGAAAAGAGGTCTTGGACATGGGAAGTGGAACCGGTATTCTCGGCATATACGCATCCATGAAAGGTGCCAAATCAATTCTCGCTACTGACATCGAAGAATGGGCGATTGAAAATGCCAAAGAAAACATGAGTCGGAATGCTGTTTCCAATATGAAAGTGATTCAAGCAGATATAGACAAAGTTGATGGAGCCTCGAGATTCGAGGTGATTATTGCAAACATCAATCGGAATGTGTTGATAGCTCATTTGCCAAGTTATTTCAAGCTGATGAGCTCAGAGGCTCACTTACTTTTGAGTGGGATATTGAGTGAGGATAAAAACATGATGCATGAGCTTTGTTCTAAACTTGGCTTGGAGCTTGTAAAAGAGAAGGAAAGAGGAAATTGGACCATGTTACATTTCAGAAAGCCATGAGGACATTCATAATCATCTTGTTTGCTTTTATGATGAGCATAGGAGCAATGGCTCAGACGGAGAGACCTACTAAGTTCTCAAAAGACTCTACTCAGTTTTTTGAGCAGATGATGAAATTCATGAAGGATAATCGTAAAGATGACGCCAAGGAGTTTCAAAAATATTTTGAGCCATTATGGTACGGAGGAATCTTCTCAGAAAAAATTCGAGGAACCGTATATGAAACCTGCGACATCATGTTGGAAAAACGAATGTTGCCTTTTCCTGAATTTGCAAACTACCTCATCACAGTATCCCGAATAATTTCAATTGGAGAAACAGAAACCGCATTTTATAACTGGCATAGGGGAGTAGATATCCTAGTCCAGGATCGAAGTAAACGGCGATTCACAGAATTTCTAGATTTCAGTGAGCATTTTTTCATGGATAAGGCTATTCATTATAGCTCCTCGGTGGTTTGGGTTTTTGAAAAAGGCTCTTATACCTTGGACTTCCAAAAGAAAGACATCATTGTTACCTTAAAAGATGTCAACCTCAAGTGCTACTCTCGAGGGGATAGCGCTATTATTCATGGGACTTCTGGCGTTTTCGATTATCACGAACAGCATTTTGATGGAGAAGGCGGAAAAGTATATTGGGATCGTGCTGAATTTGATAGGGAAGAGGTTTCTGCAAGTCTCAATAAATACGCGATTGATATCCGAAAAGCTGAGTATGTGGCCAATGATGTGGTTTTCGATAACAAGAACTTTTTCGGTGGCGTAACTTTAACCGGAAACTTAAAAGAAAAGGTACTTGCCAATGTTACTCCTGAAAAAGCAAGTTATCCTCAGTTTATTAGTAAAACAGATCACCTGACAATTTCTAACATTATTCCAGGGGTCGATTACGACGGTGGTTTTACTCAAAGAGGAGCAAGAATCATAGGTTCTGAAACAGAAGGAGGCAAGGCGAGTTTGCTTTTCAAGCGTGATGATGTAGTGCTGCTTAAGGCTCAGGCAAAAAGTTTCGTGATTCGCGAAAAACAAATTTCAAACGATAAAGCAGAAATCGTATTCTATTTCGGTCAGGATTCACTTTACCATCCTGGGGTGCAGTTCAAGTTGTTAAACGATGAAAGAAAGGTCACGGTTACAAGAACAAATCAAGGAATTCACCGAACTCCTTTTTTCAACAGTTATCATCAACTCGAAATGTATTTCGAAACACTCGAATGGAACATCGATGGCGAGATCATCAAAATGGAACCTATGTTTAGGAGTTCCAACAGGCGAGCTTTGTTCGAATCACTCGATTATTTCAAAGCCTATCGTTTCGATGATTTATACGGCTTATCTCACAAACACCCTCTTGTAATCCTTACCAATTGTGCTGAAACTTATGGTAACCAACTAAGCACCAAAGACATCGCAAGATGCTGGGGTATCTCGGAAAGCCAAATCAAACCTTATATGATGCAACTTTCGACTCAAGGATATGTGAGCTATGATTTTGACAATAATATGGTGGAGCTAAAAGATAAAGTTGGCCATTATGTAAAAGCAAAGGTTCAAAAAGAAGACTACGATATCATCGAGGTGAATTCTGATCCACCGAAAGATGAAAACGCAAGTATTAACCTCAACACCATGGAGATGTCGGTCCATGGAGTCAGAAGGATGGGGCTTTCAGATTCTCACCAGGTATTCATTTATCCATACGGTGGAGAAGTTGTAATGAAAGAGAATCGGGATTTTGCTTTTAGTGGACTGGTAACTGCTGGTAGGTTAGAGTTTTACGGGAAAAACTTCGATTTTCAATACGATAGCTTTAAAATCGCTATGCCGAATGTCGATTCCATGAGGCTCTATGTTGAAACAGAGAAGACTGCCGGAGGTCAAGCCAAGTTTAAAAGAGTAAAAACGGTTGTGGAGGATATTGAAGGTTTACTTGAAGTAGATCAGCCTTTTAACAAGAGTGGGGTGATTCCGATCAAGAAATTTCCGCGATTTACAAGTTTCAAAGAATCCTATGCCTTTTATGACAAACCCAGTATTCTGAACGGCGTTTACCAAAGGGATAATTTCTATTTTAAACTTGAGCCGTTTGAGTTTGATAGTATTGACAACTTTGAGAATACATCGATCCAATTCCCAGGACATTTTAAGTCTGCTGGAATTTTTGAAGAAATGCCTGAAAAGCTGGTGCTTCAGAAGGATTATTCCTTGGGTTTTCGTCACACCACTCCTGATGAAGGAATGCCTGTTTATGGAGGGAAAGGAACATTTTATGATGACATCATTTTGAGTCACGATGGACTTAAAGGAAACGGATTCATTGAATACTTAACTTCTACGACAGAATCTCAGTCCTTTTTCTTCTATCCAGATTCAATGAACGCCATCGCTCAGAATTTTGTGATTGAGGAACAAATGGGAGAAGTTGAATATCCTCCTGTTAATGGAACAAACCTCGACTGGCATTGGCAACCATTTAGAGACACCCTATTAGTTGCATCCATTGACGAGCCATTTCACTTTTACGATGGCAATTCCTTGCTTACAGGGTCAATCACTTATACTCCAGAGCAACTCAATGGACACGGTAAATTCGAATTTGACAAGGCTATAATGGAATCGGACTTGATGGTTTTTAAATTTTCAGAGTTTGATGCCGATACAGCTGATTTCTTCTTGAAAACCGGAGATGCCAAAGTAGGAGGCATAGGATTCGAGACAACCAATATGAAGGCACATGTCGATTTTGCGAAGCGAATGGGTGAATTTGAAAGTAATGGGGAAAGCTCAATTATCACCTTTAAGGAAAACCAGTATATCGCCAGAATGGACCGCTTTAAGTGGTATATGGATGATGAGATTGTTGAGCTAAGTGGTAAGAAAAAAGAGGTAGAACAAGGAGCTGGAAGAAAGGTGTCGATCGAAGGAGCGAGATTGACTTCGATTCATCCTGATCAAGATTCACTATTCTTTTATTCTAGTGCTTGTCAATGGGATGTTAGAAACTCTATTCTAACCGCAGATAAAGTTGAACAATTGGAAGTAGCAGATGCACTCATTTATCCTGATAGTCAACGAGTTGTTATTCTGAAAGAGGCTGTTATGAAGCCTCTTAAAAAGGCTGAGCTGGTAGCCAATGCAACTACTAAATACCATCGCTTGTACGATGCAGAATTAGAGGTCCTTGGTAAAAGGAAGTATAAAGGGAAAGCTAAGTATGATTACGTAGATGATCGCAGTGAAAAACAGGTAATCAATTTTGAAAACCTATACAGCGATAATGCTTTCCAAACAGTAGGAGAGGGTCAAATAATCAAAGAGATGGACTTCACCTTAAGTCCTAATTTCAAGTATTTTGGTGATGTTCGTCTGGAAGCGAGTAAGCAGTTTCTCACATTTGATGGAGCTACAGAACTCGTCCAATTCTGCAACCAACTCACAAGTCCTTGGTTTAAGTTTAACTCTGAAATAGATCCACAGTCAATCTACATTCCTGTTGATACCAGCACCAAAACTGAGAATGGGATGAGATTGACAAAGGGAATTATACTGGGTAAAGACCCTAGTAAGCTTTACCCAGCATTCATGTCTCAGCCGATGGCTAGAACCGATAAAGAAGTTATTACTTCTGATGGCTTTTTAGTATTTGACAAAAGCGATAAGAGCTATAAGATCTCCAATTTGTCTAAGTTGGAGGCCTTCTCCTTGCCTGGTAACTATCTCGCATTTAACAGAGACGCTTGCAATATCTATGGTGAAGGAAAGATGGATTTCGGAGCGAAGCTGGGAAGGGTAAAACTTGAGCCTACTGGAACAGTCTTGTATGATTTCGCAAACGATTCGAGCTCATTCCACCTTGGGATTGTGTTAGACTTCTTCTTCGAATCAAAAGCACTAAGGGAAATGTCACAGGATATTGAAGAAAACAATGATCTGGATAGAATTGATTTCGACAATGAGTGGTATCAGAAAAACTTGAAAGAGATTTTGGGAGAATCACAAGGGCTTAAGATGATTTCTGATCTAAGCTTCTATGGAGAATTCAAGAAGTTTCCAAAAGAACTCGATAGAGCGCTTGTTCTAACCGACGTTAAAATGGTTTGGAATGCAAACAGTGAAGCCTATGAGTCGGTAGGGAAAATTGGTGTAGGAAATATTGAAAAGCGACAGGTGAATAAATACGTTGATGGTAAGATTCAAATCAAGAAGCGTAGGAGTGGAGACATCCTTGTAGTTTACTTTGAGCTAGATTCAAAGACCTGGTACTTCTTTAATTACCAGTCTGAAATTATGCAAGCTGTGAGTTCGAATAATGAATTCAACCAGAAAATATTGGATGTAAAAAGTGGAAAGAACAAGCTTGAAAGAACAAAAGGTCAGGCTAGGTATCGCTTCATTTTATCTAACAAATCAAAGCGCGCTGCTTTCTTAAGAACGGTAGAGTAAATACAAATGAGTCAAAAAGGGTATTTTTGCAATTGGAACCGGGTGTGAGGGGACCTGTATACCATATCGTTAGCATATTGCTAGTTCTTACTTGCGGCTTCAATGCAGCCGCCCAGGTGAAGAATACCAAAGAACTTGTGAAAGTTGCCGATAAATATTTTGAGGCAAAGAACTACAAGGATGCCTTACCGCTTTACTCTCAATTAGTTTCTAACTACCCAAAAGATCCAAACTATAATTATAGGTACGGGGCGAGTTTGCTATTTGCAGACGTCGACAAATCCAAAGCTCTTCCTTATCTTGAGTTTGCAGTTGGTAGAACGGAAGTAGAGCCTGAAGCTTTCTTTTTTCTTGGAAAGGCCTATCACCTCAACTACAGCTTTTCTAAAGCAAGTAAGAATTACGAGAAGTTCAGAGATTTAGGGAAGGCAAAAGAGGTTGCTCGCTACGATGTTGCAAGTCATCTGCGTCAGGCTAAGAGTGGAAAGACGCTACTTCGAAACCTCACTGATATCATTGTGCTTCAAAAGCAAAAACTACAAGATGCCGATTTCTTTAAGGTTTATGACCTGACCGAGTTCGGAGGAAAAATCGTGGTGAAACCTGAAGAGTTCATGACCTCTTATGAAAAAGAGTCTGGAATACCTTCCATACTTTACTTACCCAAAAACGCTAGTAGGATATATTTCTCTTCGATTGATTCTGAAGATGGCAACAAAGATCTTTATTATGCTGATAAAACGGCAAAAGGCTGGTCTTCTAAAAAGAAACTCCCAGCAATTATCAATACTGAGTTTGATGAGGATTATGCCTTTGTTCACCCCGATGCTAATGTTCTGTATTTCTCTTCTAAAGGACACAATAGCCTCGGAGGTTACGATATTTTCAAAAGTGAGCTAGACCCAAATACAGGTACCTGGTCAAAACCAGTGAATATGGATTTCGCCATCAATACTCCCGATGACGATTTCTTATTCATTACTGATAAAGAACAGAAACTAGCCTACTTTACCTCTAAACGTTCTTCGGTTCAAGGACAAGTGCATGTTTATAGGATTAATATGAAACGTGTTCCGCTGAATATTGCCGTGATCTCCGGGATATTTGAATCAAACACAACCAAAAAAGCCACAATTCAAGTAAAGGATAAAGATAGAGGGGTACTTGTAGGAGAATACGATACAGATCCTAAAACAGGGAAATACCTGATTGAATTACCTCAAACTGGAAACTACCAGTTCCTAGTAGACTATGAAGGCTCAGAAGTAGCTCATGCAGGTGATGTATCGCTCAAAGATCAAAACCCACTAAAACCTCTGCTTCAAGAAATGAAGATTGAAGATCAGGGAACGGTCGACGAAAAACTTATCATCCGAAATTTAATCGATGTACAAGTTGAAGATGATGATCCAATCATTGCTGAAATCTTTAAACAGCGGGCACAATTGAATGTGACACCTGAGGACAAGGCTGAAGAGATGAAAAAAGAGATTCCAACTGGGCCTACAGTTTCAGTCTCTGAAAAGTCTAAAGCTGAAGAAGAGCAAGCAAAAGAAGAAGCGGATGGACAAGTTGCAGAAGCTAAGGCTGAGGAATCACAAACTAAGACGGATGAAGGCTCAAAAGAAGCACCCGATCCTAAGTTTGAATTAATAGGAGATGATTTCACCAAGGAGGACATCGTAAACGTTTCAAGAAACAATGCGCAAAGTCTTGAAAAGGATGCTAAGATTCTCGAAGAAGAAGCGAATATCGCAAGCAAAATCGCTCAGAATAAAAGAGCGAAAGCAAAAGTTAAGCGAGATGAAGTTAAGCTCACGATGTCGAAAATAGACACCAGTGAGAAGACCACCGCAAACGCAGAAGAACTGGCTCGAATCGAGTATATACAACGACAAGCAGAGGACCTGGAGGACGAAGCTCGCGTATCAGACGAACTTGCTGAAGATCTAAAGGATAGGGCTTATCAAAAGAAAAGTGGAATGGCCATCGCCATGTCTTATGCAAATCAGATTCAAAACTCTATAGACCAGAATAATAAAGAAAACTCTCTGGAGAAATTAAAGCAACTTCAAGATTATGTAGAAGAGCAAAAGCAAGAGAAATCTTCGATCAATAGTATGAGTGAAACTATTGATGCTAAGCTCGAGCAAAAGAGAGCGATTCTTCGAAACCAAAAGAGGTATCAGAAGCGATTAGAGGATCAACTTTTTACCAAGGAAACCAGGTATATGGAAATGGATCCTGATCCAGAAAACCCTGGCGAAGCGGCAAGTCAACTGGCAGAAGAATTAAAAAGAGATCGAATCAATGTCGAACGTGTTAAGTCGAGAACAGTTCGAACTCAAAGAGAAGTTGAAACACTTCGAAGCGAATTGCAAGTAATTAAGGAGATTGCAGATGATGTTAATAGCTCTGAAGAGATTGCTCAACTTGCCAACGAAACACCTGATAACCAAGTTGTTCCAGTTAAGATTGAGGTTCCAGATATTACTGAAGATTTAAAAGAAGCTTCAGAAACCGAGCTTGAAGAAAGCGAAGGACAAGGAGAAGGAGAAGGAGAAGCGAATGAAGCTGAGACCAGTACAGAGGATGAGGATGGTCAAGCACAGCGCCCTCAAAGCTTAAACTCTTTGGTTGATGATCAACATACCGACTACGAAAAACCAAGTGGAGGCCGATTCCATCCAGAAACTATAAATAAGCAGCTTGAAAAGCCCGAGGATCAGTCTTTAGCGATAATCATGAGAAGTAGTTATAACAATGCATATCAGGAAGACTTTCTATTGGTAGCAGAGGAGCAAAATGACATGGTTCGAATGGCAAAAATGAAGGTCCTAAATGAAGATTGGATTGCCGACATTCAAGATGAATATGACTACATCGATAGTTTAGAGCGAACCAATACAATGCCTGAGAAAACGGAAGCTATCGAAGAGCGTAAAAGTAGCTTGAGAAAACTACTTAATGTTAAGAAACAGCAGCTATCGAATGTAGACAAACAGCTTACAGAACTTGCTGTAGAAAGCGCTCAGGATCCTGAATTGATGGTTCAGCAGATTCGAGAAGGTAAACAAGAAGAATTAGCTCAATATCAAGCTACAGCCGAAGCTGAAGCTGAAGCTGTTGAAAGGGCAAAAGAAGAAGCAGCCAAGCAAGCTAGTTCTGAAGAAGCGGCCTCAGAATCAGGAGATGGAAGCACGGAAGAAATAGCAGAAAATGCAGAAGAGCAAAATGAGTCCCAAATTAATGAAGGAGAAGCTGGAAATGAAGAGGAACCTACACCAGATTCTAATCTCGCTGTAAATGAGAATACAACAGAAGAAACAGTTGGAGAATCAGGAACAGAAGAGGACGCTAATGCTGAAACAGCCACTCAGAATCTCAATAATGTAGATTCTGAAGTTGATAATGCAGAAGTTGAAACTGCAAATCAAGATGAAGCAAGTCCAGGGGAAGAAGATTCAGGCAACATAATAGAAGAAGCTCAGAGTAGCAATGAAACTGGAACCGAAGCTCCTAGTGCTGAAGAGTCTAGCAGTAACGAAGAAACAAATGCATCAGCAAATAATACTGGACAATTAAGTACAGAAGAGGCTGATAGTAACGAAGAAACAAATACTTCAGCCGATAATGCTGAGGGAATAAGCACCGAGCAAAGCGGAACTTCAAACAGACAAGCTAAGGCTCAAGTCACTAAACCTGAAGAGGTGGAGGAGCTGGTGCTTAATGGTGACGAAGAATCTATTGTAGAGCGCGTGAATCCTAGAGAGCGTTTCATTAGTTCAGAAGCAACAGGAGCGGCCATCGAAAACAAAATTAGTCCGGTTAAAACAATTTCTAAAGAGCGACTAACTGCTAAACGACGTCAAATTGCTGATGTTGAAGATGAGATTACAAGCTTAGAATCTCAAATTGCAGCCACAAAAAGAAAGAAGAAAAAACGTCCACTCGAAGCCGATTTGAAGCACAAACAACAAGAGTTAGTTATCCTTCAAGCACAAGTTGAGAACATCAAGAAAGAAGCGGATGCTGTGGTTAACCTTTCGGCTATGGATGTTTACGACAATAGCAATGAAACACGATTGTCGCCAAAAGAATTAGGCTCTATCAATCTTCAGGAATTAGAGCAAATGGCATTGGACACTGCTGCCTACGCTGAAAGTTTGAGAAGCCTAGCTGAAAATACCAAGAAGAAAAAGGAAAAAGCTCGTCTCTTGAAACAAGCTGAGGTTTATGATGAGCGAACTAAACTTCTAGAAGCTGAAATTGAAAACAGCAAGAAGTTTATCGAAGAATTGGATGCTGTGGAAACACAGGTTGCTAGCTTGAAAGAAAACCAAGTAATTGAGCTACCTAAAGCAAGTGCCAGTCTTGATTCCAATCAAGTAGCTGACATTCAAAAGAGTCCTGAATTTATTAAATACGACACGGAAACAAAGGCTGCAGAACGCAAGATAAAAAGGGCAGAGGTTCTGTATCAACAGGCTTTAAAGCTCGAGCTAGAATCAAACATGAAAGAAGCAGAGGCTGAAGAATTAGAGGCACAGGTTCAAAGCATCGAAAAGCCGGAAGAAAAAGAATTAGCAGTTAAAAGAGCCAAGAGTTTAAGAAAGAGTGTTGACTCCTTGCGTTCATCTTCTTCAAGCATGAAGAAAGAAGCTCATGATGCAGCTGTTGAAGGAAACAAGCAACGAAATTCAGCTTCAGCAACTGTGTTGCAACTTGATCCAAGCCAAAGGGATGCTATTGCTGCCTTGGTTGCTGGTAAAACCAAAACGGACTCACCGAGTTCTTTGGAAGGCAAAACTTCCTTTACTCCTGAAGAGTTTAGCGATATCGTGGAAGGTAAAGCCGAAATTCCAACAGTGTTGACCACGGCTATCTACAAGAAAGTAGAGTTTAACGAATCTTTATATAACAAGGCTAATCCTATACCGGTGAACAGCAAAGTACCGCAAGGATTGGTTTATATGGTTCAAGTTGGAGCCTTTAGAAACCCCATTTCACAAGATGTATTTAAAGGCTTTGCTCCTGTAAGAGGAGAAAGTGCTCCTGGAGGATTAACTCGATATATGGCAGGGCTTTTCAAGAAGATCAATGCTGCTAATCTTACGAAAAACGAGATCAGAGCCATTGGTTATTCTGACGCTTTTGTTGTGGCTTATTTCAATGGAGAGCGAATCACCTTGAGCCAAGCCAGATCTTATGAAGGTGCTGGGCCAGCATTGGCGAATGAAGGACAAATTGGTTCTGCTTCTAGTCCAAGCGCTTCAGGTGCTGAAATGAATGTGATTCAATCACCATCTCAAGTATTTAAGGCTGATGAAATTGATGGTTTGTACTTCACGGTTCAAGTAGGAGCATTTTCAAGAGAAGTTCCGCCAAGCACTTTATTTAACCTTTTGCCCTTGGTTAGCCGTCAAGTTTCTGGCCTTGTGAAATACACTTGTGGAATCTACTCTGATAGAGCTGAGGCAACAGTAGCGAAAGACAAAATCCGACAAATTGGAATAAAGGATGCCTTTGTCACTACTTTCTATAATGGGAAACAAGTTACAGGTCAAGAAGCACAGAATATTATTGAGGAGAAAGGCGATGATGCTTTTGCAGATGATGTTCCAGTAAGAACAGGGAATTCAGGAAATACTGGCGGCGCAACGGGAGTAAAATATCAAGTGCAGGTAGGTGCTTATGCTGAGGAGGTTCCTGTTGAAGATGCTCGAATAATTTTAGGCCTGAGCAATCTGGGATTGGACGTTAAATCTGATGGTGGAATGACGAAATATGTCGTTGGAGGATACACTTCTTACAAAGAAGCTAACGACTTTAAGCAGAAAGTAATTGGACAAGGAATGCGTTCGGCATTTATCGTGGCATACAAGGATGGACAAAAAATTGACATTCAAACGGCGAAGCAACTTACAGGTGATTAAATTTGCAGTATGAGTGAAAGAACATTGCTTCAAGAAACGGAGGAACTCCTTACGATAACTGAGAAGGAAAAAAACCTCATTCTTCACAACGATGACCACAACACTTTTGATTTTGTGATTGAGACCTTAGTTGAGGTTTGTGATCATGAATACCCGCAAGCAGAGCAATGTGCCACCATCACACACTACAAGGGAAAGTGTGAGGTAAAAACGGCAGCTTATGAACTTTTGCTTTCAATTAAGTCTGAGCTTCAAGACCGCGGTTTAACTGTAAGTATAGAATGAAAAAATCACTTCTTTATGGCTTAATCTTAAGCCTCTTTTTTATTGCCTGTTCAAAAGTTCCAATCACCAATAGAAGGCAATTAAACCTCTTACCTGAAAGTCAAATGATGTCGATGAGCTATGATCAATACGATGAGTTTTTGGTGCAAAATACTGTTGTTTCCGAATCAAATGTTCAAGCAAAAAGTATTAAAGAAATTGGAAATAAAATGGCGGCTGCGGTCAACCAATTTTTGGGAGATCAGGGCAACCTCAAAAGAGTTAAAGGTTACGAATGGGATTTCAATCTTGTTCAAGACGATCAGGTGAATGCATGGTGTATGCCAGGAGGGAAAGTCGTTTTTTATACTGGAATTTTGCCGGTTTGTCAGGACGATAATGGAATAGCGGTAGTAATGTCCCACGAAATTGCACATGCCATTGCACGTCATGGTAATGAACGTATGAGTCAGCAAATGGCGATTCAAATGGGCGGAATGAGCGTGGCTTCTGCAATGCAAGAAAAGCCCGAAGCGCTTCAAGCGATTTTCAATCAAGCCTATGGTCTAGGTTCAACCTTAGGGGCTTTAAAATTCTCTAGAAATCAAGAGTCCGAAGCAGATAAAATGGGATTAGTGTTTATGGCGATGGCCGGATACAATCCTGAATCAGCTATTTCATTCTGGGAAAGGATGTCGCAGTTAGGTGGACAAAAACCACCGAAAATGATGAGTACTCACCCGAGTGATGAGCGACGAATCGCAGACCTAAAAGCGTATCTTCCCGAGGCAATGAAATACTACAAATAGTGACCATATTAGGTATAGGTGCCCTCATTCTTCTTGGAATCATTTTGATTCTGGTTGAGATTTTTTTCGTTCCCGGTGTTGGCTTCGTAGGAGTGATCGGGTTCTTAATTATCTTTTTAGGTATTTACCTTGCATACGATTTAAGCACCAACTATGGTCATATAACTTTGTTGGTAGGGGCTTTGGTTTCCTTAGGCCTAGGTGTTTTGGCCTTTCGAGAGAATACTTGGATTAAACTTGGCGTAAAGACCAATCTCGTTGGTAAAAGCAAAAGTAGTAGTTCGGAAACTGGCTTAGCTGTTGGTGATCAAGGAAAAGCTGTTGGACGAATAGCTCCAATTGGTAAAGCCAAGTTTGGCGTAGATATCGTTGAAGTAAAAGCATTTAATAACATGATTGAGCCAGGAGCTAAGCTTGAAATTGTTAAACTTGAAGAAAGCTCCATAATTGTAAAAAACATAGAACCAAATGCATAATCTCTTATTCGTATTACTTGATATTCCTCCAATAGCATTAGTTGTAGCCCTCGGGGTTGCAGTAGTGATTGGACTTTATATTCTCTTTTATTTTATTCCGGTTGGACTTTGGTTTAGTGCTTTGCTTTCTGGAGTAAGAATCAACCTTATTCAATTGGTCTTGATGCGATGGAGAAAAGTTCCTCCAAGTATTATTGTGAAAGCTTTGATAAATGCCACGAAGGCTGGCTTAGTTTTAGGTCGAGACGAACTTGAAGCTCACTTCTTGGCTGGTGGAAATATTATCAATGTAGTCAATGCGCTGATTTCCGCTGACAAAGCGAATATCCCACTTGACTTTAATATGGCTACTGCGATTGACCTTGCAGGACGTGATGTATTTGAAGCGGTTCAAATGAGTGTAAACCCTAAAGTAATTGATACTCCTCCAGTAACAGCAGTTGCTAAAGACGGAATTCAGTTGATAGCAAAAGCGCGTGTTACGGTAAGAGCAAACATTAAGCAACTTGTTGGGGGTGCTGGTGAAGACACAGTATTAGCAAGAGTAGGAGAAGGTGTTGTATCGAGCATCGGATCTGCCGATTCACATAAGGCGGTACTTGAAAATCCAGATTCAATTTCCAAAGTTGTATTGGGAAGAGGACTTGATTCAGGAACAGCTTTTGAAATCTTATCGATTGACATCGCCGATGTTGATATCGGAAGAAACATTGGTGCGGTTCTTCAAACGGATCAAGCACAAGCTGATAAGAAAATTGCACAAGCCAAGGCTGAAGAGAGAAGAGCTATGGCGGTTGCAGAAGAGCAGGAAATGATTGCGAAAGCACAAGAGGCAAGGGCCAAGGTGATTTTAGCTGAAGCAGAAGTACCGATGGCGATGGCAGAAGCTTTTAGAAGCGGTAACATGGGTATCATGGATTACTATCGCATGAAGAATATTCAGGCTGACACTAGCATGAGAGAATCTATATCTGATCCTAAAGGAGAATCGGATCAGGGAGATTCAAATGAAGAACTCGATGAGAGAAGCTAAAAATTGGCACTTTTCAAAAAATTTAAGGCTGAGTGTTATACTCAGCCTTTTCTTTTTCACAGCGCAGGCTCAGGTGATACTGGAAAGCACTTCCAAAGACCTCGGGACACTCAATGCTGGTGATCTCTTTTATGCTGATATAGAAATTGAAAATGTGGGTGAGAACAAGGTCTTCATCCTTAGAGCCGATGAAGACAAGTTCACGGAGGTTAAATTCAGCAATAAGAGCCTTTCTCCTGGCGCGAAAGAGTTTGTGCGAATACAATATAATCCCAAAGCAATTGGGCCCTTTAAACAAGAAATAAAGCTCTATTTGAGTAATGTTCAAGAACCAGTAAGTATTTCGATACACGGGGATGTACTGAGCTTTAAGCCGGACTACGATCCTGCTTGTCCTGATTTTAGTCAGAACAAACAAGCTCAAAAAATTACGGTCAAAGTATTTGTTGGCGACGACCTAAGCTCAAAGCCTCTTGCTTCCGCAACTGTTAAGGTGACTAAGAAAGGGCAAGAGCCCGAAGAATACTTCACGAGCAAGTATGGATTTGCAAGAATTGAGTTACCAATTGGTATTTATCAATGGGAAGTAAATGCTGCAGAGTACCAGTTGGAAAGCAAGGAACAATATGTGAACCGATTAAACAAGGAGTTAAACTTCTATCTAAAGCGAGAAGAAGGCAAATCTGAAATCAGTGAGCTTAAGAAAAGTATCCGAGACACAATAGAATTAGCACTTGGCAGAAAGAGCTTTGCTCCAGATACAATTGTGGAGGAGAAGGAAGAAGAAGCCCTACCAAATGAAGTGCTAATATCGAGTGAGTTTCCTGTTTCAAAATATGCTGCTAATAATTTGGTCTTTTTGATCGATGTGTCAGAGTCGATGCGACTTTCAGGCAAAATCCATTTATTGAGAAAGTGTTTGTCAGAGGTGTTTTCTAAATTAAGAAGCATAGACAAGGTGGCCATTATAGTTTATTCAGATGAGGCTTCAGTTTTGCTTCCAAGCAGCTTCGTTCGCGACCCTGCAGAGATGCAAAAACTAGTGAAGAGTTTGGAGGCTAAGGGAAAAACGAATGCCACGAAGGGACTTGATATGGCTTATGAAATCATCTATCAGAATTTCATTCAAGGAGGTAATAACCAGATTTTCTTGAGTTCTGATGGAGTTTACAGTAAAAAGGATACGGAGGCCAGTGTAAAACTTGTTCGCGCCAATTATGGGAAATCCGTTCAGGTGAGTACCATAGGAATCAAAGCCGAAAAAAGTAATTTATCGAAACTCAAAAAGGTAGCTCGCTACGGGCAGGGTAGGAGTATTAATCTTTTAGAGGAAGACCAAGGAAGCAAAGCCTTGTTAAAGGAGATTCAGCGCAATTCAAGGAAGTGACTCAAAGCCACTTTTTTCTTTTAAAATAGTAAAGCATTCCTACAAAAATGGCGACGATCACTATCCAAACGTAGAAATAGCCATACTCCCACTTGAGTTCTGGCATTGTTTCAAAGTTCATCCCATAAATTCCCGCAATAAAAGTCAAGGGAATAAATATGGTGGCTATGATTGTCAAGAGCTGCATTACTTGATTCATTCGATTACTCACACCAGAGCTGTGAAGGTCGGTGATTCCACTTAAGATATCACGCTGTGAATCAAAGGCCTCATTCAATTGAATAATATGCTCATAAACATCTCTCAGATAGCGTTGGGTTGCCTTTTTGATGAGTAAATGTCCATTCTTCTCCAAACTTGCCAAAACCTCTCTCAATGGTGAAACAGCTCTACGCACTTGAATGATCTGTCTTTTGAAATGTTGGATTTCTTGTAAGGCTTCTGTGCTAGGGTCACTTAGCACTTTCTCTTCCAAATTTTCAAGTTCTTCTTCGAAATATTCAGCTACAAAAAAGTAATTATCCACCACTGTGTCAACCAGCCTGTATAACAGGAAATCAGAGCCATACTTTCTGAGTAGACCTTTATTGTTAAGGATTCTTTTTCTAAGCCCATCAAAGACATCTCCTTCTTGTTCTTGAAAACTGATCACCCAGGAACTGCCAGACACAAAGCTTATTTGCTCCGACATAAGCTCAGACCCATCTTCAGAAATTCCAAGCATCTTCATGGAAACAAAAATTAGCTCTTCGTATTCTTCCGTTTTTGGACGTTGTCGCGTATTAACTACGTCTTCTAGAATTAATGGATGAATATTAAAATCTTCTCCTATTTTTTCGATTAGTTCAGTATCAAAGAGGCCATCGATATTGATCCAAGTGAGTTTATCACTCTCGGCGTATTTTGCACATTCTTCGACACTATCTATTTCTTTGAACTTAGCGCTTGTATTGTTATACTCAATAACAGTAATTCGAGTTTTTTCTTGTACCTGTTTTCCAACATGCTTTAAGGTGCCAGGAGGAAGTCCCGCTGTAGATGAATAGCGTTGGTTTTTTGGAGGATAGTTAGCTTGACTTTTATTCAATCTAAAGTGTCTTATTGTTCTTTAGCAAGATAACTAAGTTAAGCCACTCAGCTCAAATCTGGACTGAGAAACAACCTGGCTGAAAATTGAAAGTCTTTTCAAAGAGGGTATCCCCATTCGTTTCATTTTCTACATGAACGAAAATTGATTTTTCAGGCACTTTACCAAGGTCGACATCCACTTCTCGATTTGTGCTAAGTCCGCAATTCGGCATTTGAAAATTCCAGGCTGTTGCATAACCACTTGATACTGCAACTCCATCGAAGTAGATTCTAAAATTGGCGGCACCTTGATTTTGATAAACATAAGACCGTCCTTCTGTCCACCATATCACCCCTGTTGAGGAGAAAACACAAGAGCCATCGTCCTTATTACAGGAATTGCAGAAATTATCCGCATCGGATTGAATACATCCTAAATATTCGCAAGTCCCGTCTTCCTTCGTAGCATTTGGATTAAATGAATCTGATAAAGGGTCAGTACAACCGGCAATGATGCAAGAGCCATCGTCAGTATCGGCATTTTGGTCGAAGTTTTCAGCCATAGAATCAGTGCAACCTTCAGTTTTACAGCTATTTAGGGTTAACAAGATATGCAGAAGTAGGATGGTATATTTCATGGTATTTTAATTGGTCAATCTTATTTCTCTTGGCGTAAAATTTTCTCCATTTTGCGACCTTTTGCCAATTCATCAATTAGCTTTTCCATTTGTCGGCATTGTTTGTACAATTCAAATTCGGGTGCAATTTCTTCAATACGGTATCCACAAACTACCCCTTTGATCATGTAGGCATTGGGATGGATTTTTGCTTTTTCAAAAAAGCTTTTATAAGATGCTTTCTCTTCAAGCAGCGTTTGAAAAGTAGCCTGATCGAAGCCAGTAAACCATTGAATTACTTGATCGAGTTCTTCTTTGCTTCTGCCATTTTTCTCCAATCTGTTCAGGTACAGCGGATAGATATCTGCAAAAATTAAATTGCCAATCTTCTCATTTTTTTCAGCAGTAACTTCCATTGTGTTTCCTTTCGAATTGCCTGATATTAGTTTCGACCCTTCAAGCTTAACTTGAATATGAAGCTCACTAAATTAGTAAAAAGACGGGGGACCTTATGAACTGTATTGGGGTCAAGACAAAAAGGTATTTCAGCTATAATGTTCAGTTCTTATAAATTTTAAAGGTCTCCGCAGCTGAATCAGAATTGTTTCTGAGAAAGTAGATTCCTTTTGGCAAATCTGAGATATCCAAATAATCGTCTGAAGCTTCCAGAACTTTTACCAGTTCTCCATTCTGATTAAAGAGATGTAGGAGTTCATTTTTATCCTGTCCAGACTTAGATATGCGAATCATATCGCTTGAGGGATCGGGATAAATCATGAACCGCTCTTTCTTATTATCGATCGATGTTGAAGCTAAACTGGAGTACTTGAATGGAATAGTACAGCTTGGATTCAGTATGCTTGATGGCCATCAAAGTCGGCAGGAAAGGAATTGATTCCCAATTTGAAGTCCAGGACATAATTCACCGTATCATAAATAGGATTATTCGATTCAGGACGCCACATACTCCAGTGGGTCGGCGCAGTAATGCTGTCTCCATTTTGATCTATGAATGTAAAATCTGCGTAACC
>ENA-UOXV01001211-UOXV01001211.1-marine-metagenome-genome-assembly--contig:-NODE-1211-length-36659-cov-6.604743_pt1 | contig 36659 bp, 13 predicted proteins | sample MGYA00238165_ERZ766961 | MGnify/ENA primary metagenome ERZ766961 (study PRJEB28924, sample SAMN03173240) | marine metagenome | biome: Marine; feature: Water; material: Subsurface seawater | place: North... | reverse complement strand
AAACCCAATTCATCGGCGTGCAAGGATCGCGTCCGACTGTTGCCTGCAACGCGCTCGGTGCGGGGCGCTGACCACCAAAGTTGCGCCCAAAAATCGTGACATGTGCGCCAGCACCCAGAGCAGCAGTTACAGCTCTCACCGACGTTACCGTCGGGGGATCTTCCTCGATTTTGAAAGGGAGTGAACCACGATTCCCCACCGTAACAACAAGAGGGTAAGGTGCCTCTGAGAGGACAGGAGTGACACACACAAGTGTATTCGAAGTACGCGGATATGGTAGCAGCGGACAATCAATGCCGCTGATTGAAGCTGAAACGATCTCGTTGGCACTCTGCTGATCGAAACGGGCGCCGAATATTGTCAGTCTCAGTCCTCCTAGCGGATTGATCTGAGTTGGATTTGTCCCGTCGATTACTGGACTCGGAATGTAGGAGAACTGGACCGCCTGCTCTCGCTTGAAGCTTCGTGCAACTGTCGCTGCAACCGCACTTGATAGTCCACTCCCAGCACTCGTTCGGCACACAATCGCGGAGTCCGACGTCCAGGTGATCTGCTCGCATTCACTAGTGCCAAACGACACACCCAGCTCACTGCTTTCTGGCTCGCTGAAGCCAAAGTTGTAGCCTTGAAGTGTGACAGAAGTCCCTCCGTTCTCAGACGCACTTGCCGGAGTAAGGCTAGTTACACGAGGCGCGTTGTACGAGAAGGTCTCCCCAGAAGAAGCAACATTGGAGGCACCGTTCACCTGCGCCACCACCGGCAAGTCTGCACCGACCCCTGGCGCGAGCAAGCAAGACACCTTGCTATCTGACGTCCATGAAACGGCGCCGCATTCGGTTTCACCGACCTGGATCGAAACGTGACAGTCGCTGCAGTCGGAGCCGAAGTTTTCGCCATAAAGGACAAGAACTGACCCATTAGTTGGCGTGAAAGGAGGATCCAATTGCACCACTTTCGGCGCGTCGTAGCTGAAGGCGGCGCGCATCGTGCGGCGATGGGTCTCAAGATTCAGCCGAACATCGAGGCCTACGCCCGTCCCAGGGGGAATTTCGCAGTCGACCGCCTGCGAGGAAACCCAGAGCGTTGACCGGCACGCCGTGTTGCCGACAAAAGCGGTAAGGTCCGAGGGCGGTGCAGGGCCGAAGCCCAGACCCTCGAGGCGCAGTGTATCTCCCCCTGAGGTTCCGCGTGGCCCCGGCGCGAGTACCAATTCGCGCGGGCCCAGGAATTCATATAGTTCAGTGCTGATACCGACTAGGTTGTCAACCTGTACGGCGATATTCTTGACACCAGTCCCCGGCGATGTTACGCACTGCAATGCAGAATCCGATGTCCATACTGTTGTCTTGCAGTCTGTGGGTCCAATTCGAGCAACGGGCGAATAGTCCGACATGCCGAAACCGTAGCCAGAAAGTGTCAACGTTGTGTTGCCTTCGGGCGGAGAGAATGCTGGCTGCGCGCTGGTCACGTTTGGGGAGCGATATGTGAAAGTAGCCTGCGCAGTCTGTGCATACACTTGAAGGAACAGGTCCTTATCGCGACCGGCACCGGGAGATATTATGGCAACGACCTGTGTTTCTGAAATCCAGGAGGACGAAATCGCTTGAGTTCCACCAACCATGACAGACACAAGCGTAGGCGTTGTACCGAAGTTTCTTCCCGTAATCGTAATGCTACGGTTGACTTCTTGCGTCTGCCACGGCACTGCGGCAACTGCGGTGATCACCGGAGGGTCGAGGTAGCGGAATCGCGCAGAAACCGCCGGGTTGGACAGACCCTCTTGAACGTCTACAGAGATGGGCACATTGCCACTTCCGGGAGGGACAAGGCATGCAAACGACGAATCAGATATCCACATGGTGACCTTGCAGTCACAGCCCCCGATCTTGCCGACGGGTTTGTAGTCCTGCATTCCAAAATTCGTACCGCGAACCGTTATCGTTGGAAGAGTGCCGACTTGCTGGCTAGGGCTGCTCGACACCACGGTCGGAGGCTTATACGAAAAACGAGCGGCAGCCACGCCACTCTGCTCCGCTGAAGTGTTCCGATGAAGCATGACAGCGATCGGAAGGTCATGTCCCACGCCAGGAGAGGCCACACATGTCAGGGAAGAATCTGAGATCCATTCTGTAGGGTCACACACGGTGTCTCCGAGGAAAACCTCTATGCCTGTGTCCGATGTACCAAAGTTGCGGCCCTTGATCTCACCGTGGCCTCCACCACTGGTACTCGAATACAGCAACACGTAGTCCACCTGCGGGGCGTCGAAGCTGAAAGTCGCATTCGATGACCAGTTTCCGTTCACAGTAAGTGAAACAGCACGTGCCGAACCTGTACCCGGTTGCACTCCACACTGAATGGCAGTCTCAGAGATCCAATGGGTGTTGTCGCAGGCAGTGTCGCCCACAGTGATGGCATAGTCCTTAGCAGGGTTGTTGAGTATTGATGTGTCATTGTTCAGGAATCCTTGTCCGAACAGAGTGATGGTAACTCCTCCGCGCGCCGGCGCATTGCCACGTGATATGGCAAGAATACCGGGGTCATTGTTCACAAGCTCGAATTTGTACAGCGCCTCTGTTGGGTGCGTTCCTCGCTCGAGCTGGACCATATGCTCGGCGTCGAAAACCTCAAGTTCAAGCTCGAAGTCCTTGCGCATCGCGGTCCAACTATGGTCCTGGATCGGCCGGATCTTGAGGATCTTCATGTCTACATCCCCGTGGTCCCAAATCAGGCTCCCCTCCGACGCGAAAGTGCCCGAGCCATTCACCGAGACTTCGAAGTCTGTGCCGTGTGCTGCGGTTCCATCCAGCACCTTATAACGCAAGCTGACATAACCGTCCGAACCTCCTGTGCGCTCCACCTCTACCAAGACCTCGCTGGACTCTTGCACAACAATAGTAGATGGCGACGTGGCGGCGCCCTCAGTCACCACACGAAACCGTCCACCGGCGGCCGGTGGTGAGGCTTGGGCAACCCAGCGGGCGGTGAGGGCACGCTCGACGCGGACACGCTCGGCATCTTCAAGCAGGCGGTCAAACACAACCACCTCTGCCACATCCCCGCTGAAGTGATCTTGTTGCAAAATGTGCGGCAAGCCTGTCCCGTGAGTGCCACGAGCACCAAGCGTAAGGTTTACACTGCCTGGACGGCCATCAAGATTTCCACCTTCTTCAATGTAGTGGAGGTTGAGAGCACCGTCGACCCACACGCGTAAGGCGGCGCTCGACTGCTCGATTGCCACGACGTGAAGACCAGAGCCTACACGGCCTGACGCGTAAAGGCCCGTGCGATCACCAACAACAGCCTGCATCAGACCGTCAGCATCCACGTGCAAGCCCAAGCCCTTGGGCTCCTGCGGTGATGCGAGGTCGTTGTCGCTGATCGGCCAACCTGGTGGGCAGGCACGCTCGCCCCACGCGTTTGCAGTTGCAGGGCCACCGGCGGGGCAACGTCCATTATCTGCAACTGAAGGATCCGGGCGGAATGCAAGCAGCGTCGTCGTATTGGGTGCAGCTGGGCGGCGTTGTGCGGCGACCAGCACGTCATCGACACCGTCAAAGTGCACCACCCCGTCTGCTGTGAAAGTCGGCCTCATCTCGTCCGAAAATTGCTCTGGCAGCATTGCAACGCCGCCGACACGTGAGTGCCACACGTCGACGAAGGTCGGCGTGCTGTGCAACCCACCGGCGTCTCCTGTGGTTGCCAGGTCGGAGGCGGTGGACGCGTCGAGCCAAAGCCATGGGTCGCCTGAATAGACGCCAAGTCTCCCAGCAACACCCGCACGCTCTGACAGGATGTTGCACCATACTCTTCGGTACCCACCATCAGCCCCCTCTGGATCCAGGAGGTAGTATCCATCGCGGGATGTAGGGTCCGCGTCCAGCACTGCTCCACACGAAGGCGAGCTATAGCTGAAAGCTGCTGCGAGCGTTGAATGCTGGCCGCCCACCTGAACCACGACGTCCAGATCTGTGAGTGCTCCTGGCGGCACCTCGCAGAGGAGGACAGAATTGTTCACCCAGACAGTCCCGCTGCAGTTTCGGGTGCCTACTGTGACCAGCTGGCCCTCATCGGCAACCCCAAAATTCCTGCCAAGTACGGTGAGAATCGTACCGCCGCCACTTGGGCCATTTCGGGGTTCAATACTCTCAATAGTTGGCTCATTATAGGCGAAGACACATCCTGCACATTCCGGAGACGAAATCCCAGGAACAATCAACGCGAAGGGCACAACGCCGACACCTGGACCAACAGTGCATTGCAGTTCCGAGTCAGAAATCCACTGAATCATAGCGCACAGCGACTCCCCAACCCTCAAGTCCAGCACCTGGTGATCTCTGTCACCAAAACTCGAGCCTCGAAGAGAAATGATGGTTCCACCCAAGACAGAGCCCGAGAGTGGTGAAACGGGAGCCTGAACAGTCGGAGGGGTGTACGAGAGTGCGTCTTGTAGGGTTGACAGTGCTCGCGATGTCGTGAGAACGAGAGAGGCCGACCCAGCAATGCCGTGTGAAACCTTGCAGAGCACCATTTCAGGCGAAACCCAAAGGGTTATTTCGCACCCAGTCTTGCCGATGCGTGCCTTCGGGGTCAGGTCCGTGCTACCGAAGCTGCTCCCAAGAATGGATACAGTCGCTCCAGGCTGCAAGAATACAGTGGACATTTCAAATGCATCAATAGTCGGTGCCGAATAGTTGAAAGCATCCTGCACTACGGCGCCAGAGCTACCGAAAACTTCGAGCGCCAAATCGAGATACATACCCATTCCAGCGACCAAGTTGCAGGCAATCGAAGAGTCTGACGTCCATTGCACATCGAAGCAAGCACTGCTTCCCACAGAAATGGTAGGTGAGCTGTCCCGGGTACCGAAGTGCGTGCCACTGAGCCGGACAGGCCCGCCGATGTCGGCGTACGAGCGATTGCCTTGCACATCAATGTTAGTGATGACAGGCGGCATTATCAGCCCAAATGGCTTTGCGCTTTCTGGCGTGATTTGCTGCCCATCAACCTCAAGTACCACTGGCAATGAAGATCCGGGCGTGCCACTGACATACGCGCAGCTCACTGCAGTGTCCGAGGTCCATGCAACCGAGGTGCATGCCGTGTCACCCACAGTCGCCGAGACCACGCCTCTGTCAGAAGTCCCGAAATTGGATCCGACGAGCGGGAGGGCCGGATGGCCTGTGGAAGGACCAGTTAGGAACCCGAGTGCCGAGAGGACTGGGCGGTCGTAACTGAATTCCACGGCGCTGGGCAAACCTGCCTGTCCAGCAACCGTAACCTTCACAGGCAGCGAGGCGCCGGTCCCGGAGCTAATAGCACACGTTATCGAAGAGTCCGAAACAAAACGGGAGACCGCACACTGAGTATCACCGACAGCAGCAGCAAGCTCTGTCTCACCATCTACACCAAAGTTTGCTCCTAGGATCGTAACACTGAATCCGCCTGCAGCAGAAGCCGGAGCCAGGTGACTTGGGTAGACCCCCGTCACCGTGGGTGCGGCGTAGGAGAAGATGACTCCTTTCCCAACAGCATCGCCACGTTGTACCGAGATTACGTGTCCTGCACCAGCACCCCGTGCAGACAGGCACAGAATACTCGAGTCTGACACCCACGAGCGCTGGGTGCAGCTAGTTTGCCCCACGCGCACGTCCCACGATGCTGGCTCCTCGACCCCGAAGTTTGCACCAAACACCGAAAGCAACTTGCCCCCTGTAACGGAACCTGATGTGGCACTAGTTTCGCTGATGACGGGAGGATCATAGGAGAAGAGGACAGACGGGATGTCGAAGTCGACTGTTCCAATGGTCATCGTCACATCGACATTATTACCGGTGTATGTCGCCGGCTGCAGCGTCAATGAAGTGTCTGACAAATACACAGCCGTGACGGCAAAGCTTCCTTCTGACAGTGCCGAGACATTCTCTGCCCCAGCACCAAAGTTGGACCCGAAGAGCGTAACAGAACTTCCGGTCACTGGCCCGTGGTCGGGCTCGATCTTGGTCACAGCTGGCATTGAATACGAGAAGCTGCTCCCCAGAACAGCGTCGTCCAATGTCGCGGTGTTGACGGTAACATCAAGCTGATTGCTGAATCCCGGTGCAATTTTGCACTGGATGGCAGAGCGAGATATCCACCTTGTACTAAGGCACGACGTGTGGCCGATGCGAGCAGCAGCACTTGTGTCAACGACACCAAAACTGTCACCGAGGATCGTCACAGAAAACATGCCAGTTGCGGGGCCGTACGCCGGCCGCACACCCGTGACGTGGAGCGGCGGGCGAAAGCTGAAGCCGTTTCGAAGGGAACCAGCGGACCCGCCCTGAAAGAGTACTGACACATTGTGCGGTCCGCCACTACCGCGCGGCACCGTGCACTTGAGCGACGAGTCCGAAACCCAGACGCTATCAGAGCATTCGGTACCACCGACCCGAACCTCTGCCTGCGGGTCGTCGAATCCAAAATTTGCACCAACCAGGGTTATTTGTGCTGTGCCGGGGACAGCCACATCATCACGAGGGAAGACAGAGCTGATTACTGGCGCTTCGTAATCAAAAACACCTGGGGAAGAGCCTGTGATAGAGCGCGTGCAGCCCGGGTATGATGCGTGCATTGGACAGAGGACCTCGACCGTGACCGAGACAGGAAGGCCCACTCCTTTGCCACGCGGCACCTCACACTCAATGGTCGTTGCCGATAGCCATGTGGTGCTAATGCACGATGTGTCTCCGATTGCGGCCCGGACAGATAGGGGAGCAGCGGGAGGTTGCACAAAACCGGCGGCATCACTGTTGCCGAAGTGGAAGCCTTCAATAGTTATGAGGCTGCCACCGGCAGTCGGTGTTGAGCTAGGGATTGCAGCAGCTATCCCCGGAACGTCGTTGACGATCAGGATGTCAGCTGCCGGTGCCAAGTACGGTGCCTCGAAGGAGCGCCCAATATCTAACAGGACCTTGAACTCGCGCCCGATGAGATCCACGCGGTTCCGCGCATCACCATAGAACTCTTCATTCGGGATGAGCTGTACAACATCAACTTCACGTGCCGACGCATCACCATGCTTCCAGTCTACCACGCCAGACAGTGAACGAAAGTGCACTCCATTCAGCGCTGTACCGTTTTCGATCCGGAATCTAATCTTGGCGTATCCATCACTCCCTCCAAGGCGCGCGATCTTGCCCCTTGGTGTCGCGCCGTTCTTGACCAAGCTGAGGCCAGAGACTCCAATCCATGAGAACACAAATTTCCCTGCAAAACCTGGCGGGGCACAGCGGCTCGCACGCCAACGTGAGCAGAGCGCACGAGAGACCGTTTTGCGTGGCCCATCTGTCAAGAGCTGTTTGTAGACAACCATCTCACCGATGTCACCGTGAAAAAAACCGCGGTCAAAGGCACTATCTCCACTGCTTCGTGCTCCCAGAACCATCTTGGCAGTGGGACTCACGACATTGACGAGAGACCACCACTCCGCGTCGTCGGGGTCATGGTCGCTCGTAGCAGCATGGAAATCACCACGCGAGACGTCAAACCCGTCCTCGAGGCTGTCATCAATGTACAGTCGGTACACGTCGTCCGAGACCTGCAGAGTCAGAATTCGCCAACCCTCGTCAAGAGCACCAGCAGAGACTGCGCTGGTGTCAACGCCCGACACCGGTCGTACCAAGCGGTCCCTGTCGAGATAAACCCCGACCCCGTGTCCAGACCCACCGATATCATTGTCGCTGAATGCCCACCCGGATGCGCATGGCCTGTTGAAGCCCTCCGGTACCGCTGTGAAAAAGTGCGGAGGGCCCGCTGGGTATGTGATCCCTGGCGGCGCTGTGAACATGTAGCCAGCCTGCCTGTGGCCGTTTGCGGGAACATACGCCACTGATTGGTAGGGAACTTGCAGCACTTCGCCAGGCTCGCCACTGTACAATCGCAAATAGCGATTCACGTTCTGCAACGACGTCTGCGGAAAGACGTTGTCTTCTGGAGACTGGACCAGCAGCTTCGTGCTGTCGGGGGAGACGTAAATTACAGGGCGTGCGATGCACGCGCCTCTAGAATCGCTGAATGTCAAAGCCGGGCGTACTGCAAGGAAGAGGGTGATCTCGTTCCGAGGTCGTAGGAGCCGGCGGTTTGCTTCGAGCGAGTCGTCCACACCGTCGAAGCGAACGAATCCATTCATGTACAGAGGACGTTTGTTCGGTTCCGGCTGCGAGAACACAAATTCTGGCTCCGTGCGGCTCCGCGGCGGGGCGAAGCGTGGACGCCAGTCGTTCATGTACTTGAGACCAGGGAGGGGAGCGTCCGCATCAACGTCGAACGGTGAAGAGCCGTCCATCCAAAGGATCGGTAGTGGTGCTTGCAGACCAAGGCGATTGACCACAAGCCCGCCACTGTAGTCGAAGGCATTCGTCATCGAAGAGCTTTGACCTCGCACAGAGACTGTGACAGGTAGTCCGTCAACCAGCTCAGCCGGCGGCGCCACGCACGTGACGGCGCTTTCCGACACCCAAGTCGTCTCAATGCAATCTGTCTCACCAATCCGCGCGACTGGAGTGTAATCCTCCGCTTCAAAGCGGCCCCCAAACACGGTTACGGTATTCCCGCCGCTCACCACTTCTGCAGTTGGCTCAACCGCCGTGATCAGCGGAGGGGGATAGTACGTGAAGGAATTAAGGGCAGTGTCGATGCCTTGGAAGAGTCTAACCCGAACATCGAGTCCGAGGCCATTGCCTGGGCCAACACGGCACGTCAGAGACGAGTCTGAGTGCCAAAAAGTGTCGGCACAGGTGCTCTCGCCCACGAGGCCCTCGATCCCACCGTCCATATTCCCTCCGTCGGGCCCCTGGATAGAAAAGCGTGAACCATAGAGAGTGAGATTGCCCCCTGTCTGGCTAGGATAGATGCCAGTCTGCGCAACAGCTGTAAGCACCGGTGCGGCCGCGTAGTCCCAGGCTGAAGGAAGGGAGTAGTGCACCCCAGCAATCACAACCTCAACGTCGAGAGCAAGCCCCGAACCGGGCGGCACGCCGCAAAGCAGCGAAGAATCAGAAATCCAGTCGAGACCCTCGGACAGGCCTCGTTCGCTGGGCTTCAGACAAGCCTGTGTTCCGACTGTGCCTGCGATTGGTCCCACGGGTGGCGTGGCCCCGAAGTTGGCGCCCATCACCGTCAGAAAGGGCAGGCCATTCGTCGGCCCGTTCACTGGCGAGATGGCTGTAACGTCGAGCTCATCATAGTTGAACAGCTCTGGGACTGAGTTAGAGTCCTGTCCATGCACACGGACAGCAAGCGAATGTCCAGTGTCAAGTCCGGATGAAAGAGAGCATCCAATCGACGAGTCTGATGTCCAAAGCGGACACCCAGTCACAGTCGCACCGATACGCATCGTCTGGTTCTCCGAACCTGACGGCCCGAAACCGTTTCCAAGCACAGTAATCAGGACCCCGCCGATCGTGGGTCCGTTAGCCTGCTTCACGTAGGATGTTGTCCCATCAACATCGACACCAACAACTGGTGCCTGATACTCCAGTGTAGCCATTTCAATGCTGTCGATGCCCCAGCGAGACACGGCAACAGGAACGTGCCCTGTGCCAGCTGGCGTCCGGCATTCGACCGCGGTGTCCGAGAACCAGTCAGCGCTGGCGCACAGGCTATTTCCGACAGTCACACGGAAGTCTGCTGGTGGTGCTTCTCCAAAGTTATTCCCAAGAAGCATGACCGAATACTCACCCGAGGTGGGCACATCGTTGTTCAGGATGTCTGTTACTGAGGGTCGGTCGAAGATAGGCCCACCTTCACTCGGTGCGATAGTAGCTGCACGGCGCCCGATGTCGACCTTGAGATGTTCGGCAAATCCTCGCTCGGGGCCCACAGAGCAAACAGCTGAGGAGTCGGAGACCCACACGAGGGGCCCACTCGTGCCAGCCATGATACACATTCCTTCTACCATGCCATCTCCACCAAGACGATCAAGATTGTCAGCACCGAAATTGGCACCAAACACTGTGACAAAGCTTTGGCCATTTGGTGGCAGATTGGCGGGCACAACTGCCGTGATACTCACCCGATCATACGTGAATAAAGCAGCTGTGCTGCCTGAATCGATCGAAATATCGACGTGAACGTCGATGCCGCGACCCCATCCATAGGGTGTCAAACACCGGAGGCTTGCATCATTCTCCCAAACTGTACTCTTGCAGGCTGTCTCACCGAGGCGTACTATGGGGCTTTGGTCCACATTCCCAAAATTACGGCCCGCAATGGTGATGTTTGCACCACCTAGGACCGGAGCATTGGTGGCGTATGCAGCGAAGACGGTCGGAGTTTGGCGGAACGAGTAGGCGCCCGGTAGAACACCTTCTTGCCCAGTCACGGCCACACTGACAGAAACATTAGCACCGATGCCCGCAGGCGTCACGCAGACAACAATGCTGTCAGAGTACCATGTTGTGGACTTACATCTCGTGCTCCCAACCGAAGCAACTGGCGTGGTGTCCGTGCCGCCGAAGTTCTCTCCAGCAATCTGCAGGTCCACGTCATCGCCAGAAACGTAAGACGGATGGGAAGACGGTAAGACGGAGGACACCACTGGCGCGTAAAAGGTCATGCTTCCGCTCATGGAACTAGTAATGTTGGTCGAATAAAAAGTGCCATTCGCACCAAGCGAGAACCCAGGCGCTGCAAGAACAGTCGCTGCTGCTGCTGTGACGCTTTCAGTGGTGGTCGCAACTATGGCAACTGTTACACGCACTCCACTCGCCAATAGTCGACGGGACGCAGGCGACGTCACAACATCAATGACCCTCAAGTCTTGCACCTTGAGACCCGTCAAAGCCGCGATAGCAGTAAGAAGTTCATCAGACAAGTTGGCCGAGGTCCACTCGTCCATTGAAAAGTCGCCTAAATCGATCAAGAGCAAGGCCGTGCAGCCCGATACGTTGTCGAATCTCACACAAGCGCCAGCCGCACCTGTACCGCCTGTTATGATAGGGTTGATGGAAGTGTCCGAAACCCAGAAGGTTTCGTACGACGTCGGCCCGAGCAGGAAGACAGGTTCTGAGTCAAGACTGCCGAAACCGCTGCCGGAGACCGTCACGCGGCTTTCTCCCACCGCTGTTGATGTTCTGGGGTTGAGCTCGTACACCGCCGGAAGGGTAAATTGAAACAGGCGCTCAGCCAGGGCTTCAATCCCAATACCATTCTCAAGGATCTTCACAGCCACCTTCCGTTGCGCATTACCCCATGTTGGCGCGACACAGCGCAATTCCCTCGCTGAAAGCCACTCGGCTGGCTGCGTCTGAACGAAGCCCGGGTGGTCAACTACCCAGTACTTTGAGTAGAAAGCACACTGGTAGGTGTGAGATCTGATGAAACCCATACCGAGCACAGAGATGTTGAACCCACCGCCATGCGGGCCGTGGTCAGGGTTCAGCGAAGACCATACCGTTGCACGGTATGTCACACACGAAGAGAGATTCTGCGTCACGTTAGACCGCGCGCAATACGGGTCCTGGACAACGACATCGGCTGCTGGCGGGATTGTTACAGGGGCAAAGGACTCAAGAACCCGCAGAGAGCATTCAAAAGATCGCGGCTCCTGTAGAAGTTCGTTGTCAACCAGTTGCACAGAAAAGTTCTTGAGGCCTTCTTCCGTGTGACCCCACACCAAAATCCCGGTTGTCTCAACAAAATCGATGCCCGGTTGAGCTGCATACGCTGCAGCAGGGCTGGTAAGGGCCGCGAGCTGCTCTGCTACGCTCAGGTTTACGAACCCAGTGCGGTAACGGCCAGCCTGAAGCTTGTTGTCTGGTGAATGTGCGCGGCACGTGTACTCGACAGCAAGGTATCCGTCAGCACCTGCCTCGCGTTCGACGCTCAACACTGCGAAGCCATCTTGCTCCTGCTGAATGTATGGCGCACCAAAAAACGAAAGATTTCCACCCGCCGGGCTGTCTGAACAAGCAGAAATGTTCCACTTAAGACAGAGAGCACGTCGAATCATTCCCTCTTCACCGTCTTCCATCTCACGGTCGAATGCCACAATGTCACCAAGGTCTCCGTGGAACAATGGCTGCACGAATCCCAACGTCGCGCGCCGGCCAATTTCCATCAAAGAAGTGCCAGCTGCAGCAGACTCGCCGCGAGATGAAGACGTGTCTTGGAGAATGTCGAGAAGGTAGCTCTTGTTGAAACCATCTTCGATCGCGCCGTCGATCGACAGCTCGTAACGTGAATCAGTCACCGCAAGTGTCAGCAAGTGGAAAGTATCCTCCGACATCGGCGTGTTGGCAATGTAGTTTGTTTGCTCGCCTACTGCGGGGCGTACCAGCCGCCCACCACTTGCAAGGACGAGCCCTACACCCCGTTGGGGGCTGGCATACAGGTCGTTGTCACTGACAATCCAGCCAGCGTCTGTGGACGAAGAAACACGCAGCACCAAAAAGAGGGTGAGGTCGCTCCCATTGCGGAGGCTGTCCGCAGTCATGAAGTGTTCCCCATTGAATGAGAGATACGATGGCGTCCCGTTAGTGGCAGGGACATGACGAGGCTGCTCAGTTGCTGTGTCCTGCGCAAATTTGCTCGGGTTGGTCCCAGCGACAGCCACACGTGAGCGCCACTCCTTGACGGTGGTGCATGCCTGGTGCGACATTTTGAAAACTGTAGAGTTCCATGAGGCCTCAAGCTCTGCTTCACAATCTTGTTTGACGATGAGATCGTCGACTGTCGGATCCATCCACAGGAACGGTCGTCCCGAAGCGCGGCCCACGGCCAGCCTCAAAAGTACAGTGTCATCAGGCTCCGGCCCCATCGCACAGTAATGCTGATTGGCGTGGGTATCGAAGTTAGGGTCAACCAAATAAAAACCTGAAGCAGGTGATTCACCGACGGCAGAGAGCTCTGCATTGATGCTTTCGCAACTCGGCGACTGCGCACCGAAATCACTTGCGGCCGAAGTATCTGTGTGTCCATCTGCGCCCGTCTGCACCGTCAATTCATGTAGGCCGTGCTCAAAGACAGCGCGTGTCAGGCACGTCACCGAGCTGTCTGAACTCCAGTCAGCTTGATCACACGCAGTATTCCCAGCAAACACGACAGGCTGCGTGTCGGCCCGGCCAAAGCCAGTTCCAAATACAGAAATAAGCGTGTTGCCCGCCCTGGGAACATACGGCACTCCAGCCACAGCGCCGCGAGCTGTCTCGACGCTCGTAATCACAGGCGTGACATAATTAAACCCTGAAGGTCCAGTCGCAACGCGCTGCGCAACTGTAACGGAAACTTGAAGGTCTTTACCAGTGCCCCCAGACAGCTTGCAGGTCAGACTGGAGTCTGAAACCCACTCCGTTGCCATGCACGCACTTCCACCAACTCTGGCTGCAAGGGACGTGCCGAAGGTCCCAAAAGATTCTCCTGTGACTGTGGTCTCTGATGCAACATTATTGTCAAATGACAGTACCGAGGGTGCCTTGTACCAGAAACCCCGCTCGCCCCTGTCCATGAACCCTCGAAGCAATAGATCAATGCCCAGGATATGGCCCGACACACCTGGTGGGACAGTTGCAAAAATCGCGGAGTCGCTGATCCATTCCGACTGCGCCGACGGCGTGCCACCGAAAACAACCTGTGGGCCCCAGTCCTCATAGCCAAAGCCTTCCCCCACGAGCATAACGTCGCCGCCAGTGGTGCCCACTACGTTGGAATCATCTGCACGGATGCCGGCCAGGTCGGGATTGATGAAAAAGGTGAATTCGGCCTGCGAGATTCCAGTCTGCTCATCTACGGTAACAGAGGGGTAGAAAGGCTCATCGGTGCGCCCGTCACCAGCACGAGCGAGGCAGGTGAGGTTTCCGTCGCTCAGCCAAGTAACATTGAGACACGGCGCACCGCCGAGGTTCACCACAACAGATTTGTTGTAACAAACCTCGACCAACGTGGCATTTGCTCCCGTGATGTTTGTGCATGATTCGGGGTCATTCCAAAGCCCCTTTTGCAAGTTGTTGTAAGGCCCGAAATTTTCGCCATACAGAGTGATGGGAGTCGTGCCAACCATCGGCGCGCAGTTCGGCTGAATGTTGGTCACTTGCGGAACATCGTAGGACAGCAGACCCGCCTCTGATTCCACGAAGTTGCATCCAAAAGCACTGAGCGAGATGTGGTGGCTACCACCCGTGCCTTCATGCAACGAGCACCTCAAGGAGGTCTCGCTCTCCCACTCCACGCCAGAACACGCGGTGTTTCCGATTTTGGCTTCCATGTGAACACTGTCGCTCGCTTCGCCAAAGTAGTTTCCGAGCAGGCGGACTTCGGTGGTCGTGGCCGCCGGCGCGTTCGCCGGACTTACCGCGGTGACCTCAGGAAAGACAACCTCAAGACTATCACTCAGGAGCGGCCATGTCTCCCCAAGTAGAACAACCGAGAGGTTGTACAGACCCTTTGGGCCCTCGCAGGCCAGCGGCGTGGGCGGCACACACACAACTTCTTGATCACTGATCCAAGTTGTCGAGTCGCATGGGGTATCGCCGACAATGACCGTAATATCTCCTGCGGTAGGACCAAACCCCTCTCCAGTGATGGTGATGATTCCCTGCGACGCATGGCGCTGCACAACTGTGGGAGCAGGGACAGAGAGCAGCGTCAGATTGGTAGGCGACGAATAGCGGAAAGCGCCGGCAAGCTCAGTTCGTCGTGCAGCCAGGATCACAGAGACGTTGAGTCCATCGGCTTGCGTGCCTCGGCCGGGGGGAGTCACGCAGGTCAGGCTGCTCGCAGAAATCCACGTTGAAGAGTCGCACGCAGTTTCACCGATTACGATGCCGCGAGCCGGCTCGCCGAGTTGGGACGAGAATGGGTTCTCCTCAAGATTCTGACCAAAGTTGGATCCGAAGAGAGTCAAACGCTCTCCACCCAGGGTGTCAAAGTCCTGGGACGGCTCAATGCTGGCAAGAGTCGGCGCCAGGAACGTAAAGGTCTCTGTCTCTGCATCGGAGAGCACCGGTGTCTCACCGCATAGAAGCGAGAATTGAGTGCTGCTGGCTGCGTACGGCCAGTAGGGTGTTGCACACTGCACTTGGTCGTCGCGGATCATCGTTGCAGATGTTGTTGAGGCCACACCCCAGTCGCACTTGAACACGTCCGTGCAAGAGCGGAAACCTGAGCCAGAGACCGTTAGGGTGGTTGTCCCGACGGCACTGAAGCTGGTCGGAGAGAACTCGGTCCACATGTATCCGAAGGTGAAATTTACAGCTGAGAAGCCACCATTGGTACAGAGTGGGCTATCTTCAGACGGACGGTGGCACATGCGTCTCGACCCCTCCGCTCCAGGGAAAGCTTGGTAAAAAACAGTCTCTGACTGCTGGACGAAAAAGACCGCACGGTCATTTCCCAGCCAAAGCGGCGGACGGCACGTAAGCGTCTCCCTGTCGACAACGACCGCCACTGACGACTCAGTGTACTCGCCCGAGCCGCACGCTGCACTCTCGCACCATGTGCAGTAATATGTAAGCGCTTCGTGAAATCCGAATCCAGCCACCGTCAGATTCGCTCCGACAGCACCAGCCGAAGTGACCTTCGGGGAGACATCGATCCAGTGTTCCGCAGCTTGAAGCAAGTTCGAGTCTGCTGCACCGGAGAAGATTAGTGGGTTCGCCTCGTACGCGTTGTGAAGATCATCCGTGAAGCTGATTTCCAAAGCAAAAACCTTGACCACGTGCGACCACGTGGGGCTCTCGCATGTAAGGGTTGCACCATCAACCCAAGTTGCGACGTTCGCTGTCTCTGTCTCGCCCGGCGTGCCGTCCGATGAAATGCGTACGAAGTTGCACTCGTAGTTCGCCTCTTCCAAGAAGCCCTGGCCCGTGATAGTGAGCGACGTTCCGCCATCGCTGCTGACTTCACTCGGTTCAACAACGAGCCACTGCACGTCGTCGGGCCCAGCGATGGTCAGACGCGTAGTATCTTGCGTGAGCGCAATCTCGAAGTTTGAGAGTACGTTAAATAGTTGCACGTCGAAAATGCGGTCGTCGGACTCGTACACTGTGTCGTCGGTCACGGCGAATCGCAGCGTGCGATCAAAGTCGTCCCCGTAGAAGAATTCCCACCAGCCCGAGCACTCCAGTGGGTCGTCGGACGCGCAGGGGTGGCAGCCGCTGCACGATGACTCGTCGAGAACCAGGTCGAATGCTCCTACTGGCGTACAGCCCGCAGGTACACGTCGACCAAATATGCTCGCGCAGGCTATGGACGTTGGAACGGCAGAAACCACCTTGAAGAAGACCATACCCCAACCGTCGGACCCTCCCTCGCGTCTGACAACAACTTCAGCATCTCCCTGTCCTTCAAATGCCTGAACCGCTGCAGTCGCCATCTTGAAGTTTCCAGCCTCAATTTCAAGATCTGTACAGCCGCTGATTCCCTTCTGCTGGCAGATCGAACGCTCCAGTCGTTCTACTGCAAGGTCCGACAAGGCCAGCGGGTAGACCAAAACCATCGCCACCTCACCGTAGAACGATGCGGAAGGCGCATTTTGCTGGGTTGAGTGTCCCTCACCAAACCTCAAAGGCAGTGTTGGCGCAGCAGTTGATACACCATTACTGGCCGTGGTCTCCTTTCCATTCACGCGAAGGGACAGCGACTCGTTTCGCACAACCAGCGAGATGAGCTTCCAGTCGTCAAGCAGCGGCTCTCCTACGAGCGCCTGCAGCGTCTGCCCGCCGGCCTTGGCGTACACAAGGCCATCCGCATCGACAAAGAGTCCGAAGCCAGCGTCGCCATCTAGGTCACCAAAGATGGCGCGCTCCACGGCGTTCGACCCCTGCGGTGCTGCACGGACCAGTACAAGGACAGTTGTTTCCCGTAAGCTACGCACGCGATCTGCCTGAAGAACTTCAGACACACCATCAAAGCGAACTGCTTGTTGCCCATCCTGCCCTTCCAGAGGCTTGTCAGGCGCATCATTCAGTCCGACTTCAAACCGGTACGTTGCATCGCCAGAGCCAAGCCTCGAGCGCCACTCAGTAACGGCGGTGCCATCGAGCGAAAAAGAGTCTTGATCATCGGCGCTGAGCCAGAGACTCGGCTCTGTCCACGGTCCCAGCACGGCTTCCCAGTCGGGAAAGTAGGAGAAGTCACGATATAGCATCCCTGCACCTTCGCCTCCCTCCGGACCAACGGTCACAGAGATGCCAAGGAATGCTCCTTGCCCTGGCGCAACTAAGCACTCGAGCGACGAGTCAGAGACCCATTCAACTGGGCTGCACTCAGTCTGGCCGACCTGCACGCTTCGCCGAGGGTGGGTCGTGAAAAATTCGCCCGTGACGGTGATTGTGCCACCAATATCCGAGCGAATCTTGTCCGCACTGTTCCACGAGCGCACTAGAGGAGACCGCACGTATTGGTAGTCAGCGAAATCTGCAACAGCTTCGTCATCGGGCGCCACGCCGTCGACAGTCACGACGGGCTTGGCTACTCCATTAGGCAGCGGACAGCTTACAGTGGAAGTATTAACACAAGCGGGTACGACACAGGAGATAGAAGTGTCCGAAGTCCATGCCTGCTCTTCGCATGCGGTTGCTCCTTCGACTGAATTGGCACCCATGCCCACCAGACGCGCGGGGTCAGCCGTCGTACCAAAGTTGGTGCCGGACAACGCGAGGCGATTGCCACCCGTCGTCGGGCCGCGCAGCGGCTCAACGGCCGTGACTTGCGGAGCATCGTACTCGAAGGCCGATGCCAGCGTCGCGACAAGCGTCGACTCTGAGGGCAAAACAGTTGGAAGAATCCTCACCGAAATGTCGTGGTTCGCACCAGTTCCGGGCCCCACCACCATGCTCACGCTGGTATCGGATACCCAAGAGGGATTCTGGGCGACAGAGTCTGCCACTTTTGCAGTCGGCGATGTGTCGATGTAACCGAAGCACTCGCCTATCATAGTGACATGGGCCCCGCCTGCAGCCGGACCGTGCGCAAGCAGCGACTCGCTGATGCTCGGGCCGCGCACGTAGAGCAACTCGTCAACCAGGGAGAGCGAGGCACGGCGGGCAGCGCCTAAACCAGCCTCTACAACCACCCCGCCTGCCGGCGCCGACTCACACACCGCGAGCCCATCCCAAGTCTGAGGGAATGGCTCATTGTCGTTCCTTGGCGGTGTTTCACAAACGACGTGCGAATCGTCGATCCATTGGGAAACCCCGCAATCTTGCCCGCCAACGCGAACCGTGGGTCCCGAGTCTTCAAAATCGAAGTTTTCGCCAACGACGGTGATAATCGCGCCCCCATCAGCGAGCGACACTGGCTGCGTCACGCCCATACCGCGGCTGGCGGCAAGGTCTTGGAGAGCGGGGTCCGCAAGCAGGTGGTCAATGCGCGGAGCATCGTAGCAGAAAGAACCGATCGCCCCAAGCTCTACTTGCTGCGCTCCACCCCCGTCCAGGCGCGTGAGCGACACGGATACCTGCAACATCTGTCCGCGCCCGCGTGGCACTGAATTGCACGACAGCGACGAGTCCGACACCCACCCTGCCTTACCGCAAGCACTGTCCCCGATATTGATGGAAAGGGCATGCGGTGGAGTCTTTCCAAAATTGTTTCCGGTGATCGTAGTTGACCCGCCACCCATGATCGGGCCATTTTGCGGGGCGAGACTGTCCAGTGTCAGGTCGTTGTACCCGACTGTTACAGCAGATTGTTCTGTGGCACAGGTTCCCTTGTCAATCTTGTTCCAGCGCGTCACCGTGATTTCGTGACCATCAAGAGCTCCCGCACGCACATAGCACGCCACCGAAGAATCGCTGGTCCACATGACCTGCTGAGTGCGGCTGGCTCCAACTTTCACCTGAAAGGGAACGGGGCGCTCTGCGCCGAAGTTCTTGCCAAATACCGTAACATATCCTCCGGCTTTGTTGACGGCGACGGGGGTCACGCTGGTCACGCACGGCTCGTCGTACTCAAAGGCCGCGTCGAGCACGTTGGCGCCCTCTCGCAGGCCGACGTCCACCGAAACGTCAAGCTGCTGGGGTCCAAGCTGTGCGCGTGCCCGACAAGTAACTGAAGAGTCACTGATCCACTGGTGCGCCACCTGGTCTCCCCCGATGCGGCAAACTACACCCTCCGTGTCCGAAGCGCCAAAGTTGTAGCCATTCACGGTAATTGTGCTGCTTCCAATGGACGGGCCATTCGCTGGTGTAATGCTGGAAAGGCTGGGGTCATCAAAAATGAAAGACAGCACCGTCGAAGAGTTTGCTGTGCCGTACACCGGGACCCTGACCGCTCCAGTAAGCGGTACCTCAAGTGGGACTGTGAGGGTGCACAAAATCGCCGTGTCAGAGACCCATTGTGACTCGCTGCACTCCTCGCCATCGATCATTGCGACAGGAGTGTTGTCCACAAGGCCAAAGCCGGTGCCGATGAGCGTCATCACGCGCTCCCCAGCTACAACGAAGTCTCCTCTTTCGGGCAGCACGTCATACACGTACGGCAATGGCCTGTACTCGAAGGCGTCTGCCAGCGTGTTTGAGAGTCCATCAACCTCCACGGTCGCCGCTACCTTTCGCCCACCGTCCGCAACATCCGCACGCTCTTGCACATCGCTTGCACAGAGCAGCTCTCTATCCGACACGTATGTCACGTTCAGGCAGGCAGCATCGTCGATCAAGACGCGCGGAAGCACGTCACCGGGACCGAAGTTGCGTCCCGATACTGTGATTGTCATGGTTGTCCCAACGACCCTCTTCGGATCGCGAGGGATTAACGACTGCAGGACAGGCGCGTCGTATGAAATGACCGAGGTTAGCCGCGTTACCTGACCCGAGAGCTCCACCGAGATGTTTTTGTTCACCCCCGTGCCAGGGGTGTTGCAGACAACCTTGATCGACGAGTCCGACACCCACTGCGGTGCTGCACTGCCGCCATTGAATGTTGCTTCATAGGAAGCAGCGCTGAAGCCGAAACTGGTACCCGTGATGGTCACCGTACCAGTGTCGAATGCTGGCACGTTCGCCGGAAAGACTGAGACCGCAATCGGTTGTAGGTACTGATACGCGTAAGCGCCCTCGACTCGCTCGATGCCCTGTCCCGCGCCCGGTCCCTTTCCAAGTCGCAAATAGACCTGCTCGGTGGATTCGTAGCCCCAGGAAGGTACAGAACACTGAATTGCGTTGCTGCTCATCACGTTGGCAGGGACGTCTGACTCCTGCGCGCAAACGTATTTTTTCGCTGCGAAATCGTACCAACTGAGACTCGTCTCCAGTGAGCTCGACACACATTCGTTCGAAGAGTGCGCATACCAGACGCAGTGGTAGTCGTCGTCACCAACAACGAAATTGCTGCCCGAGATTTTGACTGCAAACCCGCCTCCGAGGGGACCCTGCGAAGGAGTCGCCGGGGCAGAGGCCTCCGTGCTCTCGATCCGGTTCCAAGTGGGCGCGTTCGGAAGGAAGTGGTCCTCAATTTGGATGTCAACTGTGGGCGGTCCAACCAACTTGAACCCGACAAACTCAGAGTAGTGCTCCGAAAACGTGATTGAGAATGTGCGGTCGGAAGCATCAACCAGATCATTGTCGATGATCGGAATCTCAACAGTCTTGTTTCGTGCGTCGCTGTGGTTCCAGGTCACGTAACCTGATGTTGCGACGTAGTCCCTTCCAGCCATGGCACTGCCATCAGTGGTCTCGTAGTACACTACAGCGGCACCGTCGTCTCCCCCCCGACGAGAGATGGTGACACGCGCCATTGTCGGGCGGTACGCGCCCTCCCACATCTCTCCCTCACCAACCACTTGCGTGCGTGTGTCGGCCAGCAGTGCTTCACCAACACTCACAAGGCCAGAGATTTCGGGCGCGGTCATGGACTCCACAGTCGGGACACCCGGAAGTGTTCCAAGGGCAACAAGTTTGCCACGAAGGTCATCCGCAAGCTGCCCCGAGGCGATATCCTCCGTCAAACTCGAATTCAGAGCCAGTGCCTGTGGCTCCGGAAGGCTCGTCGCGCGCACAGAAATGTCAACAGCCAGTTCGTCCACGTACACGAGCAAGCGCCGAGTGGCGAAATTGCCGGCGTCAGAAACCAAAAGCTGCACCTGCACCTCCGAGATGCCCAGAAGCTCTGCAATGGCTTGGCGGACCTGAGCGCGGATCCCACTGGTCGCCGTCGCCTCAGAGAGCCCGCCGACCCGTAGGGTAAACTCAAGCGCTGCACAACCAGCGCGCCAGCGAAGGCACATTGCACGCTCGACGCCGCGTCGCTCAGTGTCCGGAATCGAGGCGTTGAAGACCACGAGCTCCGCCAGGTCTCCGCGGAAGAAGCCAGAACCGCCGTCGAGGTTGATGACGCGGCTCAGCGCGTCAGGGTACGCGCCGAGGAGGAACGCGCGCGCAGAGCTGGACGGGTTCACACCGGCGCGCGCACACAACGGGGGCCCAAGTTCAAACTTCGCCATGAGGTAATCCTCAACCTCACGCTCGGCAGCTGGCGAGAGCGCAGCGCCCCACACCAAAAGCTCCGCCAGCTCAGCTTCCCAGGCAGTTCCAATGGTGTCGAAGAGATGCGGTGAGCAGGAAGTGTCCCCGAGATTCGAGAAGGACACAACCGCAAAGCCCTCAAAGGAGGCACTCGCAATCGAACCGAGGTCCTCGCCGTTGACACGAACGGTCGCGTTGGCCCAGGAAGCGCAACTGGCTGAGCCAAGGCCCGAGCCGCTTGAGCTGTCAGAGAACATAAGGAATTCGGACGTCTCTGCGAAAGAGCAGCTTCCAGAGGTACACCGATAGACCGCGACAGCCGCCGTTGCACTTGAGAGATCAAGCTGATTTTGGAGCGTGGCTTTCATGCTCGCTCCAAATCGGATAGCGTGCTTTCCCCCAGCGACGCCAGCCTCGAAGACTGGATGCGCGGAAGATGCATCCAGGCCTCCGCAAGCTGAGCATGCAGCTACACTCGACCAACTAGTCACCTCGCGGCTCGGAGAGCCATCTTGTTCGAAGCCTGGACGCGAAATGCCTTCTGCCGCGTCCAACCAGAGCAACATGTCCCCCGTTGGTACCGCGCTCGGTGGCTGAGCGCACGTGGTGCCATCCTGCGGGCTTGCACAAACCGCGCCAGCGTTGTACCCGCTCACACCACCCGTGCATGCGAGCTTGTCGAGACCCGCGCTGAGCTCCGAGTCGAGCCATACCGAGAGCCGCTCGGCGTCTGCCACCAGAGAAACCACGTGAAGGTCGCTACCGACGGGATCTGCTGTGGTATAGCGAGTCTCTGCTCCCACGACGGGGCGCATGTGCCCGTCACCTTCGAAGTAGACGCCGACGCCTGTGAGGTCCTCGCCGATCTCGTTGTCCGAAAGGACAAAACCGCCTTGCGTGTCCGACTGGAGCGCCACAGCCATGATGACCGTGACCTCTGTGCTGGACCCTGTACGAACGAGGCTGCTCTGCATGAAGTCGTCAAAGCCATCAAAGCGCACCACGCCCGGGTGCACGTAGTCAAGCCCGGAAAGTGTGCCGCGAGGGTTTCCGGCGCGAGTGGTGAGCGTTGCCTCGTTTGCAACGAAGACGGGACGCCGCCCAGTTGCATTTTGGACGAAAGCGTGACCCCCCACTCGCGAGCGCCATGACGCGATAGGACTACGGTACGTGCCGTCCGTTGTGTACTGTTCGCGCCACGCGAGGCCGTCAAGATAGAGGAAATCTTCGTCTGCGGTGCCAGGAGCGGTCGTGTTGCTGCCGTAGTACTGGTAAGAGAGATACGAGTCGTCCGATGCATCAAGCCAAAGGATGGGGTAATGCGAAAGCTCCCCGAGACCACCGACACCCACCTGCTGCTTGCCCATGCGGCAGAAGACCGCGAAGCTCGACCATTCAAGGCCACCTGGGTTCAGCATATACTCACCGCTCGGCGTGGTTGGCTCAAATCGAAGTACTTCCTCACATGAGCCTGCAGAGAAGTTGAAGGCCTTCAGTGCATCGATGGGAACAACATCGTCGTTGTAGGACTGTAACAGGTCAATGTGCACATCGCGCTGCACGTAAGCGCCACTTGGCGTCTTGCATTCGATCGATGAGTCAGACTGCCAAACGGATGCCAGGCAGTTGGTGCTCCCAATCTTGACTGTCGGTGAGTGATCAAAGGCGCCAAAATGTGTCCCAATCACCGTTATGCTCTGTGTCCCTGTAGCTGCTGCAAAACCAGGCTCGAGTCGCGACACGATTGGTGCTTTGTAGGTGAAGGCATTCACAAACGTCGTTTTCACGAGCTCAGTACGCGGCAGAGGCTCAGTCTGGCCGATCAAAATGCTGTTCACGCCAATACCACCCTGCGTGCGACCCTGTACGGAGGTGTCAGATACCCACGTCAAATCAAACACCGAAGTAGCCCCAATCGTCATCTGCCAGGTAGGATCGTAGACACCAAAGTTGCTGCCAGTGACATTCATGTTTTTGTCGCCGGCCCCAGCGTTGTCCACGTCGATACCAACTAGGTGCGGTGAATCGTAGGAGAACTTGAAGGGTACGGTTGTTTTGAGGCATGTGTACCGCTCGGGACCGCCGAATGCTCCGCAAGCGACGCGCACGGTCGTGTCTACTGCGTTGCCAAATCCGGGGGAAAGGAAGCACCCCACCGAGCTGTCAGAGACCCACCCAGTCGAATCGCAAGGAGTGTCGCCAACCACTGCCACGACATCATTGAAAATGTTGGTGGCCCCGAAACCGCTGCCAACGATCGTCATCGATACTGCCCCCGACGCAGGTCCGTTCGGCATCGCAACGCCGTTCCGGACGGTGTTGGTGATATGTGGGGCAGAGAAAGAGAAGGCCCCTGCCTTGGTGGAAAACACCGTTGAGGTTGGGGTGCTGACTTCGATTCCCACAGAGCGCCTTGCTCCACTTCCCGATGGTGCCACGCACACTGCCGTCGTGTCCGAGACCCACTCGGTTGCGGAGCAGTCCTGCGCGCTGATGCGCGCGACGACTGTGTCGCTGGCCAAGCCGAATCCCGAACCCGTAAGTGTGACGCGCGTGCCACCCACTGGCGACGCCCCCGCAGGTGCAATGCCCGTCACATCCGGCACTGCTACAAAGCGAAATCGCGAACCGCCCGCGGAGAGCACCCCGAGTGCGTCAACGGCAGCCTCAACAGTCCCATCAGGACGGCACGGCCGACCCGCAGCGACCGTGCAGTCAACCGATGGATCATAGCTCACGCCCGGCGATGCGATGCAAACTAGCTCGGCGTCGCTTACCCACTGTGTGTTGACACACGCGGTGTCCCCCAACAACGCCGTGATGGGATAGTCCGCCGCACCAAAATTCTCTCCGAAAAGCGTCACAGGAACGCCCCCACTGGCCGGTGCATCGATGGGTTTGACATCCGTGACCCTCGGAGCGGAGTAGCAGAAGTGCACAGCCTTGGGCCCTACCCAAGGCGTAGACTGACCGCCGACCGAGACGACCACGGGCACAGACCCGATGCCACGTAGAGGCAAGCCGGCGGCACCATTGACGCAGGAAATGGAGGAATCTGAGACCCATGTGGTTTTGCCGCACTGTGTAGCACCGATGCGAGCTGAGGCGTTGAAGTCTTGCCTGCCAAAATTGTCTCCAGTGATGTAGAGCGTTGCGTTCTCGTCGATGGTGGGGGACAAAAACGATGGCTCCACTGCAAGTGGGCGCGGCAGGTCATAGCTGAAGCTTGCTTCCAGCGTCGATGCATACCCATTAATGCGCAGCGACACGTCGTGCCCCCCGCCAATGCCATGCTCGACACGACAAAGGACGCTGCTGCTCGACGAGTAGGAGATCGAACGACACTCTGTCGCGCCAATCTGAATCTGTTCCCCGAGGTTCACTTCCGGGCTCCCGAGCCCATACTGCCCTTCGACTTCCAGCGCAGGGCCAAAATTGGAGCCCAAAAGTACAATTTCGGCAGTTTCCTGCACCGGTGAGTGTGCAGGGTGGATTGCCGTGACTGTGTGGGTAGGATACGACACTGTCGCGGTGGTGATTGCCCAAAGCCCGTTGACCGAGACGTACACCGGAACGTCTTTGCCGGCACCTGGCGGCGTGACCGCCTCTACAGCCGTGTCTGAGGTCCACACGAGCCGCGGGCCCTCTGTCTTGCCCACCTGAAGGCGCAGGTCGGCATTGGGGCTCGTCCCAAACAGTCGCCCCGTGATGCTCAACGCATCGCCGCCCCTCGGATTCAATGGCGAAGGGCCCTGCACGCTGTATACGTACGAGCGATCGTACCCAAAGTAGCCCGCGCCAGAGGAAGTGGTCGTGTTCTTGGCCATCTCGTCCGCACCAGTCCCAACGCGCGCTTCGATCGTGTCGACGCCGCCGAACCCTGGCTGAACGACTGCGTTGACGGACGAGTCCGAAACCCACTGCTCCTCAAGCAGCTCAGGCCGCTGCTGCGGAAAGAAGCGAAACTGCGTGTGACGATCCTCTTCCCCAAAATTCTCACCGAAAATCGTGACAGCGACACCTCCTGTCTGATCTACTATCTCTGGAGAAACGGCCGTCACAGTGGGAAGGTCGTACGAGTAACGGGCGTTGGCCTCACTGCGGATGGCAGTTGTCGAGCCCTCCGAGTGCCAGAAGATTCTATGGTCGCCGCCCCACCCCGCAGCCGTCTCGCATGCGAGAGAGGTGTCCGATGTCCACGTGCTCGTGACACAGTCGGTGCCACCAACCTGGATCACAGGACTGGAGTCCTGCACAGAAAAATAAGTGCCATACAGAGTGAGCATAGTGCCACCAACTACGGCGCCGTTGCGCCGTGTGACTGACGAGATGTTTGGTTCCAGGTACGTGTGGTCGATACGATTTCCTGGGATACCGACTGTGTCCACCGCTGTCCAGGGTGGCACGTGGCACGAGAAAGAATAATTATAGTGAACGTCCTCCGCGATTCCGATCTGACGTAGCGCTTCGGACACCGAATTGATGTCACCATCAGCGCGCGAGCACACCAGATCTGCGTCCGTGCTCGCACGCACTAGCTGCATCGATGCAACACTTCCAGGGCATGACCATGCGTCGCGTGTGCAAGTGACTGTTTCCAACTCGTAGTCTACGAAGGAGCGCAGCATGACCTGTGAGCATGGCGCCTCGGCTGTAGCACAGTCCGTCTGAGTCGAACGAGCGCAGCTCGTATCACCTGGATGTGTGCCGTCACCCTCGCACGCACAGTTCTCTTCAGGAACATTGAAGCGGCAGTTGTAGTCAACCGTGCGGTCAAGATTGTGCGCTTGAAAGGTGATGTTGCGCCCGCCAAAGAAGGGCTCCTCGACCGAGTCCACTGATGTCCAGTATGGGTTCGGCACCATGCGAACGTCTAGCCGAAACTCGTCCAAAGTGACAGACACAGTATCAGGGTAGGTTGCACAGCCGACCGCGAGCGAAACCGTCACGAACCAATCCTGGAAACGGCGCTCAAAGTGCTCCAGGATACGGATCGAGACATACTTGGGCTCACTGTCCCCGTGCTCCCACGTGACGTGCCCTGGCGGCAGGAAGTAGTCGACTCCGGGAGTTGCTGATCCAGCGACTGAGTACGCCACCCTTAAGAGGCCGTCAGAGCCCCCGACGCGATTGAGGCGGGCATTGTAGTACCGCCCGCTTTCGCGCATCTCAGAGTGGAGCAGCTCCCACGAGACCTGCTGCGCCTGGGGCGCGCAGGTCTGCCAACGCAGGCAGAGAGCCCGCTCGGCCCTCTGCCGGTCCAGGTCATTCAAAACGGAGCTGAACACCAGAACCTCAGCCACCCCCCCCTGAAAGTACTCGTCCAGCTGCAGGGGCGTTGCGCCCACGCCCAAGTGCACGCCGCGCGACGAGTTCAGGATGTTCTCGCCCGCCTGGCCAGGATCAAAGTGTGCTGAGCGCGGCCCGACCCGCACCGGGTTGCGCGGGTCCGCCGTGTCGAGCTTGTCAAACTCAAGAGTCGAATTGACCCACAGACGGTAAGACGTTGGACTGACTTCCATCGACACGACGTGCATGCCCGCTGGCAGGCGCCTGGTCGAGGTGTAGCGGTTCTCTGAGCCCACAAGTGGGCGCAGCACCCCCGAATCGTCAAGCAACAAGCCGAAACCAGTCGGCCCACTGACTGGCGGCGAGAAAAGATCGTTCGAGCTGACAATCCAGCCCCCCTTTCCCGGCCCGCCGCCCCCTCGTCCCTCCGTGCGAAACGCCACAAGCAGAGTCATCTCAGAACCCAGCTTCGGGAGCACCGGCCCCAACAAGTAGTCGTCGATGCCGTCAAACATAGTCGCCCCGAACTGCAGCGTCGGCAATTTGGAAGTCGAGTACGGATCCGTTCCCCGCGTCAGTCGAGTCTCTTCAGGAGGCGGGTCCATCCCCAAGCCAAATCGACCTGCGCGAGCATGCCTCCGAGTGTCAGCTTCATCAACACCGGGCACCCTTCTAGCCACTGCGCAAAGCTGTGGAGATCAAAGGGGGTGGAGAAAGGGCGGAACTCACCATCCCACTTGGAAACATACTGGCGGTCGTGGTTGCCCGCCAGCGTCAAGAGCCCTTTTGGCAGCCCGTGCTGGGGCAGACCAATGTCCCCAGATGCGTAGAGCCAGAGCTCCGGCGCCACGCTACAAGCCAGAGAATCTCGCTCACACCATTGCGAGTGGGCAGCAGGGGCTGCTGGTGCTGAGTCTTGAGTCAGCAAGCTCCTGCTTGACGGCTTGGGCACTGAGAGCAGTATATCGTGCGGCATCGGATCCACTCGGGCCGTTCGACGTCGGAAAAGTGACCCAGCTCCCGGCCCGACGCCGTATGCGAGAAAGATCAGGGTCATCATGATCAGGGCGGACCGCAGTCTGCCAGTATGAGAGCCAAGTAGCCTTGGCTGACAAGCAGGCGGCGGCGAGACACGTCTGCCGCCCGCTCGAATGTTCCCAACTGCGCCGTCATTTATGCATCTTCCAGCAACCCGGGCGGCCCGATGACCCCGGTCCCTCGATTCCACTGGATCGGCGCGACAATGCACCTTGAAAGCTACAGGTGCCTTTCGCAGCGGTTCGCCACGCGGCGCCGTGGCGCAAGGGCGTCCCCCGCCGCAGGCCCCGCGATCCTCCTCCATCTGTGGGCGGGTACTAGAAGGTCCGCGTTCCACAGAGTTCTCTACTGGTCCGGGCGCACAATGCTCCCCGCAACCGTGCGGGCAGTGCCCCATCCCGCAGCGCCGCTCCCTAGCGACGCCCCGCCACGCTAGACGTGGTGGTTTCCCGAACTCAAGAGGCAAAACACTCCTACTTTGCATGGTAAATTGGGGAGGAAATAACCTGACTCAAATATCTGGATCTCTTGTTTTCTATCATTTTTCAGGGATTTTGCGCCATTTCCCAGCAGCTCTCGGCATAACATTCGTTCTACCATTACTGTTGTCCATGAATATGTGTTTCTGTAAGACACTCGGACCAGTCAAGAAGCAGACTGTAACATGCGGCAGCTGTAGAGGAGGAGCTCCATGAAGGCTGCTGTGTCTCAAGCTGGTCGATTTTCTCCATCTGAAGCAGCGCATAACCCGTCTAGTGGTCGCGCGTGCATCGCGTGTCAAAACGCGAAACCTAGCCTTTGCTAAGCAACGAAGAGGGAGTTGAGAGTGCACTTTTATCCGCGCAGCACCCTATTGCATACCCCAGGAAAGGAAGATTGAGGCCGGTGCCAGATTGCTGCAACATGCCACTGCCACACAATACAAGTCCTCTAGCCACTAAGCCGGGGCCGTGCGCACTAAAGCGCCTGATAGCCCTCGGTCTCGGTTGCTGCGCCCCTCCCGCCACCCGAGTATGAGTAAGACGGGCGGTTCTTGGAGACAGCCTGCAGAAACTCGCGAGCTGTGTGGATGTACTCGATGCCTGGCACGATGTCCTCCCCCCGTTTCTGCTGCACCGAATAGTTGTACGCGCAGCCAAGTACGCAAAACGCGAGAGAAAGGAGGAACAAGACCATGAAGAGCACCTGCCATACAGGTCACGCTTAAATACAGCATGCAGAACAGCATGCGCTGAAAATGAAAAGTTGAAAAATGCTTCCGGATTCGGGTCTCCAACCGAGAGGGGATCGCTCTTGTCGTCGCCTCCACTGCTGCCCATACCGCACTCATACGTGAATGCGAAATCGCACGGGTAGTACTGGTTTGCGAAGCTGATCTCTACGTGGACGTCGGCCAGGCCAGTCTGGTAGCAATGGAAATCCAGCTGAAGCATTAGCATCTGTTGCGTGTCAACCATCCCCCCGCTCGCTGCCGTGCCGGACATGGTAACCTGAAATTCACTCCTCGTCAGGCAAAAGCAGCCGGGAACCTTTAGCCACCGTACTGCAACAATGAGGTTTAGCCACCGTACTGCAACAATGAGGAGGTGCGCGTCAAAGAAGGGCACGTACAGCGAGGATGTGCGGCTGGTCCGTGAAGACGTCCGGTGCGTCCACCTCTTGCTCCGCAGGCAAACCCTGCATGCCACACTAATCTTTCAGCTGAGGTGGAGGTTGCAGCAGCGTCTGCAGGTGCATTCGCAAAGCAGCAGCCGGCAGTGCGGGCTGCCGAAGTGGGGCAGCGATGATACCGCGAGATCCTCGTCAGCCATCATGAGATAAAAGGTCGCCGAGTCTACGTCTCCTGGGATCACTGCGCGGTCATGCGCCACCGACGGCGTATCTTCGTCGGTCCACCCCGGCATCACCTCCCCGTCCTTGATCACGACCTGCCAAATTCCAGTTGAGCCGCCCGCTCCCTGCCCCCGGGCCGCGGCTGCGACCAGACACAAGCGCGCCGGGGTGAGGAGCGCCACCTTGGAAATGTCCTCCTCGATCCCCGTGGACGCGTCGTAAACATCAAACCCCTTACGGTAGTTGGGGATCCCTGCGCGCCAGGTGAGTCAGTCCGCGCTGCTGACGCACGGGCTAAACCACCGCTGGGCTTGCGGGCGGGCACAGACCAACGGGGCAGTTGACGACCATATGAACCTCGCCGATACATCCCGTATCATAGGCGGCACACACACATGGAGCGGTGTGCAACGAACACGCCGAGTTGTACTCGTCCAAGTACGCAGGGCAGCCTTGGCAGTGGATGTACACGTCTGCCTGGCGTGCGTCAAGCTCACAGCCCTGGCCCTTGTCGCCGCCTTCGTACATCATATAGAACGTGTCCGAGGGCTGGTGAAACTTGATGCTCCCCGCCCCGCCGCTAAATGACCCATAGTCGTGCATGTTCGAGTAAACTCCCTCGCACAGGTGCACTGTCCACTGCGAGTTTCCGTCCATGGTGGTAGTGTTGGTGAAGGACACCTGCGTACCGGAAAGGGACCCCCAATCCCAGCTTTCCATGTTCGTCTTGACGCGCGGGCACGTAGCACTTACCATACCTGCGGGCCCGGCCAGGCAGGGTCACTTCTGATCTGACGGCGATGGCGGAGCCGATACCGCAGGCATCTGCGGGATCCAGTGGGGAGCCTACCAAGACAGGCGGCAAGCAGAGTGGCGATGCGCCACATCCTGTCCATGCCCAAATAACAGGCAAAAACGAAAAGGCCTTCTCAAAGCGCCCCTTGCCTGCGTGAGCAGCACTGGCAAGGGCTGCTGGAGTGGTGGCGTGGCAGGCAACACATTTATAAAAATCACGTTATTTTAATAAAGAATCTGGGAATTGAGAACCACTTTACAGGATCCGGGCGATGGGTGGTCTTCGCGCAGCTGCGCGCCCCCGACCACAAGGAGCGGCCCTTTTGGACATCCTTGTTGTTGCTCTACTCCTGGCAGACCTTTCCTGGTCAGCTGTTTCCAAGCCAGTGCGCCCGGAGATTGAGATTCTCGCGCCACTCCCGGGTGACAAATTGGCGCTTCCAGTCGAGGTGCGCTTCAGGCTCTCTTGTGACGGTCGCGCAGCACTCTCTGTGGACGGCTTTGTGGCACATACCTTCGTACTGTCTGAAACAACGGCCCTGGAGGCCTCGCTATCGCTTCCTAACCTATCGCAGGAGCGGCACGTTCTCGCCGTCGACCTCCTTGCGGCAGACGACACGCTACTCGCCCAGGGCCCGCGCTGGGAGATCGACGTCGTGGATGATTCTGATCTCGAGGCTGCCAGCGAGCGTAGTGCTGTGGCGAATTTCGATGCGACAGTGGGTTGGGAGCTTGAGCCTGTAGAGCCTTACGACCCGGAAATGAGTATGGAGGAGCGGGAAGGCGCGGAGGAGCTCGACGGGTGGTTGCTAGTCCGCGAGCACATCGAGTTCACGACGCTCGATCCTTCAGACTCATGCGAAGATGCAGGATGGGCTACGCGTTCGCGCCCGCGACGCATATGGGACACTTTTCAGGTCTTCAACGAGCTGGACGTTCTTGAGCTGCGCCTCCGCGAACTCAACTCCACGGTCCACAGGCGCGTGCCCCTCCCCCGCCTTTGCATCAGGAAGATTGTGAACCCATTTTCGTCAGGCCCGCTCAGCCTGAGGGAATAGTGGTTGCGTGAGTCTCGCAAAACGGGCCGTCACTTACTGCTGTGGGTCTGCGGCGGGACAGATTCGTGGTGGTGGAAGCGACCCGCACACACTCAAACGTACCCAAACCGCTGCACTTTGCGGAGAACGCGGCACGCTTCGCGCCATTCGCAGACAAGATTGTGCACGTGGTGGTCGACGACATGCCTGCCCACGGCGACGCGTGGACACGCGAGAACTTCCAGCGCAACGCCCTCGTCCGCGGCCTCCGCGCCGCACACCCCAACGACCTGGTCCCCCCCCGACCTGCGCCCCGCGCCGCTCCCCGCCGCCGCAGACGCACGCGCTTGGCATGAGGCGTGGGGTGCCGGCCCTTCCCATGAAAAGAATGCCTCTTCGCACCGGCCCGCCTCTCCAATGACAAGACCGTGCGGCGGCGCAGGCGGTGATCTCCGACGTGGACGAGATCCCCGTGCCGTACGTGCTCGACTTGCTGCGGCGCTGCGATGGGCCGTCGTCGCCGGCGTGGCTCTACGCGCGCTTCTTCAACTTCCGTTTCGACCTCGAATTCGCCGGGCAGTGGCGCCACCCGCAGGCGCGGCCCGGCCGCGCGGGCGGCGCCGTGCGGGGATCGGAAGGCGGGGCCTGCCCCGGGCCCGCGCTCTCCGCGGCGAGCTGGCGAAGTGTGTGTAGGGTGTGTCACTCACAGCCTCCCCGGTGCTCGAGGCGCAGATTGTGCGCGTAGCGCAGCTCAACCTGGGCGACGGGACGGGTGGCGTGTTGCCGCAGCGCGTGCGGATGGGGCGCATGCGCGCAGAGCACACGAAAATCGAAAGTGGTGCCTGGCACTTCAGCTTTTTCACGGACGAGCACGGCGTGATTGAGAAGGCGCGCCTGTCTACCTGTGTCCCGCTCGCGCCCATGCGGGACATAATGCACGCAGGCAGCGTCTTACGCTGACAGGCGGCGTGGGGTGATGCGTAGGTGCGGGCGTTCACGCACCAGGAGCTTAACCGCGCGGAGTGGCTGGACCCCGCTGCGATCCGCGACGCAGTCGAGCGGGGCGAGGACTACTTCAACGCCGACTCCAAGGGCAACCGCAACGCCCAGGAACGCCACGGCGGGCTGCATCGGAACCCCTCCTGCCACGGGCTCCCCTACCACGCCCTCGCACACCCCGAGGCTCCGCCCTATCCCTACCAACCACCCCGTGCCCCGACTGGCGGACGGCGCCACGTGTGCGCACACCGCCCAGTGGCGATGACGGATACGGGCCGCACGGGGATAGGTGTGGGGGAACATGCTGCCAGACTGCGTGGCTGCGCACGGCGACGATCTCGACCCGCGCTCTCTCGCATTCCCGATCCCAGGCTTTGAACCGCGTGAGCCATCACGAGAACAACGTAATGAACTGTAGTCGATTGCTGTTCGCTCCGGAGCATGTGTGCAGTGTTTGTTGGTGTGCCTCTGCCTGCAGGCAAGGCTTTGGCGCGAATTCTGAGAGAGGAGTCAGAATGAAGTCAATCATGTACATGTAGATTCACTGCGGATGCAGGGTTCAGTTTTCTGTTGCAGCTCGTCTCGCGAACAAGGCTCGCATCTAGTCATCTTCCATCTCCCCCTCCTCCTCCTCCTCCTCCTCGTCCTCCTCCTCATCCTCATCTTCCCCGTCTTCCTCATCCTCCCCGTCGCTCTCGTCCTCTTCGCCACTAGCCTCGCCGCTGAACTGCCCGCTTTGATCGTCACTATTGCCCGCATCCTCGCCGCTGTCATCCTCATCACTCTCGCTTCCATCTTTGCTCTCGGCGTCCTCACCATCGCTCCCGCTGTCAACCTCGCTTTCTTCATTCTTGACCTTGTCTTCGTCTCCTGCAGTGGTGGGCGCAGCAGTCTGGCTGCCGCCGCCCTTGATCATGTCGAGGAACTCGCCCTTGGTCATCTTGTCAGCCGCAGGAGCCTGAACATCGCTCGGTTTGAGCTCTTCGCGGCGTTTTTTCTGCTGCGCCTGAACAGCATTGAAAAGTTTCACGATCCCGCGTGTCGCAAGTTTGAGCAGCATCTTCTCGTGGTTGGCCTGCGTCGCTTCCGGGAGCTTGTGGTCCTTCTCGAACCACTTCTGCTTGGCAACAACAAGCTTTGCAGCTTGCTTTTCTGCCTTGGCTTGCCCGGCACGCTCGTCGAGTTCCGTGTTCCTACTCGTCGCCGCCGCGATCGGTGTCGCGGTCTTCGTGGAGACTTTCCGCGTCAGCGCGCCTTTCAGGGCATCGCCAAAACCAATCGGCCCACGCTTGCCTTTGGCGTCCCCCCCACCATTGCGCTGGCGCCCTGATCCACGTACCTTTCCATCAGCCTCGGATGGGTCCTCGACGCGCGCCTTGCGCTTCGTGCTCGCCACCATCGCTTCGCTCCGCACGTGAAAATCTGTCCAGTTTTGAAAAGTCAACTTTTCGGCGGGGAGTTGGCGGGAGACAAGACGAGGTGAGAATGGGCGACGCCGACCGCCTCCCGATGGCGAACGTGTCGCGCATAATCGCACAGACACTGCCCAAGGACGCTGCAGTTAGCAAGGAAGCCCGGGTGGCGCTGTCTGCTTGCGCAACGGTCTTCGTCCACTACATTACCGAGTTGTACGTGCCCCGTCCTGCAGCTGCCCGGTGCTAGCAATGCTGGCGCGTGCGGCAGGCGCGCGGCGCTTGAGAGTCTGTAATCTAGTAGAACGTAGCGTTCTGTGCACGTCCATAACCAGCTGGCTGGCTGCCTGTCCCTTTGAGTGTAAGAAGGTGAGCCGTGTCAGTCCTGCCGGGGCTCCGGCGCGTTCATGTTTTGCAAGGTGCTGAGACAGGTTGCCGGTGCCGGCGCTGCGGTGTGCAGGGCAGTGCAGCAGTGCGATAAGCGGAAGAAGGTGACCATCGCGCCGGATGATATCATGGAGGCGCTCAAGGAAGCAGAATTCGAGGACTTCCAGGGACCGCTGCAAGCCTCTCTCGACGCATTCCAGGGAGCGGCGAAGGCTGCAAAGACCGCAAAGGCGTCCTCTGCCAAGCGCCAGAAGCTGAATGAGTCGCACAATGATGAGAATGCCGAGGCCGGTGCGTCCTCGCATCATCTCCGGAGCAGTCTTGTCAATCTTGCCGCCCCGCTCATGCCTCTGACGAAGTGTGACGTGTGTACAGGTGAAGGGGACGAGGAGACGCAGGAGCAGAACGCAAGCCAAGAAGTGGGAGAGGGTGCCGAAGGCGGCAATCAGGAGACTCCGGTGGCGGGTGCAGTTGCAAAGGAAGAGGAAGAGGAAGAAGAGAAGACTGTTGCGACAGTGGCAACTGAGGGCGGTGACGCTACGCAAGCGGATGCTTGAGCAGATGTAGAGAAAGAGAGTGTAGCGAAGCAAGGGGAACGAGAGCGAACAAGGCACGAGTGAATTTTGACCAAAGAAGTGCTTTGCGACCAGAACCAGCACGCAAGTGCTTGCTTCGTGCTCTGGGGCAACAATCGAGGCGGGCGAGTGAGGTCGCAGGCGGCGTGCAGGCGGAGGCGCAAGCACAAGCACAGAAATGGACACAAATGTACATACGCGTACGCCCTGCACCCTGCATCTGCACAACGCAGAGCGTCGCCGCGCTGCTGTCACGCTTGAGCATCACACAGCGCTTTCAGGGCGTCAGGCAAAGGCTGATGACAGCTCGCTCAGCGCCCGCGGAGCGACGTCGCGAGAGGCGAGGTTTGGAGATCCGGATGGCAGCTCGCGTCGGGCGCGGGCTCCTCCAGCCCGGGTGCCGCGAGCAGCATTGCGACGCGATCCATCGCCGCGGAGGGCCCCGAACGCGACTCGCCGTCGCCGCCGTCGCCGCTGCAGGGTGTGGCGCTGGCGAAGTAGGTCTGGTTGAAGAAGTCCGTTGCTGCGCGAAGACGCCGGTCCGATTCCGCCGCATCCTCTGCAGGGCCGCCGCGCCATCACACCCAGCACGCCACGCGCGGCGGGACGGCTGCGCGGCAGGGGCTGGGGCGCACCAGGCGTCTGCGTCTCCGGTGCGAGGAAGTCGGGCTCCACTTTAGGCTGCAGCCGCATAAAGATGCCGGTGAGGACGTGCGTGTTGGCGGCCTTCCACTTGCGCCCCAGCAAGCTGCCCATGCACTTGTACAGCTTGAGGGCGTAGTACTGCACGGGTGCCGAGGGCAGCGCGAGCGCCTTGCGCAGGATGACGGGCGTCTTGTAGCTGACCAGCGAGCGCACGCGCTGCGGCGCGTACTTGACGACGCGCTGTAGCAGGCGCAGTACCGCAAGGAGCGCCTGCAGGCGCCGCTCGCTGCGCCGCGCCATCGGGCGCCCCGCGCTCTCGACAGCCGCTGCGTCTCCGGCCGCGCCTTGGGGCCTCTCTCGCCGCGACCTGGGCCCGCGGCCTTGCTCTCCAGCCATATCCCGCAGCTTTCTCGGCGAGGGCTGCACCTCATCGCCCGGCGGCCGCGCCTGCTCTCGCCCGCCCGGCGCTCAGCGGCACGGTGCCAGGCGCGCGGGGGGCGGGCTGGGGCGGGCTGGGGCGGGGTGCAGGGCGCGGGCGGCGCAGACCGGGGCGCGGGCGGCGGAGGGCGCAGCGGGCTCGACCCCGCGCGGCGGGGATGCGGCGAGCCTCGGGGCGCGGGAGCAGGGGGCGTGGGCGGCTGGCGAACTCGAACGCGGGCGCGCCTTCGGGAGAGGAGACGCAGCTGGCGCCTCGGCCGGCGCCGGCGCGGCTGCCGCGGACGGGGCGGCGGCGGCGGCGGGAGGCTCGGGCGGCGGCGCGGAGGGGCCTGGCCCGGAGGAGGAGCCGGGCGAGGACGGGCGCGTGCACGAGAGCGGGAAGGCCTCGCTGGACGGCAGGGCGCCGGGGTCGCCCGGGTCGCGGCCCGGGGAGGCGGCGGGCGAGGCCGGCGGCGAGGCGCGCGCGCCGCGGAGCGTCGAGAGGAGGAGTGAGGCCGGGTCGAGCAGCGACGCTACGCGCGCGTCCAGCGCCAGCGCCGCAGGTGACGCGCTCACCAGCGCCTCGCAGTCCTGCGCGCCGCCGCCGCGCGGGGTGGGCGCGCGGGCGCGGCGCGCGCGGCGCGAGGGGGCGGAGCGCGCGGGGCGCGCGGGCGCGCGCCTGGTTGAGGAACTTGAGGGCGAGCAGGAGGAAGTTGGAGTCGCACACGAGGCGGCCCTACGGGGTGAGGGACGCGGCGTGTCCGATTAGTACGCGGTGAGGGACGCGGCGTG